>Ga0335080_10003789_pt1 | contig 15338 bp, 14 predicted proteins | sample Lox_Sample_34_FD_206720 | JGI IMG/M metagenome (GOLD analysis project Ga0335080, IMG submission 206720) | Soil microbial communities from Loxahatchee National Wildlife Refuge, Florida, United States - Lox_Sample_3.4 | ecosystem: Environmental > Terrestrial > Soil > Wetlands | place: USA... | reverse complement strand
GTGATCCGCACCGGCGCGCCCGCGGTGCCTGACGAGCTCCCGTCGTAGGCGCGGAACTCCACCGGGGCGTCCGGCCCCGCCACCTTCTCGAACACCTCCGCCAGCGCCATGCCATCCATCCTTTCGCCTGGGCGTGCCCTACTGCCCGCCGACACACTTCTCATACAGCCCGGCCAGCCGCCCGGAGCCGTCGTAGGAACCCTTGAGCGCCGCGTAGGCGGGGCCGTTGTAGCGCGCCCAGAACTGCTCCGGCGAGTAGTACGAGGTCGAGTACAGGCTCTTGTGGCCGCCCAGCGCGGCTACCTCCGCTTCCACCAGGCGGTTGAAGTACCCGTCCGGACGCCCCGGGGGCAGTGGCACCGTCCCCCAGAAACCGAAGTTCACATACACCTCGCCGGACCGCAGGGGATAGAGCGGCCAGGACTGGCCCGCGCGCAGCCGCAGCGGGCACAGCCACACCGGGCTCATGCCGACCTCGCCGGCGAAGAACCGCGCGAAATCGGCGCAGCGCGCCAGCGGGATCTCCACGTCCTGGATCACCGCCTCGCGGGGGGGCAGGCCCCGGTTGGCGTTCAGCGTGGCGGAGAGCTGGTGCCGCCGGTCGAAGGCGACCAGCGCCCGGTAGATGTCCGACCGCCGGTAGCGGCGCGGCCAGGCGCGGCGGATCGCCGGATGCTGGACGCCGAACGGCCGTGAGCACCAGAACCAGTCGGTGTCCCAGCGCCAGAGGTAGTCGCGGATGGTCAGGAAGTCCTCCTGCGGCCCGCGCAGCGAGCGGTAGTAGATGTGCTGGCCGGTGTAGTCGCTGACCCAGGGGGCCATGTCGCTGTAAGCGCCCACCGTCAGGTAGATCTCATCCGGGCTGAAGGCGGTCCCGTCGGCGAAGTCCGCCCGGTGGCCGTGCAGGCTCCCCTCGGCCGCGATCTGGCCGACCGCCTCCACGCACGCCTCCGGGGACGCGAAACGGAAGTGCCGCAGATGCACGTACGGCTGGACCGGCTCCAGCTCGATCGTGAGCGAGAGAGCGTAGCCGAGCGTGCCGTAGGAGTTCGGGAAGCCGCTGAACAGGCCGGCGTGCTCCCCGGCCGGGGCCGCGGTGACGACCCGCCCATCGCCGGTGAGGATCTCCATCTCGGTGACCGACTCGTGGGGCAGGCCGTTGCGCAGGGAGGTGGACTCGATGCCGAGCCCGGTCACCGCCCCGCCGAGCGTGATCGTCTTCAGCTGGGGCACCACCAGCGGGATCATGCCGTAGCGCAAGGTGGCGTCGGCCAGGTCCTCGTAGGTGGTCATGCCCCCGGCCACCGCCAGCCGGGCCCGCGGGTCGACGTGCAGCACCCGGGTGAACGCCGACACGTCCAGGCCCCGCGCCGCCGCTGGCCCGCCCCCGGCCTGGCCGGTGGGTGCGTCGCGGAACCGGAACAGATTGGAGGTGCGCTTGGCCAGCCGGACCGGGCTGCCCGGCGGGAGAGCCGCGTAGGCCGCGCGGATCGCGGCCACCGCAGCTTGGTGCTCCGCTGCCACGGTGGCCGGAAGCCGTACCCGTGGAGCCGCGGTGGCCCCGGTGGCCGCGGTGGCCCCGGTGGCAGGTGCTTGTCGCCCTCGGTGCGTGGCGTGGGTCACGCCAGCCCTCCCTCCGCTCGCTGCAGCCGGTCTCCCAGTGAGAATGAACGCTCCGGGCCGGGGCGGCAAGCCCCGCACCGGCCGGGCGGGCGGCACAGCATGTCTATCGTGGGTTTGCCACCCGCTTATTCCTGGACTGCCGGGGGTTTACCCCCGGCACGCCCGCCACGGCCGCGCTGACGGCCGCCTGCCCGGCCGCGCCCCCGTGGCGCCGGGCGCTCGTAACTGCGCTCGACCTCCTCTGGACTCATCGGCAGCCGCGCCGCCGACGGCGGCACACCGATGGCGAGGATCTCCCGCAGCAGCAGCGCCATCGAGTAATCAGGGTCACCGGCCAGCGCGCGGTCGATCGCGATGCTGGCGAGCGGCCCGTCGCCGCACTGCCAGGCGGTGAACGCGAGCAGCGCCGCCGGAGCGGGCACCCATGGGTCGGCCGCGGCGCGCACCAGGTCCGTCCACAACCGCAGGTGCGCATCACGGTGCTCAGGCTCCATCCGCGCCCACGCGTCGTCGCGGACCGGCAGCTGGGCCAGGCTGATCACGAGCCAGGCGAGGAGGTCGCCGTCGGTGATCACACCGCCGCCGCGGTAGCGGGCGATCGCATCCCTGACCGCCCGCCGTCCTTCACTGATCACCAGGCGCAGCGGGTTGCCGCCCTGCCGGGCCGCCCGCTGGGCCAGGGCCGCGGCCCGTGCGCACGCCCGCTCGGCCGCCTGGTCCCTGGCCACGGCCCGGCCGCCGGTGAGCGGGGCGAGGGTACGCGCCAGTGCCTCCCGGTCCGGGTACGCCGCGAGCCCGGCCACCGACATCGCGGCGGCCACCGGGTGGGAGCGGGGGTCGAACGGGAGCCCCTCGGCCGGGCAGCAGTTCACGTCCTGGCACAGGTAGGACCAGTAGCGGCCGTCCTCGACCCGTAACAGCTCACGGACGGCGAGCCCGCCCTCCCCGGCGGCCGCGGTGAGGGCGTCCATCACCGGGGTGACCAGCCTGCCCTCGCCGTACCCGACGGCGATCACGCTGGTGGCCCCGCGCTCCGCCAGCACGGCCACCGCATGCCCGGCGATCCCGCGTGCGGCCTCATCGTCCGGGGGGTCGGGCAGGTCGTAGCGGAAGCCGAGCTTGACCCGGTCCCGCGGGCCGCCAGCGCCGATCACCACCAGGCTCCGGCCCGGATGGAACCCGAACAGGTGAGGGACGGCGGCGAGGATGCCGGCCGGGGAGCTCAGCCGGATCCGGGGCGGCCCGGTCCGGTCCTTCGGGTGACGGGCGCCGCGGCCCGCGGGCTGTGAGGTGTCCATGCGGCCAGGCTGGGCCGCCGGGCGGGCCGGGACGAGAGGGGGAACGGCATCTGTGGACCGGGCCGGGCAGGCTGCGTGCGCCATCCACAGCCACCGGGGGCCGCCTTGACAGCGGGGCAGCGCTCGGCCGCTCCCAGGCAGCGGCCCACGGCGGCCAGGCGACGGTCCACGGCGGCCCGGCAGCGGGCGGCAGCGGCCCACGGCGGCCGGGCGGGCGTCAGCGGCGCTGTCGCTGGCGGCCCTCAGAGCGCGACGCCGAGCAGTGCGTCCACCGCGGCGGCGGCGAGCGTCCCCGCCGCGGCCGAACCCGCTGGCAGGCTCGGCATGCCCGCGACCTCCTGCGCCCAGCGGTCGACCGCAGCGAGCGCGCCCGGCGCGTCCAGGTCGTCGGCCATCCGCTCGCGCACAGCGGCGAGCACCGCCTCCGCCGCCGCCAGCGCGCCCGATGGGGACACCGGGGCGCCCGGCTGGGACGCCGGGCCGCCTGGCTGGGGTGCCGGGCCGCCTGGCTGGGGTGCCGGGCCGCCTGGCTGGGACGCCGGGCCGCCGGGCTGGGACGCCGGTCCCCCAGAGGCGGAGAGCAGCCGGCCCACCGCCTCCCGCCAGCGCGCGAGCCGCTGCGCCGCGGCCGCCAGCCCCTCCGCCGTCCAGTCCCAGTCATGGGAGTAGCGGTGCGCCAGGATGGCCAGCCGGATCGCCATCGGGTCGGTGCCGCCGGCCAGCAGCGACGACACGAACACCAGGTTCCCCAGCGACTTGGACATCTTCTCGCCGTCCAGCCGCACCATGCCCGCGTGCAGGTAATGGCGGGCGAACACGTGCGGGCCATCGCCGAGTGCCACCCGCGCGTGTGAGGCGCTCATCTCGTGGTGCGGGAAGATCAGGTCGGATCCCCCCGCCTGCACGTCGAACACGCGGCTGAGGTATTCGGTGGCGATCGCCGCGCATTCCACGTGCCAGCCCGGGCGGCCCGGGCCGAACGAGGAGGCCCACGACGGCTCCCCCGGCCGGGCGGCCAGCCAGACCATGGCGTCGAGCGGGTCCTTCTTCCCCGGCCGGGCCGGGTCGCCGCCACGCTCGGCGAAGAGCACGGCCATCTCCGCCGGGCCGAGATGTGACACCGAGCCGAACTCGGGATCCGACGCCCGTGAGAAGTAGAGGTCACTCTCCAGGTCGTAGAGCGACCCGCGCTCGGCCAGCCGGCGGGCGAGCCGCTCGATGACCGGCAGCGCCTCCACGGCGCCCACCAGCCGGGCCGGCGGCAGCACCCGCAGCGCCTCCATGTCACCCCGGTAGCGCGCGATCTCCCGGGCGGCCAGCTCACGCCAGTCTTCGCCGTCCCGGTCCGCGCGCTCGAGCAGCGGGTCGTCCACGTCTGTGACGTTCTGCACGTAGATCACGTTGTGCCCGGCGTCGCGCCAGGCCCGGACCAGCAGATCCCAGGCGACGAACGTGGCCGCGTGGCCGATATGGGTCGCGTCATAGGGGGTGATGCCGCACGCGTACATGGTGGCGGTCGGGCCGGCCGCCGCCTGCACCAGCTCACCGGCCGCGGTGTCATGGATTAAGGGGTCCGGGCCCCGTCCCGGCAGGGAGGGAACGCCGACAGCACGCCAGGAATCCATGAGCGCAGGCTATCGCCGCAGCCCGGCGCGGCCGGACGGGGCGGGCGGCGGGCAGGTGTCGAGCAGCGCGGGGGTGAGCCGCGCGCCTGCCGCCTGCTCGTACGCGTGCGCCAGCGCGATCAGCCGCGGCTCGCTCCACGCCGGGCCGGTGAACGACAGCCCGACCGGGAGCCCGAAGGCCCCACCAGCGGGAACCGAGATGGACGGATACCCGGCCACCGCCGCCGGCCCCGACGTGTGGAAGAGGTCGTGATCGCCGAGATGGTAGTCGGTCAGCCAGGCCGGGCTGGCGGTCAGCGCGACGATGGCGTCCAGCCGGTGAGCGGCGAGCGGGCCGTCCAGGGCCTCCCGGGCGCGGCTGGCCGCCTCCCCCCGCGCGGCCAGGTACCCGGCGTCGGCCAGGTCGCCGCCGGTGGCTTCCGCCTGCTCGAACAGTTCCTGGCCGAACCGGGCCAGCACACTGGCGCCGTGCCGGGTGTTGAAGGCGATGAGCTCCGCCAGCGTCGCCGGGTGCTCCCCAGGCAGCGCCGCGAGGTAGGCGTTGAGGTCGTGCTTGAACTCGGTCAGCAGGGCAGCCAGTTCCGGCTCGGAGATCTGTTCCGCGCCGGGCAGGTCCACCGGGTCGACCAGGTCGGCACCGAGGCCGGCCAGCTCGGCCAGGGCCGCCTCCAGCACCGCCGTGGTGGCGGCGCCCGCCGCCTTCACACCCTCCCGCCAGACGCCGATGCGGGCCCCGGCCAGGGCGCCCGGGTCGAGGAAGGCGGTGTAGTCGCCGGGCTGGCCGGCCGCGGCCGCGGTGGCCGGGTCATCCGGGTCGGCGCCGGCCATCGCGGACAGCAGCGCCGCGGCATCGGCCACGCTGCGCGTCATCGGGCCGGCCGTGTCCTGGGCCGCCGATATCGGCACGATCCCGCCGCGGCTCACCAGGCCCAGCGTGGGCTTGAGGCCGACGATCCCGCAGGCGCTGGCCGGGCAGACGATGCTGCCGTCGGTCTCGGTCCCCACCGTGACCGCGGCCAGCCCGGCCGCGACCGCGGCCGCCGAGCCGGAGCTGGAGCCGGACGGGTTCCGGTCGAGCGCGTGCGGGTTGGCGGCCTGCCCGCCGAGGGTGCTCCAGCCGCTGGTGGGGTGGGAGGACCGGAAGTTGGCCCACTCGGACAGGTTCGCCTTGCCGAGGATCACCGCGCCCGCCTCCCGCAGCCTGGCGACCAGCCAGGCGTCGCCCTGCTCGGCCCCGGCGAGGGCGGGCGACCCGGCGGTGGCGGGCATCCCCCTGACCGCGATGTTGTCCTTGATCAGGACCGGGATGCCCTCGAGCGGGCGGGCCGCCCCGCTCGCCAGGGCCTCGTCGCAGGCCTGCGCCTCGGTGAGCGCGTCGCCGCTGGCGCTGATGACCGCGTGCAGCAGCGGGTCCAGCCGCCCGATCCGGTCCAGGTAGAACGAGGTGAGCCCGCGCGCGGTGAGGGTGCCGGCCGCCAGCGCTGCCCGGAGGGCGGCGACGGTCGCCCCGCTGGCGTCGATCGTGGTGCCTGGGATCGTCTCGCTGACCGCGGGGGGCTCTGGCATGGGGGAAGGATAACCGCCCCTCCGCCACTGGTGATCATGCCCGGCTGCCGTTCCGGCAACGCCCGGAACGGCCGCGCTCTGCAGCGGTGCCGGGTGGGCCGGCTCCGTCAGGGGAGCCAGGACACGTGGCCGTGCAGGGCCGCGTAGCCGACGAAAGCGACCGTGTCGATCAGCCCGTGGGCGACGATGAACGGGGTCACCCGCCGCCATCTGCGGAACAGGACGCCGAACACCAGGCCCATCGCGGCGTTGCCGAGGAACCCGCCGAGCCCCTGGTAGAGGTGGTACGAGCCGCGGAGCACCGCGCTGAGGATGATCGCATGGGCCGGTGTCCAGCCGAGCTGATCCAGCCGCCGCAGCAGATACCCGATGACCAGGATCTCTTCCAGGATCCCGTTCTGGAAGCCCTTGAGGATGAGCACCGGGATCCGCCACCACACCGCGGGCAGGCTCTCCGGGACCACGTTGAGGCTGACCCCGAGGTGGAACGCCGTGATGTACAGGCCCAGGCCCAGCCCGCCGATGATGGCCGCCAGGGCCGCGCCCCTGGCCAGGTCGCTGGCTGGCCGGGTGGTGTCCAGGCCCATGTCCGACGGCGACTCACCCGACCTGGCCAGCAGGTAGAACACCAGCGCCACCGGGGCAAGGGTGACCAGAATGTTCGCCAGCTGCAGCGAGAGGTCCAGCAACGGGCGGCCCGGCGCCATCGACCCGACCAGCAGCGCCTGCTGGTGCCCCAGCGCCCTGCGGGCCGTGAGCGACCCGATCAGGCTGATGATCGCCAGCAGCGCGCTGGCGCCGAGCGACACCGCGAAGACGACAACGATCTCCCAGCCCAGCTGCTGCCGTGTGATCGGTGGGGCAATCGGCAGGCCAGTGTCGTGCTCCGGGATCACCCCTGGACTCTATAAGGCAGGTGGCCGGGCACCGCCCCCTGGAGCCTGCCTGGAGTCAATCTGCAGCTGATCAGGAGTAAACCTAGAGCCAGCCTTCAGCCTCAGGCGCCGGCGGCCGAGACGATCGCGTCGGTCACGAAGCCGAGCACCAGCCCCAGCATGATCCCCCAGGTGACCAGCTCCTTGAGCTTGGTGGCACGCGCGACGGCCAGCAGCTCGATCACCACGTACAGGATGGAGCCCGCCGCCAGCGCCAGGAAGGCGATGCCGAGCAGCGGCGCGGTCACCTGCATGCCGACGACGGTGCCGACGAAGGTGGGGCCGCCGCCGATGAGCCCGAGCAGCACCAGCCGGGGCCAGGTGGGCCGCTCACCGGCCGCCGCCAGCGGCGCCACGATGCCGAAGCCCTCCGTCGCGTTGTGCGCGCCGAAGCCGATCACCAGCAGGATCGCCAGGCTGAGCTTGCCGGCCGCGGCGGAGGCGCCGATGGCCAGTCCCTCGCCGAAGTTGTGGAGCCCGATGCCGACCGCGATGAGCATCGACAGGCTGGCGGCGGCGGCCCGGGCGGCATCCGGGCCGGCCGGGATCAGGGCCGGCCGCGCGGTCGCCGCTCCCGGCCCCTCCGGCCGCAGCCGCGCCGCCCGGTGCTTCATCCAGCGGTCGAAGTACACCAGGCCGAGCAGCCCGGCACCCACGCACACGAGCATCACGGTGCCGTCGGTGATCGCCGTGGCGTAGTGGTGAAGGCCCAGTGCCTCGTCGGTGGGCTCCCACGCGTTGGTGAGCACGTCCCACAGCAGAAAGATCAGGATGCCGATGGCCAGGGCGTTGAGGAACGCCTTGGTCCGGGGCATCTGCGCGCGCACGCGGCCCAGCGGCAGCCCGAGGAAGATCGTGAGGCCCGCGAAGGCCCCGAGGATGGCGATCTGGCTTGCGGGCACGGGTGATCCTCTCCGTAGCTGGCCGCGGTCTCCGCCGGGCCGGAGCCGCGTGTCGTTCAGGACGCCGGGTCAGCACAGCCTAAGTTGGGCATACCAAGCCTAACGACGGCTCAGATACCACACAGGGGCACCGCGCAATGCCAGGGATGGCTACCGCGTACGGCGCGGGCCGGGGACGGCCCGGGCACGCGTCGCGGACGGCCCGGGCGCGCGGTGGCGCGGTACCCGGGCATGCGGCAGCCGCCACGTCAGGCGGACGCGGCGGCCGACGCTCCCGCCGTGGCGGGCACAGGCAGTAAACTGCCGTCGCTGTGGTATTTGATGGGCTAACAGGACAGGCTTACCACCAGGGATGTACCCGATGATATTGACCGCGAATAATCCCCCGGCAGGCCACGCAGCCCGGTTAACCCCCGTCAGAAAGCTACCCCGTTAAGCAGGTCGTCGAATTCGCCAAGCTTGACGCCTTCGATGAGCGCTGCTATCTCGGCCCGGGTGTAGATAAGGGCCGGGCCGTCCGGGTTCCTGGAGTTACGCACAGCGAACTCGTCCACGCCGACCTTGGCAAGCTCGACACAGGCTCCCTGTGAGTTGCTGATGCTGCTTTTGCGCCACACGGCCCCAGAAAGCTCTGCGGCCGGCATTCCATTGTAGGTGTTCATATACCCATGACTTCCTCAAGCATCCCGCTCAGGATATGGACAGATCGTTCCGGTGACTCGGCCTCGACACTGAGTCGTTCCATGACCTCGGTGTACTTTTCGACGTCGTCACGCTTATCGAGATACAGGGCGCTTGTGAGCTGCTCGAGGTAGACCACATCCGGCAGGTCGGGCTCCGGGAACCGCATGATGGTGAACGCCCCGGCCTCGGCGGCGTGACCGCCTGACCTGAAGGGCATCACCTGGAGCGTGACCTGCGGCTGTTCCGTGGCCTCCAGCAGCTGCACGAGCTGCGCTCGCATCACCTCCTTTCCCCCGATGGGGCGCCGCAGCGCCGCCTCGTCCACGATCGCCCACAGCCGGGGCCCGCCCGGCTTGGTGAGCAGCTCCTGCCTGCCCATGCGCAGGCTGATCCTGCGTTCTATCTCCTCGGTCGCCGCCCCCGGCTGGCCGAGCCGCACCACCGCCCGCGCGTAGTCCGCCGTCTGCAGCAGACCGGGCACGAACTGCACCTCGTAGAGCCGGATGAGCGAGGCCGCCTCCTCCAGGCCCACGTAGACCTGGAACCAGTCCGGCAGCACATCGCCGTACTTGTGCCACCACCCGGGCGAGTTGGCCTGGATGGCGAGTTCCACCAGCGTGGCTGCCTCGTCCTCGTCGACGCCGTACAGCCTGAGCAGGTCGGTGACATCGCGTTCCTTGAAACTGACCCGGCCCAGCTCCATCCGGCTGATCTTGGAGCCGGACGCGCGGATGGCGTAGCCGGCCTCTTCGCGGGTGATCCCCTTCACCTCGCGCAGCATGCGCAGCTGGGAACCCAGAAGGATGCGCAGAACGGTCGGGCCGCTCCCCGGCTGCGCTGTTATCACCTCGGCTCCCCTCAGCTCACGCTTGCAGGTCTGTGGGCAAGTCCTCCGTCAGACGTCCGGCCTGCGCACGTGCAACCTGATAATGTCATCTGCACGTGCATTCGGCCTTGCGTTTGCAAGGTACAAAGGGGATGATAGCGCTTGCGCGGCAAGCGCACGACTCACCTGCCAGTGACCACGTGCGAGATGAAGACGGGAAGCCGATGACCGCACACCGGGCGGCCTTGCCATTGACGACGGAGGTCAGCGGTGTGAGCCGCGTCGGCTTCCTCGCGGCGGGCACACCCGGGGGCATGCGCCAGGCAGGCCTGCTGCCATCACAGCCGGGAGGCACCAGCTACGCGCTGGCCCAGCCGAGCGCCACCTGCCAGCTCGCGTCCCGGCCCGAGTCGGTCAAGGCCGGCCGGGACTTCACCCGCGCCACGCTGGCCGGCTGGGATCTGGACACCCTCGCCGACGTGGCCGAGCTCGTCGTGTCCGAGCTGGTGACGAACGCGCTGCGGCACGGCGTCCCGTCCGCCCGCACGCTGGTCAGCGAGCACTGCATCCGGCTGCGGCTGCTCGCGCAGGCCCCCTTCGTGATGTGCATGGTGACCGACCCGGGCCGCGACATCCCCGTCCTGCGGGAGTCGGGCCCCACCTCGGAGAGCGGCCGGGGGCTGAACGTGGTCGAGTCCTGCAGCGTGCGGTGGGGCTGGCACCTGCTCGACGAGGGCGGCAAGGTCGTCTGGGCGCTGCTGCGGCCGGAGGACTGAGCCGCAGCAGCGCCCAGCCCAGCAACCAGCCCGGGCGCCTGGCCATGGGCGCCGGCACGCATCTGGTCAAGGGACAGCGGCACGGCTAGGCTCGGTGCGCTGCGTCCCCGTCAACCACGAGTCATCCGTTCGGCATGCCCGCCGGGGTTGGGTGAGGAGGCGACATGTACCAGCCGTATCCGCAGGGTGGTGAGCGGCCGCCCATGCCCGCCGGAGCCGCCCGGCCCACCCCGCCGCGCCCGGTGAAGTCCGCGGTCCTGCTCATGTACGCGGGCGCGGCCGTCACCGCCGTCACCCTGGTCATAACAGCGCTGACCATCCACTCCATCGAGACGACCATGGAGAACAAGGCCAACTACACCTCGCAGCAGGCGCACCAGCTCGTGGTCGCCGCGATCGTGGAGGCCGTGATCACCCTCGGCCTGTGGCTGTTCATGGCCTGGGCGAACAGGAGCGGGTACACCTGGGGGCGGATCGCCGCCACCGTGCTGTTCGCGCTGAACACCGTGGGCCTGCTGCTCGCTGTGCTGCGGGGAGCCACCGCGGTCAACCTGGTCCTCGCGGTACTGGTCTGGCTGATCGGCCTGGGCGCGATCGTGCTGCTGTGGCGCAAGGAATCCAGCCAGTACTTCGCCGCCGTGACCCGCCGGCGTCCACCCGGCGGCTGAGCCGCGCCGGTCAGCCGGGGCCGCGCCCGGTCAGCCGGGGCCGCGCATCAGCGCGTAGCAGGCCACCGCCGCGGCGGCGACCACGTTCAGCGAGTCCACCCCGAGCGCCATCGCAGCCGAGCTCATCGGGATGCAGACGCGCTCGTCGGCCTCATGTAGCCAGCGGGAGGACAGGCCGTCGCCCTCGGAGCCGAGCATGAGCGCGACCCGGCCGCCCGCCGCCACCTGGTCCAGGGCCACGGCGGACTGGTCGGGCACCAGGGCAAGCAGCCGGAAGCCCGCGGCGCGGAGCCCGGCGAGGCCCCCGTACCAGTCGGTCATCCGGGCATAGGGGATGGCGAAGACCGCGCCCATCGACACCTTGACCGCGCGGCGGTAGAGCGGGTCCGCGCACCGGGGCGCCAGCACCACCGCCCCCACCCCGAGCGCGGCCGCGCACCGGAAGATCGCCCCCACGTTGCCGTGATCGACCAGGTCCTCCAGCACCAGGATCCGGCGGTGGCCGGCCACCACCGCGCCGGCCTCCGGCAGGGGCCGCCGCGCCATCGACGCCAGCGCACCCCGGTGCACCCGGTAGCCGGTGATCCGTTCCGCGACATCGTGGGGGGCCAGGTAGACCGGGCCCGCGCACGAGGTGGCCAGATCGGCGAGGCCGGCCAGCCGGTCCGGGGTCAGCAGCAGCGAGCGCACCGGGTACCCGGCCCCGATCGCCCGCCTGATCACCTTCTCCCCCTCGGCCACGAACAGCCCGTGCGCCGCTTCCAGGCTCGTGCGCAACGACGAGTCGGTCAGGCGCAGGTAATCGGCCAGCCGCGGGTCACCGGGGTCGTCCACCTGGATCACGTCGCCCACCTGCCCCAGTCTGGCCGGCGGAGTTATTGCGAATAGGACAAGCCGCGTCATATCACGCGCCGGTCCGGTACAGTCATCCGCGCGAAGACCCAGCAGGCGCAGGCGCCCGGGACGACGCCGGTTCGCCTGCGGGAGCTCCCGCGTCCGGGGAGCCGCGGCCCTTGCCGGCGAGCTGCGGCCCGGTCGATCGAGGATTGCCGTGAACGCTGGACCGACCAGACGAGGCAGCGGCTACCGGGCGGCGCGCAAGCGCCGGACCCGGACAGCCGCGCTGACCGGCCTCGCGGCCGCCATCGCCGCCACGTTCCTGCTCACGCTGGGCGCCCGGGCCGTCGTCGCCCGCTCCAGCTGCGTCAACCACCCGGTGGTCGTCAACGTGGCCGCCGCCAGCGAGATCGGGCCGGTCGTCCGCCACCTCGGCCAGTACTTCAACAGCATGCGCCCGCGGGTGGACGGCCACTGCGTGCGGGTCGCGGTCACCACCGAGCCGCCGCGCGAGGTGGTGGCGCAGCTCGCGGGCGGCGGCCCCCGGCAGCTGCCGCAGGCCGACGCCTGGATTCCCGATTCGCCCCTGTGGGCTGACCTCGCGGGCCGGTCAGCGTCCTGGGGCGCGCGCGTCCGGCTGTCCGGCATCACGCTCGCCAGAACCGCGCTGGTCATCGTGATGCCCCGGCCCGCCGCAGCGCTGGCTCCCGCCTTCGGCTCCTCGGTCAGCTGGAAATTCCTGCTCCCCCAGGCCGCCGGCGGTCCCGCGTCCGCGCTCGGGCTGCACGTCGAGTTCCCCGACCCCACGAGCAGCGCAACGGGCATGGTGGCACTCACCGAGCTCCAGCGGCTCTGCGGTGGCGGAGGGCGGGCCGGCCAGGCTGATCTCGCCAGGCTCGCGGTGAGTGCCCAGGTCGAGCCCACGCCGGGCGGCGCATCGCCGCTGGCGCCGCTGGCCGCCTGGGCGCCGCTGCCCGGCACCGGCGCCGCTACCGCGCCGGTCACGGTCACCACCGAGCAGGCGGTGGTCCAGTTCGACCGGGCCCACCCGCGGCAGCCGCTGGCCGTGCGCTACCCGGCCGAGGGCAGCCAGGAACTCAGCTATCCCTACGTGCTCACCACCACCAGCCCGCTGCGGCTGGCGACGGCCGACAGGTTCGGTGAGCTGCTGCGGTCGGCCTATGCCGCCTCGTACGTGCGCTATGCGGGCTTCCGCTCGGGCGACGGGGCGGCCGGCGCCTGGGCCGCCTGGCCGGGGCTGGCCAGCAGCGGCCCGCGCCTGCTGCCCCCGCCGCCGCCGGCCCAGGCGGAAGCCGCCATCCGCACGTGGCAGCGGCTCAGCCTGGGCTCACGGGACCTCGCCCTGATCGACATCTCCTCGGCGATGGCCGCCCGGGCCCGGCCGGGCGGGCCGGAGCTGGAACAGGTGCTGGTCCGGGCCGCCGGCCCTGACCTGGCGCAGTTCCCCGACAGCACCCAGATGGGCCTGTGGACCTTCCCCAGCCAGATCGTGGACGGCCTGTCCTATCAGGAGCTGGTGCCGATCGGCCCGCTGCCCGATCGGCTGGGGCACCTCACCCGCAGGCAGCGGATCGAGCGGGTGGCGCAGGCGAGCCTGCCCCTGCCGCGCACCCCGGCCCCCCTGTACAGCACCATCCTGAACGCATACCGGCAGATGCTCGCCACCTACCAGCCCCGCCGCATCAACGCGGTGCTGGTCCTGACCGCGGGGGTCGACCACGACCCGGGCGACATCTCCGCCGCCACCCTGGTGCGTGACCTGCAGGTGCTCTACGACCCGCGGCGGCCGGTCAGAATCGTGACGATCATGCTCGGCCGGGGAGGTGACCTGGGCGCGCTGCGGCGGATCGCCGCCACCACCAGCGGCCAGGCCATCGCCATCACGCACTACTCCCAGCTCGGCCAGGTCATGTACCAGACCATGTCCAGCGCGCTCTGCAAGTCGTCCTGCACCAGCTGACGGGGATCGATACGGCGCAGGCCGGGGCGGACGGAAGTCGCGCAGAAACCCGCGCAACCGATGTCAACCACATCTGAGCGTCGCGCGTCTTGCTTACGAGGCCCGGCGAGAGCGGGGCGCCGGGCCTCATGCAAAGCTCCTTCCGGATCATCGATCCGGGAGGGTGTGAGGCCCGGCGAGAGCGGGGCGCCGGGCGTCACAAAAGCTCCTGCCGGGCTCATGGCCCGGCAGGGATGAGGGCCCGGCGAGAGCGGGGCGCTGGGCCCTCATAAGGCTCCTGCCGGGTCACCTGACCCGGCGGGGATGAGGCCCGGCGAGAGCGGGGCGCCGGGCCTCATCAACAGCTTCTGCCGGATCATCCGGTCCGGTGGAGATGAGGCTCGGCGCTAGCGGGGCGCCGGGCCTCATGTTATCTGCATGTCATGGGAGCGGCCCGGCTGGGCGCCGCCCGTCGTCATCGAGCAGCTGGTGGGCGCGCTCGATCAGCACCGGCACCACCTTCCCCTCGCGCTCGAATCCCTCGCCCACCGTCTTGCGCTGCAGGAACCGGGCGTGGATGCCCTCCAGCACCACCGCCAGCTTGAAGCAGCCGAACGCCATGTAATAGCTGATCCGGGACAGGTCGGTGCCGGTGATCCGCGCGTACTGGGCGGCCAGCTGCTCCCTGGTCGCGAAGCCGGGCGCGGTGGTCACCGTACCCCCCAGTGCGAGCCAGCCCTGCTCACCGGGCTCGGTCCAGTAGACAAGGGCCAGGCCCAGGTCGGCCAGCGGGTTACCGAGCGTGGACATCTCCCAGTCCACCACCGCCGCGATGCGCGGCTCGTCCCCCGGCACGACCAGCATGTTGTCGAGCCGGTAGTCGCCGTGGACCAGGCCGCCCGCCGGAGCCGCCTCGCTGACCGCGGGCAGCCCGGCCGCGAGGCGGTGGGTCAGGTCGTCGTAGCCGGGCATCTCCCGGGTCACCGACAGCTCCCACTGCCGCTGCCAGCGGTCAAGCTGGCGGGCCAGGTATCCCTCCGGCCTGCCGAACCCGGCCAGCCCGGCGGCCCGGACGTCCAGCCCGTGGATGGTGGCGAGCATCTCCGCGAAGCGCCCGGACAGCCGGGCCGCCTGGGCGGGCGTGAGCACGTCCGCGTCCTCGCGGGCCCGTAGCACCGCCCCGTCCACGTAGTCCATCAGGTAGAACGGCGCGCCGATGACCGACGGGTCCTGGCAGATCGCGACCGGGCGGGGCACCGGGACCGCCGTGCCGGTCAGGGCCGTGAGCACCCGGTACTCCCGGGCCATGTCGTGCGCCGTGGGCAGCACATGGCCGAGCGGCGGGCGGCGCAGGACCAGCGGGGCGCGGCCGGGCCCCGTCCCGCCGGTGTCGAGCCGGTAGGTCAGGTTGGACCGCCCGCCGCCGATGAGCCGCACCTCCGGCGGCCCGTCACCGCCACCGATGCCGTTGTCCGCCAGCCACCTGCCGAGCCCGGCGACGTCGTCGACACCTGGCACGCCGCCTCCGGCCATCAGCCTCACTCCCGTCTGCGCCGGGCCACCCTGCCGGTGCCCGGTGACCAGCCCAGCATGCCCCATCGCGTTCGTGTGCGCTAAGGCTGTGCTGGCGACCCATCA
>Ga0335080_10003788_pt1 | contig 15339 bp, 12 predicted proteins | sample Lox_Sample_34_FD_206720 | JGI IMG/M metagenome (GOLD analysis project Ga0335080, IMG submission 206720) | Soil microbial communities from Loxahatchee National Wildlife Refuge, Florida, United States - Lox_Sample_3.4 | ecosystem: Environmental > Terrestrial > Soil > Wetlands | place: USA... | reverse complement strand
CGAACTCTATCGCTTTCGGCATGTCGCCATTTGCCTGGTATGCCTGCGCGAGTTGCCAGTCGCCATATGCGACGGCCTGTGGGTTCGAAGAATACTTCTGCACGAAGTCCTGGTACATCGTGATCTTCTTCTGTGCGTCCTGCTCGTTGGAAATCGCCTGCAGGGCATGATCCTCATCAGTGCCAGCCGCGATGACGATCCTGTCGACTTGAGCTCCGGCCTGCGAAATCAGAACTCCAAACGAGAAAAGAACAACCAGCAGCTGCAATCTCTTCCAACGTTGCATAGTCTGCCTCCGGCTTACGCGAGAGATGACTTCCATCCGTAGCGCGCGAATCTTACCGCCGACTGGGACCGCACGCAAGGGCTTGAGTCACGCAGACAAGGGGAAAAAACGTGAGCCCGAACGGCATGAACGTTCACAAAGGAAAATCCAACGCCCCCTGCTTCATCGAGCATTCCCTGATCCTTGATAAAGTAGAAAGATGCGTGCCAGTTTCGGCAATCGGCCATTGCGCTTCGTCTTTGCCGCCAACCTGATCTCTATGGTGGGCAGCGGGATGAATTCTGCCGCAGTGGCCTGGTACATCCTGAAGGCAACGCATTCCGAGATGGCGCTGGGCACATTTGCCGTGCTGCAGACGGTTCCTGCCATGCTGATGCTGCCCTTTACCGGTGTCGTCATCGACCGTGAAGACCGCCGGCGGTTGGTCATGTGGCTGGACGCGATCCGCGCGCTGATCATCGTCAGCGTGGCTGTCCTTGCATTTAAACATCGGGTACAAATCTGGCAGCTCTACCTGATGAACACTCTGGTCGCGGCTGGCTTCTGGATGTTCTGGCCGACGATCACGGCTCTCATTCAGGAACTGACGCCCGAAGGACAGTTTGTGCAATCCAATACCTTTCTGCTGGCGGGCGTGCAGGGCGGATTCTTGATTGCGGGAGCGATTGTCGGATTCATATACGACCACATCGGGCTCGGCGGTGTGCTGACGCTGGATGTGTCGACCTACGTGGTCTCGTTCCTGTGCTACCTGGCCGTGCGCAAGGGAAAGCATATCGTCGTGCGGCCACAGGAACTCCGGGCCGACATCATTGCCGCCGAGACCCAGTTGGAGCGATTCTGGCGCGAGATGCGCGAAGGCCTGCATTTTCTTCGCGATCACCGTGCCGTCGTCCTTCTCGGGATCAGTTGGGCCCTCTTCCTGGGAGCAATGGTGACCGGCGTGGTCGTCACTCCGTCGCTCAGCGACCGCGTTTTTCACGCGGGAGCGAAAGGCTACGGATGGCTCAACGCCGGCTGGGGTACCGGCGCCTTTGTCAGCGCGATGTATACGCCGCAACTCATCGCGATTCTTGGCGGACGACGTGCCGTCGCATTCTCGATGGCGCTCCTTGCCGTGTCCGTTGCGTTTGCCCCCATCTCAGGATTTCTATTCCTGGCGATTCTGACCTACTTCATTATGGGATCGGCTCGCGGCGTTGGCGGCATCGCGATGAATACCAGCCTGATGGAGATGGTCCCGAAGCACTTGATGGGCCGCGTGCAGAATACTTTTTACTTCGCCGGTACTTTCTTGCAGCTGGTTCTGGCGATTTGCGTGGGCACTGTCGCGCAAAAGGTCAGCCTGGTAGTTGCCTTTGCAATCCTGGCGTCGGTGTACGGGCTTTCGTTCGTCGCCTCGAGTTGGCCGATACGGGACGCGGTTCGCGCTGAGGTCGCCGCTGATTAAGGCGATCCGCCGTGGCAAGAAACGAGCTGGGGCTGATATTCTTTCCAATTCCCTAGGAGAACCTATGTCCTCTGAATTACAAGGCCGGAATGCTGTTGTCTTCGGAGTGGCCAACAAGCGCTCCATCGCGTGGTCGATTGCGCAGGGACTGCATGCAGCCGGCATGAAGCTCGCCATTACTTACCAGAATGAGCGGCTCGAACAAGAGGCGAGGGATCTCATCCAGTCGCTGCCTGGCGCCGAGGGATTCATGTGCGATGTTTCGAAGGACGAAGAAATCTCCCGCTTGTTCGGCACACTGAAGGAGAAATACGGGAAGTTGCACTCGGTTGTGCATTCCGTGGCGTTCGCTCCCGCGGACGAACTGAAGGGAGACTTCGTCAACACTTCGCGGGATGGTTTTCGAGTCGCCATGGATGTGAGCGTTTATTCGCTCATCGCCGTAGCACGTGCGGCGGCTCCGCTGATGGAAGATGGTGGTTCTATCATGACGATGACCTACTACGCGTCGGAGAAAGTCGTTCCGCGATATAACGTCATGGCTGTAGCCAAAGCTGGACTCGAATGCTCAGTGCGCTATCTCGCCTTCGAACTGGGGAAGAAGAAAATTCGTGTGAATGCGATTTCAGCCGGGCCGATCAAAACACTGGCAGCGCGAGGCATCTCCGGCCTCGGAGACATGCTCAAGAGTCACGAAGAGCGCGCACCCCTGGGCCGGAACGTCGAGGTGGCGGAAGTCGGATCTACCGGAGTCTTTCTCGCCTCCGACGCCAGCAGCGGCATTACCGGCGAAGTCATCTACGTCGATTGCGGTTACAACATTATGGGCTTCTAGACTCCTGATCGGGGGTTCACCATGAGAGATTTCCTTCGTCTGCTTTGCAGCGCCGCCCTGGCCTTTGCGTGTTTCTTACCTGCTTCTGCGCAGTCCACCCAACCGTCGCGCGGAGCAGCAGTGGTCGATTCGATGCCGCGCATGAAGCGCATCGACCAGGCCGTGATTTCTCCTGATGGAACGCAGGTCGCTTACGTCATCGGTGGCGAGCTTTCGGTTGTCCCCTCTGATGGTGGAACGCCTCGCTCCATCTCGGTTGAAGGCAAGCTGCCCGTCCGCGATGTAGCGTGGTCGAAAGATTCCAAGCAGATCGCATTCGTGGCTGATCTGGCGGGTGACGTGCCTGCTGCTCAGATATTCACATCGGCGACGGACGGCACCGCCCCTGTGAAGCGCGCCGACGTGAAGGGCTATGCGGCGACGCCCAGCTTTTCTCCCGATGGATCTCGAATCGCTCTGCTATTCAGCAAAGACATGCCCCGCGTCGCGGGTCCAGTGGAGCCGATGACGCCACTCTCCGGCGAAATCGGCGACGAAATCTATGAACAACGCTTGACCACAATCGACCTGGCCACAAACACGCTGTCTCAAGTTTCTCCTGCAGACGTTTATGTTTACGAATACGAGTGGATGCCCGACGGCAAAGGTTGGATGGCGACGGCCGCTCACGGGTCTGGCGATGCGAACTGGTACAAGGCGAAGCTATACCGCATAGACTCACATTCCGGCGACATGCACGAAATCTACGCGCCGAAATGGCAGATCGCCGAGCCTCACGTGTCACCTGACGGAAAACATGTCGCTTTCATTGAAGGCGTCATGAGCGATGAAGGCGTTACTGGCGGCGATATCTTTGTCATCGACACTAACGGTGGGACACCGCGAAATCTCACTCCCAAAATCAGCAGTTCGCCCTCCTGGCTAACCTGGACCAGCGCCGACGACATTCTCTTCGTACAAGACATCGACGGACACTCGGGCATCGCAAAAGTAAAGGCCTCCGCCGGTTCCGTCCAAGCTCTCTGGAGCGGCGAGGAATCTCTGGGGCAGGCGCCTGACGCTTCCGTTTCTCTCGACGGTTCGAACACAGCCGTAATCCGGCAGTCTGCGAGCGCGCCTCCGGAAGTGTGGGCCGGGCCGATCGGCAAGTGGAAGCAACTCACATCCATCAACGCAAACGTGAAGCCTGCATGGGGCGAGATGAAAAATTTTCACTGGATGAGCGGTTCCGTGAAAGTTCAAGGCTGGCTGCTGCTTCCGAAAGACTATGCCCCTGGCAAGAAATATCCGCTGGTTGTGAATGTCCACGGAGGTCCCTCGGGCGCCTGCACTCCGCGCTTCGATGCGCTCATGATGGGTGCGGAATCGGCCATGGGCTATTTCGCGTTCTGCCCGAATCCTCGGGGCAGCTACGGACAGGGCGAAGCCTTCACGCGCGCCAACATCAAGGATTTCGGTGGGGGTGATTTTCGCGACATCATGACTGGCGTCGACGCCATCCTGAAGGAATATCCGGTTGATCCCAGACGGATGGGAATCCGCGGGCACAGCTATGGCGGCTACATGACGATGTGGGCCGAAACGCAGACCAATCGCTTTGCCGCCGCTGTCGCGGGAGCCGGATTGTCCGACTGGCTGAGCTACTACGGCGTAAACGACATCGACGAGTGGATGATCCCGTTCTTCGGAGCCTCGATCTACGACGACCCGGCCGTGTACGCAAAGAGCGATCCGATGCACTTCGTGAAGAACGTGAAGACGCCGACCCTGATCCTGGTCGGCGACCGCGATGGCGAAGTTCCCATGGAGCAGTCCGTCGAGTGGTGGCATGCTTTGCAGACTTTTAAAGTACCTGTGAAATTCGTCGTCTATCCAAATGAAGGACACGTCTTCTCGAAACTTTCCGACTGGCGGGATTATTTCGTTCGTGGCTTGGATTGGTTCGATGAATGGTTCACGAAGGCGGAAGCCAAGCAGTAGCGTCAGCTGCTGACAGCGATGCGGCGGTCGTTTTCACCAACTCGTTCCAACGATATCTCGATGTCGCGTTCATTTGCGAATCGTGGGAATTTCTCTCCCCACTCGATCAACAGAATCGTGTTCGCATCGCGCAAATCGTCGAGCGCAAGCGTGTCCAGTTCTCGTGGCGTATCGATACGATAGAGATCGATGTGATATAGCGTGACGTTCGGCGCCCGATATTCATGGATGAGAGTGAACGTCGGGCTGGTGACATCCTCTTCCGCGGCAGCATCGAAGGCCGCGGCAATTCCCTTCACCATCGTCGTCTTGCCAGCGCCGAGATCGCCACGAAGCAGAACCAGCTTCGGAGGCTCCAGTAAACCTGCCAGGCTGCGCCCAAAAGCAATCGTCTCCTCCGCAGAATGCGTGGTAATTTCCTTCACGACCGCACGAGTGTTGACCTCACCGTTCACACGAACAGTATAGCGAGAGTCGAGCGTCGCGCTCTTGAGACCTAGTAAGTGGAGAACGCCGTGGACTTGATCCCGAGTTGCGTCCGCGCCGTCACGTGCTCCAGCGAACTCCGCAACCGGCGATGGTCGTCATCCTCGATGGCGACGAATCGAAACGGCTGTAGAACACCGTCATTGACGCTTCGCATTGGGCTCAGGATTTCCGCCATCCCATGGACCGGACCGGCCTGCGTCTGGAAGGCGACTTCCACAAAGTCACCTTTCCCCAGAGACTGGGGCAAGCGGAGCAATCCTCCGGTAGCCGATATCGTTTGGAGTTTAGCTTTCGTGCGGCGGCCATCTTCGAGTCGGATCGCAGCCAGGACGGAATCACCGAGCTGAACCCGGGCCGCACGCCGCGAGGGGTGCGCTTGGGGGAAGTGGGTCATAGGTAAAATCACTATGACACCTGCCGGTGTTGAGTAATAGATTACTGAAGCCCCGGTTCGGAATGCCTGCTGTGAGCGCCACGCCGCATGATTGATCTCGCGGGCTATAAACGACTTAGAGCTTAGTTACTCTTTGGTTAATGTACAAAGGGACAGTTCTGCGTTGTCCTCCATCCCGCCCACCCGGGTCCGTTTATCATTCCTTCTCCACGTGGAGGTACGATGTTCCGGCAACTCATATTCGCCCTGATCGCGACCTTAGCCCTCAACGTCTTCTCGCCGCAAATCTCTTTCGCTCAAACCCATCCCCCGTTGCGAGTTGGCATCGTGGGACTTGTTCACGGGCACGTGCACGGGTTTCTCGAGCAGTACCGGCGCAGCCCTGAAATTGAAATCGTCGGGATCGCAGATTCCGATCACCAACTGCTTTCGCAAGCGGCTGCCAAGTACGGATTCGAGCAATCGCAACTCTTCACCGATCTCGAAGACATGCTCGTGAAAGCCCATCCCCAGGCGGTTCTCGTTTACACCAGCACCTATGACCACCGGCGGGTCGTGGAAATGTGCGCGCGCCACGGGGTCCACGTCATGATGGAAAAACCATTGGCAGTCAGCCTGGCTGATGCGATTGCGATCCAAAAAGCGGCCCAATCGGCCAGGATTCATGTGCTGGTGAACTATGAAACGTCATGGTACCCGAGCAATCATGCGGTCTACGATCTGGTTCATGACCGATCTTTGGGGGATATCCGCAAAGTCGTTGTTCACGATGGTCACAAGGGCCCCAAAGAAATCGGCGTCCAACCGGAATTCTTCGCTTGGCTGACAGATCCCAAACTTAACGGAGCGGGCGCGCTTTTCGATTTCGGTTGCTACGGAGCCGACCTGATGACCTGGCTGATGAATGGCGCGCGGCCCACGACCGTCACCGCCGTAACGCAGCGGATCAAGCCTCAGATCTATCCAAATGTTAACGACGAAGCCACTATCATCCTGACCTACCCCAAAGCGCAAGCGATCATCCAGGCCTCGTGGAACTGGCCCTTCGACCGCAAGGACATGGAAGTCTACGGAAAGACCGGTTACGCCATCACCGTTAAGCGTGATGATGTTCGTCTGCGCCGCGAAGGAGAAGAACACGAGCAGCAAGTTGCCGCAAAGCCGATCGCTGCTCCTTATGACAATTCGCTGTCGTATTTGCGCGCGGTGCTTCTGGACGGAGCAAAAGAGGACGTACTGTCTTCGCTGGAAACAAACGTGATCGTGACTGAGATTCTCGACGCGGCACGGCGTTCGGCGGCGGAGGGCAAGACCATCCCGCTGGCTGCCAAGCGATGAACCCGTAAATTTGTGCGAGGGTTAGCCGATCCAGCACACCCGGTCGGATTGCGATTCCTGTCGCGCGCGCCGAAAAGCATCAGGAAGACCGGTCAATAGATCGGTCGCAACCATCGAGTGCTCCCCAACTTTGTCTCGCATAACGTCGCCAGCGAGTCCGTGGAGATAGACAGCTGCACACACGGCCATAAACGCATCTTTCGGATGCTGACCAATCATGCCCGCGACCATTCCGGTCAGAATATCGCCGGTTCCACCGGTGGACATCCCGGGATTCCCAGTCACATTCACCCACGCCTCTCCGCTGGGTTGTACCACGAGCGTGCGATGCCCTTTCAGCACCACAATGACTTCGTGCTCACGGGCAAAACGGCGCGCGATGCCGAGCCGATCCTTCTGCACCTCTGCCGTCGAACATGCCGCAAGCCGCGCCATCTCTCCCGGATGCGGTGTGATGACTACAGTCCTTCCCTTTCCATCCAACTCGGTCGTGTGCCCTTCGAATGCATTCAGACCATCAGCGTCCACAACCATCGGGATCTGCTGGTGCGCAACCAGCGCTCGAACCAATGTTGCCGTGTGCGGATCGCGCGAGATGCCAGGCCCGATCGCAAGCACAGTCCTGGTCTTCAGCAATTGTTCGATGAGCACTCCTGCGCCTGTGGCGATTGTGCCCGCCTCGGTTTCCGGCAGCGGTTCCGTCATCAATTCGGGATGGAATCCAGCGACAGTTGGTAGACCCGACTCCGAAGTCGCCACCGTCGAGAGCCCGGCACCGGCGCGCAATGCAGAAATTCCAGCCATGGCCGCCGCTCCTGCTTTTCCTACCGCGCCGCCTACGACCAGAACATGTCCATAGTTCCCTTTATTCGATTCGCGGGGGCGAAACGCTACCATGTCTGCAAAGTCCCGCGGCGTGGTCACATTCAGATTCAGTGTAGAAACGATCGCTTCGTCCGGCGAACCAATACCCGCAACGCTCGTTGGTCCATCGGTGAAAGAACTGAAAAGATGCGCCGGACGCGGCGCCGTAAATGTCACGACTGAATCAGCCTTCGCAATCTTTCCCTGCTGTGGCCCTATCGCGTCCGCGTCTGCTCCGGAGGGGATGTCGACGGCAACAACCCGAGCGTCAGATGCATTGATCAGCTGGATTGCGTCCGCGTATAGCCCGGTGACAGGAGGCTTGAAGCCCGTGCCCAGGATCGCGTCCACGTATAAGTCAGCATCCAGAAGGGGCCGAATGCGGTCGCTTCCTAGTTCACTCTCGGTGGTGACAGACTCAGCCCGGATCGGCAACTGAGAGAACATCGCCGCCGAATCGCCGCGCAGATCCGCAGGATTCGCCAGTAGAACAACCTGAACGTTCTTTCCACGTTTGTGGAGATGACGTGCCGCCACAAATCCGTCGCCACCATTGTTGCCCTTGCCGCAGATCACAGTCACGTTCCGCACCCACGCGTACTGCGTGAGAATGTGGTCGGCTACAGCTTTACCGGCGTTCTCCATCAGCGTGAGCGATGGCACGCCGAAGCGTTCACTCGTAGCGCGGTCAATAGCGCGCATTTCGTCTGCACTGACGATCTTCATGGGAGTCGAACTTTCATCGGGAAGCGGCGGTCTGTTCGAGTTGGCGGAGTTGTGAGGGCTCTCCCATGGCAATGAGGCAGTCGTCAGGTTCGATGCGCTCATCAGGCGCGGGGTTGAAACGCATTCCTTCCCGACGCTTGATGGCAAGGACGATCACGCCACGCTCCTGCCGAATGCGAGAACTCTCGAGCGTCTTCCCCGCAAAAGTGGAGGCCGAAGTAATGTGGATTTCGCCGATCTCCAGGTCCATCCCCAGGTGCGTCGTAGCAGTGTCGAGAAAGCTGACGACGTGCGGACGCAGCAGCGATTGCGCAATGCGCTGCCCGGCGAAGGAATATGGCGATACAACCGAATCGGCTCCGGCAGTCAGCAGGTGCTTTTCTGCAGCATCTTCACTGGCGCGGGCGATGATCTTCAAATTCGGATTGAGCCCACGGGCCGTTAGTACGATGTACAGATTCGTTGCATCGGTAGTAGTCGCTGCAATGAGTCCTTGTGCGCGCTCGATTTGCGCCTCGCGCAAAGTGAGTTCCAGCGTCGCATCCCCTGCCATGACTAGCCAGTTTTCTGACGCAAAGCGCTGCCGCTTAGCTTCCGAGTTGTCGATGATTACAAACGGCACTGGCTTACGCGCCAGTTCGCGGGCCACGCTGCGGCCAACGCGTCCCATGCCGCAGATAATGTAATGGCCGTTGAGACGTCCGATTTCGCGCTCCATGCGACGCCTTCCGAAGAAACTTTGCAGCTCGAATTCTAGCAAAGCCTGGCTCAGCAACCCGACACCGAGCAACAGCAGCGATACACCTGCAAGAATCACGAAGACATTGAAGATGCGCCCGGCGTGCGACAACGGATGAACTTCCTGGTACCCGATGGTAGTCAACGTCGTGACCACCATGTAGAAGCCGTCGAACCACGGCCAGCCTTCGATGTAGTGATATCCGGCCGTGCCAATCGCCATCACCAGCACGAGGAGCACGCCGATTTTTCGCAAGTGGCGAAGGGCAGGCATGGGACATCAGCTGTTAGTGGCTAGTGGTCAGTGAGCCGCAATTTCTCTATCGATTCCAATGCATTCTGTACTGGCCGCTGATCACTGACCACGGGCCACTGCTTTTCTCGACCCCAGACTATAAAACAAAACGGCCCTCCGCGCAGTGCGAAGGGCCGTTAGGAATACCTTCAACTTTAGTCCGCCATCGAGCCTGCGGGCTGCTTCGGCGCAGCGTTCGAGAGTTTCTGTTGCACTTTGCTGTGCTTGCGGCCGTAACCGAAGTAGATTCCCAGGCCGATGATCAGCCAGATCACGAGCCGCAACTGCGTCGCGGTGGGCAACGTGACAATCAGGGCCATTGAAAAAAGGATCGCAAGGATCGGGACAACAGGCACCCATGGTGTTCTGAACGCCCGGGGCACTTCAGGATGCGTTCTGCGCATGACCCACACTCCGGCGCTCACCAGCACAAATGCCAGCAAGGTTCCGACACTCGTCATCTGATCGAGAACGCTCAGAGGCAGAAGCATCGCCAGAATTGCGACGAAGAATCCGACCACGATGGAACTGATATAGGGAGTACGGAAGCGGGTGTGAATCGAGCTGGCCCAAGGCCAGAGCAGACCGTCGCGGGACATCGAGTAAAACACACGCGACTGCCCGAGCAACATCACCAGCATGACCGTTGCGAGGCCCAGCAAAGCGCCGATCTCCACAAGGAACGTTGCCCATTGCTGGCCGGTGGCGCGCATGCCGACAACGACCGGGTCCGGGACATTCAGCTGAGTGTACGGAACGATGTGCGTCAACAATCCCGAAACCAGGATGTAGAGGACCGTGCAGATCACAAGCGATCCCAGGATTCCGAACGGCATATCTTTGCCGGGATTCTTCGCTTCCTGCGCCGCGGTTGAAACTGCGTCGAAACCGATGTAGGCGAAGAAGACGACTCCCGCTCCGCGGAAGATTCCCGAAATTCCATAGGTTCCGAATTCCCCGCTATTCGGTGGAATGAACGGATGCCAGTAGTTCGGTTGCATATTGTGCTTGAGCAGGAAGGCGCCGGCGAGAGCAATGAAGATACAAACTACCGCGACCTTGAGAACCACCACAGCGGCAGTGAAATTTGCCGATTCCTTGATGCCAATCACCAGGATCGCTGTGATCACCCAAATAACAATGAATCCAACGTAGTCGTAGTTAAGGTGGACCGGATGCCCGAATAGGCTGAAGTCCGAGTGCGGCACGGGAGGCAGATCCATGCCGATGTCATGCAGAAAGGCACGCAGATGGCCGCTCCATCCGACGGCGACCGATGCCGCGCCGAACGCGTATTCGAGAACCAGATCCCAGCCGATAATCCAGGCCACCAGTTCGCCGAGGGTCGCATATGAGTAGGTGTAAGCGCTGCCCGCAACCGGAATCATCGAAGCGAATTCTGCATAGCAGAGCCCGGCGAAGGCGCAGGCGATGCCTGCCAGGATGAAAGAAAACAGGATCGCCGGTCCGGCAAACTGCGCGGCGGCCTGCCCGGTGATGACAAAGATGCCGGCTCCGATAATCGCCCCGATGCCCAGTGTCAGCAGGTTGATGGGGCCCAGAGCGCGCCGCAGGCTATGTTCACCCGTTTCCTGGGACTCCTTGAGTAGTTGATCCAGCGGCTTGGTTGCGAACAGCTTCGCCATGCGTTCGGTTCTCCTTATCGTCCCGATTCGGTCACGCGGATTTTCCCTGCACGCCTGCGCTGCGGGACCATGCGTAATAAACTGGGATTCCCATCAGCACGACGATCAGCCCCGGCCACGTGTATTGCGGCTTGTAGCGCAATAGTACGACATCGATAAATAAAGCCATCACAATATATATGATCGGCAGCACCGGGTAGCCCACAGCTCTATACGGACGGGGCGCGTCCGGATGCGTCTTGCGCAACACAAACAACCCAACGATGGTCAAAATGTAGAAGACCAACACCGCAAAAATGATGTAGTCCAGAAGTTGCCCGTAGCTGCCCGAGACGCACAGAACACAGGTCCAGACCATCTGGACCATGAGCGAAACTGCCGGAGTCTTGTACGTAGGATGCAACTTTGCGACGTTGCGAAAGAACAGGCGGTCTTTCGCCATGGCGTAGTAGACGCGGGCCCCAGACAGGATCAGGCCATTCGCGCATCCGAAGCTGGAGATCATGATCGCCGCCGCCATCAGCAGGCCGCCGATAGGCCCAAGCATTTGCGTCATCACCGCAGTGCCAACGCGCTCTTCCGCGGCGTATTTGATACCACGCTCGACGATTGAGGCTCCCTCAGCCGCACCGTTCAAGGGCAGGACGCTCAGATACACAAAATTGCACGCGATATAGAGAGCAATCACTACTCCCGTTCCCAGAGCGAGAGAGAGTGGCAAATTGCGGCTGGGATTCTTCACTTCTCCTGCGGTGAAGGTTACGTTGTTCCAGGCGTCTGCCGAAAAAAGCGACCCCACCTGAGCTACCGCCAGGATCGTAAGCGTGCTGACCAACACAATGGGACCGCCAACCCCAACCTGAACCGGGTGCAGGGCGCCATGGACCGCGTTTCTCCAGAAGTCCGTGCCGCCGAAGTTCGCTCTCAGCGCGTAGGGATTCCGTCCAATCGCCAGACCGAGGAAAGCCAATCCGAGCAGCGCCGAAACTTTCGCTGCCGTGAACACATTCTGGATCGCCGCGCCAGTCTTCAGTCCGAAGATGTTGACGATCGACAGAAAAATGACCAACACAATCGCAACCAGATTTTGCGTATTGATGCCAACTTCCATGTTGCCCAGCACCATCGGTCCAACGTGGATGGGTGGCACCTTCCACAGATGCACGAGCCAATGGGCGGAAGAAACCGACGGGAAAAAGACTCCTAGAAACTTGCCGAAAGCCACTCCGACGGCGGCGATGGTGCCAGTTTGGATGACGAGGAAGAGCGTCCAGCCATACAGAAACCCCCAAAGGGGACCGAGCGACTCGCGCAGATAGACGTACTGACCTCCGGCCCGCGGCATCATAGCTGCCAACTCGCCATAGCTCAGTGCCGCAACAATTGTCATGAAGCCCGCGATAGCCCATGCTCCGAGCAACAGCACAGGAGAATCGACCTCGCGAGCAATTTCGGCCGACACAATAAAGATGCCGGAACCGATCATCGAGCCCATGACCAGCATGGTTGCGCTGGTCAGGCCCAGTCCCTGAACGAGTTCTTTATCTTGATGGCTGTGGATTTCCCAATCGCTGCCAGAGGGAGGCGGCGTGGCTGTCGGTGTGCTCAGGTTTGCTCCTTGGTCAATAGTCGTTAGACTCGGGCCGTTGGCTGCTAATCCTTCGCGCTTGCTTACGACCAACGACAAACGACCATCGACGATTTCCCGATGTCTGAGAACTTTACCGCAATATCCGCAAAAATTCCTCTGCTGATTTGCGAGGCTCCCGTAACAGATCGGATATCACCGCCACGGAGTCAGCGCCCGCCTCAACCACCGAAGCCGCTGTCTTGCGGGTGATGCCCCCGATAGCGACAAGGGGCTTTGTGGTCAATGCGCGGGCACGCCGGACACCCTCGAGGCCTACCACGGGATCTGGCTTCTCTTTACTGGTCGTAGCGAAGACTGGCCCGATGGCCAGATAGTCGGCCGAGGTGCGATCCGCCTCGCGCAACTGCTCCGGGTTGTGAGTGGATACGCCGAGAATTCGGTCCGGCCCAATGATTCTGCGCACCGATTCCGGGGACAGGTCATCCTGTCCAATGTGCACGCCGTCAAAACCCGCAGCCAGGCAGAGGTCAGCACGATCGTTCATGATCAGCCGGACGGAATCGCGCAGGTCCCTCTTCAATTCCCTTGCCTGGTCCAGCATCACGCGGGCGTTTCCAGACTTGTTGCGGTATTGCAGAAGGGTGCATCCGCTCGCAACCAATTCTTTCGCGAAGGGAACGAGATCAGCACGACTCGAGAAGCACGAAGAATCGATGATGCAGTAAAGACGGGGAATTCGAATCCGTTGGTGGAGGTCGGTTGCCACTCAGGCTCGCGAGACTACTTCGTCTTCGGTGAGATGCCGTTCTTGATCAGGAATCGCTCGATAAATCCGGTATCGAATTTTCCTGCCCGGAACTCCGGATCAGCCAGGATTTTCCTATGCAGCGGAATCGTTGTGTATACGCCCTCGACGATGAACATCTCCAGGGCGCGGGCCATACGTGAGCAGGCCTCATCTCGATCTTTTGCGCGCACGATCAGCTTGGCAATCAGCGAATCGTAGTAAGGTGGAATGACTCCTTCGGCGTACGCCGCCGTGTCCACGCGAACGCCTGTGCCTCCCGCCGGATGGAACGCCGTAATCTTGCCCGCCGAAGGCGTGAACTTCTCCGGATGCTCGGCATTGATGCGGCACTCGATTGAGTGCCCACGATGAACGATCGGACCGTGCAGCACATCTGCCATCTTCGCACCCGCGGCGATCATAATCTGGCTCTTCACCAGGTCCACATCCGTCACCATCTCAGTCACCGGGTGCTCCACCTGAATGCGCGTATTCATTTCGATGAAGTGCAGCCGCCGGTCCTGATCCATCAGGAATTCGATCGTCCCGGCATTCCAGTAACCGATCTCCGCCAGCGACTTGCACAGAACATCGCCAATCTCCTTGCGAAGCTCTGGTGTGACTTGCGTCGATGGCGACTCTTCCAGCAGTTTCTGGTGACGCCGCTGGATAGAACACTCGCGCTCGCCGAGGCTTACGACATTTCCGTGTTCGTCCGCCAGGACCTGGAACTCTATATGGCGCGGATGCTCGACATACTTCTCCATGTAGAGATCGCCGTTGCCGAAGGCTCCAGCGGCTTCCGCCTGCGCCGCTTTGAACAACCCTGGGAGTTCCTCTTCGTTGCGGACGATGCGCATGCCGCGGCCGCCGCCTCCGGCCGACGCCTTCACGATGACCGGGAATCCCACCTGCTTCGCCCACTCCAGGGCTTCGCCTTCGGACGCGATAATTCCATCGGAACCCGGCAAGATCGGCACGCCTGCTTTTTTCATCGCCGAGCGCGCCTTCTCTTTTTCGCCCATCAGGCGCGTTACTTCCGGCCGCGGGCCGATGAACTTGATGCCGCTCATCTCGCAGACTTCGGCAAAATTGGCATTTTCGGCTAGAAGCCCGTAGCCGGGGTGGATTGCTTCGACGTTTGCAATTTCCGCCGCGCTGATGACCGCAGGAATATTCAGATAACTGAGCGCAAGCTGCGGCGGGCCAATGCAGATCGCCTCATCGGCGAAACGAACGGGAAGCGAATTCCGGTCCGCTTCGCTGTAGATGGCGACAGTGCGGATGCCAAGCTCCTTGCACGCGCAGATGACGCGCAGGGCAATCTCGCCGCGATTCGCAATCAGGATCTTCTTAAACATGCAGACAGAATCTTCCGCTTTCGAAAAAAATGTTGATTGATGATGGTTGCTTGCTGAATGGAAACCCCGACTGCCCCAGAATTCTCATTCAACAATCAAAAATCAACAATCAACAATGTGGGCTGGCAATCACTTCTTCGGCCGGATCACGAACAATTCCTGGCCGTACTCAATCGGCTGGCCGTTGCTGGAAAGTGTCTTCACGATCTCTCCGGCCACGTCCGACTCAATCTCATTGAGCAGCTTCATGGCTTCGACGATGCACAGGACCTGTCCGACCTCGACTGTATCCCCGACTTTGACGAATGGCGGAGCGCCCGGAGAAGGCGCTTCGTAGAAGGTCCCCACGATCGGTGACTTCACCGTGTGCAAACCCTCTTCCGGGGACTCCTTCGCGGCAGCGGGCGCCGCTGCAGGAGCAGGAGGTGGAGCCGCGGCGACCGTTCCGATTTCCATTGCAGGAGCGGGAGCCGGCGGCACAGCGTAATAACGCGGGTCCGCGTGCGAATGCACGACCGTATGCTCTCCCGTCCGCTTGATTTTGACCTTGACGTCGCCT
>Ga0335080_10003786_pt1 | contig 15343 bp, 18 predicted proteins | sample Lox_Sample_34_FD_206720 | JGI IMG/M metagenome (GOLD analysis project Ga0335080, IMG submission 206720) | Soil microbial communities from Loxahatchee National Wildlife Refuge, Florida, United States - Lox_Sample_3.4 | ecosystem: Environmental > Terrestrial > Soil > Wetlands | place: USA... | reverse complement strand
GCTCGTTCTTCCTGAGCGGCGAGACCGTCGCTATCGACGCTGCGTTAAAGTGAAGATGAGCGCCTATCCGCGGAACGCGGGAAAACCGCCAGCAAAGTCCAGCCCTTCGCCAAACTAACCGGCATTGACTCTAAGGCTACCCATTTGGGTGTGCCGCGCAGCACTGCCCTGCCCCTCGTCACATGAACTTCCTGCGCTTACGACCCGATTCGGAGTTCCCGTAAACGGGTGAAATCGTCGATCTTTGGTGGACTGCTTGACGGGCCGCGCGCGCGACGCTGCCGTTCACGATCGGTGAGCTTGGTCGGTCATGTGACTATCCGCGCAAGACCGCGGTGGATCACACATCATCGGCTGTTCTGCACGTCGAGTTGGGGAACCGCACACCAAGCGCCGGCGCGTACTTGGCCGTGGCGGCCTCGGAGAGCCGCATCCGGACCAACGCGATGCGCCTCGCCTGATGATCGAGCCTGGGCTCGATCATGTACGGCTCGAAGCCAAGTTTCTGGTAAAGCAGGAGGCCCGAGACGTTGGCGTTGAAGCACGCGATCTGGACCGAGCGGGCGCCGCGCTCGCGGAGCGCGGTGCGGATCATCGTCTCGATGAGGTACCGGCCCACGCCCTTGCCTCGTACATCCGGGGCCACGATGACGTTCCCGATCCCGGACGTCCCCTCGGGCTTCATGCAGTACAGGTTCGCGAACGCGCAGACCCGGCCCTGGTCGAGCACGACCGTAGAGCCGAAGCGCTGCTCTATGGACCTGCGGAGTTGCTCGGGCGTGAGCGGGTATGTGCCTTTCGGGAAGAGAAAGTACAGCTCCTCCGGACTCTGCGGGAATTCGCAGATGCTCGGGATATCATCAGGCTGGACGGCGCGGTGTGAGAGCAAGCGCGACTCCTTCGCTGAGCTGAGACAGTCATGAGCCGCTGTGCCGACGACGAAGTGGTGTCTGTTTGGCCATCCCTGGCCTGATCCTACGATGCGAAGAGGGTGGAGACTGCGCCGCCCCGTCTGCAACTGGGGCCGGTGCCGGCGTGGCGTAACGGTAGAAGGTTGCCCTCGAGATGCCGAGCGTCGCGCAAATCACGGCGGGTGAGGTGGTCCGGTCCTGAGCGAGGGACTGGAGGACGAGGCGCTGCTTGTTGTCAAGGACGGGGCGCCGGCCGCCCGTGCGCCCACGAGCGCGCGCGGCCGCGAGGCCCGCGTTCGTGCGCTCACGGATGAGATCCCTCTCGAACTCAGCGCACCGAAGACATGGAAGATGAGCTTCCCGGTGCTGGTGGTGGTGTCGATGTTCTCGTGCAGGGAGCGGAAGCCGATGCGACGCTCCTCGAGCAAGCGGACGGTCTCGATGAGGTGGCCGAGGGACCGGCCGACGCGGTCCAGCTTCCAGACGACCAGCGTGTCGCCCTCCCGGGCGTAGGCCAAGGCCTCGGTGAAGCCGGGCCGCTCCGACTTCGCACCGCTGGCGACGTCGGTGCAGATCCGTTTGCACCCCGCACGCTTGAGCTCGTCTTTCTGCATGTCGAGGTTCTGGTCGCTGGTGGAGACGCGGGCGTAGCCGATGAGCATGGCGCCCAAGCGTCTCAGACCTCGACGGAGAAGGCCACATTTGAGAAGCTGATTGTGAGACGGGTTGAGAGGCGGGAGGGGAGGGGATTCCGACCGCGGAACGCGGTATTCGACCGGCGTCTCACAAACCTTCGTTTGCGAGGCGACCGTGCTCGACGCCTACGCGCCGCTCCCCGCCGATCTGACAGACGAGGAACTCGGCCGTGACTGGACCCTAACGGAGGAGGATCGTGAGGCGATCCATCGCTGTCACGGCGATGCCAACCGCCATCGCTTTGCCGTCCAGCTGTGCGCGCTACGCTCTCAGGGCCACTTCATCGACGGCATCGACGATGTCCCGGTGCGCATCGTCAACCACGTCGGCCGCCAGCTCGGGCTGCCCCCGTCGCTGTTCATGGCGCCGTCCGATCGGGCAGCGACGGATACGGGGCACGCCCAGCGGATCCGCGCGCACCTCCACTACCAACCGTTCGACGACCAGGCGCAGGAGCGTCTCCGGCGGTGGCTCGATGAGCGCGCCATCGCCGGCGTCCTTGGAACCCCGCTGCTCGAACTGGCCGCTAGCGCTCTACGTTCCTGGCAGGTGGAGCTGCCTGCCCGCTCGACGCTGGAACGAGTGGTGAACAGCTGCACGGCGCGGGGAGAGGAAGCGACGTGGCAGCGCATACAGGAGCGTCTCACCCCTGACTTCTGCGCTGCGGTCGACGCGCTCCTCGCCGTTCCAGAGGGCGATCGCCGCTCCGAATTCAACCAGTTCAAGGAGTACCCGCCCGAAGCCCGGCCGGGGGCCATCCTGGCGTACCTCGATCGGTACCGGCGCCTGCGCTCGGTCGGCACCGGAAACGTCGACCTGGTGGGGCTGGGGCAGGAGCTGGTCGAACATCTGGCTGATCTCGCCCGCCGGTACGACGTCGACGACCTGAAGCGGTTCGCGCCCGGCAAGCGCTACGCCTTGGTCGCCTGCCTCCTCGCCGAGTCGCAGAAGACCATCCTCGACCACCTTGTAGAGATGCATCGTGACTTCCTCACCGGCATGAGCCGGCGAGCGCATCACGCGGTCGACGAGCGGCATCGCGAAGTGCGCCAGCGCGCGGGCCCGGGCCTGGCTACGGCGGTGCGGGTGGTGGAGATCCTCGCCGACCGATCGCGTCCGCGCGAGAAGCGGCTCGAGGACCTCTACCGCGAATTCAACGAGGCGGAGCTGGGCGACGCCGCGGCGAGGTGCCGGGATCTGAACGCTCTCGCCGAACACGGCTACTTCGACGAGCTGCTCGCACGGCATTCCCACCTGAAGCGTTACCTGCCAGGCTTCCTCGAGCTACCGTTTGAGGGCGGCCCCGGCACGGAGCCATTACTCGCGGCCATCGAGATCGCGCGCCGGCTCCACGCCGGCGAGATCGCCGAGTTGCCCAAGGACGCCCCGACCCAGTTCGCGACCGGCGCCTGGCGCGCCGCACTGGCCGGCGGCGACGGGCGCCGTGACTGGCGGCTGTGGGAGATCGCGCTGGCCTTCGGAGCGCGCGACGCTCTCCGGTCGGGCGACCTGTACCTGGCCGAGAGTCGGCATCACGTGTCGTTCTGGGATCTCCTCCATCGACCTGCGGAGTGGGAGGAGAAGCGTACCTCCGCCTATTCCACGCTGAACCTCCCCACCGAGGCGGATCGCGCCATCGACCGGCTGCGCCTCGAGATGAACGAGGTGGTGAGCCAACTCGCGGGCGGCCTCGACGCCAACCCCTTCGTCTCTCTCCTCGATGGCCGCCTCGAGTACTCACGCGACGACGCCCACGCCGAACCGGACGACGTGGGCGAGCTCCGGCGCGTCATCGAGACCCACCTGCCGCGCGTCCGCATCGAGGACCTGCTCATGGAGGTGGACTCCTGGTGCGGCTTCACGCGCGAGCTCGTGCCGCCTGACGGCTACCGATCCGGCGGTGCGGCATACCCGGCTCTCCTCGCGAGCCTGGTCGCCCACGGCACGAATCTGGGAATCTCGACTATGGCCGAGGGCCTCTCGGTCGACGTTCTGCAGGACGCGTCTCGCTGGTGTCTCCGGCAGGAGACCCTCAAGGCGGCGAACGGCGTCCTTGTTGATCACCACCACCGTCTCCCCCACGCGTCGGTCTGGGGCCAGGGCGTCGCCTCCTCGTCCGACGGCCAGCGGTTCGGCATCCAGGCGCCCTCGCTCCTCGCGTCCTTCTACCCGCGGTACTTCGGCTACTACGACCGCGCGGTCAGCGTGTACACGCACGTCTCCGACCAGTTCAGCGTCTTCTCCACTCGCGTGATCTCGTGCTCGCCTCGCGAGGCCATTTACGTCCTCGATGGCATCCTCGAGAACGACACCGTCCTCCGTCCCCGCGAACACTGCACGGACACCCACGGCTTCACGGAGCAGCTCTTCGGCTTGTGTCACCTGCTCGGCATCGCCTTCATGCCGAGACTCAAGGATCTCAAGGACCAGCAGCTGTACCGCATCGACCGCGAGAATGGCTTCGGCCCGCTCGCCCCTATCTTCCGCGGGACCATCGACGGCAACCTCATCCGAGAACAGTGGGACCAGCTGGTGCGGGTGGCCGCATCGCTGAAGAACCGCACCGCCCCAGCTCACGTCGTCCTCGAGCGGCTCGTCGCCAGCTCGCCGTCGGATCGGCTCGCCAAGGCACTCACGATGCTCGGCCGCGCCGTGAAGACGCTCTTCATCCTCCGCTACGCTCACGACGCGGAACTGCGGGCTCGGGTTCATCGCCAGCTGAACCGTGGCGAGGCACGCCATGCTCTCGCCCGCCGCCTGTTCTTCGCGAACCAGGGGGCCTTCCGCGTGGGCGACTACGAGGAGATCATGAACAAGGCGAGCGCGCTGGCCCTGCTATCGAACGCCGTCCTCGTCTGGAACACTGTCCGCATTTCTGAGATCGTCGCCGCCCTGGAACGCGGTGGCCAGCGCGTGTCGCGTGAGTACCTCGCGCGCATCTCCCCCCTCGCCAACGCCCACGTGATCCCCAGCGGCACGTACCACTTCGAGCGCGCGGCAGCCGGACCGTAGTCTCTGCCGCTTGGCCGGGTATACTTGACGCGGATATACCGTACAGGTATAGTTCGGCTGGCACCTGGGACCCGATGGTCGAAATCATCTTCACCGACGAATTCGGCGAGTGGTTCGACTCCCTCTCCGAGGACGAGCAGGGCGACATCTTCGACGTGGTGAGAAAGCTCGAGCTCAAGGGCGTGGCGCTCGGGTTCCCGCACTGCTCGGTGGTCCAGGGCGCGAGCGAGCCCCTTCGGGAACTGCGGCCGCGGCAGGGCCGCAGCCCCCTGCGGCCGATCTACGCCTTCGACCCGCGGCGGGACGCGGTGCTGATCATTGGCGGGAACAAGGCTGGCGACCCGCGGTTCTACCGCCGCCTGGTGCCAGTCGCGGAACGCATCTGGCGCCAGTACTTGGCGGAACAGGTGGCAGGGCTGCACGAGGATGAGGAGTAGAGTCATGCGCGTTCACAAGCTCAGCGAACTGAAGAAGCGGTCCAAGCTGTCGCCGGAGCGCATTGCCCAGATCGAGCGCGAGTCCGATGAGGAGTTGCTGCGCGCCGATCTGAAGACGCTTCGGGAGATGGCAGGGAAGACGCAGACAGAGGTGGCAAAGGAGGTCGACGTCAGCCAGGCCGAGATCTCACGGGCGGAGGGCCGCGAGGAGAATCACCTCGCGTTCCTGAAGCGCTACGTGAAGGCGCTTGGCGGCGATGTCGAGGTGTACGCGCGCTTCGAGAACCGCCTCGTCCGCCTCTACTAAGTCCTCCTGCCACCCGCGACTGTCTCGCGAGCGGCGCGGCTGAAGCCCGCCAGGCACCCGAACGGGTAACCGTAGAGTAATTTTCCGCACGCTCGGGCCTCGGACCCGACATTGCGATGATCTCATGACCTCCTCCTCCAACGAGGGGCCGTTTCGTAACCCATTCAGGGATCCAAGTGGCCAAAACGCACGCCTTCGTGGTCACTGGGCCTCGTTAGCCGGGGCTCTCTGGTCGACGTCGTTCTCGCGCCGACGGAAGAGGGCGTGAGCCCCAGCAGCGAGCGAGCGGCCTGCCCTCGGCTGCCCCCGGTCTTTTATGCTCTCCTCGTGGTGATCGACCACGCACTCCGAGCGTCAGCCAGTGGCGCCAGAAATGAGCCCGGCGAGATGGGGACCTATACAAGCCTGCAAAGGGCTCGGACCGCCTCGATGACCGCCCCTTCGACGGCTGCGCTGGGATGGTTCCGCGGAAGGAGACGCCTCTGCACGTTCCTCGCGTAGTGCGCTGGCCACGGAGGGCCGGGCGGAGTGAACAGGCCGTTGATCGTGGGATCGCCGAAGTGGTGAAGATGGATGTCGCGCACGTCGCGCACATTCGTGAAGGATATGTACGGTTCTGTGTCGTCATCTCTAGGTGGCGCCCTTGTCCATTGCGCTTGTCTTGTAATTTTCAACCTTGGGCACGTGGCCCTGATAAGCCGGACCATACGGTCATAGGAAATCCCCATGTCACTCTCCCCGTCGCTGCGTGCATTCCACTGCCGGTCTGGCCGTAGCGCAAGCCCTAAACCCCCGTCGGGACCGGGACCAGGCTGTGGTCCAGCACGAGTTCGCGCGAGCCTCGCCAGGTGGGTAGACAGACGGATGAGGTCTTCGGGCTCTGCTACCTGCTCGGCATCTCGTTCCGTCGCGGTTCGCGGACCTGGCCGACGTGCAGTACCTGTTTCTTGACCCAACCCCACCCGGGGTTCCCATAGCAGACGGGCAGTTTCTACCGAACTTCGCCCGACCACGAGAGCATAAAACTCCGGGGGCAGACGGGCCGGGTACTACGCCCGGTGCGGCGCAGGGCTCGTTCGCCGGGGCCCTCTGGTCGACGTCGTTCTCGCGCCGACGGAAGGGGGCGTGAGCCCCAGCAGCGAGCTGCCTGCCCTCGGCTACCCCCGGGATTTTATGCTCTCCCTTCGCCGCCGCGGCGTAGCCCCCGGTTTTTCATGCTCTCCAAGTCCTCGAACATGTGGCTCCTCCTTGCCCCGACAACGTGCCGGTGGAGGAGACTTGATCAGGATTATCCCGCGTTGCCAGAGCCGCTCGATCAGCCCCACGCCCTACAGGCTGGCGCTACATGGCCATCTGTGTCAGCCGAATCGGAATAATCTGCCAGTCGGGATAATGCCTCAAGTCGTGAATGCGCGGCCTGCGGGTCCGCTCCGGAGCGATATTTGCGAGCTTCAAAATCCGCCGGAAGGTGTAGTTCACCATGCTCGAGGAGATCCGCCGGTTCCCGGCGGAGAGGAAGAGGTGTTTGTCGGGCACGGCTACTGCACGGCGGACGCTGAGGTTGATCGAGAGCGTCCTTCGTCGTCGGATGGAGGGGAACGAGGCGACTCTTTCCGAACTTGGCCCAGTGACCACGAAGGCGTGCGTTTTGGACATCTACTGTCCCGGAGGGGGCCCCAGGCACCGACCCCGGGGGCTCCTCCGCGCGAGTTCTTCTTTGGCAAGGGCGGGGAGGTCGCGACGAGTCCTTGAAGACCAGGAGCTATCCATCCTGTCACTACACCTGCAAACTACACCTGCTCCAATCGTGCCTCGTGCACCCTCTGCTGCAGCGCGTACTGGACGAACCGCAGTAGCTCACGCCGCTCGTCTACGGGCACGTCAGCCCCTACGGGACCTTCAAGCTCGACATGGACGAGCGACTGGACCTCGAGCTGGTAGCCTCATAGCCCCTTTTCGGGACAGCAGATGTCCAAAACGCACGCCTTCGTGGTCACTGGGCCTACTTGTCGATCGGAAACCGGAAAATGCCACGAAAGTTGATGCCTTCGGTCCGAGTCGGTGCGACGCGACCGATCAGTTCTGGCGATACGGCTGTGGTACGACGCGCGCTCCAGTGATCGACGGCGGCTTGCATTTGGTCGGTGTTCCAAGCCATGACGATGTTGGCGAGCAGGCTCAGCGCCTCGCCTACCGCCTGCAGTTCGTCCTGCCGCTTGGCTTGGTGGGAGGCGATGCGTCCCGCGTAGATCGCGCGCTTCAACGCGTTGACGGCCTCGCCGCGGTTGAGGACACGCAGCAGTTCGCGTCTGAACGAGTCGATGACGAAGTAGTCGGCTAGGAACACTGTGCGCAACAACTGACCGAGTTGCGAGAGCGCCTCGTACAGAGGGTCACCCCGCGCAGCCGAGCCGAACCGGACTGTTGGGTTTAGGCCAGGTTTAGGAGAGCATAAAAAACCGGGGGCAGCCGATGGCAGGCCCGCTCGCTCGCTGCTGACGCCCTCTTCCTTCGGCGCGAGAACGACGTCGACCGGAGAGCCCCGGCTAACGAGCCCTGCGCCGCCGGGCGGCCTGTCTGCCCCCGGAGTTTTATGCTCTCCAGGTTTAGGCCAGGCTTAGGCCCGGTCACTGGGCCTATTGCGACAGCAGCTCGCGAAGGCGATCGGCCGCTGTGATGAGGCCACGTTTGCGCAGCAGTTCGACGAGTTGGAGCGGAGAGTGGGGCGGATTCCTCATCGTCGCAGCCTGGGCGATGACGGTACTCGCGACGACATCGGCGCTCAGCGAGAGCACGTGCAGGACGAACGTATCCGGATCCTGTGCCTCTATGTCGTATGCAGCGAGAATCGGCTCGGGGAAATGCTTCATGTTCGAGGTTACGATCACCTGAGCGCCGCATCGGATGGCCGCCGCAAGAACGTGGCGGTCCTCTTCGTCCGGAAGGTCGAGCCCGGCGATGAGCGAGTCGTATCCGGTGACGATTGCGTCCGGCACTGCGCGATTCATGAGCTGTCGCGTCCTCGCGAGACTCTCTATTTTCAAATCCGGACGGTTCGCCACGATGTTATCGAAGCACTCGTCGAGGATCTGATCGGTCCACTTGGCCTGGAAGAGGCCAGTCATGGCGAGACGGACGAGCAGATCCCGGAGTGAGGCCGGATAGAGAACACAAGCGTCGTACACCACGACGAACATTCGCCCGGCAGTCGATGCGCGGGAGCGCTAGAAGTCAAGGTTCAAGCGCTCGGCCTCGGCAGTCAGTTCGTCAACTGCTGCCCGCCGCTCTGTGTCCTCGATCTCCTTGAAACGCCTCAGATCCTCGAAACGAATGCGGCGATGAGAGCCCACCATGCGGTGCGGAATCCGCCCCTCGTCGAGGAGCTTGATGACGTGAGGCCTCGAGACATTGAGCAATTCGGCTGCTTGCTGCGTGGTTAGCTCCGCGTGCATTGGGAGGATCGTGACCGCGTGCCCGGCAGCCATCTCGGTGAGGAGTCGAACGAGCAGTTCGAAAGCTGCTCGCGGAACCACAACCTGGTGGCCGGAGCCCTGGGTGGTGACCGTGATGTGCTGAGCCTTCTTCTTGGCGAGAATAGGCTGGAACGCACGAGCCGCCTTGGCCGCTTCGTTGGCGATCTCCTGCGTCGGGTACGTGTACTCAGCGAGCTGAGGCATCTGACAGTCCCTTCCAACGTGGCTTTGCTAAAGTCGCAACCGAAATATACGAAACAACCGAAACTATCGCAACCTCCCCCTCTCTCTGCGAGACCCCTCGCCTGTGGCAGATCGGGGTCCCCTTGTTTTCGGTGCCAAAAGTGGCGGTAGACAAGGAGGGTTTTTCCCGAAGGATCCCTGATGTCGAGCCGCTAAGTGGATGAATAGACGGCCGTTTCTGTTCACCGCGAAGGGCACAGATTGCTGAGGTTTTAGGCGGGGCGACGGAGTGGCGATGGCTGCGGCGTACGGCATGAGGCGATCGGCGTACTTGTCGATCGGGAACCGGAAGACGCCACGAAAGTTGATGCCTTCGGTCCGAGTGGGTGCGACACGACCGATCAGTTCTGGCGGTACGGCTGTGGAGCGACGCGCGCTCCAGTGATCGAGGGCGGCCTGCATTTGGGGTAGCGGCCCCCACGGTGCAAAACGTGGCGGTAGCGGGGGTGACAGCAAGTGATTACGCGGCCTTGCGTCAAGGCGCTCATTGACAGGAGAAGCTGCGCACGACAACTCATACCTTTTTGGATTCCTCGCGCCCCACTCGGAGCATGACGGATTGTCGCAAAACCGGCTCACATTATTTGACCGTTCGTACACGAGCTAAAGGTTCGAATTTCCGAGCAGCTGCTGTCCAGGCGTGCGAACTCTGGGGCTCTCTGGTCAACGTCGTTCTCGCGCCGAAGGAAGAGGGCGTGAGCCCCAGCAGCGAGCGAGCGGCCTGCCATCGGCTGCCCCCGGGTTTTTATGCTCTCCATGCTGGCCTATTACGTCGAATGGCACATGCGCCGCGATCTCGCTCCCATGCTCTTTGACGATCACGACAAGGCGGCCGGAGATTCCTCACGCGAGTCCATCGTGGCTCCAGCTCAACGCTCCCCCGCCGCCGAAAGAAAGGCACTCACCAAGCGAACGGAGAACGATGAGCCGGTCCACAGCTTTCAGTCTTTGCTGCGTGACTTGGGGACGAGCGTGAAGAACCGGATTCAGTTCAAGGGGGTGTCATCAGCCGAGTTCGAACGAATCACCACGCCGACCCCAGTCCAGCGGCGAGCACTCGATCTCTCGGAGGTCTCGCTAGCTCAATAGCATAGGTAGCCAGAACAGCCAGCACCAAGGGCGCGCTTTCCTCACAGGAATCGCGCCCTTACGCTTGCCGCCTTCCGGAACTTCCGGCTAGGGGAGCGCTCCCGTAGGCGGGTCTGCGCTGGGCTAACCTCACACGCCGTGCCCCAACCAGCTTCGTCGATGCTCCGGATATCGGAACCCGGATGTCCTGACCGCGACTCTTCGCAGCTGGGGAGGCGGGACCCCAGCCTGACGTCTCGCGGAGAGGGCGGCCAGCCGCGCGCCTGTTACGGTCGCCGAGCGCGATCCTTTCGCCGGTGGGACGGGATCCCGGAGTCGGCGCGGATGAGGCTGTCGGTATGCCAGCCCCGCACCCGCGACCAGAGTCCCGCACGTGCGAGGCCCAGTGACCACGAAGGCGTGCGTTTTGGCTATCCGGGAGCCCATTCGCCCCCCATTAGGGGTGGCGACGCCATCTTCAACTGGATGTCGAGTCTCTCATCATGTCGAGCTTGAACGTTCCGTCGGGGACCGACGTACCCGACAGGAAGGCGCGCGTGCACTGCGCGGAAATGGGCTCGTCGCCAGGACTGCGCTGGAACGCAGTACCTTCGCACTCTTTGACGCCGCGCCGCTTATCGCGGAAGGTTGACCTTTCCGCGATAGTTTTCGGATGGTCAAGTCCACTTGCTGCGCGATCTTCTGCGCCAGCACCGCCAAGCATCACCCTAACGAGGGGCTTTCTGGTCCGTAGATGGCCAAAACGCACGCCTTCGTGGTCACTGGGCCAAGTAGGCCTTAACCTAGCACTACTGTGTCAAACCCGCGGCCGAGCCCACGCTCGCCTCGCCATAGCGCGTCTCATCGCGCGCTGGTTACCGCGCTGCCCAGCGCTGGCACAGTATCTCACTGACAGTCATCGCGGCTCCAGACAGGCCGCCGGCTGACTTGTGACACAGTAGTGCTAGCGAAGGCCGAAATTTCGGCAAAGTCGCGCCAAGGGACGATGGCGTCTGCTCCAACGGGGCCTACTCCCACGAGTAGTCGACCTTCACAGCCTGGCCTGAGGCAGAACGGAAGTGGACCCCCATGCCTGGTCCTTGCGGACGGTGCTTTGTAACCATGCCGCCAGGTACACGAGAACCAGCCTGGAACGCTGGGTCAGGGGGAGCATTTACGGGATCTTGCCTCATGATGAGATCCGCCGAAGGCGTAACCACCAAGGTCTTGGTGGGGTCGGAACTCAAGCACATCCAGGCGCCCGCGACCGTGATGGTGGTTTGTGGCAGCGGAATGGTAGGCATCGTTGACCTCGCCATGCTCAGGGGTTTTGACAAACGCATACGCCACTAGTGAAAGTAACGAGGCTCGCCGAGTTGCGCACCGCATACGGGTACAGGCCTCTCCGCTCGGCCGGTGCTCCGGCACGGGCCAGCCGAGCTCCCGCAGCGTGGACAGGGCGTGCTCCACCGAGGCGGCGCCTGGATCGGCAAGCACCTGATGTACGCGCGTCGAGCTGAGCCCCACGCTCTCGGCGATCTGGCGCACCGACCAGCGCTTGGCTGAGACGATCGCTCCACCTGCGCCAATCTGTGCACGCAAGGGGAAGCGGTACGGTCTCGAAGTAGCACTTCTTGAGGCATGTCCCCCCTTTGAAGACCCAGCTCGCGCGCAGACGCTCATCCGTGTAGATTCCAGCCAGAAACGGAGAGCATAAAACTCCGGGGGCGGGCCGGGGCACTACACCCGGCGGCGCAGGGCTCATCCGCCGGGGCGCTCTCTGGTCGACGTCGTCCTGCCGACGGAAGAGGGCGTGAGCCCCAGCAGCGAGCGGCCTGCCCTCGGCTGCCACGGGATTTTATGCTCTCGCTCTTCATCCCGGCGGCAGAGCTGATCCTCGTACGGCGTGACGTGGTTGTAGACCCGAGGAGTGAGAGCGCGCAGGCTCCGTCCGTCTCAGCGAGAGTCTGAAGTAGAACCCCTCAGCTAAACAGCTCAGAGTGCGAGCCGAGCCGGGCGAGTTGGAGACGATCGCCGTCCGGCTTCCGGTAGACGAGCAGGAGATCTGGCCGCACATGGCACTCGCGGTAGCCCGACCATGTGCCAGTGAGCGGGTGATCTCGGTTCGCCTGCGGGAGGGACGCATCCACCGCGAGCACTGCCACCACCCGATCGACAAGCGCCTGAACCTGGCGGCGATAGAGCCCACGGTTCTCTCGCCGCATGTCACGGCGGAAGGCCGTGGCAAGCTCAATCCTCCGAGGCGCCCGGCGCATCCTGGTCCGCCATGGCCTCGGCAAAGGTAGCGTAGGACTTCAGGCCACCCCGCTCCAACTCAGCCATGGCCGTTCGCGTCTTCGCGTTCGGAACCCTCACCTCGAACGGAAGGGCCTTCTCCTTCGCCACCCGCGTGAGCAGCACCCGCACTGCGTCGGACACGGACAGGCCCATGGCGGCGAGAGCCTTCTCGGCCCTGGCCTTCACTCGTCCGTCGATGCGCACATGAACCATGGTGGTAGTCGCCATGAGATACATTGTATCTCAATCGTCCGGCCAGCGCCACAGGCCCGGACCCCTGCTCGCCGAGGTGTGGATGGGAAAGGGACCGGGTCGGTGACGGTTCGTCACGGGAGGGAAGGCAGGGAGGGTAGGGCCTGCTTGCTATTGATAAAATAGATTATCAAGAGCAAGCGTCCGTTTTCCTCCCACTTTTCCGATAATTGACCGGCGGCCTTGCGAGGACCCGTTGGGGGCAAACGCTACCTCGAGAAGGGGATATTATGCATTCGTTGATTTATTTGTTGAGTGCTTTATTTCTTTGGTTAGGATGGGGAACGGTCAACCGCCAAGGAGGGACCGCATGCGCCCCGTGGAATTCGCGCCCGAGGAGATCATCGCCGCCGGCGAGACCCTGAGGGCTGCCGGTCGCAACATCACCGGCTTCGCCATCCGTCAAAAGATCGGGGGCGGCAATCCGAACCGGCTGAAGCATGTCTGGGATGAGCACCTGGCTCGGCAGTCCGCGGCGCGGGCCGAGCCGGTGGCGGAGCTCCCGGCCGAGGTCGCGCAGGAAGTGGCCTCGGCAACGAGGACCCTCGCGGAGCGGATGGGAGCGCTGGCAACGAAACTCAACGACAAGGCGGTGAAGGCCGCCGAGCGGCGCGTCACGGAAGTCGTGCGCGCGGCCGGGGAAGAGCGTGATCGGGCGGAGCGCGAGCTCGCCGACGCCACGCACGCCGTCGAAGATCTCGAGACCAGCCTCGCCGAGAAGGAGAGCGAGGTGTCGGGCCTGGCGCAGCGCCTCAGCGAAGCACAGGCGCTGGCGCAAGCGCAGTCTCTGGAGATGGCGCAGTTACGCGAGCGACTGGCGGGGGAAGAGAAGGCTCTGCAGGGCCAAAAGGACCGCCTCGAGGAGACACAGGACGAGGCGTCCGGGCTACGCCAGCGCCTTGCCGAGGCCCAGGCCGCCGCAGAAGCACGAGCACTCGAAACCGCGCAGCTTGGGGAACGCCTGGCCGCGGCCGAGAAGGCCAGGGAGGCCTCTGGCGCCGAGCACGCGGCCGAGGTTGCGCGGCTCTCCGCCGCGGTGGGCGCCGAGCGAGAGCGCCAGGAGGAGAGGGTGGAAGAGCTGCGAGGCGAGAGCGAGCGCCTGAAAACCGAACTGGCCACGCTCGAAGCGGAGGCGAAGGCCGCGGAGCAAGTTCATGAGGAACAGCGGAAACAGGCCGCAGAGGAACTTCATCGGCAGGGGGAACGACTGTTAAGAGCCGAGGCCGGCCGCGAGCAGGCGCACAAGGACGCCGGCGCAGCGCGCGAAGAGGCTGCGGAGCTACGCGGGCGGGTGGAGGCGCTGCAAGCCCAAGTCGCCGAGCTCACGCGAACTCTCGCTGAGCGACAGGGTCGGAGCCGCTAAGCCGCCGGGAGACTCGGTCTTCGCTCGCTCGCGCTCCCCAACCGCTCGGCGTCGTAAACCAGGAGCGCATTCGCCAAGGCCCACTTCCCGACGGCCCCGAAGAATGCGAGGCCGACCTCTGGTTCGCTCAATGGGAGCGCGGTGGCGTTATACTGGAAGACGCCCGACACCTGGAGAGTTGGGATCAGACTCTGACCCTTTTGTAGTTCGAGGATGACGAGCTCCCCGGGAAGGCCCCACGCGAGTCAGATGGACACGACGAGGAGGCTGCCCTGCAGGAACTGGACGGCGTCCTTCCGTGGCCAGGCAAGAGGCGTCGGCGGTTAGGCCGCAAGCGCTCGACCGCCCAAGGGTGGCGTCCGCCCGGTCACTGGTTCCACAAGAGGGCCATCCACCTATCGGGGCGATCCGACGAGCGCCGGGGTGGGGCCACATGGAGACTCAGCGGTCGCCGCACGGTGGGGTTGTATACGGGCGCGGAGCCCGAGCAACTCCAACTTCTAACCGGCCCGCCATTTTGCCTGGTCCATCCCACAGGACACCGAGCTCGGGGACCCGGGGGCTCAGTAGCAATGGAACGGAAAACCGGTTCTATGAAGCCTCGGATGGGCAGCTGTGGGGGCTGGGCGTCACCAAGATCTACCGTTCCAGTTCAGTTCGCACCAGCCCTCAGCGCTGGCTCTGGGTCGCACTCGATCGCCGTTCACAACTAACGCAAAGCCCACGCCGGGGTTCCCAGCGGTGACGCGCCTGAACTTGAGAAGGCGGTGTTGTCCCCGCGCTTCTTGGTTGGAAGCATCCTGGAGCGCACGGCGATTGCCGCGGGGCCCTTGCGTGTCGATCCCGTGGGCATCGCACCAATCGAAGACATGCGGCGCGGCGGGGACCGGCAGATCCGAACCTTGCGAGAGCTCGGTGACTGCCTGCACAAGATCGTCAACCGTTATCCGTCGCATCGCGTCTTTCCGTGTTTGCGCAACCATGCCCGCACGGGGACGTCACGGGATCGCGTCTGTCTCGCCAGACTCAAACCACCCCGAGAGCGGTCAGCCGTTGAAGAAACCCTGCGAACTCGCGGAGGCGTTCCAAGTCAGTGGACAGAACGCCATCGGAGTCGAAGTGCATTACGTCATTTCTGATGGAGCGAACCCTATCAGTAGAGTCGGCGGGAGGCGCGGTACTGGTAGGAAGGTCGGAGCCGACTGCGCAGGCAAGCTTTCGCCCCACCTGCTCACCGAGGTCTTCCATAAGCCCGTTTCCTCCACGCCGCTCATCGAACTGGA
>Ga0335080_10003784_pt1 | contig 15344 bp, 14 predicted proteins | sample Lox_Sample_34_FD_206720 | JGI IMG/M metagenome (GOLD analysis project Ga0335080, IMG submission 206720) | Soil microbial communities from Loxahatchee National Wildlife Refuge, Florida, United States - Lox_Sample_3.4 | ecosystem: Environmental > Terrestrial > Soil > Wetlands | place: USA... | reverse complement strand
TGCCATTTCCCGCCCGGGACGTCGAGTAGGGTCGGGGACTGGCGCGGTGGTTTCTCCAGGTGGTAGGTCCTGGGGCCTTCATGTTCCGCCGGTTTCCCAGCCGGTTGCGCCACCCCAGTGACCATGACCTGGTTCTTCACTCCGTTTCCAGCCCCCGCCACCTCGATCCGGGCATGCGGTTCTCCCGCACCCGGCTCACCGACGCCGTTCACCGCCGGCATTCGGCTTTCCCCGCCAGTCCTTGAAGGGCCTGGGGGCGACGACGTTCCCGGCAAGGCCGTTCAGTCCCAGATGGTTGGGTGATGCATACGACACCACCCACCGTCCGAACCCACGCGAGCGTTTGTGTTTCTTGGCCACAAACAGCGCCATCCGCATCCGCGTGAACTCCCTGATCACCGCGAACCGGCTGGTGGAGCTGCCGAACCTGAAATACCCGGCCCAGCCGGTCAGGAAGACGTTCAGCTCCGCCACCACCGTCTCGACAGATAGCAGCAGCCGGGACCGGTCGGTGATCTCCCGAATCCGGTCATGGGCGTGCTGCATGGCCTTGTCTGCGGGCCAGCGAGCCAGGAACAGCATGCCTCTGTTTCCGCGCACCCCGCGCGACCGCACCATCCGATGGTGAAAGCCCAGGAAGTCCATCCCCGGGCTATCCTCCTCCAGGTGAATGACGGCCGTCTTGGCCTCCTTCGGCTCCAAACCGAGCTCAGCCAGCAGTACCCTCAGCCGCGCCAGCGCGGCCTCGGCCTGCTGCCGGGTTCTGCACATCACCAGTGCGTCGTCGGCGAACCGGACGATCACACCGTGCTCGCGTTCCTTCCATGCCCGGTCGATCCGGTGCAGGTAGATGTTGCAGAGCAACGGCGAAATCGGGCCGCCTTGCGCGGCCCCGGTCACCTCACGCCGGACCTGCCCGTCCCGCATGACCCCGGCCCGCAGCATCTGCCGGATCAGCTTGAGAACGGACTGGTCAGCCACGCGTTCCTCGATCGCTGCCATCAACCGATCATGCGGGATCGCCGAAAAACAGTTGGCGACATCCGTCTCCACCACCCACAACCGGCCCCGCCAAGCCTCATCGATGACGACTTGAAGGGCATCGTGCGCCGACCGTTTCGGGCGGAACCCGAAACTGCACGGCAGGAAGTCCGCCTCGAACACCGGCTCAAGCACGATCTTCATAGCGGCCTGCACGACCCGGTCCCGAACCGTCGAGATGGAAAGCGGGCGATACTCATCCTCACGACCCGGCTTGGGGATCAACACTCCCCGCGCGGGCAGCGGGCGATACCGGCCCTCTCGCAATTCAGCGGCCAGCTCGTCCACGAGGCGCAATGCTCCGTACTCGTGTTCGACCTGGTCCAGGGTGGTGCGGTCAATGCCAGGTGCGCCGTTGTTGGCGCGCACCGCAACCCATCCACGCCACAGGACATCTCTGCGGCAGACCTTGTCCCACAGCGCATGAAACCGTCGTCCGGGATCGGCCTTGGCCGTCCGGTAAAGCGTGTGCTGCAGGGCACGCACCTTGTCCAAGGGAGTCTTCACCAGGGCGGTGGGACTAGCCGAAACCTCGGCACTCACCGGGCACCTCCATCTACCTCAGCACGCATCGACGAAGCAGGGGCCCTTCCCTCACCGCCGGTTATGTTGTCCGGTCGGCTCGATCGGTACTACGGCCCCCTCCGACGCCCACCCGGCCGGTCATCCACTTCCCGAGGTCATCGGTTATAGGACACCGCTCTCCGGTAACACTTCCGCAGGTCACCGGGCCGGGGAGGGCCTCTCCAGTTCCCGCCGCCACTGTCCGAACGTTCCGAGCCCCTTACGCCGGGGAGTCCCTCGCGGCTGCTTCCAGGATCTTCACCGCTTCCATGGCCTTCGCCCTGACACTCCGGGCTCGGCTCTCCCTGGTCCCGCTCTCGCGGGGATTTTCACGACGCGGCAGGCTTCGCTTGATGCTACGGACCGTCCGTTCGCTCCCCCTTACAGGGCTTTCGACGCTGGGCTTCGACACCAGGCGTTTCCCCCTGATGCCGCCAGCCTGCTACCGGGCCTCCTGGCAGCTACCCGGACCGGACTTTCACCGGCAAGCGACGGCGAGCTTACGACCAGCGATCAATCACCTAACACGATCAACCTCCAGCCTCCTGGACGCACAGTGGAGCAAAATCGAGCACCGGCTGTTCTCCCACATCTCGATGAACTGGCGCGGACGGCCGCTGACCAGCCACGAAGTGATTGTGCAGACGATCGCGGCCACCACCACCCGCTCCGGGCTGACCGTCAGCGCCGAACTCGACCCAGGCCAGTACCCCAAGGGCATCAAGATCGCAGACCGCCAGATGAAAGACCTGGAACGGCGAGCTCTCAGGCGCCACCAGTTCCATGGCGAGTGGAACTACGACCTGATCCCTGCCCGCAGCCCATAACCCGGCGTGTTATTCATCGACAAGCACTTAGCGAAGTAGATGGTGCTGACGGGCCCGGTTCCGTTCGCGTTCATCTGGTTGATCAGCAGGTGCGGGTTCGCGGTGCACGGCCAGCGGGCGTTCCGGCAGCTGAGCCATTCCAACCACGGATCCCGGCGCCGGTGCCGTAGGCGTACAGCACCAGCAGCAGCCGCTCGGCCAGCACCTGCAAGCCGAGCTTGCCGCCTCGCCCGGCCTTGGCCTCGGTCGCCTGCCGGGCAGCTGCTGCGCAGCACCGCCTCCCTGGCCACGTCGATTAGCGGTAGCATGCCCCAACCGCTGGCCGATCGCCTTCTTCAGCCGTCCCGGGTTCACCGGCTCCGGCAGCGCCTCCAGCGGCATCAGCCGGATCGCACCGTGCGGCCCGCGCGGCGCGATCTCCAGCCACGGCAGGACGCCGCCGTCCGGGGCGTCGTTGTGGGCGGCCATCTCCCGGTCGCGAAACCGCAGTTCACAGCCATGCAGAGGCTGCCAGCCGGCTAACCGCCGGAGCCTGCTGAATGCCGGAGGTCAGCTGGCCGCGCTCGGCGTTGCGCACCGCTGTGAGGCGGCGATCGCCAGTTGCCGGCAGCAGAAGCCCATCACTAGGAAGAGTACGGCGAGGACCAGCCAGCCGAGCGCACCGACACCAACGAGCAGAGCGGTGACCAGAGCGGGGCCGGCGAGCTGCTGGATGCCGCGGCCAAGCCCGAACACGGCCTGGTACTCACCCTGCCGCCCGGCGGGCGGCAGCTCGAAGGACAAACTCCATGCGCCCGCCGCCTGCCAGATCTCGCCGACGGCTAGGATCGCGATCCCGGCGAGCAGCGACAAAACGCTCGCGACAGCACCGCTGCCACTGCTTGACGCGCAGACGACGCAGCCCAAAGCCAGCGCAACCCCGGCCCGGCGCTGCAGACGCGCAGCTCTGGGTACGTCGCTGGCGCCGTGGCTCAGCCGCACCTGGAGCAATAGAACGATTAGGGTATTAATGATAATCAGTACTGAGTTGAAGCTGGCCGGCGCCTTTGTGTGGCTGACTATCCACAGTGGAGCTCCAATGGTGAGGACCGTGGCATGTAGTTCGAGCAGACCGTTGCTCAACGTCAGCAGCACGAAGTGGGTATCGCGTAGGGCGAAGCCCAGGCTGAGTGCGCCCGATTTCCGGCCGGAATTCTGCTCCGGGCTTTCATCCAGGCGCCGATCCAGGGGCTTCAGCCTCGACACGACGATCGCGCACACCCCCTGGGCGAACGCGTTGATGAGGCACACCACCCAGAACGTCGGGTAGCTGGCGGCGGCGAGAATCGCGCCGGCCGCCGCCCCGCCGAGCAGGAATCCGACGTTGAAGGCGCTGCGCATCTGGGCCCGGGTACGGACCGCGCTCTGCGGCTCGAAAATCGCGGACAGCATGGCGGAGCGCAACGGACTGCTGGAGACCTCAGCCATCGAGATGAAGCTCGCGACGATAGCGAATGACGTGAAGCTCCTCGCCAACGGGTACAGCGTGAACAGCACAGCGAGCGCGGCATGGTCGAGCGTGAGGAACCGGCGCGCGCCGTGCCGGTCGGCGAGTCGGCCGATCGGCACTGTGATCAGGAAGCCGGCAAGCCCGGCCAGCGAAAGACCGAGCCCGACCTGTCCGGGCCGCAGCCCTGCTACGCGAACGAAGAACACCACGCTCGACGTCAGGAACAAGCCGTTGCCGGCGGACTGGACGAGGGTCAGGGCGACCAGCCGCCGGCCCGGACCCGTCTTCGGAACGAGGTCAAGTGACGACAGCATAGCTCTCATTGCCATCCGGTCCGCTGCGCGAGCCATGCCTGAGTGAGTTCCGCGTTACGGGCCTGGAACCGGCGTAGGTACGGGGACTTGGGCAGCTCGGGTTTCCGGGACTCGCGCACCCAGAGCCCGGTGAGGGCGCACAGGAACGCGTCGATGGCCGCCGCGGGAACGTCCCTGATGACCGGGTGGGTACGCACGATGTGCTCACCGTCCAGACCTTCGACGGAGCCGAGTAGCACCATCAGGTCAGCCCAGGACGCGCCGATGCAGGCGCAGGCCCAGTCGACGGCAAGGACCTCGCCGGACAGGGTCAGCAGCATGTTGTCTGGCCGCAGATCGAGGTGCAGCAGGGTGTCGCCGACGGTCGCCACCCGCCACTGGCTCTCCAGGTCCGCGAGCCTCGTCAGGTGGCGCAGCGACCACGCGTCGAGATCGGCGGGCGGCCCCTCGACGGTGTACCGGCTCCATACGTCCATCAGCGGCGCCAGCTCCGACTCGCTCGACGGCGCGTCGGGCAAGGGGCTGGGCGTGAGGACGCTGGCGAGCCGGTCGATCATACGCAACACGGCAGCCAGCTCACCCGGATCACTGATGTCGGGATTGCGGCCGACGACGTTGTCGAAGACCAGGACCACCCAACCGTCGTCCTCCAGATGGAACCTCAGGCGCGAGGCCGGCACGGCAGCGGGCAGCCGCGATGCGCACCAAGCCTCGGCGCGGTAAGCGCCCGCCAGTTCGTCGTCGGACGGAATGGCCTTGGCGAAGACCTGGGAACTGTCGGCGAGTACCAGCCGGGCGGCCACGCCATGGGTGAATCCACCGGTCTGGTCCGCCGCGTGCTCCATGCGCTTGCCGAGGTGCGACTCGACCCGGGCGAGCACAGGCGCGGGCAGCGCAGCCCAGCGCGGGCGTACCGCCGGGGCGGGAACGACCTTCGTGGACATGGATATGGACATGGCATCCGTCATAGTGCCGGTCCGTTCTGGAGAGCGGCAGAAGGGCTGCTGCGCGGTGCCTGGAGCAGCCGTTCCAGCTGCCGGGCCACGCCGTCGTCGTCGTTGGACGCGGTGACCAGATCGGCGACCGCCAGCACCTCGGGATGGGCGTTCGCCACGGCAACCGCGGTACCGGCCCAGGCCAGTACCTCCAGGTCGTTGGGCATGTCGCCGAAGGCGACCACGTCCCTGGCGCTGAACCCCGACCGCGCGGCGATCCTTTGCACGGCGGCCGCCTTGGTCGCGCCAGCCAGGTTGATCTCGCAGAATGCAGACGTTGACACGGTGGCCATCAGATGGCCGGGGAGTACAGACGACAGCATCGTGTAGTAATCCTGGGCGTTGCCCGTGAGCTGTACGATGATCTTGCCGAAGCCGCGGTCGTCAAGGGCAAGGTCGAGCGCGGGCACTCGTCGCGCCTCCCGGCACAGCGCCTCCGCTAGGACGAACCCGTCCTCCAGTACGAGTTCCAGATCGCGCTCCGCGCCGAGGCGTACCCCGGGATGCCGCGCGCGCAGAGACCTCAGGGTCGCGGCGAGCCCGGTCGGCGGGATCGGCCGGTAGTCGACGACGCGGCGCTGGCCGAAGTCATAGGTGATCGAGCCGTTGCCGCACACGGCCGACATGTCAGGGTTGATCACCTCGGCGATCGGCCTCACGTCCCGTACTGGCCGTGCCGTGCAGATCAGCAACGGCCAGCCCGCCTGGCGCACTCCTCGCAATGCGGAACGAGTACGCGGGCTGACCTGACCTGCTGAGTCCAGCAGCGTCCCGTCAAGATCGCAGACAACCATCCAGCGCGGGGGCTGCGGCGGGATGCGGTTCATGGCCGCGGCGGTACGTTCTGCCCGCGCCGGAACACGATCCGGTCACGCGATTCAAGTACGACCTCCTCACCGTAGGGCACGATCCACGACGGGCAGGTGTGGCTGAGATCGGCGTTGACCACGATCGGGTACCCGGCCTCCGGCAGGAACTCATCAACCAGGTCGCCGACGGCGCCGGCCCACTCCTGGAACGGTGCGAGCGGGTGCATGCCGATGATCATTCCGGCCAGCTTCGTCAGGTCCGCCTTGTCGCACAGGTCCTTGAACAGGGGCTGTACGGCCAGTCCGTGATAGGAGATGTCCCAGAACAGGACGGCGGAGTCCAGCGACAGGTCGAAATACTCCAGCAGATCCGGGAGGATCGAGATCTCCCCGCCCAGCAGCCTTCCCCGGGCGGTACCCGGCCGCAGCCAGGTCCACCCGCCGGGGATGTTACGAGGCCGGGGCTGTACCTCCAGTTCGGGGACGTACCAGCTGATCAGGTCTCCGGTCCGGTCTGGCATCGGTTCACACACGAGCGGCGCGGAGCTGGCCAGTGCCCTCGCGAGATAGTCGAGCGTCTCGGGGTGCGCGCCGCCCGCCTCGCCGATGTGCACCATGTAGGTGGCGCCGTACAGGGAACTCATCCCCGCCCTGGCGGCCAGGAACGCGTTGAGGTACACGTTGTCGCAGTACCCGATGAAAGGTTTGGGGTAGGTCGCGATGGTCGCGATGTCGAGCGCTTCCAGGATGTCCTTGCTGCCCACCCCCGCGTCGGCGGCGAAGATCACGTCGACCGACGGGTCCGCGAACGCCGTGACGAAATCTGACGCGCGCTGCTCGACGGTACCGGCCGTCGTACCGTCGCCGGAGACCTGGAACGCGTTCGCCGAGTAGCTCACGGTGTAGCCCTGGCCGGTCAGTACCCGTTCCGCCCGGCGCGCGCGCTCGGGAATATACGAGACGGTGGGCATCGCCGGGCTCAGAATCCTGATGTGCGCACCGGGTCCGACTGCATCAGGCACGCGTATCGAGTTGGGCACAGTGGGCTCCATCCGTGGTCTGAGCCGTGCTACACGCGGGCGTTCGGCGGCAGCCGGCAGCGCCGGGTCAGCGCGCGGAGCGGGTACGCAGGCGGCCGCTGAGCGCGCGGATGGTCTGACAGGCGAACAGATCCTGGACTGTGACGCCTTGCTGGGGCAGATCCCGGCGCAGGATTGCGGCTATGCGCAGCAGCTGCAGTGAGTCGCCGCCAGCGTCGAAGAAGCTATCGTCAAGACCGAACCGGCGAGTGCCGAGCACCTCCTGCCATGCCCGCGTGATCGTGCGTACCACGTCATCGCCGTGGTCGTCGCGATCCTGCGGGCTACCGGGCGTCTCGGTCGTGCCGGATGCGTCAGCTGTATTGCCTTGAGGATCACAGCGCAGCGCCAGCTCCCGCAGCCGTTTCGCGTCGAGCTTCCCGTTACGAGTCACCGGCAAGTCCGCGACGACCGCCCATAGGGACGGCACCGAGTACCCGGGAAGGCGTTCCGCCGCGAGACTGCGCACCTCGTCGAGCAGCCCAGGGTGATCCGCGGCCACCAGGCCGGCGAGCAGGCGGCGGTCGGCGGAGCCGGCGGCCGCGGTCATGACGGCGGCATCGCGGACGGCCGGGTGCTCGCGCAGTACCCGCGCGACGGCGTCGAGTTCGATGCGGAAGCCCCGGATCTTCACCTGTTGGTCGCGCCGCCCGAGGAACCGCAGCCGGCCAGCACTGTCCCACCGCACCAGGTCTCCCGTACGGTACAGCAGGTCATCGGTTTGCGCGCAGAAGAAGCCGAAGGCACGGGCGGTCTCCTCGGACAGACCCGCGTAGCCGAGGGCAAGGCCGTCGCCGTAGGTGTACAGTTCGCCGATGCCACCGGGCGGTACCAGCCGGCCGGACGGGTCGAGCACCAGCACACCGGTACCCGCGACGGGGCGGCCGATCGGCAGCGGGTCCTCGACCTCGGCCGGATCGTCGACGTGGTGCACGGTGGTGAACGTGGTGTTCTCGGTCGGGCCGTAGCCGTTCGTGACGCGTAGCCCCGGGCAGGTCTGCAGGACGCGGATCACCTGTGCCGGCGGCACGACGTCGCCGCCCGTCAGGATCTGACGGACACCGTGGAACGCCTCGGGGCGGTACTCGGCGACTAGCCGGAACAGCCCCGCAGTGAGCCACAGTCCGGTGCTGCGCCGCGCGGCCAGGAACTCCGCGAGTTCGTCGGGCGTGGCGTACTCGCCGGGAAAGATGTCGACAGTGCCGCCGGCGAGCAACGGAGCGAAGATCTCCAGTGTCGACGCGTCGAACGCTAGCGGCGCCAGCCGGACAAACCGCTCGGTCGCGCCGGGCAGCAGGTACGCGGGGTCCCGGGTCAGCCGTATGATCCCGCGGTGCGGTACCCGAGTTCCCTTCGCTGCACCGGTCGAGCCTGAGGTGAAGGCGACGTACGCCACCCGGGACGGGTCCGCTTCGGCGGCGTCGGGTATCTGCGCGACGCGGATCGCGGCCGCCCACGGGTCGGCGATCCTCAGCAGCCGCCCGCCCCGCATCTCGGTCACGCTGCCGAGCCGCTCATCGCCCAGGATGACGTCCGCGCCCGCGGCTGCCAGCATGCTGGCGGCCGCCTGTGCCGGCATGTCCCGCTCGATGCCGAGATAGGCTGCGCCGAGCCGGAGCACCGCGAGGATGGCCAGCAGTTCGTGAGCGGACCGCCGTACCATCAGGGCCACGCAGTCGCCGATGCCCACGCCCGCGCTCGCCAGATCCGCCGACTGCGCCTCCGCAGCACGCAACAGCTGCCGGTACGTCAGGGTGCGCGCGGGGTCGCGGTCGCGGACCGCGATTCGGTCAGGGTACCGCCGGGCGGTCTCCTCGAAGAACTGCCAGACACCGGTCGCGGGCGGCGCGGGAGGGCCGGCGCCGATGGACGCCAGCCGGGCCCGCTGGGCGGACGTCATCGTCCGTGCCCCTGCGAGCGGTTCACCCGCGGCCGCGGCCAGTTCCACCAGGGCACGGTCCACAGCGCGGGCCAGTTCGGCCGCCTCGTCCATCCGTAGCGCCGACGTCGCGTACTCCAGCGCCAGCCGCGGCCTGTCGCCCCACTGCTGCACGTACAGAACGGCGTCGTAGACGGTACCCCCGCAGTACCCTTCGCGGATTTCCGCCGTCACCCCGGGCGCCCGCAGAGCGTGGGGTACCAGCTCGTCGTGCGCGGCGAATGCCACCTGTACCAGCGGATTGCGCGAGTCGTCACCGCCGGCCTCCAGCGCCGCGACGATGTCCTCGAACGGGACGTCGGCCGCCGCCAGCGCGTCGCGCATCGCCGCCGCCGTCCGGGACACGTGGCCGCCTGCCGTGGCGCTGTCGTCCACCCGGCACACGACTGGTATCAGCTTCATGCAGGGGCCGACGACCTCCAGCGAGCCGGCGGTACGGGCCGCCGTGACGACACCCATGACGAACTCGGGTACACCGGCCCGCCGGGCGATTACCAGCGCCCAGGCGGCGAGCAGCACCATGTTGCGGGTTTCCCCGCCGTCCCGGCTGAGGTCCTCGCAGCCGCGCCGCGCCGCGTCGGTCAGCCCGAAGACGAGACGGGCGCCGTCGCGGGCCAGGCGCGGCTGCCGGTTAAGGTCACTGGGAATGACCAAGGTGGTCGGCACATCGGCCAGTTCCTCGGCACGCTCCCGTGCCCGTCGCGCGACGGCCTCGCGTTGCTCGTCGGCGATGACCAGATCCATCGAGGGGGCGACAGTTTCCCCGCCGTCCGGTACGTGCCCGGCGCCGGGTGCTAGCCCCTCGATCAATTCCTGCCACAGCAGGCCGATGCTCCAGCCGTCCGCGATCGCATGGTGTACCAGCAGCGACAGCACCGTACGCGTTTCGTCGACCCGGCTTACGACGAAGACCGCCGGCGGCCGTTGGTACGGGCTCAGGAGTTTGCCGCTGGCGTGGCTGAGGGTGGCGTGTGCCACCGCCACCGGATCGTCGTCGGCCGGCGCGGGTAGCGACTGCTCGATGACGACGGGATCCCACGCGGGCAGTACCCGCCGGAGCAGGCAGCCGTTCTCGTCGCGGACGAAGACCGTACGCAGAGACGAATGCCGCCGGGTCAGCGACGTCAGTGCCGACCGCAACCTGGCCGGGTCCACAACACCGCGGATGTCGGCGCTGAAGAGCAGGTGGAACGCGGAGCCGCCGTACAGCTGCTCGCTGAACAGCATCGCCTGCTGTACTCGTGACAGTTCCCGCAGACCGGCCTGATCGTCGAGGTCCGGGGTTGACGGTGCCGCAGGCGAGGCCGCGCGCATCACGTCGGCCAGCGGCTCCGGCCCCAGAAGCGAGCGGGCGCTCACGGACAGACCACATTGGCGAGTCAGGAGTGCGCTGAACTCAATCGCCTGCAGCGAGGTGCCGCCCAGCCGCGTGAACGACGCGCCCTCGGCCTGCTCGCCGAGATCGGCGCGGGCGCGTTCGAGCACGCCGGCCGCTACCGGCATCCAGGCCGCGTCGGCATGGCCGCGTGCGTATGTGTCGATGTCCTGCCGTTCCACGAGCACTAATGCTTCCGGCCGGAGCGGCACTTCACCAGGAACCAAAGACGCGCCGTAAGGGCGCTCCGGGGGCCAGCACCAACGTGCACTTGTCGCCGCCCTGGTCGCGTTACTAGGCATGAGACCGAGGACTCGAGGCGTGCGGACCGCGGACGTTGCCGGACAGCGCCAGCGCCCGGCGTCACCCCCAACTGACGGCAACCCCTGAATCGAGAGTACCGATGGACATCAGCACGGATATCGCGGCCGATGAACTTACTGTGGACGCACGCCCACCTGACATCGAGGGGCGCAGCAAGCGAATCTGGCTGCTCGGCTCAGACCTATGCGTGATCGAGCTGATCCCGAGCCTGCGCAGCTTTACCTTCAAACGCGAAGAGATAATCGAGGACACCGGACCGCTGCGGCTCGCATTCTATGAGCGCGCCGCGGGACGGCTGGAGAACGACGGCATCCGTACGGCCTTCCTCAGGCGGCTTGGGCCGGCCCGGTATCTCGCCCTGTACAAGGCGGCTCCGCCATTCGAGGTCATCGTGAAGAACCGGGCGGTCGGCTCGACCGTCGTGCGGTACCCCGGTCTGTTCGAGGCGGGTCAAGCGCTTCCCAGACCAGTGGTCAAGTTCGACTACCGGGCGGAGCCGGAGGACCAGCCGATCGGCGAGGACTACCTGAGGGCGATCGGGCTGCCGGTGGACGAACTGCGCCGGCTGGCACTTGAAGTGAACTCGTCGCTGCGTGCCTGGCTAGAGCCGGTCGAGGTATTGGATTTCTGCCTGATTTTCGGGCTGGACGGAAACGGCGACCCGCTGGTGATCTCGGAGATCTCGCCGGACTGCATGCGGCTGCGCCACCCGGACGGTTCGTCACTGGACAAGGATCTGTTCCGTGCCGGCCGGCAGTCGGACGAGATCACGGCGGCATGGCGAAGGCTGCTCGATGGGCTCCGATGACGCTGCACCCACCGCGCTCATCACCGGAGCGAACCGCGGCACCGGGCTGGCCGTCGCCCGGGAACTGCGTCGCCGGGGGTACCAGGTCGGCGCGCTCAACCGAACCCGCCTCGGGGTGAATTGGCTGCATGAGTTCCCGTGCGACCTCACCGCACCAGAATCCATCGACGCTGCGGTCGCCGACGCGCTGGCCCTCTTCGGCCGGCTGGACGCGTGCGTGACCAGTGCGGTCGTACGGCGGCTGAGCCCGGTGAGCGAGCTGGATCCGGGGTGCTGGGACGAGTCGGTGGCGGTGAACCTGACCTCGGTGTTCCGATTGGTCCGCGCCACCCTGCCGGCGATCCGATCGAGCGCTGGAAGCTACGTGGTTATGGGCAGTCACGCCGGTACCCGCTTCTTCGAGGGCGGCGCGGCCTACAGCGCGACCAAGGCGGCGCTCAAAGCACTCGTCGAGACGCTGCTGTTGGAGGAGCGGGTACACGGGGTGCGCGCCACGCTGGTTAACGCGGGTGCGATCGCCAACCGGGACGGCGACGGAACGCTCTACAAGATGACGACCGCGTCTGTCGCGCACTGGGTCGGTACCCTCGTCCAGAGCCAGCCACCGGACATGGCCATCGGCGAGGTCGAGATCAGGCCGGCTCGGCTTCCCGCGCCACCGGTCGCCGGTATGGCGCGGTTGCAGCATGTCTGAGCCGCGCCCACCTAGGCCAGGCGAATCTATGGTCAGGAACTCGACAGGGTGCGGCTCCGCCGGAGTGAGCAAGTCGCAGCCATTCTTGATCGGTTTTGCCCTTGGACATCCTCCGCCGCGCTGAAGGACGGGATTCCCGTGGCTGAGCTAGGCAGCGACGAGCGGTTCGCGGCTCGCAGGCCGGGCTGGTGCCCCGCCTCCCCGCGCAGTCACGGCATGCCCGGCCGCGATGTTCCTGGCGGCGTTGACGTCCGCGTGGCTGCGATGACCGCATCTGAGGCACAGGAACGCCGCTTGGCTCTCGCGGTTCCCCGGCTCGCAGTGCCCGCGGGCATTGCAGGTCATCGACGTGTACGCGGCACGGACTTTCTGGACGTGGTCCCCGGCTTTGTGCTCCAGCCGCCGGGCGAGCTGTCCCCAGCTGGCGGCGAGGACGCCGCGGTTCAGCCCGGCTTTCTGCCGGACGTTCCGGCCGGGCCCGGCGATCGTGCCCCTGGCCGGCCGGGTCATGCCGCGGATGCTGAGGTCTTCGATGCGGATCACGTTGAACCGGCGGGCCAGGCTGGTGCTGACCTGCTCGGCCCGGTCTTTGCGGATGTCCGCCTCGCGGGCCTTCAGTTCCGCGGTGGCGGCGTAGGTGCGCCTGAGCCGGTTCGACGTTTTCCGGCCGCGGACCCGCTGCCGGGCGGGCTTCCGCTCCAGCCGCCGGAGCCGGTCCCGTTCGCCGGGCCGCAGGCCGGGGCATTTCAGCAGGTCGCCGGTCGACAGGGCAGCGGATACGGCCACGCCCCGCCCGGTCAGCGCCGGCGATCTCGCCGGTACCAGGTCCTGGCACGGGGGCGGGGATGGCGGCGAACGCGATGTGCCACCGTCGGGCCCGGTCCCTGGTTACCCGGTACGGCTTCGCATCCGGCACCGGGTGGCTGCGGCGGAACCGCACCCAGCCGACCTTAGGGATGAGTACCCGCGACCACTTCCGGCTGGCCTGCCCGGCCCGGCTGGCCTGCGGGCCGACGATCCGGAAACCCTCGTGCTGGCCGGCTTTCCGCCACGTCGGCCGGCGGTGCGTCCCGGCGAAAAAATTACGCCGCGCCTGGTCAAGATCGCGGAGGGCCTGCTGCTGCGCGGTCTGGCTGCCCGCCGCGAGCCACGGCTCGGCCTTGCGTGCCTCGGTCAGCTGGCGGCACTGTTCCGCGAATCCCGGCGTCGGCCCCGGCCCGGCCGGTACATGCCGCGCTGTTCCTGGCCGAGGTTCCACACGAACCGGGCATGCGCGCAAAGCTCTGCCAGCGCGGCGGCCTGGCCAGGCTCAGGTTCCAGGCGGTAGTGGGACGCGCGAACCGTACCGGCAGGTGCTGACATTTCTTCCGGAGGGAGCGGCGTTTCCTCCCCGTCCTGAACGACGGGGCTTCCACGTCGCGTTCCCGGTGATGCGGTCAGACGCGCTGCGCCCGGCCACCGCGAAGGCCTCCACCGCAGGCCAGAACAAGCTGGCCGCGCGCCTGTCCCCGGGCGAGAAGCACGGCCGCTAGCGGATGACCGAGCTGGCCTGCGTCTACGACGCCGCCGCCCCCGTGCCTCGCACCCCCTGCGACATCATCACCCCGCCCGGCGCGGACAAGGGCAAGGACGGGAAGCAGCAGCCGCGGGCCCGGCCGCTGCAGGGAAATGGCTGACCGCCTCGGTCACCGATGACATCCCCGCCGTCATCGCCACCGCATGGACATCACGGGGGCCAGGTGGGGCCTGGACGGCGCCGAGACCATCCTCAAGTTCCGTGCCCTGATCAGCAACGGCGACTTCGGCCAGTACTGGCGCTGCCACCTCCGCAGAGAACACGAACGCGTCCACAACGCTCGCTGCCGGGAAAGCTATGTCCTCGCCGCCTGATCACTCACTCTGAAGGAGCCGCACCCAACTCGATATGTCCCTATCCCGGTCATGCTCCAACCGCCAGGAGAGCGAGTTCCGTGCGGTTGGAGCAGTCGAACTTCATGAAGAGGTTGGACACATGGCGCTTCACGGCGTGATCGGAGATACCCAGTGCCCGTGCGATCTGGTGGTTGCTACGGCCACGGGCCAGCAGCGCCATCACGGCCTTCTCGCGGGCGGTGAGTCGGCTGAGCGGGTGCCCGGCCGGTACGACGATGTCATCTCCGCGGGCCGCCGGCGCGGGCGGTGCGTCCGCGGCGTTCTCCGAGGCGAGCTGGTCGCGCTGCCGGGCCAGGGCGCGGCGAATCGCGGCCGGCAGCGACTCAAGCGCGGCGTGACGCAGCGATTCGCTGGCGAAGATAAGCTTACCGTCGCTCGATGACAGGACGCCGCGGTCCAGGGCCTCCTGCCAGGCCGGTAGCAGCGCACCGGTGGCCTGTCCGAGCATCTCGGCGACCAGTTCCGGATCGATGTGCGGGCCAAGTATGGCCGCCGCGCAAACCAGCTGATGGCACGCCGGGCTTACGGCCGGCAGGACGGTACTGACTGCGCTGAGTACCCGATCGCGGCGCGGCCGGCGGACCGGATCGAGATGCGCCAGGTTGTTGTCGGCTGTTATCGGCGCTTCCAGGCGCTCCGGTTCGGCAGCGGCATCCATGCGGTAAGGGTCGACTGTCACGTGCTCGTTTCCTCTTGCCTGCCTCATACGTTCCTTCACCGTCCGTTAACCGTTGCCTCTCTGCGTAGAAAGAGGGGCGGGCCGCCGGTCCTGATACCTGATACAAGCCCCGGTGGAGTCCGCCTAGCACTTCATGATCGTTTGTGGTGGCCGGTTATGCCGCGTTGGCCTGAGGTGACCAGTGTTGTGCCTGCTCAGGGGGCTGCCCTGACCTTGATCTGTGCGGCATAGTCCCCGCATCTTGCTCAGAGCTTCCTCTGATCGAGAACGTGATTGCCGAGTGAGAGGTTCACCGGAAATTGGCGCCAGGAAGGGCCGCCGGGGTCACGTCCAGGGAGGTGGTGTATGAGATGACCACCTCGAGATCTCTTTCTATTTAAGCACCAATGGCATCGATTGTCACGCCGGTACCATTAGTTTCGGAGTGCTTTCCGTTTCTCTGGCAGGCGGCGAGGATTTCCGGCCCCATATACCG
>Ga0335080_10003783_pt1 | contig 15348 bp, 12 predicted proteins | sample Lox_Sample_34_FD_206720 | JGI IMG/M metagenome (GOLD analysis project Ga0335080, IMG submission 206720) | Soil microbial communities from Loxahatchee National Wildlife Refuge, Florida, United States - Lox_Sample_3.4 | ecosystem: Environmental > Terrestrial > Soil > Wetlands | place: USA... | reverse complement strand
CGGTTGCTCTGCTTGGCACCGCGGTCATCATGTTTCAACTCTCCCTGCCACACGGCCTCGATCGCATTGCCGAACGACTGGTGGGAGTCACCCTTCTGGTCCTCGGCATCTACGTTCTAGGATCGCTCTTCCAGGGAAACCCGACGCCGCACAGCCGTTTTCACCTTATGGCCAAGACCCTCCGCTGGCTCCACTGGAAGATGAAAACTTACTGGCATGATCACCAGATCCCGGCCCCGGAGGATAAGACGTGGAATTACACGCCCAGGTCCGTCGTAATGATCGGGCTCGTGCATGGTCTGGGCGCGGAAACCCCAAGCCAACTCATGATCTTTCTCCTCGCCGCGAACTTAGGCGGCGTCAGCAAGGGCTTCCTTGGTCTCGCCATGTTCATTGCCGGCCTCCTGGTCATGAACACCATCATGACCGCCGTGGCGGTCGGACTATTTGGCGCCAGTTCGCGCATGCCTCGTTTTAAGTTTGTCGTTACCGCCTTGACTGCGATTTATAGTCTCGCAGTAGGTGCTCTTTTTCTCTTCGGCTCCTCCAGCCTTCTACCCCCCATCGGATGACGCCGCCCGCAGGCGTTCCCAATGCGAGAATACTTATCCGGCGGTCACCATTTTGGAACGTTCTTGAAGTAATCGTTCCGGTATTAGCAATTAAATTTGTGCAAGATATCGACACCAGTAATACAATGGCCGACGATAGTTACCTGAGGGGGTACTACTGAATGTCAAACATCGCAAAAGCACTAGCCCGGCTCCGCGAGGAACGCCGGGATGCTCAAAACCAGGTCCAGAAACTCGGTGAAGCCATTACCGCACTTGAAAAGCTAACCCGGGGTTCGGGCATAACCAGTGGTGGTTTACAACGCACCAAGCGCGTTCTTTCCGCAGCAGGACGTCGTAGAATCTCTCTCGCGCAAAAAGCGCGATGGGCAAAACTCAGGCAGAGTAAGAAAGCTGCCTGAAATCTCCGTCCGGGCCCCAGTCTCGCGACATCCTCTCTCGCGAGACTGAAGTCCGAAACAAAAATCCCCACCCTTCGCTCCGGCCTCCATCACACACCAACCTTCTTCGCAGCCACATCTATCCCTCCGTAGGCACAGCGCCGCGCAGACACGCGGCCGCGGAGTAGAGACGATGCCTGCCCCGTCTCACCGACCATCCCTGAATTAAAAGGAATCATCGATCCACAGGATCGATCCACCACGGAAAGGCCACCTATGCGTGCCCGCCGCCCAACTCCCGCACAATGTGCCCCACGAAGGCCTTGGCGTCTCCGAACAACATGAGGTTGTTATCGAGATAGTAGAGCGGGTTATCGATCCCCGCAAAGCCCGGATTCATGCTCCGCTTGATCACCATCACCGTGTGCGCCTTGTCGACGTCCAGAATCGGCATCCCGTAAATCGGGCTCGACGCATCCGACCGCGCCGCCGGATTCGTAACGTCATTCGCTCCGATCACCAGCGCAACGTCGGTCTGTGGGAAATCGCCGTTGATCTCGTCCATTTCGATCAGGCGGTCGTAAGGAATATCCGCTTCCGCAAGCAGAACATTCATGTGGCCCGGCATGCGTCCCGCCACCGGATGAATCGCAAAGCGCACATCCACTCCGCGCTTGGTCAGAGCGTCGTAAAGTTCGCGCACCTTATGCTGCGCCTGCGCCACCGCCATGCCGTAACCCGGGACGATGATGACCCGATTCGCCGCCGAAAGAATAGCCGCCGCTTCCTCGGCCGTGGCGCTGCGCACTGGCTTGGCTTCGCCCGCGGCAGCCGCCGCCTGCACCTGGCCGAACGCGCCGAACAAAACGTTGGTAAACGATCGGTTCATGGCCTTCGACATGATGATGGAGAGAATAAGGCCCGAGGATCCGTCCAGCGCTCCGGCAATAATCAGCAGTTTGCTGTCGAGCACGAAACCCATGGCCGCCGCCGATAGGCCGGCATACGCATTCAGCAGGGAAATAACCGTCGGCATGTCCGCGCCGCCGATCGGTATGATCAGCAGCACGCCGAAAATCATCGCCAGCAAAATCATGAACGGAAATAATTCCCGGTGCCCGGGATGCAGCACCAGCGTCACCGCGATCGCTACCGCAATCGCCAGCAACAGGAAGTTGACGACGTTCTGTCCTTTATAAGTGAGCGGCCGTTGCGGAAGAATCTCCTGCAGCTTCCCTGCCGCCATCAAGCTCCCGGTCACCGTCAGCCCGCCCAGGATGACCTCGATCGACAGCACCGACATCATGAAGCGCGAGATCTCCGGCGTCCGCAGATAAAATTCCGCCGAGCCGACCAGGGTCACGCAGAGCGCCCCAAACGCATGGCTGAGCGCCGTCCGCTGCGGCACCGCCGTCATCGCCACATTGCCTAGCGGCACGCCGATGATCGCGCCCAGCACCAGCGCAATCGCGATCATCGAGTAGTCGTGCAGCCCGTTGCGCAGCAACGTGCCGATAATGGCGAGCACCATTCCCGCTTCGCCCGCCCAGATGCCGTGCCGCGCCGTTGTCGGCGAACTCATCCACTTCAGCGACAGAATGAACAGCACGCTGGCGATGAGATACAGAATCTCGATCACAACCTGACTGCCTGCGAATTCGGGGCTCATGATTTGGTCGCGGGACGGCTCGATTTGAACATCTTCAACATGCGGTCGGTAATAAAGAACCCGCCGACGATATTGCTGGTGGCGGCCACCACAGCGATAAATCCGAAAACAAACGAGAGCGTGCTCTTATGCTCTCCCACCAGCACAATCGCGCCGACCACCGCAATCGCGTCCAGCGCATTCGTCAGTGACATCAGCGGAGTATGCAATAGCGGCGATACCCGCCGGATCACCTCAAACCCGATAAACCCTGCCAGCACAAAAATAAAAAGCGCGTTGATTAAGCTTGAACTGCTGTTCATCAATCCTCCGTGCAACTCCCTGTTCCCCGTGCTTCAGGCGCTTTGTCTCGGCGGCCTTTTCCGCGTAACCTTCCGAACTCCGTGCTTCAAGCCTTCGCCGGCAGCTTAAGAAACTCTCTCACCCGCGCCTGCACAATCTCGCCGCCATGCGTCAACAAGGTTTCGCGCACAATGTCGTCCTCAAGATTCAGATTCACTTTCTGATCCTTGATCAGGTGCGTAAGAAATGCGGTAAGGTTGCGCGCAAACATCATGCTCGCGTGATAAGGCACTCCGGCCGCAAGATTGATCTCTCCAATAATCGTTACGCCGTGCTTGATCACAGTCTTTCCGGTTTCGGTGATGTCGCAATTCCCGCCGCGCTCCGCGGCCAGGTCAAGAATCACCGACCCGAGCGCCATTCCCTTCACCATCTCCTCGGTCACCAGAACGGGAGCCTTCTTCCCGGGAATGACCGCGGTCGTAATCACCACGTCGCTCTCCTGCACGACCTTCCCCAGCAACTCACGTTGCCGCCGGTAAAAGTCTTCATCCTGTGCCGTCGCATACCCGCGCGCGTCCTGCGCGTCCTTCGCCTCAATGGGAAGTTCCACGAATCGCCCGCCCAGACTTTGGACCTGCTCCTTCGCCGCTGGCCGAAGATCGTACGCGGAAATGACCGCGCCCAACCGCTTGGCGGTGGCAATCGCCTGCAGTCCCGCCACTCCGCACCCAATCACAAAAACCCGCGCCGGCGTAACAGTCCCCGCCGCGGTTGTAAGCATCGGAAAAATTCGCGGATGCCTGTCGGCAGCCATCACAACGGCTTTATAACCGGCCACCGTCGCCATCGAAGAGAGCGCATCCATGCTCTGGGCGCGAGTCGTGCGCGGCATCAACTCCACCGCAAACGCGGTAACCCCAGCTTGAGCGATGGCCTGCAGAACTTCCATGGAACCGAACGGCCGCAGGAACCCGGCCAGAATCTGACCCTTCCGGTAGAGCCCCACATCCTCCCGGCCGTTGACGTCATTGGCGCCGTAAGCCAGCACCTGAACGATGATGTCGGCAGCGGCAAATACCCCCGCGCGATCCGCGACGATCTTGCCGCCCTTCTCGACGTATGCGGAATCCGCGTAGCCCGCGGCAAATCCCGCGCCTGCCTGAACGTGAACCTCAAATCCCGCCTTGATCAGGATTGGCAGAACCGACGGCACAATGCCAACCCGCCGTTCCCCCGGATAACTCTCTTTCGGAACACCAATGATCACAAGTTTCCGCCTGTCCGCCGATTTTCTGTCCCACTCTTCATTGACCACCCAAGTAGCCCAAAAGATGAACCGACGATTCTAGACGAGCGCATGCGGAGGCGCAATTGTACCGGCGAGTACCTCAGGCGGAGAACGTAACCGCCCCTCCGATTGCGCGCGGTCGAGGCATCAGGCGACCGCGCCCCGGAGGAGTTGCTCTCCCGCCGGCGCTTGCGCTGGAAGATACGGCAGCCGTGCCGGGGAGGCCCATCGCGAGCGCAACGGACCCATTAGCACACTCGACATATCTCGTTGCGCGATTCTTGCCGAAAGGAACTTCTTCGTCGTCCGCATCAGCCACTCTTTCCCATAGCAAGCCTCGAACCCCTGTTCGAGCAGCGATTCCAACACTCCGGGCGCGCAATGCGGATGGTTCCAGACGAGATGCTTGGTGTCGAACCTGGACCAATCTTTTTCAAAAATTCCGTAATCGGAATCCAGTTCGCGCCACATCTCCGTCTGCGGATGGGGCGTGACAATGGTGATTTGCGTGACGTCGAGTTTGAGCGACGCCAGTGTTTTCAGGTCTTCGGCAATGGACGCCGGCGTCTCCGGGGGCAGGCCGATGATGTAGTAGCCCTGGGCGTACATGCCCGCGCGGTCAAGCCGCTCGGCAAGCTCAAAGGCCGACTGCGCTTTTTCGTTCTTGTGCATCTGCTTCAGGATGTCCTGGTGAAAACTCTCGATTCCAAACAGCGCCCCTTCCATCCCGCAACCGCGCCACTCCTCGAAATTGCGCAGCAGCAGATCCACGCGTGACTGCACGAGCCACGACACCCGGTGGCGGGCCAGGAGCTCAACCACAGCGTCAGCATGCGCCGGAATGTTCCCGAAGTTTTCGTCCAGCACGAGGACGAAATGCACGCCGTGCTCGACATAGAAACGCAGAACCCGATCCAGCGACGCCAGCGAGATTTCCTTTGGCTTCGGCGCGAACACCGTCGTCTGGCAAAAGGTGCAGCGGAAACTGCAGCCGCGCGAAGAAAACAGAATGCCCAGCGGAAACGACCACCCTCCAGGCAGGCGGAAGCGGGTGATCAGCGGCGGATGTTGGATTTCGTCGAGTCCGCTTGCGCCCAGCAGTTGTCCAACGGAATCCTCACTGTAACCGGTGAATACATGGTCGAAATGCGAGCGGATCGACGGCGTCAGCGCCCCGTAATTCCCCGCCCACAATTGCCCGACGCCCGCCCGCCGCGCTTCGGCGGCCATGGCGAGGATGTCATTGGTTTCTTCGAGATAAAAAGAAAAACCGACGGCGTCCCAGCCTTTCTTGAGTTGCGCCGAGAATTCGGCGCGCGTCGGATATTCCAGAATCTCCACGCCCGGAAGATTCTGGCGCAGGAAACGCAGCCCGAACGAAATCGTCCTCGGCATACCGAAACGCCAACGGAAATTCCGTGGCGCGTTTTCGCGGAAATAATCGTACAGGCCGGAGTCGCGGCAACGCGTTGTCAACAGAATTCGGGTCAATCGTTCCTCCCCCAAACCGGCACGGCCCCACTGCACGGCAAACTCAAGGTGAGTTTTGGCTGCCCCCACTGCAACATGGACTCTGCATCAGCATATCCGGGTTCGAATCCCTTGGCGAGGCCTCCAATGGGTATAAATGGGTAGGAATGGATGTAGGTTGCCTTTCAGTGGGAATCTTGGTCCCTGCCGGCGCTCTCCCGTCAGATACTGCAACTCGCCACGACGCGAGGAGAAATCACAGTCAAGGAAATCGAGGAATCCACCGGCGCGAACCGCAACACCATAAAAGCGCATCTGCGAAAACTGGCCAGCGGCAACGACCTGGCGCAAGCCGGCAAAGGCCGCGGAGCGCGATACGCGCTGAAATAGTGGTTGGGGGTGGCCGCTTGACGTTGTTTTGGCTGCCCCCCAGGGATTCGAACCCCGATATGCTGATCCAGAGTCAGCTGTCCTAGCCGTTGAACGAGGGGGCAGCAACTTGCTTGGCTTCTTCTGATTCTATGGTCGCACACGAACGCCGGTCAACATAATCGCGGCATCGCGCCCCCTTCCCGCGTAAAATCCTCCCAGGAGCTCGACCATGGCCACCACTTTTGAAAATCCAGTCACTCCGGCCGATTCCACCGAACTCGCCCGCCGCCCCCTGGAGCCCGATCAATGCGCGCTCATCGTCGTTGACATCCAGGAACGGCTTCTCGCGCCCATCTGGGAGAAAGAGCGCCTCATCCGCAACTGCCAGCTGCTGATCCGTCTGGCCGGCATCCTGAAAATTCCCGCGCTGGTGACGACGCAATACACAAAGGGCCTGGGCGGCACCGTGCCCGAAATCGCAAAGCTGCTTCCCGAAACCCCCTCCATCGACAAACTCATGTTCTCCTGCTTCGGCAGCGACGCCTTCTGCAGCCTGCTCAAGCGCCTGCCCGGCCAGCGCACCACGCTGCTGCTCTGCGGAATGGAAGCCCACATTTGCGTCATGCAAACCGCCCTGGGCGCGCTCCGCGAAGGCTATCTGGTCCACGTCGCCGCCGACGCCGTCAGCTCGCGCGCCGAACTCAACTGGCGCATCGGCCTCAATCGCATGCAGGCGGCCGGCGCAATTCTCTCTTCCACGGAAATGATGATTTACGAGTTGCTGCGCCAATCCGGCGCACCCGCCTTCAAAGAACTGCTGCCCTACCTGAAGGGATAATTTCTGAGGAGTTAATCGAAAGGAACAAAAAAATCGTAGAGACAGCGCCTGCCGCCCGTCCCAGGCCCCCGTCCCACAGCATCTTTCTGCTTCACCAGCGCCGTCCACAAGCAAGCAAAAAGTTGTTTTCTCCGTGTCTCCGTACTCAGCTAGCGCCTAACCCGCCGCCGCGTCCTTCTGTTTTACCCTCACCACCGTAATCTTCGAGAACCCTTCCTCGAACGTTGGCGGCTTCAGCTTCCCCGCCATCTTTCTCATGATGTCTTCCGGCACCATGCGCCCACGGCGCGCGTGACGCTCCAGGCAAACTTCCAGCGGCACGTCGAAAAACAAGCCCTGCACGTCGTACCCGTAATCCTTCGCGAGCTTGATCCAGCTGTGCCGGTCATGCGGAGTCAAGTTCGTCGCATCCACATAGTTCATGGGACGCCGGGCAATCAGCCGCGCCTTCAGCATCGACCGCAGATTCGAAAACACCAGATCCTGAAATCTCTGCTCCTGCGCGTCGTCAAACAAAAGCTCCCGCAGCAAATCGCTCGAGAGCGGATGAATATTGTGCCGCTTAAACCACGAACTCTTTCCCGACCCCGGCAGCCCGATCGCCAGGACGACCGTGCCCTTGCTGGGCCGCGCCGCAGTCGCCGCCGCCGAAGGCGCGCGGCCAGCCTCAGACGCCGGCTCAGGCGATGACGGCTCCGCAGCCATCGCCGCCGGAGAAGGCGCGGCCACAACGATCGCAGCCTCGTCCCCCGCTGACTCTGGCGTAAGGGGTTCTTCGAAATTCACGGCAGGAACAACCGGCGTAGCCATTGCCGGGCCGCCACCCGCCCCCCGGCGCCCGCCGCGTCCTCCGCGCTTGCGCCGGCGGCGTCCCGGACCAGCTTGATTTTGACTTTGATTTTGATTCCGGCTCCGGCCCTCACCCGAAACGGCAGCCGCCAGAGGCAGCTCCGGAACCCCGCGCGACGCCAGCAGAAAATCTGCCTGCGTTTCTTTTTCGCCTCGTCCCTCTTCCTCCGATCGCCGCTGCCCTGACGAACGCGGAGGCGCGGACCGTCCTCCGGTCTCCTGCGCCGGCGCAACCTCCTCGGAACTTGCCGCAGACGTCTCCATCCCACCTGCCGCCGGCTTCCCGCTGATCTCGCTCTCGAAATATTTCGGCTGCAAGGGCTCTGGCGCATTCGTCTTCGCCTGATCCTTCGCTGCCTCGCCGCTCTTTTTGCGCCGCTTAAGACGGTCGCCCATCCATTTCCTCATATAGCGCTTGTAGCATAACCCCCTGTGCAGCGGCAATCCACGCCCCGTAGCGCAACGGATACCTGCGATCGTGCCATCGATTCGACCGCAACCCTTTCCCCGCCGCGGCACGCCTCTCTCCCGGCAGTACGTTTTGATCTTCGATCCACCGCATCCGGTCCGTCGATCGCCGGGCGGCGCGGCGCGATTACAATATCCCTATGCATCCCACCCATCCGGCGCACGTGCCAGTTGAAACCCAACTTCCCGCCGTTCCCCTCACTCTCGAAGGCTTCGCCACTCTCCACCAGATGATGCGCTTCCGCTGGACCGCCTGGCGTGCCCTGCCCGACGCCGATCGCCGCGACCTCGCCCGCGAGGTCTCCGCTCTCCTCTCCAGAATGGAGACCAACCAGAACGGCCAGTCCGCTCTCTTCTCGCTGATCGGCCACAAAGGCGACCTGATGTTCATCCACTTCCGCGAAACCTTTGCCGACCTCAACCAGTGCGAACTCGACCTCGCGCGCACCGGCCTCAGCGACTTCCTCGACCCCCAGTCCTCCTATCTCTCGGTCATCGAGCTGGGGCTCTACGAATCCAGCCTCAAAACTTACAAGGCCTTGGCGGAGCGCGGCATCGATCCGCACTCCGATGAATGGAACAAGGCCATTGCCGACACCATCGCCCGCCAGAAAGAGGCCATGCGGCCGCGCCTGTTCCCCGCCATGCCGCCGAACCGCTACGCCTGTTTCTATCCCATGAACCGGCTGCGCGGCGAAGACAAGAACTGGTACACCCTCCCCATGGAAGAACGCCAGCGCCAGATGAACGAGCACGGAATGGTCGGCCGCCGCTACGCCGGAGAAGTCAAACAAATTATCACCGGCTCGATTGGCTTCGATGACTGGGAGTGGGGCGTCGACCTCTTTGCCGACGACCCGCTGGTCTTCAAGAAACTGATTTACGAAATGCGCTTCGATCAAGTGAGCGCAGTCTACGCATTATTCGGAAGCTTCTTCGTAGGCCTGCGCTGCCCCGCCGCCCGCCTGCATGATCTGTTGGAAGGAAAACTCCCCGAGCTCGCCCCGCCTGCCGCATGACGGGATCGCCATTTCTCGGCACACACGCGGCTTCCAGGCCTCCGCTGTCCCATCGACAACCAAACACACAAAGCCCCGCTTCCCGCCAACGGAGTGGTTCGTCCAACCCGACTTAGTGTGCCTTTCTATCCAACCGGTCAAACAACACGCGAATCAGCCAAAACAGCGCGATCACACCGGCAACCGCGCCCCCAAAGCGAAGCAGCGCCGCATTAGCGATCATCACGGCGAAGGTAGTGATCATCGAAGCACCCCGGATTCGGCCCGAATATTTCTCTTCGTTCTTCCTATCGGCCAAAGGCCGCCCGACCTTCATAACACATTTGCCGGGAAAAAATCGGTCTCAAAAAACCGGAATTTGAACTTGTTCCGGTTTCGTAAAATATTCCGCCTCTATCGGCAGGCCGCTCTCCCGCCATCTCGCAAGGTATATTTTCCAGAGACTCAACGAACGCCCCTCAAAAACAATGAATCCGGATCGCCGTAGTCGGCCATTGCTTGAGATCTGTGTGACTTCGCTCGACTACGCCCTGGCCGCCCAGCGCGCCGGCGCCGATCGCATCGAACTCTGCAGCGATCTCAAAACCGGCGGAGTCACTCCTGGCGGCCGCCTCATGGAAACCGCTCGCGAGCAACTGCACATTCCCATCCACGTGCTCATCCGTCCAAGGCCCGGGGACTTCGTCTATTCCGCGCGCGAGTTCCGCGCCATCCGCCAGTCGATTCAAACCGCCCAGCGCCTGAAGCTGGACGCCATTGTCGTAGGCATTCTCGACCGCAATTCGCGTGTCGACATCGTGCGCACCCGCGAACTCGTAGAACTCGCGCATCCACTGCCGGTCACCTTCCACCGGGCCTTCGACCGGACCGATCGCTCGCGCGATGCACTCGAAGCGGTGATTCAAACTGGAGCCAGACGCCTGCTTACCTCCGGCGGCGGTCCGAAAGCAACCGGAGGTCTTGCCAACCTCGCTCGGCTGGTGAGCGAAGCCGGCAGCCGCCTGATCATAATGGCCGGCGGCGGAATCGCTCCGGCCAATATCCCGCGAGTCCTGCGTTCCACACAGGTGCGCGAGCTCCACGGTACTCTGCTCACCTCCGCGTTGCGTAAAGAGCAAGGCCCCGGGCAGCGCAGGGCGCAGGTCGAGCGCTACTACCGGCGAGTCCTGGAGGCAGCTTCCATGCTCCAACAGCTTCGATAGCCGATCATCGGCCAGGGTGAACCTCTGACGATCGCGGAAAAGCGGTTCCGTTCCGCTCGTCTAAGCCGCATTGCGCCTCGCGCGTGCGGTCTATCGAGTGAGCCGGCGAGGCCACGGCAGAATACCAATGCTCCGTTCCATGTAAGCGGAATACTCCGGATAACGCGCCCGCAGCAGCGTTTCTTCGAACCTCACCTTGATGACTAGAAAGATGATCACCAGGACGCCCGCCACCGCGGTCGCCAAAACGGGCTTGCGAAGGAAGAGGCCCACCACGATCAGGACGATCGACGTATAAATAGGATGCCGGAACCATCGGTACACCCCGGTGGTCACCAGCGTTGCGTTCTTCTTGGGTTCTGGCGCGATCTGGATGGATTGTCCAATCCGCGCAATCGCGGCCACCATCAATACGATTCCAGCCGCACAAAACACGCTGCCGATCGTCCATGAGATCCGGCCACTCGGCAGAATCGGTATGGCAGGACCGAAGAATACCGCGGCGGCAAAGAGAATCAGCACTACTGTCTGCGCCATCCCATACACCTCGCTCTTGCGCTCGACAGTATTCGCCATGGCCTTCGGTTGGGGTCGATTCTAACGCCCCAACCTCCAGTCCTCCAATTTTCCGTTGAATGAGTCAGAGCCTAAAGCACGTCGACGACGACCAGCGTGATGTCGTCTTGCTGGCTGTTCGAGGCGGACTGCCATTGGCGAAGTTCCTCGATGGCGCGGCCGGAGAATTCAGCCGCCGGCCGCAACTCGTTCTCGCGGATAACGCACTCCAGCCGATGATCGCCGAACGCTTCGCCCGCGTCGTTCTCCGTTTCAGTCAGACCGTCGGTATAAAGCAGCAGCCGGTCGCCGGGCGCCAGTGGAATACTGCGCTGAGGAAACTCGAATTCGGGCGACACGCCAAACAACAGGCCGTTGCTTTCGATGCGTATGAGTGTGTGATCGGATGCGCGCCAGAGCAGCAATGGCGGATGCCCCGCGGCGGAGTACGCGGCAGTGTGCGTCTGCGTGTCGATCCAGAGGCACGCGGCCGACACGAATTGCCCCCGCAGGTCGGCGGAGATCACGCTGCCCAGCCGCCGCAGTACCTCGGCCGGTTCATGGGCGCAACCGTCAACCGAGTGCATCGCCGTCTTGATCATCGAGGCAATCAGCGCGGCGGGCACCCCGTGTCCGCTCACGTCGGCAACTAGAAATCCGATCCGATGATCGTCGACGGGAATGAACTGATAGAAGTCGCCGGCCACCGCCGTCATCGGCAGATAGGAGGCCGCCACCCGCAGCTTGCCCAGTTGCGGTACGCCCGACGGAAGAATCGAGCGCTGCAAATCGCGTGCGATCGCCAGCTCGCGATCGATCGACAGCAGCCGGCGCTCATCCGCCACCGTCATCTCCATCGCCGTATAGCCAAGCGACAAAATCAGGACTGCGAATCCCGCCGAACTGTAAATCCCCGGACTGTCATAATGAAGCGGAATCGACAGGTTCGCATGCAGGGACTCCACCAAAAATACCAGCATCCCCACCGTCAGAACCTTATGCGACGGAAGAACTACGTAGCGCCGTGACAGCGACGGTACCAGAAATATGATCGTCAGCACCGCCGAGCCAATCACCGCCAGCAGGTTATTGGGAAGGATGAAGGTATCTTCAGAGCCCGACTCGACAAAAGCTCCGATTCCGAGTACCGCCACCAGAATATCGGCCACGATCAGGAACTTCGTCAGAGTTCGGGCGGCTCCCGCAGTAAGCTCCAGGAACGTAAAGGCCGCTGCCACTATGACCAGATAAGAAAATGACGCCGAGAAAAAAGCTGCCGCCCTGCCCCAGGAGGGCGATAGTAGCTCTCGGATCAGCTCGGTGTGCAGCAGAACGTTAATCCCGAAGATCCCCGTCCACACGCCTAGCCAAACCAGGAGCCTGACACCGGCGCGTCGCCGGACACCCGCGATCGCGAACGCCACAAACGCCGTCAGGATGAAAAATATCCCGGCAACGATGTCCGGAAGCTGGCTGCGAAGCAACTCCGTAACTTCGATTCGCGTAGTTTCGGTCATGCCACTGTGCAAGCTTAGGGCGCCTTCCCCGAACTTGGCAGTGATCTCCGATACAGGAAACCGTGCGGCCGTGAGGTCGAGCATGGTTTTGCAGCCTTCGCCGGGAAGGCCGTTGCCAATGACCCATTTTCGGCGCCGCGCACACCCGTTCTTGGAAGCAGTCCGTCCGTAATACTCCTCACCCGTCTTCCGCCTCAAAACCGGCGAGTAAGCCGTCGGAGTCATCTTCGAGCGACCCCAAACGCGAACCTGGTCCGATTTGAAAAAAGAGGTGGGCAACCCGGCCGGCACCAAAGCCCTCCAATCCGCGCACATGGCGGGGCCTTGCCTCCAAATGACGACGCCGCAACCAATGCCAGTCCGAATTCCATCTCGAAACCAACCCTTCCGTCGGCGTTGGGGTATGCGGCGCCAGGGCCAGGATCACTGCGTGTGCCTTCTTCAGGAGGAACACATTGAGAAAGTTGATCGGCGCGTCACTTCGTCTATGGGCAAGCGCCATGGCCCTCTGCATTTTGACCAGCCTGACCCAGGCCGCTCGCTACCAGGAATTGGTGCTGCACGCCTTCACCGGCCAGAGCGATGGCTGGCTCCCTAACCAGGCGCTCATCCGCGATGCCCAGGGAAATCTCTACGGCTCCACCGCTTTTGGCGGCAACTACACTGGACTCTGCGATTCGGGCTACATCTCCGGCGGCTGCGGTGTCATCTTCAGTAGAACGATCACCGGAAACTTTAATGTGCTGCACACCTTCGATTTCAGCGATGGTGCCAACCCCACCCTCGCAGCCCAGGACGCGGACGGGAACCTCTACGGTTCCACCACCGGGGGCGGCAACTCGGCATGTCAGTACGGTGGCTGTGGAGTCATATTCAAACTCACCCCAGCGGGCGACTTCACCGTGCTCTACAACTTCACCGGTGGACCCGATGGAGCTAACCCCAACTCGCTGATCATGGACGACCAGGGAAACTTCTACGGCACGACGAGCGGCAGCAATACTGGCTTCGAAGAAATATTCGAGTTGACGAACTCGGGGCGCCTCCAGGTGCTTTACGTTTTTAGTCAACCTGGTCAGGGAAGCATTCCAAATGGATTGGTCCGCGACGGCGCAGGCAATCTTTACGGCACCACATTTCAGGGCGGCGACTACGGCAGTGGAACCGTTTTCAAAATCGACGCGGCTGGCAGCCTGACTGTGCTCTATAGCTTCATGGGAGAATCCGACGGAGGCTTTCCTGTCGCCCCTCCGGTGATGGACCAGGCGGGAAATCTCTATGGCACCGCCTCGCAAAACGGCTATCGCAAGGGAAAATGCCATTCTCCCGATCCCACCCAAGGATGCGGGACCGTCTTCAAGATTGATACCGCGGGAACTTTTTCCGTGCTCTTCGCTTTTCGCGAGGTCAATGGGCAGTATCCCGGTCCCTTGTCGAAGGACGCCAAAGGAGTCATTTATGGAACCACCGCCTTGGGCGGCAATCACTGTAGCCCCGGTGGCTGTGGTGTCGCGTTCAAGCTGAATTCGAGGAACAAAGAGTCGGTCCTGTTTGACTTCCCCGGGCGCGAGGATGGCGCCTGGCCAGGGAAGCTCGTCGGTGACAGCAAACGGAATCAATATGGGACATCGGCCTTCGGAGGCGATATGGCCTGCTCTCACCAGAGCGGTCAGGGCTGCGGACTGATTTTTGAGCTGATCCGCTAACAATCGCCGGGGCGAGTCCTCTCGCCCCCATTTTTCCCGAACGAACCAAATTGTACTCAGACATTCGCACGCCAAAACCCTAAATCCTTGATTCCACGAGATGGCGGGCCGCGTGCGAACGAGCCCAATCCTCCATATTTAGGGTTCTCTCTGTTTTCATCTGGCGGAACACTTCGTTCAAATTCAAACCTTCGATTCCTCAAAATCACAATTTCCCGAACTTCCACTCCCTTCTCACGATAAACTCAAATCAATCCCCCTAAAGGCCTACGAAAACCAACTCTGTGCCCGAAGTCGAAACCATTCCCGAATCCGCTGCGCAAGGGATCGATCCTCCTCGTCTCCTGATCGAGTGGTCTTCGCCTTGGCAGGAATTCAAGACCGCCCTCCGCCCTGCCCTCACCCGTTCTCCCGAAGCGCTCGCCGGTGAAGCTCCCGTCGGAATCTTTCCCTATCGTGGCATCCTCATCTCCTGGACGCTCGAATGCCTTCTCCTGATCGCCCTCATCGTCCTTCCCGCTCGCATCGCCAGTTTGCAGCCTTTCGTTCCTCCGCCTCGTCCCAAATGGGATGTCATCTACTACTCCGGAGACGAACTGCCGCAGACCGCCGATCGCGGCGGAGCGCACACCGGCAAATCGGGGCGCGCCGGCGGACAGCAAGCCCATCACCGAACCCAGACCATCAAAGTAGCGCGTGGAGACAAGGCCGGTGAAACGGTGGTCGACGCACCCCGGCTCAATCTGCCGCACAGCGATTCGGCAGTCGCGAACCTGTTGGCATTCAAACCCATACCCGGAACGCCTCCCGCGGAAGGCATGCGCTCGGCGATACGCGCGCCAACCCTGCCGAATGTCGCTCCCGTCGCGCCCGCTCCCGAGGTGAATCGAGAAGCGAATGCCGCGGCCGGCCGCAATCCGGCGAACCTCGGTGCGAGCGTAATCGCGCCCGCTCCCGAAGTCGCTCACGACAATCGCCGGGCCGCGGGACCCATCAATCCGGCTCCGATCGCTCCCGCTCCAAATGTCTCGCCTGACCAGCTGCGCGCAACTTCCGCCATGGCCGCCACGGTGGTCGCGCCCGCCCCAAGCCAGACGCCGCGCGACCTGGCCAGCTCGCGTGTCCCGATCTCGCAAACAACCGACGTGGTCGCTCCTC
>Ga0335080_10003782_pt1 | contig 15354 bp, 15 predicted proteins | sample Lox_Sample_34_FD_206720 | JGI IMG/M metagenome (GOLD analysis project Ga0335080, IMG submission 206720) | Soil microbial communities from Loxahatchee National Wildlife Refuge, Florida, United States - Lox_Sample_3.4 | ecosystem: Environmental > Terrestrial > Soil > Wetlands | place: USA... | reverse complement strand
TGCGGATCCCGGTTGAAGATATTGATCGTAGGCGGCGCGACTTGATCCTTCAGAGCGAGCGCGGAGAATACTGCCTCGATTCCCCCGGCATCGCCCAGCAGGTGGCCGGTCATCGACTTGGTCGAGCTCACCGCGAGACGACGCGCATGATCTCCAAAACAGCGCTTCACCGCGATCGTCTCCGCGATGTCGCCAAGCTGCGTAGAGGTGCCGTGCGCGTTGATATAGTCGACTTCTTCCGGATTGATGCCGCCATTGCGCAGTGCCGATACCATTGAGCGGGCTGCACCCTCTCCGTCTTCGCACGGCGCCGTCATGTGGTGCGCATCCGCGCTCATGCCGTAGCCGTCGAGGCGGCAGTAGATCTTGGCCGAGCGCCGCCTGGCATGCTCCTCTTCCTCGAGTACGACGACGCCGGCGCCCTCCCCCAAAACGAAACCATCGCGGTCCTTGTCCCAGGGGCGGCTCGCGGTGGCGGGATCGTCGTTACGCGTGCTGAGCGCCCGCATCGCTGCGAAGCCTCCTATGCCGAGCGCGCACAAGCAGGCCTCGGAGCCGCCCGTGATCATCACGTCCGCATCACCGTATTCGATGAGGCGCATCGAATCGCCGATGCAATGGTTGGCGGTGGTGCATGCCGTCACGATGGCCAGGTTCGGGCCCTTGAATCCGAACAGAATGGAAAGGTTGCCCGACACCATGTTGATGATCGCGCCGGGAATGAAAAAGGGCGAGATCTTGCGCGGCCCGCTTTCGAGAAGAGTCTTGTGCATGTCCTGGATCATGGGCAGGCCGCCGATGCCCGAGCCGATGTTGACGCCGATGCGCTCGGCATCGCGCGCCGGCACTTCGAGCGCAGCGTCATTGACCGCCTCAATCGCCGCAGCCATGCCGAAATGAATGAACGTGTCGAAACGCCGGGCTTCCTTGGACGACAGGACTTTGGTGACGTCAAAGCCTCGTACCTCGCCCGCAATCTGCGAGGTGTACGGCGATGGATCGAAACGGCTGATCCGGCGAATGCCCGGCTTACCCGCGAGGATGTTGGACCACGCTTCCGGGACGCTGTTACCTACCGGGCAGACAATCCCTAGCCCGGTGACAACCACTCTGCGTGTCGACAACTGTGCTCCGGCGCCCGCTCGGTGGTCAGGCTACTGCTTCAGGTGCGCATTGATGTAATCGATTGCCTGCTGCACCGACGTGATCTTCTCCGCTTCCTCGTCCGGGATTTCGCACTCGAACTCCTCTTCCAACGCCATGACCAGCTCGACTGTGTCCAGCGAGTCGGCGCCGAGGTCGTCGACGAAAGTCGATTCGGGCTTGATATCCACATCGTTCACGCCCAGCTGCTCGGCCACGATCTTCTTGACGCGTTGTTCAACGGTTTCCATCAAATTCCCTTCCAGTCTACGAGAGTGGGTAGCGACCGAACCACGTCGCCAGAGACGCTGCCTGCTTGCGCTTTTCCGCGCGTTCTCAGGCGCCGCGTAAGACAAAAAACAATCTTACCAAAATTGCCAGCTGCCGGTGGCCGGCCCCGGGCGCCGAAGCGCCCTGCCGAGCGTTCAGCGCATGAGCATGCCGCCGTTGACATCGATGGTGCTCCCGGTGATGTAGCCCGCAGAGGGCGACGCCAGAAATGCGACCGCGGCCGCCACGTCGGCCGGCTGACCGAGGCGGCCCAGCGGGATGTACTGAAGCAGCGCCTGGCGCTGTGCTTCAGGCAACGCGCGTGTCATGTCGGTATCGATGAAGCCCGGCGCGACGCAGTTTACCGTGATGTTGCGGCTGCCGATCTCGCGCGCGAGAGATTTGCTGAAACCGACCACCCCGGCCTTTGCCGCGGCATAGTTCGCCTGACCGGCATTGCCCATTTCGCCGCTGACCGAAACCACGTTGACGACACGGCCTTCGCGCGCCCGGATCAGATCGCGCACGCACAGGCGGCACAGCTTGAAGACCGCCTTCAGGTTAGTTTCCATGATCTCGTCCCACTCGCTGTCCTTCATGCGCATGAGCAGGTTGTCGCGCGTGATCCCGGCATTGTTGACCAGTGCGTACAGGCGACCGAACGCGGCCTGAGCCGCCTCCAACACCTGTTGCGCCTGGGTTTCGTCGGTCACGTTCAGCACGAAGCCTCGTCCTTGGAAGCCATTTTCGGCCAATACTCGGGAGACCTGATCCGCTCCCGCGGCGGTCGTGGACGTTCCCGCCACGGCCGCGCCCTGCGCGGCGAGCGCGAGCGCGATGGCGTGGCCAATCCCGCGGCTCGCGCCGGTGACCAAAGCGAGTTTCCCCTCGAGCGGCTTCATGCCCCGACGCTGCGGCTGCCTTCAGCGAGCTCCTGCAGCTCGGCCGCGTCCCTCGCTGCGACGACACGCAGTTCGGGCGCAATGCGCTTGATCAGCGCCGTCAGCACGCCGCCGGGCCCGCACTCGACGACCTGCTCGACACCAGCGCGCGCCAGCATCGTAACGCTCTCCACCCAGCGGACGGGGTTGTAGAGCTGACGCAACAGCGCGCTGCGGATCCGCTCGGGATCCTGTTCGATGGCGGCGTCGACGTTGTTGATGACGCGCAGCGTGGGCTTGCGGAGCATCACCTGTGCCAGCCTCGGCTGCAGGCGCTCGGCCGCCGGGCGCATCAGGCTGCAGTGAGACGGCGCGCTCATCGGCAACAGCACAGCTCGCTTCGCGCCGCGCGCTTTGGCCAGTTCGATGGCCCGATGAACGCCCACCGCTTCCCCTGCGATCACCACCTGCACCGGAGAGTTGAAGTTGGCAGGCTCAACCACGCCGGCGTCTGCTGCGTCCGAGCACACCGAGCGCACCGCCGCCTCGTCCAAGCCCAGGATTGCGGCGATGGCACCCTGGCCTTCGGGAACCGCCTCCTGCATGATCTGCGCCCGAAAGCGCACGAGTGGTACGGCCTCCGCAAACTCCAGCGCGCCCGCCGCGACCAGGGCGGTGTATTCGCCCAGGCTGTGGCCCGCCACCAGGCCGGGCTCGACTCCTCCCAGCTCCTTCCACGCTCGGAACAGCGCCGTCCCCGCGGTGAGCATCACTGGCTGGGTATTCACGGTCCGGTTCAACTCCTGCTCCGGCCCGTCCGTCACGAGTTGCCACATCTCGACGCCCAGCGCGGCGCTTGATTCGTCGAACGTGCGCCGCACCGCGGGCAGCTCGGCGAACCCGCTCATCATGCCGAGCGACTGCGAGCCCTGGCCGGGGAACACGAATGCGAGGTTCATGACGACCGGTTCAGGCCCATTTCATGAGCACCGCACCCCAGGTGAAGCCGCCTCCGACAGCTTCCAGCAGCACGTGCTGCCCGCTCGCGATGCGCCCATCGCGCACCGCTTCGTCCAGCGCCAGCGGAATGGACGCAGCCGAGGTGTTCGCATGACGGTCCACGGTGACGACGACCTTGTGCATGGGCAGACCGAGCTTGCGTGCGGTGGCCTCGATGATGCGCAGATTGGCCTGGTGCGGGATCAGCCAGTCGATCGCGCTGTGCTTGACGCCGTACGCGGCCAGCGTCTCTTCGACCACTTCTTCGAGCACGCGCACCGCGAACTTGAAGACGGCGTTGCCCTCCATCGTCACAAACGCCTTGCCCTGCACCGCCCCGCCGCATACCTGGCCGGGAACGGACAGGATCTTGGTGTAGCTGCCGTCCGCGTGAAGCTTGCTGCCCAGAATGCCCGGACGCTCGCTGGCCGCCACCACCACCGCGCCTGCTCCATCTCCGAACAGCACGCAGGTCGCCCGGTCGGTCCAATCCAGGATGCGGGAATAGACCTCGGCCCCGACCACCAGCGCATAACGGCACTGCCCGGCGCGAATGAAGGCGTCGGCGGTGGCCAGGGCGTACGTGAAGCCGCTGCACACCGCCTGCACGTCGAACGCCGCGCAGCCGTGCACGCCGAGCTTGGCCTGCAGAATGCAGGCAGTGCTGGGAAAGATCATGTCCGGTGTGGTGGTCGCCACGACGATCAGGCTCAGCTGCTCGGCGGCGATGCCGGCGGCGCTCAGGGCTCTGCGCGACGCCTCCAGCGCGAGGTCGCTCGCTTTCTGGTCCGCCGCCGCGACGTGACGCTGGCGAATGCCGGTGCGCGTCACGATCCATTCGTCGCTGGTATCCACCATGCGGGCCAGATCGTGATTGGTGAGGACTTTCTCCGGCAGATAGCCGCCCGTGCCCACGATCCTGGCATGCATCTAGACCGCCTTCTCCGCCTTGAGAGGCAGCTGCGGCATGCGCTCGGTGATGCGCTGAATGATGCCGCTGCGCGCTTCCTCCCAGGCGCGCTGAATGGCGACCTCGAACGCGAAGCTGTCGGCAGAGCCGTGGCTCTTCACGACGATGCCTCGCAGCCCGAGGAGACTGGCTCCGTTATAACGGCGCGGGTCCACCCGGCGCCGAAAATGGTTGATGACGGGCAGCGCGATCAATCCGCACAGCTTGCTGAACCAGTTGCGCGTGAATTCCTCGCGCAGGTAGTCGCGCAGCATGCGCGCCAGTTCCTCGGAGGACTTCAAGAACACGTTACCGACGAACCCGTCGCATACGATGACATCGGTGGTGCCCTTGTAGATGTCGTTCCCCTCAACGTTGCCGTAGAAATTCAGGCCGCTCGATTTGAGCAGCTCGGCGGCCTGCTTCACCGCTTCGTTGCCCTTGATATCCTCGGCTCCGATATTCAGCAGTCCGACCGTCGGCTGGTCCACCTGCTCGACCACGCCGTACAGCACCGACCCCATGACGGCGAACTGCAGCAGATCCACCGGGCTGCAGTCCACGTTGGCGCCGAGGTCCAGCATGCACGTGCGGCCGCGGCGCGTGGGCACCATGGAAGCGATGGCCGGCCGCTCGACGCCCGGCATCATCTTCAGGACGAAACGCGAAACCGCCATCAGCGCGCCGGTGTTCCCCGCGCTGACGCAGGCATCGGCGCCGCCCGCCTTGACGAGATCGACCGCGACGCGCATGGAGGAGTCGCGCTTCGTGCGAAGAGCGACCGCCACGGGCTCGTCCATCGCCACCACCTCGGATGCGGCCTGCAGACGCACGCGAGGGTCGCTCGTCAGCCCCACCCGCTTCACTTCGCTGCGCAGGACTTTTTCCTGCCCGACCAGTATGACGACGGCATCGGGGTTGTGCAGCAGGAAGCTGGCTGCCGCGGGCACGGTCACGTGTGCGCCGTGATCGCCGCCCATGCAGTCCAGGGCGATGGTGATGCCCATCAGCAGCGCGAGCGGCCGCCACAGCGCGGCCGCGTTTCAAGGCGAGGGCTCACGTGGCTTCCCCTACCGCTGCACCAGGTGAGACAAAAGCACCAGGTGCTCTAGAGGCTGCGCGAGATCAGCTCAATCCTCGCGGGTCTTGACCACTTTCTTGCCGCGATAAAACCCGGTGGGGCTGATGTGGTGACGCAGATGAACTTCGCCCGACCCGGGTTCGATCGCGAGCGGCGGCTGGCTCAACGCATCGTGCATGCGGCGCATGTTTCTGCGCGAGGGTGATTTCTTGCTCTGCTGAACGGCCATGTGGCTGCTCCTTGGTAGCAGGTCCTCAGTAATATTTTAGTGGGCTTCTCTCTTCAGCCCGGCCAGCTGCGAAAACGGCGAGAAGCGCTCGCCTGTATTCGTTGCCCCCGGCTGCAGGCCGCAGGCGGCCTCCGCGTGGCGCGGCGCCATGGGCAGGCTCAACACGACTTCCTGCTCGACCAGGTCGTGCACATCGAGTGCGCTCGTGCTCGGCATGAAGTCGATGTCGTCGTCTTCCTCTTCCGTCGGGTCTGCGTCGGTGGCGCGGGGAAGCAAGACGATCTCGCGTCGAGTGTCCAGGTGCAACCGAAGCTCTTCCAGGCAGCGCTGGCACGGGACCGCCAGATCTCCAGTAAGGCTGACGCGCAGGACTGGCTGCCCCTTTGCTGACATATACCCTTGTACGGCGTAGGTTACTGCCCCCTCCTGGTTGAACAGTAGATCCTTGAGCCTGGGCATACCCGACAGCGGCAACTTCCCAGCGACGCTCGACCCATCGCGCGCAAAGCGCACCGGGTCGATCACCAGCGGCTCGATACTGCTCGCGCTGTCCGCACCCTCGCTGCTTGCCATCTGCTCGATTCCGAGGCACCGCAATCTCTCGGGCGCCTCAAAATAAACGGCGCATGATAAGATTTTCTCATTGCTGTGTCAAAAGCTTAGGTTCTAACGTCGCATAGCGCGTTCGATGCGCGCGCCTGCTCCACCCCTTGACCATGCTCGTCCTCGCTTCGACCTCGCAGTATCGCCGCGAACTGCTCGGGCGGCTGGGATTGCAATTCGTCACTTTTGCGCCGCGTCTGGATGAGGCGCCTCTCTCGGGAGAGGGCGCCACGGCGACGGCTTTGCGTCTGGCGCTGGCCAAGGCGCAAGCGGCGGTCGCCGCCTTTCCAGACGCTTTGATCATTGGCTCCGACCAGGTGGCGGAGCTTGATGGCGTGCGCCTGGACAAGCCTGGGGGCCGCGAGCGCGCCCAGCAGCAGCTGGAGCGCGTCAGCGGGCGGGAGGTCGTGTTTCACACTGCCGTATGTGTCCTGCAAGCGCACAGTGGACAGGTACAAAACCAGATCGTCTCAACGCAGGTCCGGTTTCGACCGCTCTCGCGATCCCAGATCTCGGCCTATCTCGACCGTGAACAGCCGTACGACTGTGCGGGAAGCGCGAAATCGGAAGGGCTGGGCATAGCGCTGCTGGAAAGCATTCGCGGCGACGATCCGACGGCGCTGATCGGCCTGCCCCTGATCGCCGTGGTGTCCATGCTGCTCGACGCGGGGATGAGCGTGTTGTGAGCGACGCACCGAGCCGTGGTGTTCTGTACCTGATCCCGTCCACTCTCGGAGAAAGCGAGCCCGGCCACGTCCTGCCCGGCCTCGTTCTCGACACCGTGCGCAGCCTCGATGGCTACATCGCAGAACAGGCGAGAACCGCGCGCGCGTTCTTGCGGCGGGTTGGAGTGAAGCGGTCGCTCAACCAGATCTCGATCCAGACCCTCGACGAGCACACCGATGCGCGCGAACTGCCAAAACTGCTGGAACCCGTCATGCGGGGCAGCCGGATCGGCCTGCTGTCGGAGGCAGGTTATCCGGCCGTGGCCGATCCAGGCGGCCAGCTGATCGCGCTCGCGCACGAGCGCGGCGTGCCGGTGGTTCCCCTGGTGGGACCCTCTTCCCTGCTCCTCGCGCTCGCGGCCTCAGGCTTGAACGGTCAGCGCTTCTGTTTCGACGGCTACCTGCCGATCGAGGCCGGCGCTCGTGTTGCACGCATCCGCGAGCTCGAAGCGCGCTCCAGGCGCGACGGCAGCGCGCAATTGTTCATCGAGGCGCCCTATCGCAACAATCAGCTGCTAACTGCGCTGCTGGCAACCTGCGCCCCGGACACCAGGCTGTGCATTGCCACACAGCTGACTCTGCCAGGCGAGCGGATCCGCACACAACAGATCGGTGCATGGAGAAGCGGAGCCCCCGACCTGAACCGGCTGCCAACCGTGTTCGTGCTGCAAGCCGCTGAGCCCGATCTGGTCAACGCAGCCCGGGCGACGCCGTCATCCGCACCAAAGCCTCGGCAGTTGCGGCGCCGAAACGCCGGGCAAAGCGCTCGGCCAGGTTCTCGCGAGGCGTGAAATCCACGATGTCCTCGGCCTTGATCACTTCGCGCGCCACGTAGGTCACGCTGCCCACCGCGTCGGCCAGCCCCAGCTCGACGCTCTTCTGTCCGGTCCACACCAGCCCGCTGAACAGCTCCGGAGTCTCTTTGAGCCGCTTGCCTCGGCCCCGGCGCACCACGTCGATGAACTGGCGATGAACCTCGGCCAGCATCTTCTCCGCGTAATCTCTTTGCCTGGCGTTGAGCGGTGAGAACGGATCGAGAAATCCCTTGTTCTCGCCGGCGGTGAGCAGACGCCGCTCCACACCGAGCTTCTCCATCGTCCCGGTGAAGCCGAAGCCGTCCATCAGCACGCCGATCGAGCCCACGATGCTCGCCGGGTCGACGTAAATGCGATCGGCGGCGACGGCCACGTAGTAGCCGCCCGATGCACAGATATCCTCCACCACGACGTACAGCGGAGTCTTCGGATACAGCGTGCGCAACCGCCGCATCTCGCTGTTGATCTGTCCGGCCTGGACAGGGCTCCCGCCTGGGCTGTTGACGCGCAAGATCACGCCGGCGGTCTTGCTGTCCTTGAAGGCATCCTGCAATCCGGCGTTGACGCGCTCGGCGCTCGCCTGGCCATCGGCAGAGATCACGCCATTGACCTCCACGAGCGCGGTATGTCTGCCGGGCGCTTTCTCTTTGCCCCCAAGCCAGCCCAGCGCGAGGAACAGCACGATGAACAAATAGAGAAAGCCGAGCGACTTGAACAGGATTCCCCACCGGCGCGTGCGCCGCTGCTCGTCGAGCACCGATCGGACCAGCCGCTCCAGCACTCCGCGCTCCCAGCTCTCGCCGCCGCCTGTTTCGGGCTCTGCCATGTGCGTGCCTCACTGCTCCGATATCAAGAAGATCTTTCCGTCAGACTCTTCGACCGCTATGCGAGCGAGGCCGCCACGGCCGCCGCAGGGCCCGCGCACACAACCGCCGCTCTTGGGCAGGTAGGTCGCGCCGTGCGTCGAACAAATCAAGTATAAACCGCTGAAGTCGAAGAATTCGCCCTCAGACCAATCGAGCTCGATGCCGACATGGGCGCAGCGATTGACGTACGCATACACGTTGCCTTGATAGCGGATCAAGAAGGCCGGCAACGCCTCGCCGTGCCGCTCGATCGTGAAGCGGACTCCCCTGCCCCGCTCCTCGACTTGCGCACTGTCGCAGATCAGCCGTTTTCCGTCACCCACTGCTTGAGCTCCGCGAAGGACATGACACAGGCGAGCGGCCCTTCCGCCTCCAGGCGCGCGCGCGCGTGCGCCCCATAGCCCACCGCAACCGCGGCGACGCCGGCGTTCTTTGCCATCTGCAGGTCGTGAGTGGTGTCGCCGATCATGAGCGTGCGCTGAGGTCCTGCTCCAAGCGCGCTCATCAGGTAGTGGAGCATGTCCGGGTGTGGCTTCGAGAGGCCCTCGTCCGCACAGCGCGAGGCATGGAAGAACGGCCCCAGCCCGAACGTTTCGAGCGCCCGATCCAGCCCTTGCCGGCTCTTGCCGGTCGCCACTGCCAGCGCGAACCCAGCCGCGCGAAATGCTTGTATGCCCTCGAACGCACCGGAAAACAGGGTCAGCTCGCGGTCTCCAGCCAGATAGTGGTGCCGGTAGCGCTCCGCCAGGCGCGGGTACTCTGCCGATGCGAGCTCAGGGAACAGATATGCCATTGCGTCCGCCAATCCCAGGCCGATGATATGGCGAGCACGATCGTCCGGCGGAGTGGCAAGCCCGAGATCGTCAGCGGCGGCCTGAATCGAGGCGACGATGTGCCGCGCCGAGTCGACCAGGGTACCGTCCCAGTCGAACACCAACAGATCGAATCGCTTACCCATCGCTTTCGGGGTATGGCGAACTGCCTTCGAGCGAATCCAGAAACCCTCTCAAATCGGCCGGTAGCGGAGCTTCCACCACGGTGGTCTTATCGGTCTGCGGGTGTCGGAACTGGACTCGTACGGCGTGAAGGAACATCCGCTTGAGCCCTGCGCGCGGCAGCGCCTTGTTGAGCGCGAAGTCGCCGTACTTGTCATCGCCCGCGATCGGAAAGCCGATGTGGGCCAGTTGCACCCTGATCTGATGTGTCCGGCCGGTGAGCAGCTCGGCCTCGAGCAACGTATAACTGCGCAAGCTCAGCGCCCGGCGGAACACTGTCTCTGACGGCAGGCCAGCGTCGCTGACGCTGACGCGCCGCTCGCCGTCCGGCGTCACGTACTTCGACAGCGGCAGCTGCACGTGCCGCGTGCCGCTCACCCACCGGCCGCGCACGAGCACAAGGTACGTCTTCCTCATTTCGCCGCCGCGAAGCTGCGCATGCAGATGCGTGAGCGCACTGCGCTTCTTCGCAAGCAGCAGCACGCCCGAGGTGTCGCGGTCGAGGCGATGTGCGAGCTCCAGGAAGCGCAGGTCCGGACGCTCGTCTCTGAGCTGCTCGATGACGCCCCGGCTGATGCCGCTTCCGCCATGCGCGGCAACACCGGCCGGCTTATCGATCACGAGCAGCGCGCCGTCCTCGAGCAGTGTGCGCGCCGAGAGGCGCCCTGGTTGTGGTGCGCCGGAGCCGGTTCGACGCAATCCCGGGCGGCCCCCCCTCACCGGCGGCAGACGAACGCGATCCCCCGCTTGCAAGCGGTAAGTTGCATCGACGCGCCGGCTGTTCACCCGCACCTGACCGGTACGCAGCAAACGGTACAGGTGGCTGCGGGGCACGCCCTTGAGCGTGCGCACGAGAAAGTTGTCGATGCGCTGATCGGCGTCCTCCTCGTCCACCTCGGCCCAGGATGCGATCTCGGGCGAAATCCGGGCCTCTTTGCTTAAGGTATTCATTTTGCTTATACTATTGCCTGCTTCCACGGCGCGACCGGAAATGGCGCGCGGGGAAGCAAACACGGAAACTCCAGCTCCGCGGCACAGCGGGGTGTGTAGCAGGCTCGTGACCTGACTCAATCATGACGGGTTAACTTCGCTGACCCGGGACCAACTAGCGATGGCCAGTTGATTGCGCGCTCAAGACCGCCCATAGACTTTGTTGCGTCCGGGACCCAACGTGTCCGGACCTTAGAGGCAAACCTTAGGACTATTCGAAACACGACATTATGACCGACCCGTCCGAATAGCACTCATGCGGGGGCCCGTGCCGGGCCCCGGAAGGTTGCCCTGCCCGCGAGTTTGAGCGCGGGGGTAATAGAATGAAACGCATGCTGTTCAACGCGACCCAGGCCGAGGAGCTGCGGGTCGCGATCGTAGATGGTCAGAAGCTCATTGACCTGGACATCGAGACCACCGGAAAAGAGCAACGCAAAGGCAATATCTATAAGGGTGTAGTCACCCGCGTCGAACCGAGCCTGGAGGCCGCGTTCGTCGAGTATGGCAGCGAGCGGCACGGATTCCTTCCATTCAAGGAGGTGAGCCGCGCCTTCTTCCTGGGGGAGAACGTCGATGTCTCCCGCGCGCGCATCCAGGATGTGATGCGCGAGGGCCAGGAGCTCATCGTTCAGATCGAGAAGGACGAGCGTGGCAACAAGGGCGCCGCGCTCACCACCTTCATCAGCCTCGCTGGGCGCTATCTCGTTCTGATGCCGAACAATCCGCGCGGCGGCGGCGTGTCGCGGCGCGTTGAGGGCGAGGAGAGGAACGAGCTCAAGGATCTCATCTCGCAGCTCGAGGTGCCCCAGGGCATGAGCATCATCGGCCGCACGGCCGGGCTTGGGCGCACCCTGGAAGAGCTGCAGTGGGACCTGGGTTACCTGCTCCAGCTGTGGCGGGCAATCGAGACCGCATCCAAACAGCAGGGCGGCGCCTTCCTCATCTACCAGGAGTCCAGCCTGGTGATCCGCGCGATCCGGGACTACTTCCACCAGGACATCGGCGAGTTACTGATCGACACCGAGAGCATCTACGAGCAGGCCCGCCAGTTCATGGGGCACGTGATGCCGGGCAACGTCAACCGCGTGAAACTCTATCGCGATGACGTTCCGCTGTTCTCCCGATTCCAGATCGAGCACCAGATCGAAACCGCCTACGCGAGGCAGGTGCCGCTGCCCTCCGGCGGTGCCATCGTGATCGATCATACCGAAGCGATGGTGGCGATCGATGTCAACTCGGCGCGCGCCACGCGTGGCGCCGACATCGAGGAGACCGCGCTGCGTACCAACCTGGAAGCCGCCGACGAGCTGGCCCGCCAGCTGCGTCTGCGCGACCTGGGCGGGCTGGTGGTGATCGACTTCATCGACATGGAGAACCCGCGCAGCCAGCGCGAGGTCGAGAACCGCCTGCGCGATGCACTCCGTTACGACCGTGCGCGCGTGCAGATGGGCAAGATCTCGCGCTTCGGGCTGATGGAGCTGTCGCGCCAGCGGCTGCAGACTTCGCTGGGTGAAACGAGCCACATCGCTTGCCCGCGCTGCCACGGCACCGGTCACATCCGCAGCATCGAGTCTTCCGCCCTGCATATCCTGCGTATCCTGCAGGAAGAGGCGATGAAGGAGAACACTGCGGCGGTGCATGCGCAGGTACCGGTCGACGTCGCGACCTACCTGCTCAACGAAAAGCGCTCCGAGTTTCACGCCATCGAATCGCGCATGAAAGTGAACGTCGTCCTGGTCCCCAACATCCATCTGGAGACGCCGAACTACACCTTGACGCGGCTACGCCACGACGAGCTGAACCAGATGGAGCCGCTGCCGGTGAGCTACCAGCTGATGGAGCGGCCGGCGGAGGCCGAGCCCGCATTGCCCAGTGTCGAGCCCAAGGCGCCGCGGCCGCAGGCAGCGGTTCAAGGCATTACCCCGGCGCAGCCCGCGCCCGTACCAACCGCAGTGCCGTCCGCCCCGCCGTCGAAGCCCTCGATCCTTCAGAAAATCTTCGGTTGGCTGCGAGCCAATCCGGAGACGCCTCAAGAGCCAGTCAAGGTCAAACCGCGCGCTCCTCAACACGAAGCATTGCGTCGCGAGCGGGACCGTCGGCATGGTGGCCGGGCCGACAACGCCAGCGGACAACGCCGCACACAAGAGGCAGGCCGCGGCCAGCGCCCACGCGAGAGCGACAACGAGCGCAGACCGCAGGGGAGGCCTGCCTCGGAGAAGGGCATCGGCCGCACGCCGGACGCCACGCGCCCAGCCGCCGAAGGGGAATCGCGCAACAGGGGGCGAGAGCGTCCCGACCGCCCAGCCCGGACCGAGCGCCACGAGCGTCCCGCCCGTGCCGAAGGGACGAGCGAGCAGTACGCGGAAGGAGGACGGGGCCGTCGCCGCCGCGGCAGACGGGATCGCGGTCCGGCTCCCGAGCGCAACATCCCCGGGCAAGAGATGCCGGTGATCGAGACAGCGTCAGTCGACGTGCCGGTACCGCCGATGCAGGAGCACGCCATCGAGGCGGCATCCGTACCGGCGACGCCTGCCCGGGAGGCCCCGACCGAGATGGTTTCCGAAGCGCCGCGCGATACAACTCCAGTGCCGCCGCTCGAACCGGCACACCATGTGGCGCAGGTCGACATCTCCCCGGTCGCTCCGCCGATTCCAACTTTCGAGCTGCCACCTGACATCATCCAAGTCGAAACGGCTCCCGGTAAGGCGGACCGGGCGACGGAAGCGGAGCGGCCGGCAGGGATGACCCAACTGGGCGAGCGGCCCCGCCGCCCCCGGCCGCCGGACGAGCCGGTTCCGAGCGAACCGCTGGTGCAGATCGAAACCAGGCATTAAACGTCTGCAGTCAGCGACGCTTGGACCGCAGCGGCGAGGCAAGCCGCTGCCGGACTTCCAGCAGCAGCCCGCGGGCGGCGTCTTCGGCCAGATCCAGCACGAGCTCGAAGCCCTCCTGGGGGCCGTAGTAGGGGTCGGGTACTTCGCGCAACTGAGCGTTGCTGGCGAAGTCCAGGAACAGACGGGTCTTGTGGCTCTGCGCTGGCGGACTCAGGTCACGCAGATAAGTCAGGTTCTGCCGGTCCATCGCGAGGACGTAGTCAAATGCGTCGAAGTCCTCGCGCGTTACCTGCCGCGCGCGTAGCCTGCTCAAGTCGTAGTCCCGGCGCGTGGCAGCAACCTGTGCTCGCGGGTCCGGCCGTGCTCCGATGTGGGAGCCGTGGGTTCCTGCCGAGTCCACGGAGACGTGGTCCCCCAAACCCTCCTCTTCGACGCGCCGGCGAAACACGGCCTCTGCGATGGGCGATCGGCAGATGTTTCCCATGCAGACGAAGAGAACGCGGATCCGGTCCTTGGGCAAGGCGTGATTTGCTCCGGGGTCAGGATTCGGCCTGTGCCTGCATCGACAGCACTTGGTTCACTCAGGGGTGAGCTGTCGCAGGCGCGCCTGGAATATCGGCGAGAGCGAGCAACGATCCAGCCGGCGCGGGGCCAGTGGCCACCGAACGTACCCTCCTCGCGGTCCAGCTCATCGCCTGCCCGCTGCCCGTTTGGCTGGAGATGCAGCTCGTGCGGCCGGCTCTTCGTGCGCCACCGCATCTCGCTTAATCACGCCGAACGCGCGGTCCTTCAGTTCCCGCAGGCGGTCTCGCGCCTGAGCCGCTTGCTCGAACTCGAGGTTGCGCGCGTGCTCGAGCATGTCCTGCTCCAGTCGTTTGATCTCGCGCGCCAGCTCCGGCTCCCCCATCGCATCATACGCAGCGTCGGTCTGGGTGGCCAGCAATACATGCTGAGCACCCTGAACTTCGTAAGCACCTTCGATGATGTCCTTGATGCGCTTGCTCACGCCTTTGGGCGTGATGCCGAAGCGCACGTTGAACGCGGACTGCTTGGCGCGCCGCCGGTGGGTTTCCTCGATGGCCCGTTGCATCGATTCGGTCACCTGGTCGGCATACGTGATCGCGGTACCATTGATATGCCGCGCGGCCCTCCCGATAGTCTGGATCAGCGAACGCTCCGAGCGCAAAAAACCCTCTTTGTCGGCGTCCAGGATGGCGACCAGCGACACCTCCGGGATGTCCAGTCCCTCGCGGAGCAGGTTGATACCGACCAGCACATCGAACACGCCCAGCCGCAGGTCACGGATGATCTCCACCCGCTCCACCGTTTCGATATCCGAGTGCAGGTAGCGCACCTTGACGCCGTGCTCGGACAGGTAGTCGGTCAGATCCTCGGCCATGCGTTTGGTCAGCGTTGTGACGAGCACCCGTTCGTTCTGAGCGACGCGCGCGCTGATCTGCGACAGCAGATCGTCGACCTGAGTGCTGGCTGGGCGCACGATGACTTCCGGATCGACCAGACCGGTGGGTCTCACCACCTGCTCGACCACTTGTCCCTGATGGGCGCGCTCGTATTCCGCAGGGGTGGCGGAAACGAAGATGGTCTGCGGCACCATGCGCTCGAATTCTTCGAACATAAGCGGCCGGTTGTCGAGCGCACTCGGCAGGCGGAAGCCGTAGTCGACCAGATTCTGCTTGCGCGCGCGATCCCCGCGGTACATGCCGCCGAGCTGCGGGATGGTCACGTGGCTCTCATCGATGATCATCAGAGCGTTGTGCGGCAGATAGTCGATCAACGTGGGCGGCGGCTCCCCTTGCTTGCGCCCCGACAGGTGCCGGGAATAGTTCTCGATGCCCTTGCAGAAGCCCAACTCGGCCAGCATCTCCAGATCGAAACGGGTGCGCTGCTCGACGCGCTGGGCCTCGACCAGCTTACCCTCCTTCTGGAAGAACGCGATGCGCTCGGCGAGCTCGG
>Ga0335080_10003781_pt1 | contig 15355 bp, 9 predicted proteins | sample Lox_Sample_34_FD_206720 | JGI IMG/M metagenome (GOLD analysis project Ga0335080, IMG submission 206720) | Soil microbial communities from Loxahatchee National Wildlife Refuge, Florida, United States - Lox_Sample_3.4 | ecosystem: Environmental > Terrestrial > Soil > Wetlands | place: USA: Florida... | reverse complement strand
GCGGCGGAACTCTTTGGGGAGCGGCACGAGTTCGCCCGCGTCCTTGCAACGAGAGGCCCAGTCGACCAGAGCCTGATATTGCTGGAACTCAAAGATTTGGCCGAGCCAGAGGGTGCCGGCTTCGTTAGAGATGGTGACCACGTTGGGAACATCGCAGGGCCCGAGGCAGCCGCTGATGCTCAGTTGGACGCGTTTGAGAAGTCCTCGCGCGCGCCATTCTTTCTTAAGCCACTCCACCGGGACGGGCGGGCGGCCATTTTCCGTATTGCCACAGCAGCAACCTTGGCAGACGGTAAGATGCCCGATGACAATGCGCTTGGTCGTGAGGGAGGAATTGTCCATGGGCTCGAAATAGATGAGGGATGAGCGAGTCTAGTCTGCGTCAGCGGAACTTACGCTGTGCCCCTGGTGTTCTGGAGGGGCAGAGTGCAAAAGAATACCGCGGACGAATTGGTTGGCGGAGCGCACCGATGGTAGCAGTGTGGCGGAGTTGAGGATGAAGGCCAGTTCCGAGGTGACGTGAATGAAGGCGGCGAGCAAAGGGTTAAGGAAGCCGAAGGCGGCGAGGCCGATGCCGATGCTGTCGACGACAAGCGTGCCGACAAAGTTTTGTAGGATGGTGCGACGGCAGCGGCGGGCCGTGTGGAGGGTCTCGACGAGCTTGGAGAGATCACTGCCGATGAGGACAACGTCAGCGCTTTCGCGGGCAACATCGGTGCCAGAGCCCATGGCGACGCCGACGGAGGCCTGCATCAACGCAGGCGCATCGTTGACACCGTCGCCGACCATGGCGACTTTGTGGCCTTTTTCGGCGAGTTGCTTCACGTACTGCAATTTATCTTCCGGGAGAAGTTCGGAGGCAATTTCGTCGACAGCTAATTTCTTGCCGACATCTTCTGCGGTTGCTTTGGCATCGCCGGTGAGAAGGACGGTGCGCAGGCTCATGGATTTTAGAGATTGGATAGCGGACTTGGCTTCGGGACGGATGGTGTCTGCGATATGGAGAGTCCCCAAGAAACGGCCGGCGCGAGCAACGAAAATCTCGGAAGCAACTGAGGCACTGGTGCATTGCGTTAGTTGGACTCCGCGCTCGATCAGGAAATGTTGATTGCCGACGATGATTTCGTCGTTGCCAGCAGTGGTGGCGATAATGCCTTTTCCGGGCGTGTAATGAAATTCGGCTGGATCTTCGAAAACAAGGTTTAGCTGAGCCGCCCGGCGAAGGATGGCTTTGGCGATGGGATGTTCGGAGCGCGACTCGGCGATGGCGGCAGTTTGTAGCAGAAGGTCGGAGGAGCTGTCGCTAGCCACGCAGGTATCGAGGACTTCGGGAGTGCCGAAGGTGAGCGTACCGGTTTTGTCGAGAAGGACGGTCTCGACTTCGCCTAGCTTTTCGAGATAGAGACCGCCTTTGATGATCGCTCCTTGTTGCGCAGCGCGGCCGATAGAGCCGAGGATCGCCAGTGGCGTGCCAGCTGCGATACCACATGCGCCCGCAACGATTACCACAGAAATCGTCGAACGAATGTTGTGCGAGATCAGAAACGTCAAGACGGCCGCACCGAGCGCAAAGTAGACGAGGTAACCTGCTAGGCGGTCGGCAATGCCCTGAATGGGTGCGCGGGACCTTTCCGCAGTTTCTACCGCTTCAATGATTTTGCCGAAGGTGGTTTCCCGGCCGAGACGTTCGACGCGCAGCTCAAGTGCGCCGGATTGGTTGATGGTACCGGCGTAGACCAAAGCGCCTGCCTGTTTTTCCACTGGCATGGATTCGCCGGTGATGGGTGCTTGGTCGACGAAGGAGTGGCCTCCCACGACTTGGCCATCAACCGGGAGGCGACCGCCAGGCTTAACAAGCACAACGTCGTGGGTGGAGACTTCGGCGATGTCCACGTCGGTCCACGCGCCGTTGCGGCGAACGGTCGCCGTATTTGGAAGAAGATCGACCAGCCGCTGAATGGCTTCACGGCCACGGCCGACGGTGAGACCTTCGAGGATTTCGGCGACGAGAACAAAGAGCGTAATCACTAAAGCGGTAAAGACTTCACGTATGGCGAGAGCGGCGACGATGGCTATGGCCATCGATAACTCCATGGTCATGCGGCGTTGGACGATGTTCTCGTAAGCTTCATGAAAGATGGGGAAGCCGCCGACCAGAGTGCAGACCACGCCGAGACCAGTGATGTAAGCATTCGATGCACCCCCCAGGAACCAGATGGCGCCAGCAGCTGCGGCGACGAAGAGCACGCGGTTGATTTCGCGCCAATTTAGGGGGTGGTCGTGCTCATGATCGCCTTCGTGGTCGGTGTGGGGCGAGGTGTGCGCGTGGTTCGATGGCGCAAGCTTGACGGATTTGGATTGTTGCGCATTGGCATGGTTCATAGAGCTCCTTTACAGAACCAACTCGGCAAATAGTGCGTCTATTTCAGATAGGCACGAACAACCTCGATCAATTCCTCGGCTGCTTTCGCTTGCGGAGAGTTCCGACGGCCATTGGGTGACAGGACGTGGAACCGGACGTGACCTTCCATCACTTCGGCCATCAGACCATTGAGCGCTCCTCGGCAAGCGGCCATCAGCTGCAGTACGCTAAAGCACTCCTGCTCCGTATCGATTGCTCTCTCTATCGCTTCCACCTGGCCGCGAATTCGCCGCACGCGGCTGAGAAGCTTTTTCTTGTCCTTTGTCGTATGAGCCATTCCGTCCCCTCCAAGCCAGGAATATAGCATACTATAGTACAGTATATTTTAACTTGCTATCCGCGCTTCTCGCCCTGGATGTCAGGGTTGCTCGGCGTAGCCAAGCCGATGCCGCACGTTCACCCGGCCTGTACACGAGATTGACGGTCCGGCGCCAGTCGATTCGAGGCTCTCATCGTCGGGTGAGAGCATACTTGGACGACATCTAAGTGCTTTTTGATCCGTTTCCACTGCCGCTGCCCGTTGTCCGAGCCCTCCTACCGACTCCTATCGAGTCTGGTAAGTCTGCCCTTTTCTGCCACTCATTTCCTTCGGGGGATAGTGTGTGAGTGCTGCGTCCAATGACATGTGCAAAGTGAGTGACTGTTCGCCGCCGTAGCTGGGTATCACAAGTTGCAAGAAGCTCTGGAAGAGCGGCGTGGCATCAGGCGCTTCCATACCGTTTAGCTCGAATTTAGCTCGAAAAAAATGGCGATTGGAGGGAAATAGGGAGACTGGAGAGACTGTAGCGGAAGAAATGAAAAAAGCTAAGCTGCTGATGACTCAAGAATTTCCGATAACAATAGAAGATTTTAGTTGACATGGCGGAGAGGGGGGGATTCGAACCCCCGGTACAAGTTTTAGCTCGTACAACGGTTTAGCAAGTTGAAAAGTCCCAGGCCCTGTTGTTTGGAATGAGTAGTTTACAGAGGACGAAAAGCCGGTATTCGGACAGAATTTGTGGTTTTCGGCAACAGTTGTTCCCCAAACTGTTCCCCAACTAATGTCCCAATTTCCTAAATTGTGCCGCCGATGGCACCGTGGCAGGCTCACTTCTACAGAAGCCGACTTTCTGGCCAAGTGGTCTGGGGGTCGTCCTTTGAGCCGGAGGATCTTTGCGCATAACGGATTGAATTCGCGTTAGATCGAAATTCTGCTCTCAATGACTTCTCAACCGCGCGCCACAATCATCCCGTTCGATCCTTCAGATAAATTCACATCATGGCCTATCCAGTAGTCAACAGAGTTTTGGGGGGAACCTGTTTTCTGCAGCCAACGTGAACGGTGGTCAGGACACTGTAGACGATTTTGTAGCGGAAGAAGCCTTCAGCTTCATCCGATCTCAATTGGACTCAAGCGCCAACGCAAAACGTGGCTTTTGCTCATCAGATCGTCGGGTTGTAGCCGACGGACACCACCAGTGGTTTCGGCCTGTGCATTTGTTGGTCTTAGGGTGCAGCCTTGGCGAGCGTCTCGGCCAGCGGCTGCAGGGATACTGCGATATCCTTCAGGGCGCCAGCCTTGATGTCAGCGCCGAGGATTTCATATGAGTATCCGGTTTCCTTGAGCTGTGCCTCGATGGTAGACGCTCGAACGTCGCTTGGCAGGACTCCGAAGAACTTTGTCCTGGTCGGCGAAATGCGCGCTTTGAACTCCTGTGTGCCAACGCGGACGCGGGCGAGTCCCGTAGTTCCTTCGGAAAGACGCTCAACGTCGCGACGAACCTGACCACCGAGCTCGGAAAGCGCATACTCTTTTTCCACATCATCAACAGATTTGGTGTATGCCTTACCCACGGCTTTCGCCTCTTCACGTTGCTCGAGCCAGACATCTTTGGCATTAGCGCGCAACTCGAGCCGCTCAGCATCAGTGAGCGTGGAGATGCCGGAACGGGCGAGACTGAGTTCACGAGCGGCGCCCTTGCCAGCTTTTGCCTCGAAGATCGCGACGATGACGAGTTCGTCTCCCTGGCGATAGACGAGCATGCCGTCGCTTATCTGACGTTTCGCCGCATCTCGGATGAGATGGCCGGGAATGAACTCCAACTTTTTGCCAGCGGGAACGGTAATCCCCAGGGCGAATGCGCCTTCGCGTTTGCCGAGCCACGGGACGATTCGGGATTCAACGAGTTCTTCGAGCAATTGACCTTTGATGTGGTCGACGTTAGGGCCTTTCGCGAGAATTCGTTCAAGCGAGAATGTATCGAGGCCACTAAGCTGAGGATGTGCGGCTTGCAGCTTTTTGAGCAAGTCAACCAGTGCTTGATCGACCGGGGTCGCGAGCGAGGTGACACCTTTTGTGAGACGCGGAACGGCTCCGGCAGCGTCCCGGGCGATTGCGCCAGTCACCGATTTTTCAATGCGGAGAGTTCGCTCGGCTTGTTCGACGGCTCGAAGGGCTTCGCGTTCCGCCGTGCCGCGCACGCCAGCGCCGATGGCCCTGGACCACGTGGCAGCATCTCGGCCATAGAGCGAAACGAGGCGAGCCTCTGTGTAAAGTGCGCGGCCACCCTTCACCAGTCTGCCAGCAACGGGGAGAAGAACGGAAGCGCCGAGGATGCCGCGTTCGAGATCGCTGAGGTGATATCCGAAGAGGTCGACACCGCTCCAAGCTTCGTAGGCGGCGACTATATTGCCGACTACGGGAATTAGACCGACCGCGAATTCGACGGCCTCGACCATGGCGGGCCGGTCGACGGGAACCGCGGTGATCTCAACGTCCGGGGGAAGGCTTGTTGCGGCGCGCAAAAGGGTGGAAAGTTCGGGGCGCTCGGTCAGCATGCTACCGAGACCGACGCGGGCTGGCGACTCGATCAGGAATTTGGTGTTGGGTTGGGCATTGAACCAGGCCAGCAGTTCTTTGGAGAGGAGCTGCATGACCTGGCGAACGACGGGTCTTTCGCCGAGGATGAGGTACTGTTTACCGGCTTGCTTGTCTACAATGAGTTCCTGTTTGATTTTGCCCCAGCGCAACATTTCCAACGACAGATTGAGATACTCCTCGTATTTGTGAGCGAGTTGATCCGGCGAGGCATATTGCGGATTGATTTGCTCGTTGGCCTTCTGCAAGCTGCTCACCGCCCAGCGGTCGGCGCCAGTGAAATTAAACTTTGGCTCTGGCCCCAGCCGATCGAAGATCAATACCGAGCCGGGCGCTGTTGTCAGTTCGTTCAGCATGATCTGCCAGGTGGTGCGAAGTAGTGCGAGTTCAAATGCATCGGCTTTGCCGGCGGCCATTGCGAGACGAAACTTAGCCTCTTGTGCGGCCATGGCGCGGCGATACGGGTCGAGGTTGCCGGCAGGTTTGCCATTGTCTTCCGTGGGGTCCGACTCAATCGTTCCTACGTCGAAGTACTTCGGGCGGAGAATCAGAGTATGCAGCGGAGCACGTCCGCGGCTGTCGAGGAAGCGACGGGCGAACTGGCACGAGCGCGCGTGCGGGAAGGCGCCGGCCTCCACAACGAGTCCGTAGTATCCGGGCTGCTGGCCTTCGGCGGCGATGCCATTTAGCGCCAGCGCAGAGTGAGGCAAAAGATCATCGGAAGCGAGGACAGAAATGTGTCCGATGTCGCCGGCGCCGGGGGCTGCGCGAAGCATCCAGTCACCGGGGCGAAGCGGAGCCTCGGGTTGTGTCGAAGGCAAAGCTACGACCGTGAATAAATCGTCTGCTCGGAACGTTGCCGACGAATCTTTCACTACTGTACGGAAAAGGGCGGCGGGCGACAAGCGCGGAGCAAAAATGCGGCCGTCGATTTCCTGCAATAGGTATTGCAGGAAATCAATTTCAGATTGGCTCCGCTTGCTACCAGAATTCCGGAGGGCGAGTTCGGCTTGAGCGAGAATGTAGTTCGAGGCTTGCATCAGGACCACCCTACGGAAGCGCCGTGGACCTTTCCACCGATCCGTTTTCTAAGACCATGCGGGCTTCTCCCGGCTTTATCATGCGATCTGATCGGAGCGAGAACCTCCGCCCGGGATGCCCAGTGTAGCGAGCGGTCCAGGATTGATAGGAAGGCTTTTTCCAGGGAACTTCTTGTAGTCGAAGGTCAAGATACCCTCGCCCACCATCCGGTCCGTGCCCTTCCGCGCGTTAGCGGCAGCCACTTTGTCCCACTGTGTAATGAAATCTGAAACCGCCCATTTTCCGACTTCGGCCTCGGAAACACCCAGGTTGTGCGCCCACAGCCTTTTGCGAAATCCGTTGAGGACTTCCGGATCCGGTTCGCGCATCTGGACGTTCAATTCGCTGTCGAGCTCGAAGCTGCGCGGATTGACGTTCGCCGAACCAATGGAGCACCAGCGGTCGTCCGCGAGGATCAGTTTGGCATGCACATACCGCTTGTGCATTTCATAGAAACGCACGCGAGGAGCACCAAGCCCGGTGACGAGCCGTTCAAAGGTCTGATGCTGAAGGAAAAAGCCGTGATCCGTGAGAGCGCTCTTGCCATCGTCACTTTCGGCCATTGTGCTGTGCACGACAACGATGATCACGATCAGAGAAGGGCGCTCTGCACCGCGCGCTACGATCCAGTCCGCGAGCTCAGGGACTCGGAAATACTGATTTTCGAGATACAGGAAATCGTAGGCACATGCGATTCCATGCTGATAAGCCTGGCGCACATCGCTGCGACGCGTTGTGGAGAACGCGGCAGGCGCATCGCCGGTGCTTTCCGAGACTGTTCGAAGCATCTGTATCGCGGTGCGGTATACCCCGGGGATTTGCTCGGCGGTCGACAGCGGAGTCAAGCCAAGCTTTTCGTGAGCCTGCCAGCCGGGCAACGGTTGCCGCTGGCTGGCGCCGCGCTCGCGATTCCAACGCCAGACAAACTCCTTCTCGATGTCCCGGGTGATCGGGCCCTCCAAATGTACCTGGAGATCGTGCCAGCCGCGCCAGGGCGTCGTCGACCACGAAACCGGTGTCATTCCGGGGATGATGTCGACTCCGCCGCAGAACGCGGTCAAGTGGTCCTTGTAACGGACGACCATGAATTTCTGGTGATGGACGGCGACGTGGAGGGGACCGGCCGGAACGCTTAAGCCCGACTGTGTTGACAGCAGTTTTGCGTAGAAATCGGAGATTAAAATGTATGCCGGGTGCTGGCTGAGGACGTACTTCACGTTGTCCCGCTTGTTGTCCGGCAGCCTGAGTATGAGCGCATCGAGGCCCTTCAGGTTGGAGGACCACTTCATCAACTTCGGGAAATCATTGAGGAGGAGCCGAAAGGTCACTCCCTTGTTTGCCCGGTCGGCGATCAGGTCGCCCCATGTCGTACCGCTCGCCGACTTCTTTGTCAGCTTGGTCGCCGGATCGAACATCCATGACGCCAGGTACACAGCGTCACCGGGATTCGTGGACTCTACGGCGAGTTGCATGCGGTCAAACGGCTCGGAGCGGTCGTCGTTGGTGCCATCACCTCTCGAGAAGCGTCCGTTGATCAGCAGGGTCGCGCGGCCCCAGGTCTGTTGTTGCGCGTAGGTCAAGTAACTGGCGGTGGTGTCCTGAGGGAGCCACCACGGGCAGGCGTCAGCGGTCGCCCCGGACTTCTGCGTGGGGTTATCCTCGCCATCGTTGGCCTCGCCTGCCGGCGGCTTGGGCGGTAGACTAACCGAGCTTGCAAGGACCTCCCCGCTGGTGCCGTGGTAATCGGGCAAGGAGTTCTCGGCGGGAATAGCCTCCAGCGGCACGATCAGGCGGTCAGGGCTTCCTTCAGCGTCCGGCTGTTGTGGGGTATCGGCTTCATCTGGTACAGCCTCGCCTGAGACTGGCGGAGCGGGCCGTAGACTACGGGGTATTACGGTGACGACCACTCCCCCGCGGCGCGCGGTGACGACCCGCACATTTGTGGAGCCAGGTCTTTGAATCTCGCTCTCTACCACCGATGGCGGGACGCCACGCGGATCAATTCTCTGTAACGCCCGGACATAAATGCGGTCGAAGACGGGATTGCCGGTGGTGATTCCGATGCGTTCAAGGCGCGCCAGTATGTTGGCACGAAGCTGAGCCCTGACCTGCGGAATGTCTGGGGCCATGCGCTCGAGCGCATGCTCTGTGTACCAGCGGCCGTTGATGTACATGCCGCCACCATCGGGCGGCAAATCGTAAATGGGATCCTGCAAAGATCGTGGCGCTCTTGGCGTCGCCCCGGCCGCGGGCCGCGTGGCTTCCAGAACTCGTCCCACACCATAAACGAGGGCGACCGAAGAGACGAACTCGAATGCCGCCCCAAGGCGTGAGACGTCCTGGCCGGTGAACATTTCCTTGCCGCCGCCAATCTGCCAGCCACGCTCCAAGGCAAAGTGAAGCGGGTTGATGTCGCGGACCATGCGATAGAGGCCAAGCTGGAGCCGGACGGTTGCAGGGTGCGTGTAAACGTAGTGGGCGAGGATGCGCCGGCGATTCTCATAATTCGCATAGCGGGCGGCCGCGCCGGAACCGGTGCCGAAAAGGTGACTCGCGCTGTCGGAATCTTCCTGGGTCATTTTGCGGGGATCGACGGGAGTGCGCATCCGGAGTACCGCAGGCACACTGGGGTCGGTCATTGCTTCGATGTAGCCGTTCTCGAACTCTGAGAGAGGGTGCGCCCAGCGCGTGTAATTCGGACGGACTTTGTCGGCCCAATACTGGCCGACGTCAGCGGGCTTCACGATCGTGATGATGACGAGCACGATGTCGTTGTCAGCGTCATCGGCGGGCGGGTCAAGTTCGAGCGGCCCAGGTGCGGGAGGCGCCTGGGTTTGCATCGGAGGCGAGGGAGCAGGTTGGGCTGGCGGGGGCGCGTCCTCTGCCGGCTGCGGAGGCGCGTACCGTTCAACAACAGGAACGTCTGCTATTAGGCCCGCACAGGAATACTTGGGACGAAGAATTAAGGTATGCGGTGGCAGGCGACCGCTGCTATCCGTCAATCGGCGCGCGAATGGGCACGAGAGCGAACGGGGAAAAAGGCCGGCTTCGATTACCAATCCATAATATCCGGGCTGCTCGCCCTCGGCGGCGATGCCGTTGGATGCCAGCGCGGAGTGGGGCCATAGATCGGCGGATGCCAGGACGGAAACATGTCCGACGTCGCCAGTTCCTGGCGCGGCACGGAGCATCCAGTCACCCGGGCGAAGGGGAACTTCGGGCCGTGCTGAAGGCAAAGCTACGACGTCAAAAAAATCCTTTGCCCCGAGCGTCGTTAGCGAACCTTTCGCCACTGCACGGAAAAGTGCGGCGGGCGACAAGTCTTGCGCGAAAGTGCTCCCATCCAGTTCACAGAGGAGCCGTTGCAAGAAATCAATTTCGGATTGGCGTCCCGGCGCGCTGGTTTCCCGGAGTGCTTGGTCGGCTCTTTCCAGAACGCGATCGGGGTCAAAATCAGAGGCTTGTATGGTATCGGGTGGGACTGGAACGAACTGCTCTCCGGATACTAACGTGAACTCTTCCGCGATGGCATCGGAAGAAGCAGGCCAATTGGCCGTTTGCGACGGGCTGAAATCAACGCCACCCATATGAGCGGACAGAGAATCCGGCCATGCCAAATCACGTATCTTGTCGACTGCCTCCGCGATGTTGAGGCGCCCCCACGCGCAGCAGTCCGTGTTTTCAGCGTGTGCCACCGGATCAGCGGAGTGCTTCAAGCAATGCCGAATCTCCTGGATCGAGACGGGGCGACCGGCAGCTTCAAACATGGCGGCGACGCAACCGGCAACATGAGGCGTAGCCATCGAAGTGCCGGAGCGAGCGACGAGCAAGCCCTCCTGGCGAGCCGCACTACGCGGGATGGATCGCGCCGCAAGCACGCTCACGCCTGGAGCCAGCAATTCCGGTTTTTCATGCCGGTCGTCGCGCGTGGGGCCGCAGCTGCTGAAAGGAGCGAGCGGCTCTCCGTCCAGATGAGCGTCGTAGGCGCCCACGGTGATCACCAGCGGAGAAGTGGCGATGGTGCCGAGGGTGTAGGAATGCGTTGTAATTTGGGGATCGAAGCGAGATTGCGCTCCCGGCCTTGCCAAACTGCGTTCGATCCAGGCGTGAAAGCGACCGTTGATTACGTACTCGCCGAACAGCCGCAAGGTCCATACCCCGGAGGGGGCGTTGGGATAAAGAAATACTTCAATGTGGTTGTCTCTATTGTTGGGGTCATTTCTACGGTGATAAATACGGCCAACGAGCGTACCGTCGTGGGAGATGTCCGCCACCTGGCCCAGCCTGACTTCCACAAATCGGCCGCCTTCCGGCGGCTGCAAGGCGACCAGGAGACGATCGTTTCCGGAATACCAGGCGTCAATTTCGTTTGGGGCCGTGTCTCTGGGATCGATGATCCATTCCAGGTCGCGACTTTCGCCATCGCGCAACCAGCCCTCCACGGCCAGATCCGCAGCGCGATAGTTGCCGGCGGATTGAACGATTGCCCTGCCGGAACCGAACCGCAAAATCTCATGCATCGCTTGCTCGAACGGACTCGTTCCGTCGTGGCTGCCACCCGTGCGGCCCACAGATAGATTCACAACCCACGGGCGGTCCTGAGCCGTCAGATGGACGAAGTCCAGGGCTTCCAACATTCGCACGGAATCGCCAAGATCCCCGATGGGCCCGGGGCTAGGGGTTGAAAGATGAACGAAGATGAGATCGGCATCGGACGCCACTCCAGGGGCGGAACCTGGCGCGCGCCCATTTCCCGCAGCGATGTCCAGCGTATGCGTGCCATGGCTCCCGTGGCCCGTATCGCTGATTGCCGGATGATAACCAAGGGCTTGATATGGATTCGAAGCACGCAATGCACGATTGATCTCAGCCGGAGAGAAAACCCGACCGTAACCATACCGGTTCGGATGAGCGGGATCGTAGGCTGCTACTTGATTCCAGAACGCTATGACGCGCGTGGTGCCATCGGAATTCAGGAAATTCGGGTGAACGAAATCTAAGCCAAAGTCAAGTGCCGCGACAATACATCCTCGGCCAGTAAAAGGCAGGGGCCGGGTCGCTCGCTGTACGATCTCCTCGGAGTCTTCTGCCTCAGGCAAATGCTTGCAGCATTCGTAGATTCCCATGGGCCGGGCGGCTTTGAGACTCAGCACGTTCGGATGAAGCCGAATGGTCCACGCGTCGGAGGCCAGAAATCTGCCCGTGCAGATACGGATGAATTGGGAAACAACGATAAATTTGGGAGGAATCTGACGCGGGTCGTCGAGGCGGACAATTCCCTCGATGATTTGCTGCGGAGACGCAGATTCAACCGCCTCCGCGAGGGCCGGATCGAGGTTGAATTCAGCAAATCGGCTTTTTGGAGTCGTAGCATCCATGATTTGCTACCTTGCCAGTCAACGCGGCCAACCGTGACGTGGGTTCGAGCTACCTCTTTTGCGACCGAGGAAGGCACCTTGCCAGCGGCTGACGGCCCCGCAAGCAAGGCGCCCGATAGAGAAACCCGGCACACATGCAAGGCAAGAACGCACAGGATTCCGTTTGCTGCCTGACTATCGCAGCGTACCTAGTCCTGTACGACCAATCGACAAGGCATGCGATACAAGATGCAAGCGCATTACTTAACTAACACAATGCCCGGATTGTTATTACTGTCAGTTACTTTCTGGTATTTGTAACCGGTATCTTGGGTCACAAACACGGTTCCTGCGGCAGCATTCGCAAAGGCCGCCTGGGCGGGAGCTATGGCAGCTATGTTGTTCACGAAAAGCGTGGCTGGTGGTACCGCGGGCGGCTTCTTGAAAAACCCAACTGTAAAGGTGGCCAGCTGGGCGAGGGAGAATACATCTGCACCGATGCCGATACCATTGCGATGGTACCTGCCATTCATCGCAAATTTGACACCAGAAGTGGCGAGCTGGGTAACCGAGACTAGAGCCGCCATCTGCGTGGTGCTTTGGGAAGCCCATGAATTCAGCGTGAGGCCCACGTTTTGCTTGGAGGCATTGATCGCGCCGAGTACGGTCAGACCGCCGTCGAGAAGCAAGGCGACAGATCCTTCGATCGAGGTTTCCTTCTTGAGCTGCGATTTAAACCTAGCCTCGAGTTGATCCAATCGACTGTCGAGAGCACGGCGAGCGACCTCCTGACTGGCCAAACCGCGATTGGTCTCTTCGACCGTGGCCAATTTGGTCGGGAATGGCACGTTGCGAATCCTGCCGTCCGGATTGCGCAGGGAGATTCCCTGAACGCCGCGGCCAGGCCGGAAGTAGCGCCTCGGCTGCCTGCGCCGCGTGGCTTCGCCGATATCTTCAACACTGTCCTCAGCTTCACCGATAGCGTCTTCGCTTTCGTAGATTGCGTCTTCACTCTCCCAGACGACACCTTCAATGGTCTCTTCAGGCATATTACGTGCTCCTTTCCAGATGTGATCAGTTCCCTACAATGACGACTTCCGGTTGATGGTTGTTTGCATTGCGACTCAGAGGCACTCCACGAGCTGCCAAAGGACGCAAGACCTGCGATTCGAGCAAGGCACCGTCGGGCGGGAAATAAGCAACGACACTCTGTCCGCCGCAATTGGGACAACCAGCGACGCCCACAAAGCACTCGGGACAGCAACCGAGAGCAAGAGCGAGCGGCCGAATTTTCCTGCGCAGAGCGTCGAAAAGCTCTTGTTGTACCCGTTGTTCCGCTTCGAGCGCTGAGACGCGATCGAGCAAGCGCGCCATATCGTCATTCGACGAAGCCTGCTGGGGGCGAAGTGGCTCCGCAGGTGCCGGGTTGCATCCATTGACTGTATCGCTGACGCTCGGCCGACGGGTGGCAGCGTTCAGGGCGGCCTGCACGATTTCGTCACCATATTTATCGAAAAGGGCGCGCAGGTTTTCGTCGAGCAGCAGCCTGGATAGCATGGTCATGCCGGACCGCTCTGCCCACTGCTGAGCATAAGGCAATAAGATCTTCGGGATCAGTTGTCCTGGCGAATCCGTTTGCATAGTTCACCGTCTTGCTAATAGAAAGAGACAGACTCCGTAGTCACGTCGATATCGTGCCAGCCTTCCGAGTCCGCTTCGGAAACGGCTTCCCATTCGCCATCTAGAAAGAGGTCGAACTCCGGACGGGACTTTCGGGGGCGCGAGGCTTCGAGGTGCGCGAGGACCAGCGCGGCCTGTTGCTCAAGAGAAGCGGGATCGACCCGATAGTTACCGCTTGCATCGCGCAGGTAGCTTTGTTCCGAGATGGATTCCGACTCCGGCAAAGCCTCAGAAGCATTGGCCAGCAAGTGTGTCAGCAGAGTATTGATGGCGCCGCGCGGCAAGGTGGTCCCGGTCGGGGTCGAAATTTGTTCATTCCCCGACGAACCCAATACTTGACTGAGAAGAGCGTGTTGCACCGAGGGATTTTGGATCAGGCCGAGCAGCGTGGCTGCGGCGCCTTGGCCGGTGGGCAGGGAGGGGGGCCACGACGCCTGGCTCATCGTTTGCGCCGGCGCAGGATCACTTATTTTTGGTGCAGAAGCGGGAGCCTGCGCCGGACCGGCCGCAGGAGTCGATGACGGTTGGGGAGCGGGAGCAGATGCAACTGCTGGAATGGGGACTGCGGCCGATGGGGCAGAAACCGCAGGGGGCGCTGCAGGTGGGGGAGCGAGTGGCGGAACCGGTGCTGGCCGCGAGGCGGGCTTGTCTTTGCTCAAGAGGGACGAAGCCAAACCCGCACCGGCTCCGATTACGGCTCCCCATGGTCCGAAGGTAGAGCCAGTGGCGGCCCCAGCGGCAACGCTCGGAGCCGCGCGCTGCAGCGCAGGGGCGACCGCTTTGCCAAAGGAGCCCAGCGTTGACAGGAAATCTTCAGCCGTAGCCGAGGGCAATCCGGAAATTGATGCCTGGACAATACTTTCCAGCTCTTTGGCAGGCAGGCCGGCATATTCAGGCCGAATGCACAAACGCAAACCTTCAACGTCTGGCCCGGACATTCGTGGCATGTACGTCTCCCATCCGCACAGGTTGCGACTACCACTTTCGATCCGCCTCGGCCGGAACGAATTTCCAGACGCGGCGAAACGAAAAATTTAGGAATACACCTTTCAATCGCGAGCATATTAGAATGTCGGCACTTGACCGTCTGTGCGCCGTCGCACAGACGCAGCCGGTAAGCTGACTTAAAAGTCCAACGCTTGCTTATCGGCGGCGGTGCACGATGTCTCCCCTTAAAACGATTTCAATGGCGCCCCGGAATTTCCTTCTATCAAGCTTGGCGAGGGACGACTATGAGCGCCTTCTGCCTCATCTGCACACCGTACGCTTTTCCCTTGGCGAACTGGTGGGCGACTGCAGTGGTCATCGCGAATTTGCTTACTTCCCAACCTCCTGCGTAATTTCCCTGATTTGCACGATGGAAACCGGTGCCTCCGTACAAGTGGCGTTAACTGGATACGACGGCGTTGTAGGGATTTCCACTCTGCTGGGTGGGAATACCGCATGCAATCGTGCAGTCATTGGACTGGCGGGAGAAGCGCTACGGATCGACGTACGGATCCTCAGGGATCAATTTAAGCGCGGTGGAAGTCTCCAGCGCGTGCTTTTGCGCTACACGGAGGCCTTGATCACACAGATCTCGTCGACGGCCGCATGCAACCGGGTGCACGTACTTGAAAAACGGCTGTGTCGATGGTTGCTGCTGATCCATGACCGGGCAAATTCCGATGACCTTGTCATGACCCAGGAGTTCATTGCGAGCATGCTGGGCGGACGCCGTGAGACTGTCACGGTCGCGGCGGGTCATCTTCAGGACGCCGGGCTAATTCATTACGGTCGAGGACACCTACGGCTCGTGGACCGAAAGGGTTTGGAAGATCGAGTGTGCGAATGTTATCGAGGGGTTAGCCGCGAATTCAACGAATCGAATGGAATCTTGCCAGGCATCGAGAACGCTGTGAACGACCATCATAAACTTTCAATGCGTGTGTGACTTGCGAGATGTTGCGAAGGCGATTA
>Ga0335080_10003780_pt1 | contig 15355 bp, 15 predicted proteins | sample Lox_Sample_34_FD_206720 | JGI IMG/M metagenome (GOLD analysis project Ga0335080, IMG submission 206720) | Soil microbial communities from Loxahatchee National Wildlife Refuge, Florida, United States - Lox_Sample_3.4 | ecosystem: Environmental > Terrestrial > Soil > Wetlands | place: USA... | reverse complement strand
GGGGTGACGTTCCGCTTGACTTCGGGCACCAGCTTGATCTCGGCAGCGGTGGAAACTGGCTCGGCAGCAGTGGAGGCGGTGTTGCGGATAGTTTTTGCTTTTGCCATTCTCAGATACTCCTTGCAAATGCCTAGGTTTAGGAATGAATCGAGTTGATGAAGAGACCACATACACATCGACCTCGAGGGTCGCGGGGGCAAATATGCCATGCGTTGCGGAGGATGTATTTACTATAAACCTAAGGCCTGTGGAAGTGTCGAGTGACGGCAAGATTTTTTTGTGAATTCTCAATGAAAATCATGCGAACTGGTTCGAGCGGCGGTAACTGAGAGTGGGAGCACTCGCTCCGCCTTCACGGAGATGACATTGTCCTGATTCTGCAGAATGCCTTCGATGATCAGAAACCGTTCCGCGATAAGCACTAAACGGTTTTTCTGAAACAGATCCGGAGTGACGATGGCGTTGGCTACTCCGGTTTCATCCTCCAGGCTGAGAAAAACAAATCCCCGGGCCGTGCCAGGCCGCTGCCGCGCAATGACGTTCCCCGCCACCCGCAAACGTTTCCCGTTTGGTATCGAACCTAGCTCGCAAGCGGGACGTATCCCCATGGCATCCATTTGCTTCCGCCGATAGGCCATGGGATGTGGGCCGGTGGTCAGGCCAGTGCCGCGGAAGTCGGCCACCAGTCGCTCTTCGACATTCATCGGCTTTAGCGGCGAGGGCGCAGCCGACTCAGCTAGTTCTTCCAGAAGAGGACCCGAGTATCGGACAACGCGCTCGACTTGCCAGAGAGCGTCGCGGCGGTGGAGTTTCTTTTCACCACGGGGTGGGCTCGAAACTGAATTCAATGCACCAATCTCGGCCAAAGTGCTCAACTCTTCCTTGCGCAATTCCGGAACCCGGCGCACCAGGTCGTGGATGGATTCAAAGGGGGCCCGTTTGCGCTCCCGCACCAGGGCCTGACCGGCTTCCTCGCGAAGCCCGCGCACATAACGAAGACCGAGACGAAGAGCCAGCCTCGAAATTTCGGTTTCCAGCTTCCGGTTCCCAGCTCCCAGTTTCGATGCACTCGAAGTTCGACCTGAGACAATGCCGCCTTCTGCAGATTCAGTCGAAACTTGAACCTCGCAACCCGAAGCCGGTCCTGAGCTGACAGCCGACGGCTGAGAGCAGCGAACTGCTTTCTCCAGCGTGCACAACCATTCCGATCGGGTCACATCTGCCGGGAGCATCTTCAATCCATGGCGCTGGGCGTCTTTCACGATGGTTGCGGGATGGTAGAAGCCCATCGGTTGATTGTTGAGCAGGGCAGCGGTGAAAGCCGCCAAGTAATGGCATTTCAGATAAGCGCTGGCATAGGCAATCAGGGCGAAGCTGGCGGCATGCGATTCGGGGAATCCGTAAAGCGCAAAGGAAGTAATGGAAAGAACGATCTGCTCCTGCGCTTCCGGCGAAATTCCGTTTTGCGTCATGCCTGCGCGCAGGCGGGCTTCAATCTCTTTCATGCGCGCCTGGGAACGCTTGAAGCCCATGGCGCGGCGCAGTTCCTCGGCTTCGCCTCCACTGAAATTCGCGACTACCATCGCCATGCGCAAAAGCTGTTCCTGGAACAACGGGACTCCCAGAGTCCGCGCCAGCACCGGCTCGAGCGAAGGATGGGCATAGGAAACCGCTTCCCTTCCCTGGCGCCGCTGTAGATACGGATTCACCATCTGGCCGACGATCGGGCCGGGGCGGATGATTGCCACCTCCACCACGATGTCGTAAAAGCATTTCGGACGCAGCCGGGGCAGGCATGACATCTGCGCCCGGCTCTCTACCTGGAACATGCCGATGGTGTCGGCTTGCTGCAACGTGGAATAAACCTCGGGGTCGTTCGCCGGCAAGTGCGCCAGATCGACCTCCTGGCCGTAATCCTTGCGGATGATTTCAATCGAATCTTTGAGCACCGCCATCATGCCCAGGCCGAGGAGATCGACTTTGACAATGCCCATGTCGGCGCAATCTTCTTTATCCCACTGCACCACCACGCGGCCCGGCATGGATGCAGGTTCGAGCGGCACCACCGAATCCAGCTGCCCCTGGCAGATGACCATCCCGCCGGAGTGCTGACCCAGATGGCGCGGCAGATCCTGCGTCATGAGGCAAAGCTCGAGATACTTCCGCAGCCGCGGATGGCTGAGATCGAGCCCAGCGTCCAAGAAACGGCGATCGATGGCGTCGTTCGCATCGCGATACTCCAGAGTCGACACCGCGGAAGAGACCTTATTTAAGGTTTCCGGATCGAAACCCAGAGCCTTGCCCATCTCCCGCGCCGCCATACGGCTGCGATAAGTGATGACGTTCGCGGTCATGGCCGCGCCGCGCTCGCCGTAGCGCTGGTAGAGATACTGAATCACGCGCTCGCGTTCGTCTCCGCTGGGCAGATCGAGATCAATATCCGGCCACTCGCCGCGCTCTTCGGAAAGGAAGCGCTCGAAGAGCAGGTCCATGCCCACGGGATCGACTGCGGTAATCCCCAGCGAATAGCAGACGGCGCTATTGGCCGCCGAACCGCGTCCCTGAACCAGAATATTCTGCTCGCGGCAGTAGCGGACCAGATCCCAGACGATGAGGAAGTAACCCGGAAGCTCGAGCTTCCCGATCAGCTTCAGTTCGCGCTCGATCTGGCGATGCGCCCGCTCACGCAGCTCGGGAGCGGCACGTCCGTAGCGCTGTTGCGCGCCTTCCTGGGTGCGCTGGCGCAGAAACGACATCATGTTCTCGCCTTCGGGCACGGGGTATTTGGGAAATTCGTATCCCAGATCGCTGAGCTTGAAATCCAGGCGCGACGCCAGTTCGCCGGTGTTAGCGATGGCCTCAGGCAGATCGGCAAAGAGCCGCTGCATTTCTTTGGCGGATTTCAGATGACGCTGAGAGTTGCGTGACAGCAACCGTCCGGCTGTCGCCAAGGTGCGGTGATGCCGGAGCGCGGTAAACACATCGCACAACTCGCGTTCCCGCGGCGTGGCATAGCAGACGCCATTGGTCGCCAGCAAGGGAAGCTGCAGAGAGCGCGCAATTTCAACCGCCGCGCGGTTGCGGCTCTCTTCTTCACGCAGAAAATGCCGCTGCAACTCGACGTAAACATTTTCACGGCCGAAGATTCCGGTCAGCCGCTCGATGATGCGCCGGCCGTGATCGAATCCCCCTTGCTTCAGAGCCAGGCTCGCGGGGCCATCGTCGCCGCCAGTCAGGCAAATCAATCCAGCAGCGTGTTCTTGCAGTTCCTCTTCCCGTGCCGCGCCTTCCTCTTTTTTCCCGGCGCGCAACTTCATTCTTGTGACCAGACGGCAGAGATTCTGGTAGCCGGTTCGGGACGAGATGAGAAGGGGAAGGCGGAAATTTAATTTTTTATCATCCCGAGCGAAGCGAGGAATCCCTATCCTCGCCACAGGTTGCCGGGTATAGGGGTCCTTCGACTCCGTGGCTGCCTCGCTTCGCGAGGCAGCCACTCCGCTCAGGATGACATGGGGTGAAAACTCACACGCGACTTCTGCGCCGATACACGCTTTCAATCCCGCCTTCTCGGCTGCCAGATGAAAACGCGGCGAGCCATACAGCCCGTCGCGATCGAGCAGAGCCATGGACCGCATACCCAGCCTTTGGCCGACGGCAATCAGGTCTTCCGGCAAGGAAGCGCCTTCGAGGAAACTGAAGGCGGAACGGGCGTGGAGTTCAACATACATCGATAAAACCTGAATTCACCACAGAGGGCACAGAGAACACAGAGAAAAAGATGAAGGCAAAGAAAATATTCAAGTTCACATCTGTAAATAAACTTGCTTTCCAAAAATCAACTAATCAATGATTCGTTTTCCTCTGTGCCTCCGCACCTCCGTGGTGAAAAGATTTTTGCCACTAGTCATAAGTTCCTTCCAGCAGCCACGCCCCACGCAGCAGGTCGCGTACCAAGCGGTAGAGTGCAATGCCACTTTGGTTCTGCAGCGCAATATCCCACTCGTCGCGCCGCCAGCCTTCCAGTTCCCACCAATCGCCAGAAGAGCGCCACGGTCCGGCCAGCCAGATCACTTCTCCATCCACCTCGTTTCGTTTTTGGCAGCAGATGTGTGCAGGCTGCCCATCGCGCAAGGTGACCGCGACCCGGAGCGCCGGACGAAAAATGCGCAATGCCGTAACCGAGCCGCGTCCGTCATCTGATGCCTGCTGCTTTGTAGCAGGACATGGCTTCAGCCATGCGGTAAAAGACCTCTGCTCATTCCCAGCTTTCACCGCTGCCGGCTTCCGTACCGGCGCTTCCCCCGGCGCAAAATGCTGCATGCGGAATGCTTCCGGACGATGCGTATCCAGAATCTCCGGCGATCCCACCCGATTCGCACCGACCACTGCGGCGATCCGCGCCAGCGTGAGTTCAAGCTTCTCCGGTTCCGGCGCAGGCGGGAGGAACAGGCCCGCCTGGGCGGCGCGCGGCCGCGCCGGTTGTGCCGTCAAATGAATTTTCACAATCGGCGCTCCCGGGGGATGCGCCTTGAGATCGAGTTGCAAGAGCTTTAGAAACACCTTGGCGTCGAGCAGCGGAACCGGCAAGCGTAAGGTGCGCGTAAACAGCCGGGCTTCGCCGCGGTCTGGATAGCTCGTCCGCGCCTGATCTGAAATCGACTGCTCCGGATTCGGTTCCAATTCTAATTCCAGCCGCAACTCCTGCGTCGCCAGCGCGTGCGCGGCCAGGCGTCCGCAAACCTGCTCCAGCATGAGGTTCAGCGCGAAGGCCAGCGGCTCAAGCAGCACCACGGGATATTCCAGTTCGATCTCTTCCTCGAAAATCAGCGGCGGATCGACCGGCACCAGTGTCCGCAACGTAGCTCCGCGCGCCAGTTTTTGCAGACGCAGCCCCTCCTGCCCCAGACGCTCACCCAACGCAATTTCCGGCAACGCCGCCACCGCACCGAGATTGCGCAAACCCCAGCGGTGAAAGGTTTCCAAAAATGACGCGGCTCCAGATTCCTCACTCCACCCCATAAATAAAACCTCCAACGGCAAATCGCCCAGCCGCTCCGCTTCTTTCTCTAAAGGAATTACGGTGACACCGGAGAATCCCCGCGCCGCCAGCAGCGCCGCATCGGGATTAGCCGCGACTGCGACGTTCGTTTCCAGTCCCGCATCAAGAACTCTCCCTGCCAGGGCACACGCGATCTGCGGGAGCGGCCCAAACAAAAGATCGAGCCCGGCAAGATCAAGCAGGACGGTATCTTTCGCCGTATCTTCCACCCTGGGAGAAAATGACTGCGCACAATTCAGCAGAGCGGCATGAGCCGCATCTTCCTGCAGAGACGAACGCGAGCGCAGTGCCAGTCCGTTGCAGATTTCCACTTCGGCTTTACTCATGCCTGGCACGATTCCCATGGCGACAGCCTTCGCGTTAACTCCAAAAACTTTCTCCAGCGGAGGCTTGCCCGTGAGCACCGCCAATGCCTGCGATTGCAGTTCCGGCTCGGCGCGCACCATGGCCGCAACCGGGAAATTGGGAACGTAGATGCAGGCAAAAGACATGGAACCATCGGAATTTTCGAATCGCTTTTCACCCGGCCCAGGCAGTTTTGGTCGAAAACGTCGATGCCGACTGCATGGGCTTGCGTTCCAACCGCGAGCGCAGCACTTCCGCCTTGATCCGCATTCCGCTTAGCAACTGCGCATGTGGTGGAGCCTCGGATTGGCGCGAACGGGGACGCCCGCCCCCCACCGGCTGAAAACTGGCAACCGGCCACTGACCACTGCTTTTCTGCATTTGCAGCAGCAAGGACGCGCAGGTACGCGCGCAGGGCTCTTGCCCAATCACCAGCAGAATGGTGGGAGTGTTCTCCACTGCGCGCCGGAACCGGAACCACGAGGTCAGCGGAATTCGCCGCGTGGAAGGCAGTGGCACGTCTCCCAGATCGATGGCCACCAGCCCAAAACCTCCGCTCTGCAGAAGCAGATCGGTGATTTTGAGAACTTGCTCCAGGCGCGATTCCCATTCCCGGCGCGTTTCGAAAGCAAATGGTTTCTTGCCAGTGAGGTTTTTCTCCGTGACCCGCTGTCTTGATGGTGAAAAAGATTGCCCGCAACGCACCCAAAGCAATCTTGTGAAATCCACTCCCGCCGCGGCGGCCGACAAAGGATCAAACCCATCGCTGGCATCCACCAGAACACCAACTTCCTCGCGCCGCGTGGCGGCGGACAAAGCTGCCAGCAGCAGGCTGGTACGTCCTGAAGAGGCCGGTCCGCACACCTCCGTCAAACATCCCCGCGGCAAGCCGCCGGCAAGCGAGTCGACCTCCCGAATACCGCAGGAAACCATCTCGGGCTCAGGCCGCACCTCTAATCGCGATGCCGGGGTCACGAGCGCAAGCTGAGCCGCCTGCGGCAATCGCTTGAGCAGCGCTTCCGCATTTTTGGGGACAAAAGTAAAAGGGCGGCTCGGAGCCGCCGGTGCAAAAACTGGCGAAGCAGACATACGTCCTCGGGATTTCAGGGAACACAGGGCAGGCGGTACCCACCCCAGGCGATTAGTTTCGCTTTTTATTCGCCATAAAGATTGTCGTATTCTGATGGAGTTTTGTCAAGCGCAGGAATCGATTTTCCGGTGCGCTACGCCGTGCCCACGGCGATTAAACTCTAAAGGCCACTCCCTAAAATGATCTATCGAATGGCGGATGGAGACATCTAACGTTTACCCATGGAACTGACCGTTTATACCGCTTTCTGGTGTCCCGACTGCCGCGAAGCCAAACGCTTCCTGCAGCGCCATAGCATTCCCTACAAAGAAGTTGATGTCGAAAATACCCCCGGTGCCGCCGAAGAAATCGTGGCCCGTACCGGTAAGCGTGCCATCCCCCAATTTGTGATCGACGGCGAATGGGTGCAGCCTTATCGTCCCGGCGAAGGCTTCCTGTACGAGGAAATGGCCGAGCGCTTGGGTATTGAACTGCAAAAAACCTAATTACACAGAGTTTACGAGCATCTTCCCGAAACCCAGTTTTTCCGGCCCGGCCAGAGTCTGCCCTGAGCGAAGGCCAAGGGGATCTGACTTGTAGCGATTCATTCTTTCCCCACCTGTACATCGCCTTCCGTACCGTAGGAAACCAGCCTCCCAGGCGGCAAGATATCAGTGAACACCCCTGCCATGGCCGAAACCGATCACCCGTCCCCCGTCGAACAGGATCCCGTTTCTACGGTCTGGCAGCAAACTATCCAGATTGCCCTAGGATTGTTTCTACTGATAGGGACCGCGGTGCTGGGACACTACTACGCGCCGCCCAGCAACGACCTGCGCGACCAGGTGCAGCAACTCTCCAAGCAAGTCGACCGTTTGAAGCAGGAGCAGGATATGCCGTCGATGGTCCTGCATCGCTACCGCAACTCCATCTGCTATCTGTTTGGCATTTACCAGGTGGGGTTTCCCGGGCACCAGCCGGCATTGCGCGCGCGGGTCTCTGGAACAGGATTTGTGGTGGCGGACGGGCTTCTGGCCACCAATCGCCATGTCGCCCAGCCGTGGTATGGAGATCCCGAGAGCGATGTCCTGATTCGGCGCGGAGCAACTCCGCATCTGGAGAAGCTGCTGGCCTTTTTCCCCGGCTTCTCCACCCCGCTGGATCTGACTCCGTTAGTGATTTCCGCGCACGGCGACTTGGCGGTCCTGCGCATCGAAGGCGCGGCTCTTCACCAATTGCAACCGCTGCCTCTGGCGGCCGAGCCCTCGCCTCCGGGAGAGCTGGTCACGGTGATTGGCTATCCGATGGGAGTAATGGGCATGGTGGTCAAGTCGCCAACGCCGGTCTACGAGCGGTTGGCGCTGCGCCATGACGATATGGGCGCCGCCAGTGAACTGGCTGCGCTCTCGCTGATTCGCCCGTCGGCAACCTGTGGACACCTGGGCGACGTGGTTGGCGATAAACTCATTTACGACGCTCCCACCGCGCACGGCGGCAGCGGCGGCCCGGTCTTCAACTCGCACGGCGAAGTGATCGGGATCAATGCTGCTTTTATCGACGGCTTTTCCGGCGGGACGCTAGGCATTTCCGTCGACTCCCTGCGGCCCCTCATCGCAGCCGCCAAGAAAAAAGAAGTCGCCGCGACTCCATCCAGATAATTCCGAACTCCAGGGAAGAAAGACGCTTATGCAGAAAGGAAAAACCTGGCAGGGATGCGTGCCAGTGAACGTGGTTCGCTACCGTCCGCTGCTATACCAGATCGAGCCCGGGGACTTGTAGTTCAACCCTTCCCCCCAAACGGCGTGAGTCTGGCCGTGGCTGTCGATATTCATTTCAAAATAGTCGCCAAACGGGAAACCGAATCCCAGTGGATGAACGTAGCTGTAGCCGGGGACATATTGCGAGAGTCGAGTCTCCGGCCCCCAGGAGTTTCCGCCGTCGGCGGAGCTGCGGTAGTAGGTGTTCCAGCGCGGCGTCTCGCGGGAATCCATCCAGGCCACTCGCACATCGCCAGCTGCCCCTGCCGTAATCACGGGAAAGGCGTGCTCCACATCGGCACGCGCCTGGGAGACTGCCTGCCTGGCCGTCCAGGTGGTTCCGCCATTGGCGGAAGAAGCAAAGTAAATACGCTCCGGTCCGTGGTTTACGGTGCCGGAATTCCACAGCGCATAAAGCGTTCCAGTCACATCCGAAGTCATGGTGATCTGCGCGCCCAGGTAGGCCCAGCCACATTTATAGGCGGCACAGCCGGGAGGAGCTGCGGATACGTCGAGCAGCTTGTTATCCCAAACCTTGCCGCCATCCGACGATTTGCTGATATACAGCTTTACCGGATCGTTGCCGGTGCTGTTCTTGAGGAAGTTTGCCCAGGCGAAGTAGACGTTGCCTGCGGGATCGACGGTCGCGCCGCCTGCCAGAGACCACCCTGGACGAGGCTTCAGGTTGACTCGCGCCTTCGAGAACGTCAGTCCGGCGTCGTGCGACGATGCCACCCAGACTTCTTCTTCGTGGCTGAAACCGACGTAAACATCCTGGCCGCGCACCGTAAGCGAAGGCTTGTCGGCATCTTCCCCGTCCGTAGCCGCCACCACCATGGTCCAGGTCTGCCCGAAGTCGCTCGACTTGGCCACCACTGTGTCGCGCTTCTTGTTCTGCAACCAGGCGGCATACACGGTCTTCTGGTCCAGGGGATCGACGACGATTTGAGGATCGAACTGTCCGGAGTCGACCGGCATCATCGGCCGGGGCGCTTCCCAGGTCGCTCCACTGTCGCTGCTGATCACCAGAGTCATGGTGGGGAGGCTGCAAGAAGCGCAACCAGGGACGGTGCCGTACTGCGGGTAGAGGATATAGACGTGGCCTAAACCATCTGTGGCCAGCGCAGGCTCCCATTGGTCTCCCACGGTGTAGCCAACGCGCTTTGGCAGAGTAAAGCCGGATCTTGGCCCGGGCGCAGCTGCCGCCGAGAACACGGCGTAGAAGAAAACCAACAGGAATGAGAAGGCGAGCCAGTATCCCCGGCTCAGGCTGGAAAACACAAACTCCTCCGCGAGCTGACGACTCCCGAGACTTTATCTCGAAATGCCTCCCACGTCAAGCCCAAGCTCCACGGCGTGAATAGTTTACGGAGACTTCCGGCCCTATCCCTCACCCCCACAAAGCGTAACTTTGCCGCCTTCCCAACATCTAATGATTACCACTAAAATATTCATCCGGAGTGACTACCATCATGGCTAAAGCCACCTTTGCCGCGGGATGCTTCTGGGGTGTGGAAGCAACCTTCCGCCAGATTCCCGGCGTTACGGCTACTCGCGTCGGATACATTGGTGGGAAGACCGAGAATCCTACCTACAAGCAGGTTTGCAGCGACGCCACCGGCCACGCCGAAGCGGTGGAAGTCGATTACGATCCCACGAAGGTGTCCTACGAACAGCTGTTGAATGTTTTCTGGGAGAATCACGACCCCACCCAGCTCAATCGCCAAGGACCAGACTGGGGTACGCAGTACCGCTCCGCCATCTTCTTCCACTCGCCGGAACAAGAGGCGGCAGCCAAGGCGTCGAAGGAATCGCTGGGCAAGTCTGGACGCTTCCGCAAGCCGATCGTCACCCAGATCGTGCCGGCGCCCGCGTTTTACGAAGCGGAGGACTACCACCAGCAATATCTGGAGAAGCGGGGGATGGCGAGTTGTCACATCAAGTGAGGGGGACCGGCTCAAGTCGCTTCTGCAGCGACGGCGCCTCTTGTGTGGGGGCCCGTTTTTGAAGACCGCATTTGCAAAGAAAAACTAAGCCGTCAACAGCATGGGCTCACCCTGGGTGATCACCAGTGTGTGCTCATAGTGCGCTGAGGGTTTGCGGTCGGCAGTGAGCACCGTCCAACCGTCTTGGGCCACCATCGCTCGGCCCGAACCGGCGGCGATGATCGGCTCGATCGTAATCACCAGACCCTCGGTCAGAATCTGATTGGCCTCGGGATCGGGATAATTCGGCACCCGCGGCGCCTCATGAATGGTGCGTCCGATGCCATGGCCGCCGAGATCGCGGATCACCGAAAATCCGCTGCGGCGCACTTCGCGTTCCACCACGCGGCCGATCTCCGACACCCGAAATCCCGCCCGCGCCACCAGCATCGACTTGGCAAAGGCCCGTTCCGCGCAGGCGATCAAGCGTTTGCGTTCTTCTGCGATTTCGCCCACGCCTATGGTAACCGCGGCATCCGCCATGAAACCGTCTTTCTCGACGGTGACATCAAGCTTGACCAAGTCGCCCTCGTGTACCACGCGATCGCCGGGAACGCCGTGCACCGCCTCATCATTGACGCTGATGCAGCTGTTCCCGGGAAACTGATAGACCAGCGCCGGCGCCGACTTGGCGCCATGCTCGCGCATCACCCGCGCACCAGCTTCGTCGAGTTGTGCGGTCGTCACCCCCGGCCGCACTTCCCGTTTCATGGCCTCGAGCACACGGCGTACTACTTCTCCTGCCGCGCGCATGGCTTCCAGTTCCTCGGGTCCGGTGATGGACAACCGTTGCTCCTCTCTGCAGTTAGCTTAGCTCACGAGATGGTGGACGAGGACTGAAAAATAGCATTAAAGCGATGGCAGCGACATAAAACGTAGCAACTTGCGAAAGGGTGAAACCCAGAAACTGCAAAACCAACCCATAGAGCGCCAGGGCTTCGCAGAGGACATAGGTCACCAGATAGCCAGCTTGCCAGCGCTTTAATGCATCCACGTTGCCGGGTTGGTCGGCCAACACCGCTTCCGCCCGCACGACCATGGTTCGCCTTACGATGAGAATGATCAGCACCAGCGAGGCCGCCATTACCGTCAGGCCGTAGAACAGGGTGAAGCTTGGCTGGGCCGACGGATGCCCGAGCCAAGTGGCCATTCCCGCATAGATGACCACACTGCTCAGCATTATCAGCCGAATCAGTCGAACCACACGCAGCGAGGACTGCATATTCCGGATTGTGCCTCAACCACGCCCCACGGTCACCGGGATATTTGCTCGGTGCCGAGAGTGCCAACCCGCCCGGCCCGCCGTCCGCTGAAAGATCCGGCCGAAAATTTTCCCTTAGCCTTGCAGTTTTTGCCGGCGATTCCCGCCTTCACCAGTGACCCCCCGGATCGGGGAATTCACCTCGGAGGAATTACCATGAAGAGCCTTGTGACTGTTTGTCTGGTTCTGTTTGCGGCAGCGTTCTTGGTGCCGAAAAGCCACGCCAACTCAACTTACTGCGTGTCCCTGAACTTCTTCTGCGACACCCTTGAGTACACCCAGATGCCGATCGGGGGCGCCAGCACGCCCATGATTCTCAAGGACGGTTCCTGGGATTGGCAGTGCCTTGGCGCGCCCTATGACACCAACATCATGGGCTACCGCAGAGGTCCCACCAGGATCCTGGCCACGCGGCCTGTCGATAACACCACCAGTCCGCCTACGCCTTATGCCGCGACCATCATGTTTGCCTTCCTGGGCAACCCCAGCGGCACCTTCGACCTGTGGGAAACCACCGGCGATCCCGATGACGGAGGCAGCACGGTTCTGCTTTTAACCTCGGCCTTCACCCGGACACCCGGTCCCTGCACCTTTCTTCGCAGCAAGAATCGGAACGAGCCCCGCTTAATGGACTTCGTGAAGTCGCGATGAGAACGGCAAACTCTATCCGCTGCGAGGTTGCTTAACCCGATCCTGCCGACTTGGAGAACCTGCCAGTCGGCAGGGATTGGGAATCAATTTCTAATGATGGTCTTCCCGGTTCGGTCTCACTCGCAAGAATATCCGGAACGATACTGGATCATCGCCGTAGACCGGGTCCAGTGCCGCTGGCTTGGAATTGAAAGTCACATCCGCGCCCAGCCCCAGCTGCCAGCGACGATCCTGCAACAGGTCCCGCATCCCGCCAAAGGTGTATGCGCCGATGCGATACGAAGCATGCACCGGCGCCCCGGGGAACAGTTCGTCTTTGTCCACCAGTTCCAGCCGGGTGTAGGCATAATCGCGTCGGCGGAAATTCACCGTCGACTCCAGCAGGTAGCTGTTCTGTATTGAGTTGTCGATGTCCTTATGCTTGCGTCCCCAAACCAGCGACGTAGCCCAGTTGCCCCCGCCCAGAGGGTGGTTGTACTCCACCGACGTCGTCTGCCGGCGTTCGCTACCCGGCTCCAGCGCCTCGGGATGTTCCAGTCGCCCGTAGCTGTACTGCGCGGTCCAGTTGCGCGTGGGCGCGGCGCTTACCCGGAACGACCAGGAGTCGAGCGCCGCCAGTTGAATGTCCCAGCGGTCCTCATCCGGCTCGCGGCCGTTGAAAGCAGACGCTTCCAGTTTGAAGCGGTCCACCACCACGCCGGTCGTGACCACGCCAAAGCTGGTGTGCGTGGAATCCTGCAGGTGGTGTCCAAGCGGAGCCGCGGGCAACCCGGACGCCGACGTGCGATGGATATAGGTCACCGGGCCCAGAGCAGGCTCCGCTGCAGGCCCGCCGTAGAGCAGCCAGGAAATCTTGCTGGTTACCGGCAGCGTGTAATAGAGCGACAATTCTCCAAACACATTGTGCGGATGCTGGTGATCGACCAGCGGCTGTCCATGATAGGTCTCGCCAGTCTGAAAGAGTTCAGGAAATCCGGGATGCGGCGCGGTCAGCGATTCCGCTGAAAACATCTGGCGAAACAACAGCGTGCCTTTCCCCAACTTGTGCTGCTCCATCAGCATCAGGTAGTTCACTGACTCAGCCTTGCCCTCGCCTCGCGGCCCGCCCTGCTGGTTGTAAGTCAGGAACAGGACGCCATGCGCCATCAGGTCCCAGCCGCCGCGCGATGTCATCCACATGTAGAGTGGAGCGGAAGCCGGCTCCCACGCCGTGCCCGAGCCTGCCTGCGGCGGCGGCAGCGAGGACTCCGCCGTATGGCTCATATCCATGACCGGCATCGTCTGACTCCCGGCCGCGTGATCCTGCGACAAGGAAAACCCCGCCAGCAATCCAACGACTACTAAATGCACAACTGTCTTTCGCACCTGCGGTCTCCCGGGACAAAACTTCTTCCGCCTCTCGAACGAGAATTCCTTTCGAGCTCCGGCGTCGTGCCACCGCCATGACAAGTGTGGACTTTAGAGGGTCTGAATCTAGATGCGCAGAATCGCTATGCCCGGCGGTCCGCCGGGAGGCTTCACTGGAGAGGAAAGATCAACCATCGGACTTACGACCTGACCATGTGCAGCCTCAATCCCAGTGCGAATCGCAACAAATGGCTGCAACACGAAAGACCCCGGCAGCAACGCTTGCTGGTGTCCGGCCACGCAACAGCGGTAGTCGACCGGCACCGGGGAAGAAGACGGTGTCTGGCCATGCTGATGACATCCCACCGGGTGCGGTCGCCCTGGTTCCTGTGCCGAGGGCATGGGGGGAGCAAACGAAGCCAGTGCGATCGCTCCCAGCGTCACCAGCAATAGCAATTTTGATCGAACTAGCATCACGATCCGGTGATTTTCAACCGCAAATCTTCCGGCAGCCTCTGGCGAATCTCCTCCGGGAGGCGATCATGCACGTGGCGGGCGCCCAGTTTTGCCACATCCACCACCGCCATGGGGGCGGGCGTAGCCACCGCCACCCCCAGCCAGATCAGCGCCGACAAAGCAAATCCCGCCAGCGCTGCGATTTCCAGGATAAAGGCATGCCGCGGTCCGAAGTAACGGATCACTCCAAAGGCAAGTAGAAACACTCCCGCTGAAACCGAGGCCAGCACGATCAGGGAAACGTCAATGGTGCGGTGCAGGCGCTGCCGTCCGCGGCAGTAGGCGCAGTGCGCGAAATGATCCTCGTAGCCGCCACGCATCTCCGGCACGATGCCGGAAATGTCGTACCGCCAGCCGGCCAGGATCTTTCCGACAATAGGGTCAACGCACTGCTGAGTCATACGTACTACAACTGGATCGGCTCCAGCGGCTCAGACTGCGCCGCCAGCATAATGCGGTTGCGCAGCAGAGTCCGTTGCCGGCCCAAGGCCTTTTCCGCTGCTCCCCGGGCCAACTCTGGATGATTGTTCTGCTCAGATAGATGCGCCAAAACTACAAACGCTGCTTCCCCATCATAGTCGTTGGCAAAGAATTCCGCGAGGGCGTCGTTGGAAAGGTGGCCTACCCGGCTCATTACACGCTGTTTAACCGACCAGGGGTAGGGACCGCCGCGCAGCATTTCAACGTCGTGATTCGACTCCATGACCAGGACATCGCAGCCCCGCAGGTGATCGCGCACGCTGGCCGGAACGTAGCCAAGATCGGTGGCAAAGCCGACTTTGACGCCTTCGGCCTGGAAGGTGAAGCCGACGGGATCGGCCGCGTCGTGCGGGATGGTGAAGGGAGTGATTTCGATGTCGCCGATCTGGAAGCGGCGGCCGGAGGAAAAGGCCTCCAGATTCACCGTGGGACGATTGTCTTTGTCAGCATCCCGGACGGTCTTGAACCAGGCCTGATGAGTGGCTCCCGTCATGAACACTGGGACTTTGAGTTTCTTCGCGAGTACCGGCAGACCGTAAACGTGATCGCTGTGTTCGTGAGTAATGAGAATGGCGGAGATCGAATGAGGATCTTCGCTGACTGCCTTCATGCGCTTGAGAGTCTCGCGGCAGGAGACGCCGGCATCGACAAGAATCGAGGTGCGCGCGCTGCGAACCAGCGCACAGTTTCCCCGGCTCCCACTGGCCAAAAGCGAAACCGACACACCCATATGCCCGCAGGATACGCGTTACCGCTGTGGAAACGATAGTACTTCTTTGGGGAGGGGAGACTTAAGTGCGGTGCGACTTTCTTACGGGAAACTGCGCTCCGTAGAGACGCGGCTTGCCGCGTCTTGGGCGGCCAGGCTTGGTGCTGTGCTCGTGA
>Ga0335080_10003779_pt1 | contig 15356 bp, 10 predicted proteins | sample Lox_Sample_34_FD_206720 | JGI IMG/M metagenome (GOLD analysis project Ga0335080, IMG submission 206720) | Soil microbial communities from Loxahatchee National Wildlife Refuge, Florida, United States - Lox_Sample_3.4 | ecosystem: Environmental > Terrestrial > Soil > Wetlands | place: USA... | reverse complement strand
TAGGCGTGGGCCGACGGGAGGTCGGCCGACCGCACGCGCACCCGTCGTGGGTGGGCCTCGCGCCGGTGCTGGAGGAGCCACTCCCAGATCCCGGGCTGGACCTTCATGTCCTCGTGGCCCCGGCCCGGCAGCTCGTGGTAGCGCACGTCGTAGCCCCAGCGCTGGAGCATCCGCACCGCCCATCGCGAGTACTCGACGTTCACCGACTTGTCGGAGTCGCCGTGGGAGACGAGGATCGGCAGGCCGAGGAGGCTCTCGGCCTGGGCCCAGGAGCTCCGCCGCTCCTGGAGGAAGCGCTCGGCCGGGAGGAGCTTCGCGAGGACGGCCTTCTCGAGCTGTGCGCGGTAGTCAGCGCCGCCGAAGACCGGCGCGATCGCGGCGAAGACCTCGGGGTTGCGGGTCCCCACCTGCCAGGTGCCCCACCCGCCCATCGAGTCGCCCATCAGGTAGACGCGGTCCTCGTCGATCGAGAGCGCCTTCTTCGCCTCCGCGATCGCCCGCAGCACGTCCTTCTCGCCGAAGCCGCGATAGGCGGTGTTCCCGCGGCCGTGGGGCTCGATGTACACGGGAGAATCAGCCCCCCGGTCGACGGCGTGGATCGCGGCGTGGCGGCTGTCGACCGCCCACCAGCGGACGTACTCGGGGTTCGCGGGGTTGTAGCCGTGGAGCTGGACGACGAGCGGCCAGCGCCGGTCCGGACGCCACCCCGCGGGCAAGTACGCCCGGCAGAACTGGACGGACCCGTCCACCTCGTCCACCCACGCGAGGCGGTAGAAGCCGTGGTCGCGGAGCCGGCCCGTCTTCCCGGCCGCCTCGAGGTCGAGCTCCGCCGACTCGAAGACGGCCGCGTGCGTGCGGCGCAAGGCCTCCGGTCCCGCCTTCGCCAGGTCGCCGCCCGCCCGGTCGAGGACGAGGTCGGCGAGCATCCGGCGGGTCCTTCCGGCGGGGGTCGTCGGATCGACGCCCGTCGCCGCGTCGACGACCCGCCGTGCGGCCGGTCGCGGATCGCCCTTCCACCAGGGCAGGTGCGTCGTCCACGCCTTTCCGGCCGCGGTCGCCGTCGTGAAGCGCACCTCGTACGGCCCGTCGGCGAGGCCGGCCACGTCGAGCCTCGCCGTCCGGCCGCGAGGCGCCCGGCCGCTCGCCACGACACCGCCCCCGGCCGCGATCACCTCCACCGCGACCTCGGCCCCGCCCGGCGCGGGCGACGGGACGTCCGTCCGGACGACGAGGGACGCCGGGCTCGATTCCGCGTCCACCACCGCCGGCCCGATCTCGACGGCGGGCGCGAGGACGGTGCCGGGCTCGAGGACGCGGAGGGAGAAGGCCCAGGGCCCGCGCCGCTGCTCGGTCTTGACGAGGACCGCGTTCTCCCCCGCCCCGAGATCCACCTCGACCCGGTCCTCGTCGAACACGAGGGGACGCTCGCCGCGGTGCTCGTGCACGAGACGGCCGTTCACCCAGACGCGCAGGCCGTCGTCGCTCCCGATCGAGAGGAGGGCCTTGCCGGCCGCCGCGCGCTTCACGAGGGCGTAGGCGTAGGCGGTGCCGGAGTCGGGCGCGGCGAGGCCGAGGGCCTCGTCGACGCCGAACGCGTCGCTCCACGAGGTCGACTCCTTCCAGCGGAGGACGGAGCCGTCGGGACGCTTCAGCTCGGCGTTCGCTCGGCCCTTCAGCGCCGCCTCTCCTCCCTGACCGGCCAGCGGGTCGACGTCCAGGGGCTCCGCGAACGGCCCGAGCACGAGCCATGTCTTGACGAACCGCTCGTCGCCGCGCGTCCACGGCATCCGCGCCTCGTCCTCGGGAGGGGCCGCAGCCGGTGGAGGGGCCGTCGCCGGCTGCGCCGATCCCGTACGCGCCAGGGCCAGGACGCCGAAGGCGAACGCGAGTGCACCGAAGCGAAAGCGAATCACGAGCCGCTCCTTTCCTGGTCATCCCGAGGGACTCCGTTGGGTCGTCGGGGACCCCGAGCCTAGCCCGTCTCCGGTCCTCCGCCCAGAGCCATTCGCTTCATGTCGCGTCCGTCCACCCACGTCCAGGCCGCCACCAGCACGCACGGCCCGTACTCGAGCGCCCGCCAGCCCCACCCGATCCTCCAGGGCGCGCCCGACTGCCAGCCGGGGTAGACGACGTAGGCGAGGGAGACGGTGCCCGTGAAGAGGAGGGCGGCCGGCTCGTCGCGGAGGACGAGGAGGGGCAGGAGCCACAGGGCGTACCAGGGGAGGACGTTCGGGGCGAGGAGGAGCGACGCCACGACGACGGCCGTGGCTGCGGCCACCGGCTCGCTGCGCCGCCGGCCGAGAGCCAGGGCGAGGGCGAGGGTCAGGAGCGACCCCGCCCGCACCGCCGCCCCGTGCGAGCCCAGGACGGCCGCGAGCAGGGCGAAGAGCGTCTCGTTGAAGCGCCAGAGCTGCGAGTACTTCGAGAGGCTCAGCAGCATCGTCTCCCGCGAGCCGGAGTCGAGGTAGAAGGCGAAGAGCGCGGCCGCCAGGAGGGCGCCGGCCAGCACGTGCCGGACGCGGTAGCGCCGCGACCAGGCAGCGGCGACGAGGCCCGGCAGGTACTTGGACAGGAAGCCGGCCGACACGGCGATTGCCGAGAGGAGCGGCCGGTCGGCGTCGAGGGCGAGGAGGGCGAGCACGAGCCACAGCATCGCGAACGCCTCGTTGTGCCCGCTGCCCGCGATCTCGAGGAGGGCGAGCGGGCTCCAGGCGAGGACGAGCAGGCGCCCGGGCGGCAGCCGGCGGCGTCTCAACAGGAGGGCGAGGGCGCCCCAGGTCAGGACCTCGCAAACCGCGAGGAACGCCTTCATCGCGGTCAGGGAGCCGTCGATCGCGACGACGGCGCGCGCGGCGAGGAGGAAGAGGGGCGGGTAGACGGCCGTATAGTCCTTGTGGTTGAGGCCTTCGTAGACGGGGTCCCGCAGGGAGAGCCACCGTGGGGACTCCGGTCGGTCCTTCCACGCGTACGGATTCCCGCCGTGGAGCTGGACCCGGCCCTCCCACACGTAGCGGTTGACGTCGTCGGAGAGGAGGGGCGGGGCGGCCACGAGGACGCACCGCCACAGCACGCCCGCCGCCAGGGCGAGAAGGAGCCCGCGGCGCGACGGCGGGGCGGCGAGGGCCGCGACGTAGGCGGCGAATGCGAGGCCGAAGGACGCGAGGTGAGGGCCGATCCGGGTCGGCGGCGGAGGCTGGCCGGCCCACCAGAGGACACACGCGGTCAGGACGAGGCCGGACCCGACCAGCCGAAGCCCGCCGCGCCAGGGAGGCGCGCCTCGACGAGGCGGCGACGAGCCTTCCGCCGCGGCGGACGGCCCGCGCACCGTCTCGGCCGGACGCGCTCGGGGCGACAGGCCATGCCGCAGGATCGTCCAGACGATCTTGGTGCCCGCGCCGACCGTGCCGCGGACGGTGCCGCTGACCTTGCTGCGGCCGATGCGCGGCCTATGGTCCACCGGCACCTCGACCACGCGCAGGCCGAGCCGCGCCGCCTTCACCTGCATCTCGGCCGTCCAGCCGTAGTCGCGGTCGCGCATGCCGAGCCGTTGCAGGGCCTGGGCGGTGATCGCCCGGAAAGGCCCGAGGTCCGTGGCCCGCGAGCCGGTCAGGAGGTTCATGAGGGCGACACAGGCCCGTGTGCCGAGGACGGCGTGCCAGGGATGCGTCGCCGCCGCCGGGCGCCCGGCCGCGCGGGCGCCGATCACCAGGTCGGCCCGGCCGTCGAGGATCGGCGCCACGACGGCCTCGATCTGGGCCGGATCGTCGGCGTGGTCCCCGTCCAGGAAGGCGAGGACTTCCGCGCCTTCCGCCGCGGCGATCCCGGCGAGGCACGCCCGGCCGTAGCCTCGCCGCGGCTCGCTCACCACCCGTGCCCCCGCGGCCCGGGCGACCTCCGCCGTGCGGTCGCGCGAGCCGTTGTCGACCACGATGACGTCGCGGACGAGGGGGGGGATCTCCCCGACGACGGTCCCGATGGCCTCCTCCTCGTCGAGGGCGGGGATGACGACGGCGATGCGAGGGAACGCCACGGGCGGCCAGTTTAGACCAGGGGCCCGGCAAGGCCGGTTACAATCGAGCGACGGCCACGCCACGAAGGAGACGCCCGGCATGAGACGAGCTGCCCTCGCCGCTTCCATCGCCTTGCTCGCCCTCGCCTCCCTCGCCGCGGGCCAGGAGCCGGACGCCGTCTACCAGCAGCAGCCGACGAAGGCGTTCAAGTTCGCGGGCGACGCCCTCGCCCGGTACGAGTGGACGCGCGACATCCTCGAGAACGGGGTCCTGCAGGACGAGAACCGGTACTTCCTCGAGGCCCGTCCCCGCCTGGAGGTCAGGGTGGGCCCGGTCGAGCTGGGCGCCGGGGGAGCCTTCCGCTACAGCGACGACCGAAACGACGTGGCGTCCGGCGGGGAGCCCCTGACGATCATCCGCGACAACTTCCGCTCGCGCGACGTCCGGCTCGACCTCGCCTGGGCCAAGGTGACGCTGGGGCCGGTGGTCCTGGAGGGCGGACGCTTCCGCATGCCCATCCCGTTCACCGAGATGATCTGGGACCGCGACCTCCGGCCCCAGGGCGGCGCCGTCACGATCAATCTCGCCCCGAAGGAGTCGTCCAACCGCTTCGCCCTCCACGGGATCTACGCCACGGGCAGCCACGTCTTCGAGGACAAGTCGGCCATGTACGGGGGCGGGCTGGAGCTCCGCCTCTCGTCGGGCCAGGGCTCGAGCGTGCAGCTCGTCGGCTCCTATCTGCAGTTCCAGGACCTCGAGCGCCTCGATCCGCTCATCCAGCGGCAGAACGCCCACGTACCCGGGCACTTCCTCAACGACTACCGGGTCGTCGACCTCGTCGGCCGCCTGACCCGGGGCGGCCAGCTCCCGATGCAGCTCGTCGGGGACTACTGCTGGAACACGGCCCTCAGCTCCGGCAACAAGGGCCTGTGGCTGGCCGCGATCCTCGGCGACCTGCAGAGCTCGCGGGCCCGCATCGAGTACACCTACTCCAAGATCGACCGCGAGGCGACCGTCGCCGCCTTCGACGCCGACGACTTCTACTGGGGCACGGGCTGGGAGGGCCACCGCGGCGATGTCGGCACGCCGCTGGGCAAGGGCAGCGAGGTCCACGCCATCGCCCAGTGGCAGCGCTTCAAGGACGGCCCCACCCTCGCGGTCCAGGACAACTGGGTCACGCGCTACCGGGTCGAGTACCGGCTGAAGTTCTGACGGTCCTCCCGCCCCCGCCCCGGCCGCTACTTCACCGGGTCGGGGGTTCCCGCCTTCGCCTTGCCCTTGAGCGCGTCGATCATCTCGTAGGGGATCCGGGCGGAGACGAGGACTCGGTTCTGCTCGGTGGCCACGCTGACCGCGGAGGCGAGCTGCTTCAGCTCCGGCTTCTGCTGGGCCTGCAGGCTCACGAGGGCCACGAAGCCCCGCACCACGTCGGCGAGGTTCCTGGCCGCAGCCTCGTCCGCCGCCTCGCCCGTGACGGCCAGCGAGACCTGCGGGTCGAGGTCGCCGGTGACCGTCACGCTCTTGAGCGCGGGCAGGTTGACGGACGCCCCGTCGGCCGAGGCTCCCGGCGCCGGCACCGACGTCGGAAGCGAGGCGAGGAGGCTCTGGTCCCCGACCATCCAGAAGGTCGAGCCCGGCCGCACCTTCTCGACGAGGCCCAGCAGCGCCGCGTTCTTCTTGAGCGGCGTCTCGCCCTTCGTGCGGCTGGCCGTCGCCGCCTCGACGCGGTCCCTCCGGCCGAAGAGGAGCGCGGTCTCGTCGAGGAAGGCCAGCGCGACCGCGTCCGGACCCTCCTCCTTGAACGCGTAGAGCGTCGCTCCGGCGTGGTTGTAGCCCCTCGCCTTGTGCTCGGTCTCGAGCGTCCGCCCGAGCTTGTAGAGATCGAACCGGCCGGTGACGAGGACGAGGCCGACCTGGCCGGGACCGGGCGTCCCGGCCACCACGATCTGCTCGACGTCACGCGCGGGGTTGAGGCCGGTCTTCTCCTCGAGCTCCCGCAGCGCCTCCGGCTCCATGCCCCGCTCGGTGGCGTAACGGGCGTAGAAGGGGCTCGCCGTGAAGCGCTTCATGTCGAAGCCCATCACGAAGCGGGCGTCGGCGGGCAGGATCAGCGCCTCGCCGGGCATCGGGCCGACCGCGGCCCGGGCGGGATTGAGCCAGAGAGCGCCCAGTCCGGCCAGCACCCCCAGGGCGACGACGATCGTGGAAACGAGGACGGCGAGTCGGCTGCGGCTCATGGGCGGCCTCCAAGTGGAACCGTGCGGCACGCGCGGGTCCAGTCTATCCCCTTCATTGCTCGAGAACGTACTCGCGGGTCGAGAAGATCCAGGCCGCCGCGGCCAGGCAGGCCGCCGAGCAGCCGATCAGCACGGCCAGCCCCGGCCCGGCCGGGAGCACCTGCTGGAAGAGGCCGGAGAGGCCCTCCTCGGCCGGCCGGTGGTGGACGAGGGAGCGGAGCCAGGCGGTGAGGGTGAGACGCGGCAGGTACCCGGGCAGGTTGGCCATGAGCTCCCAGCCGTAGAGGAAGAGGAGCCCGGGGATCACCGGCCGCTTCAGCAGGACGCCGAGGAGGGCGAAGAGGGCACCGTAGGCGAGAAGGGTCAGGGCGACGACACCGGCGTCGCGGAAGAGGTCGCCCACTGCGGGGCCGACCGCCGAGAGGCCGCGCGCGCTCAGCAGGACGAAGAACGTCAGGACCACGGCCGGCAGGGCGAGGGCGAGCGTCGTCGCGACGTAGGCGGCGAACTTGCCGGCGAAGACCGACGGGCGGGTCAGGGGACGGCTCGTGAGGTAGGTGAGCGTCCTCCCCTCGACCTCGTCGGCCACGAGCGCGGTCGCGAAGAAGAGCGCGGCGAGGGGCAGGACGTTCCGGATCCAGTAGACGGCGACGATCACCGCGTAGAGGTCGGCCGGCGGCGGCAGGCGCGCCTCGGGCCGCGTCGCCACCACGCGATACAAGAGCGCGACGACCGCCGGGAGCCCGACCAGGAGGCCCATCAGGAGGGTGCGGCGCGTCCACACCATGCCGTCGAGCGAGAGGTCGAAGACCGCCCGCGCTCCCGCGGCGAACGGAAGCGGCCGGCTCGCGTCCCTCATCGCGCCACCAGGTAGCGGAAGACGGACTCCAGGTTCTCGTCCGGCGAGTACATCTCGACGACCCCCGCTTCGAGCGCGGCGGCGTGGAGCGTCCCGTAGAACTCGTCCGGCCGCGCCGTCTCGACCGTGACCCACTCCCCCTCCGCGCCGAAGCTCACCGAGAGGACGTTCGGCCAGCCCACGATCGCCGCCGCCAGCCGGCGCGGGTCCCGCGCCCGGAGCGATACCGTGTGGGGGTGCTCGTCGAGGAGGTCGCGGATCTCCCTCACCTCGCCCTCGGCCAGGATGCGCCCGTTGTGCACGAGCAGCACCCGCTTCGTCATGGCCTCGACCTCGTAGAGGATGTGGCTCGAGACCACGACCGTCTTCCCCTCGCGGCCCAGCTTCCGCACGAGGTCGATCGTCCGCCGGCGGTTCACGGGGTCCATCCCGCTCACCGGCTCGTCGAGGAGCAGCACCTCGGGGTCGTGGGCGATCGACTGGGCGAGCTTCACCCTCTGGCGCATGCCCTTGCTGTAGCCGCCGATCTTCCGGTCCTTGGCGTCGAGGAGGTCCACCTGGTGGAGGGCGTTCTCGGCGCGGTGCCGGCACTCGGCGTCGTCGAAGCCGGTGAAGCGGAGGAGGGCGGTCACGAACTGCAGGCCGGTGAGGTGCTCCCAGAAGGCGTCGGCTTCGGGGCAGAGGCCGACGCGGTGGAAGACCTCCGGCGAGCCCCAGGCCGGCCGGCCGAGCAGTCTCACCTCGCCCTGGCTCGGCCGAAGCTGCCCGGCGGCGAGCTTCAGGAACGTGGACTTGCCGGCCCCGTTCGGCCCGAGGAGGCCGGTGACGCCGGGCGGGATCCCGACCGTGACGTCGTTGAGCGCGATGACCGGCCCGTACCAGCGCGAGGCGCGGGCGAACGCGAGCGGGGCCTCGGCCGGCGCGCCGCTCGCGTTCACGTGACGATCTCCACCGCCCGCACGCGCGAGCGCAAGACCGCGAGGCAGCCGAGCGCCACCACGGCGAGGACGAGGAGCGGCCAGCCCCAGAAGATGTCGAGCTGGCGGTCCACGACGCCGAAGAGCGCGACGCCGAGCGCCTGCAGGTCGGCTTGCAGGGAGAGCAGGACGGCCGCCTTCAGGTTGAAGCCGTGCTGGAGGATCGCCCGGACCATGTCGAGACCGAGGTAGATTCCCGCGAAGGCGAGGCCCGCCACCCGCGCGCTCCTCGAGAGGGACGAGAGCGCGAGGACGACCAGGCTCACCACGAGGCTGGCCGCGATCGAGTGGGCGACGACGGCGGGTCCAATCCACCACAGTTCCCACTTCGCGAACTGCTCCGGAGCGAGCGCCAGGCACGCCCCGTAGAGCAGGAGCCCGGGCACGAGCGTCACGGCCAGGTTCAGGGCGATCGGCACCCCGAGCTTGCCCAAGACGTAGTCCCGCCGGGTCAGGGGACGCGAGAGGTAGACGAGGATCGCGCCCGTCCGCAGGTCGTTCGCCACGAGTCCCGAGGCGCCGAAGATCGAGAGCAGGACGGCGAAGAAGACCTGGATGTCGAGGAACTCGCCGAACATCCTGCCGTCGGAAGGCAGCACCCGGCCGACCTCCGGGAACCGAGTGACGACGTACGCTCGACCGACGTAGAAGAGGAAGACACCGAGCGGCGGCGCCAGGAGGCCGAGGAAGGCCCGCCTGGCCAGGATGAGCCGGAGCGCTTCCCGCGTGATCGGCCAGAAGCGGATCCTGTGGAGCGGCCCCCGCGCCTCGTACCGCCGGTAGCCCTGGTCGTAGATCGGCATCAGCTCTGGATCTCGTGGCCGAGGGCGCGCAGGAACACGTCCTCGAGGGTCTCGGCTCCGGGGCGGAGGTGGCGCACCTGCACCCCGCACTCCCTCGCCAGACGGAAGATGGTCTCCGGTCCGTGGCCCTCGGGGAGGAAGAGCCGGACCCCGTCCTCCCCCTCTCGCCAGTCCGCGCCGAGATCCTTGAGGTCGGTGAGGACGGCCGCACCGTCGCCCTTGAAGCGCACGTCGAAGACCTGCCGGCGGGTGCCCGTCAGCTCGCGGACCTTCCCCGCCTTCGCCACCTTGCCCTGGTTGAAGACGATCACGTTCTCGCAGACGCGCTCGACGTCCCGCAGCAGGTGCGAGCAGAGGATGAGGCTCATCCCCCGCTTCGTCGCGATGTCGTGGACGAGGGTCAGCATCTCCTCGCGGCCCTCGGGGTCGAGGCCGTTCGTGGGCTCGTCGAGGAGCAGCAGATCGGGGTCGTGGACGAGCGCCTGGGCGAGCTTCACCCGCTGCTTCATCCCCGTCGAGTAGGTCTCCACGTTGCGGTAGCGGGCCTCACCGAGGCCGACGTAGTAGAGCACCTCGTGGGCGCGGCTGATGGCCTCGTCGCGGGGCAGGCCGCTGAGCTCGCCCGCGAAGGCCACGAACGCCGCGGCGGTCATCCCCGCGACGTGGCAGTCCTGCTCCGGCATGTAGCCGAGCCGCCGCCGCACCTCGAGAGGCTGGCGGACGGGGTCGAGGCCGAAGGCGCTCAGCTTCCCGCGGTCGGGGGTCAGGAAGCCGAGCAGCGTCTTGAGGAGCGTCGTCTTTCCGGCGCCGTTCGGGCCGAGGAGGCCGGTCGGCCCGGAACGGAACGCGCCTGAAACGCCCGAAAGGGCCTGGACGAGGCCGTAGGACACGGCCAGGTCCTCGAACGTGACGAGCGGCTCCCCGTTGTCACTCACTGTCTTGCTCAACGAGCCCGAACGGCATCGGGTTCCATTTCGCCTTCCGAGGGCCGGGGCTCCGGGGGCGCGGTCGCCGTCGGCGCGACGCCCTCGCCGGGCCTCAGGACGGCCTCGCCCGAGAGATCCATCGTCGCCCGAAGGTAGACGACCGTCCTCCCCTCCCGACCTCGGACCTCATGGTAAGGGACGAGGGGCACGTCGAGGAGGGCGCCCACGGGGCGGAGGGCCAGGGGCGGCAGGCCACGCGCGTGCAGGACGCCCCCCGGCCCGCCGACGGTGAGCCTCAACGAGCCGAGAGTCTGTGGCGCGCGCACCATCAGCGACACCTCGCCCGGACCGACGATCGCCCCTCCCTCGCGCACGCGCGCCGCGCCGCCCAGGAACAGGATCGGCGACGGCGTCGCCGCAGCCGAGCCGGCGTCGGCGAGAGGGATCGCGCCCGGGAACACGGGGGCCTGTCGCGGGCCGGACCAGCGCTCGAGCAGGAAGCCGGCCGAGAGCACGAGGGCGGCCACCGCGGCGAGCGTGGCCAGCGGCGAAGTTCCGCGTGCCCTCGACGGCGGAGCCGACGCGACGCGCCGGAGCCAGAGCGCCGTCGCGCCGAGGGCTGCGAGCCAGACCGCGATCCGCACCGCGAGGCCGGCCGTCATCCAGCCCGCGATCCGCGGCCAGGCGCCGGGCGCGGCGTCCGACGAATGGCGGATCGGGATGTTCGGGACGTACAGGTTGCCGTCGGCGTACGCGCTCCGGGCGAGCAGGAGACCCGAGTCGTTCGCCGCGTGCGGGTCCCGCCAGAGCGCGACGGCGAAGAGCCCCGTCCAGGCCGCGAGCATGAGGGCGAAGGCGAGGACGCCGCGATGCGTCATCCCGAGGGACCTCGTGGGGACAAGTCCCGAGGGATCGGCCGTTTGAGCGCCGTCCCTATTGGCCTGACCAGGGGATCGGCGTGAGGGATCCAGGACGTGGGCGGATTCCTCGGCGCCTGTGTCGACCGGCGCGCTTCGGAATGGCAGTCCGACGAGCGCCACCGCCAACGGGGCGAGCGGCATGACGTAGCGGCCGAGGTTGCAGACCGCACCCGCCCAGTTGTCGGCCGAGGCCACGGTCAGGTAGTAGACGGCGGCCGCCGGCAGAACGACCGCGAAGCGTCGGGCCCCGCCGAGGACCAGGCCCCCCGCGGCGAGCATCAGGACGGGCACCCAGGGCAGGATCCCGTAACGCGCGTCGAGGAGGAGGCCGAGCACGCCCCGCGGGAGGTGCGCGAGCGTCACCCCGCCCGGCCCCCAGGCCAGGAAGAGCGCGTCCGGCCGGACGCTGCCGGTGATCGCGAAGTTGTAGAGCGCGACGAGGTACAGGCTCGCCGCCGTGGGCACGACGATGCCGGCCATCCCGAGGAGCTCCGTACGGTTCGGGCGACGAGGAATCCATCCCGGCTGCGGACTCCTCGGGACCCGTCCCCTCGCAGCCCTCTGGTATGTCAGCAGCGACGTGGCCACGAGCACCAGCCAAACGGGCAGGAACTTCTGGTGGAGCCACGGCAGGCTCGCGAGCATCAGACCGAAGAGCCACGGGTGCCGGACGAGCTCCTCGGGCCGGAGGGCCAGTGTCCGGAACGCCACGGCCAGGACGAGCGCGCCCAGCATCTCCGGGTAGAACTGGAAGAAGTAGAAGAGGAAGGGCGGCACGACCGCGAAGCCGAAAGAGAGCGCCGCCGCGAGACCCGGACGCCCCGTGGCGTCCCGCACGAGGCGGAAGACGGCCGTCACGAGGAGCGCGGCGAGGGCGCACCAGAGGAGGACGCTCGCCGCGACCCGGCCCGGCAGGCCCCGCGCGCGGTTCAGGGCCCGGTCCAGGCGGAGCGCCGGCGCGAGCAGCAGCGACGGACCCGGCGCGAGCACGTAGAAGACGCCGCCCTCCTTGCCCCGGACGGTCTGGCGCGTGATGCGCGTGGCCCGGATCGCGGCGCGGCCGGCCTCGCCGCGGGCGAGGGCGGCGGCCATTCGTCCCGACTCGCGGGCGAGCGTCCTCAGCGCGGCGGGGAGCGTCTCCGCGGCCGGCCGCGTCGGGAGCTCCTCCATCGACGCGCTCACGCCCTCGGCGTCGAGCGTCAGGCCGTGGCCGAGGGCCACCGCCTGGCGGAGGTACTTCGGCTCGTTCCCCGGGTGTCCCTCCCAGCGCCAGGCCCAGCCGGGCACCAGAGCGGCGTACGCCAGGAAGCTGAGGGCGAGCACCTCGAGCGGTCGCGGGCCGGGAAGGCGCAGCCGGGGGAGGCGCAGGGCGAGGCAGGTGGCCAGGGTCGCCGCGTCCTGCCCGGGGCCCCAGTCCTGGGTCAGCGCGACCGGCAGCGTGAACGCGTAGGGGTATTCGGGACGCATCGCGAGCGAGAGGAGGGCGAGGAGCGTGATGGCAGGACGAAGCAGGAGAGGCGCGAGGACCGCGGCCTCGCTCGCGAGGGCCGCCCCGAACCGGCCCCCGTCGCGTCGGCGCCGCCACCACGCCAGGGCGCCCCAGAGAGCGATGCCGAGGAGCGCCTCAGCCGGAATCCGGAAGGCGGCGCCCGTCGCGTCGGCCGCGGCCGCGCGAGCGACCTCGGCCAGGAGCCCGTCCGGCTCGATCCCGGCGCGCAGGACGAGCCCGAGCCCGCGGTCCGCCTCGCGCGCGAGGACGTGGAGGAGGAGCGGGAAGACAGCCAGGAGCGCGGTGCGGGATCGGCTCACGGGGCGGATTCTCTTATGACCGGCGCGGCCGGCCAAACCGACCAGCCGCCGGAGCGTCGCCGAAGCCGGCGTCCGTATCCGGGTCGAGGGCTGGATGGAACAAGAAGCAGGCACGGCGGCCGGTGCCGGGGGGCGACCGGTCGGATGCCTGGGACGCTCGGCCGGCCAGGGGTGGTGCCAACTGCTCGCGGCCGGCGCGTGCGGGACCGGAGCAACTTCATCAGGGGTCCCCGCTCCGCTTCGCACGGCCCCGGTCCCGTCCGCCGTGCCCGTCTCTAGTCGGCGCTGACGCTGATCGAGAGGATCTCGCCCGGACGACTGCGCACGAAGACCTCCATCGGCCGGCAGCAGACGGGGCAGTCCTCGAAGTAGCTCTGCTCGCCCCCCAACGTCGTGTCCACGTCGAGGGCCACGTACTCGCCGCAGCTCGGGCAGTCGACGACCACCTCCTCGACCATCGGCGTCGAGTATCGCACTGCCGCGCGGCCGACTGGGCGCGAGGCCTTTCGCCTCCGCGTCTCTGCCGCGAGCTCGACGAGGACCGGCGCGACCGGTGATCTACCTCGACACGTCGGTCGCCCTCGCCCACCTCCTGGCGGAGGATCGGCCGCCGCCGGACTCACTGTGGCGCTCGTCACCAGCCGCCTGCTCGAGTACGAGCTGTGGACCCGTCTCGACGCCCGCCGCTTCGGCGCCTCGCACGGGGAGCTGGCGCGCCGGCTCGTGGAGGGGCTCGCGATCCTGGAGATGCTGCCCAACGTCCTGGCCCGGGCGCTCGACCCGTTCCTGGTGCCCGTGCGGACGCTCGACACCCTCCACCTCGCGTCGATCGAGTTCCTGAGGGGCCGCGGCCAGGCCGTGGAGCTCGCGACGCGACCCCCGCCTCGGCTGCACCGTCGCGATCAAGGTCCTTCCCGCCTCCGTCTCCTCCGACCCGGCCCGCCGTCGCCGGTTCGAGCACGAAGCCCGGACGACCGGCCTCCTCGACCACCCCAACATCCTCGCCGTCCACGACGTCGGCGATCACGAGGACGCGCCCTACCTCGTCGCGGAGCTCCTCGAAGGCGAGACGCTGGGGGAGCTGCTTCATGGCGGGGTCCTGCCCGTGCGAAAGGCGGTGGACTACGCGCTGCAGGTGGCGCGCGGCTTGGCCGCGGCGCACGACAAGGGGATCATCCACCGCGATCTCAAGCCCGAGAACCTGTTCGTGACGAAGGACGGCGTCGTCAAGATCCTGGACTTCGGTCTCGCGCGCCAGTCCTCGGCGACTCGTCGGTGGAGACGCTGAACGCGATCCTGAAGGAGGAACCGCCCGGGTTCCCGGACGAGAGGCGTGTCCCGCCGGCGCTCGACCGACTGGTGCGGCACTGTCTCGAGAAGAAGCCGGGGACCGCTTTCAGTCGGCCCGCGACCTCGTCTACGAGCTGGAGGGGCTGAGCGGCTCCTCAGCTGCAGCCGGGAAGGCCGTTCGTGCCGACGCGGCCCGCTCCCGTGGCCGCTGGCTGTTCGGCGGGATGGCCGGGCTGCTGGGGCTGGCGGCTCTTGCCGGCACCTTCCTCCTCGGGCGACGAACCGTGCCGCCGCCCCCCCTGAAGTACCAGAGGCTCACGTTCCAGCGCGGGACCGTCTGGTCGGCCCGCTTCGCGCCAGACGGCAAGACGGTCGTCTACGGCGCCGCGTGGGAGGGGCAGCCGATCCATGTCTTCACGACCGTGCCCGGCAGTCCCGAGTCGCGCCGCCTGGACCTGCCCGACGCGGACATCCTGGCGGTGTCGTCCACCGGCGAGATGGCCCTCTCTCTCGACCGCCGCCGCTTCGGGTTCCTTGGCAAGACCCGGGGAACGCTCGCGCGCGCTCCCCTGGCGGGCGGCGTGCCGAGGCCGCTGCTCGAGACAGTCCACGGAGCGGACTGGTCGCCGGACGGCAAGGAGCTGGCGATCGTCCGTGTGAGGCCGTCGGTCAACCCCGTAGGTAGCCGATGGACGCTGGAGTTCCCGATTGGCCACGTCCTGTACGAAGCGGGTGGAGCGTTCCTTCCGCGTGTCTCACCGCGCGGAGATCGCGTGGCCTTCTCCGACTACAGTGCCGGCGGCGTCATCGTCGTGGATCGTGCCGGGAACAAGCGGACGCTCGTGGCCACAACGAAGCGCAACCCGAACAGCCTGGTCTGGTCTCCGAAGGGGGATGAGATCTGGTTCGGTGGCGCTTTGCGTGGTGACGAGTGGGCGATCTACGGGGTCGATCTGCGCGGGAGGATACGTGTCGTCGCGGAGCTGCCATTCGTCGGTCACATCCTGGATCTCCAGCCGGACGGGCGGGCGCTCGTGAGCCTCCAAGACGAGCGCGGTGGGGTGGTCGCCCTGGCCCCGGGCGCGACGCGAGAACAGGACGTGTCCTGGCTCGATTGGTCGTGGCTGGCCAATCTCTCCCCGGACGGCGCAGAGGTGCTCTTCGAGGAAGTGGGGCAGGGCGGAGCATCACGGGGCCTCGTGTACGTTCGCGGGACGGATGGGTCGGCGCCGGCGCGCCTTGTCACGGAGGGCGGCGGTCAGGGGCCGAATCCGGGCGCAGTCGAGACCTTCTTCCCAGGTCGGGAGAAGGTGCTCTTCTGGAACGGGCAGACGCCCATCGAAATCGCGGTGATTCCAACCGGGGCCGGCGAGACTCTCCGGATCAAGGTGGAAGGAATAACGATTGACCAGGTGCGCCTTCCGGAGAGCAGGCTCTACGGGTTCCCCGATGGCGAGCACTTCCTGATTGTCGGGCACGCGCCGGCACGCCCTCCGCGTGGCTGGATCCAGGGCATCGCGGGGGA
>Ga0335080_10003778_pt1 | contig 15365 bp, 13 predicted proteins | sample Lox_Sample_34_FD_206720 | JGI IMG/M metagenome (GOLD analysis project Ga0335080, IMG submission 206720) | Soil microbial communities from Loxahatchee National Wildlife Refuge, Florida, United States - Lox_Sample_3.4 | ecosystem: Environmental > Terrestrial > Soil > Wetlands | place: USA... | reverse complement strand
TCTGGCTTTGACTTTGCCCATTTCGATGAAGTCGCTTGCGCAAACCGCGAATACGAACGCGGCCGCACAGGAGAAGGCCCGGGTTCCCGCAGGTGACATTGCGTCCCCGGCGCAGCTGTCAGGTACGGTCGCCGACGCATCTGGCGCAGTCATTGCCGGGGCTACCCTCCAGGTTCGCAGCGCGGACGGCGCTGTACTGAAAACAATGCACTCTGACCGGAACGGATCCTTTAGCGTCTCCGCCCTCCCGCCAGGCAATTATCGACTAGTCGTATCGAATCCAGATTTTGAAACCAAAGATCTCCCGATCAACATTGGAACCGTAGAGACTCCGGCACCGATACGCATCTCTCTGAACATAGCTACGGTAAGCACCACCGTCGATGTGCAGGGCCGCGAGGATGATCTCATCGGAATTGCCGATTCCGGCTCCCAGGGAACGGTGGGCGCGAAGGAAATCGAAGATCGTCCGCTCCTTCGTTCCGGAGAAGTTCTGGAGACGGTCCCCGGAGTCATCATCACCCAGCACGCCGGCGGCGGAAAGGCCAATCAGTACTTTCTTCGTGGGTTCAATCTCGATCATGGCACCGACTTTGCCATCTTTATGGACGGCATGCCGCTCAACCTGCCCTCGCACGCGCACGGCGAGGGCTACTCCGACATGAACACCGTCATCCCGGAATTTGTGCGGCGAGTGAATTTCGAGAAAGGCCCTTATTACTCTGACGTAGGCAACTATGGTTCGGCCGGATCGGCTCATCTGGAGTTTTTCAAGACTCTGCCGCAGAGCTTCTTCCGGGTAGAAGGCGGCATGTATGGCTATGGACGGGTTGTTTTCGGCATATCGCAAAAACTCGGAGCAGGCAATCTGCTGTTTGGCGGAGAGGCGTATCACGACGACGGTCCATGGACCCATCCGGACAACTACTACAAATTCAACGCCCTCCTCGTCTACAGTTGCGGAGAAGCCGTCAGCGGCTTCAGCATCGCCGCCCGCGCCTATCACGGCAACTGGCGCTCGAGCGATCAAATCGCTGAGAATGCCGTTCCACTGGTCGGTTTCTTCGGCACACTGAATCCCACTGACGGTGGCCACTCACAGCGCTACAGCCTGCAGACCGAATGGCATCGTCAACGTGCAAACTCCGCAACGCAGCTCATGGCTTATGGGTTCTATTACGACCTCGATCTGTTTTCTGACTTTACCTATTTCCTTACGGACATCACGCGCGGCGACCAGTTTGAGCAGCAGGACAGGCGCTGGGTAGCTGGTCTGGACGCACGGCACTCGAACTTTACCCAATGGTTTGGCCGCAAGGTGGAGAACACCGTCGGCCTTCAGGTCCGCAACGATTGGATCCACAACGGGCTCTTTCAGTCGGAAAATCGCGTGCGTGTGAACAAGACCGATTCGGATACCGGCACCACTCTGCCCGCGACTACGCAAGCGGATCGCTTTACAGACACGCAAGTGGGTTTCTATGCGGAAAACAGAATCCAGTGGGCTGAAAAATTCCGCTCGGTCGCGGCCCTCCGCGGCGACTTGGACTATTTCGACGTCACCAGCCTGGTGACGCCAGCCAACTCCGGCACCGCCGCCAAACTGCTGCCCAGCCCCAAATTGAGTCTGATCTTCGGCCCGTGGTCCAAGACTGAGTTCTATCTCCAGGGCGGATTCAGTCTTCACTCGAACGATGGGCGTGGCACAACGCAAGCCATCGAGCCGGTTTCAGCGGAGAATCCCTATCCAAATACACCTGCAACGCAGATTCCGCCTCTTGTTCCAGCCAAGGGCGCCGAAGTTGGCCTACGCACTCTTGCGATCCCGCATCTGCAAGCCACCCTTTCGGCCTGGTATCTCTACAGTGCTTCCGAACTGCAACAGTCCGGCGACACCGGCGGCACGATCGCTTCAAAACAGCCGAGCAATCGCTATGGCTTCGAGTCGGCAAACTACTACACCCCACTCGCCCATCTTGCGCTTGACTTCGACCTCGCTGACTCAAAAGCTCTCTTCACCGAAATCGATGAAGACGATGCTGCGCCGGGGAACCCGGGTGGCAGGCTAGTGCCGGAAGCCGTCGGCCTTGTGGTTGCGTCGGGCGTAGCGCTGCACGACCTCCGGGGCTTCTCGTACGGTCTGCGCCTGCGCTGCTTTGGCCCACGCAATTTGACCTCCGACGCTTTGTTTCGCTCGAAGATGACCGCATTGCTCAATGGAGAGGTCGGTTATCAACTTGGCGAAAAATGGCGCGTTTCAGCAGAGTTCCTGAATTTGCTAGATCGCACCGATCACGACATCGATTACGCCTATGAGTCCCGAATATCACCTGCCGTCACATCAGCATTCACCGACGTCTTCCACCCCGTCGAACCGTTTCAGGTGCGGTTCTGGTTAGCACGAAGATTCTGACAAATCCTCCTGTGACGGGCAGCGATCATTTCCGGATCAAACTTCATTCACTGTCAACACTACGCGCCCCGCGATGAATTCGCCGGGCACGGCTTCCGGGCCGATCTCGATCAGGTCAATCGGAAACGCGATGCTCAACGGCCGCAACACCAGCCGTGCAGTCGAGAAATCGACGTATCGTAGCGAAAGATGCGCACCATCGCGCACGGCATATAGATTGAGCCGGTTGACGCGATAGGGGATCAGCGAATTGTAGTGCCGGTCGATGACGGCTAGCGTGTCAGGAAACAGCAGTGGCTCCATGGGTAGCGCGCCTGCGGGAGGAATGCGAATCGCGACAAACCGCTCCCATGCGCGGCGGCTCGCAACCGGTCTCGCTTTCACGGATTGCAGGTCCTCGCCGGAACGTTGAGCATCATCTGGATTGCGCTTGCCCTGATATGAGGCTCGAAGAGCGCCGTCATATGCGAAACCACCGGTACCGAGTCCAGATCTCCCTCTTCGCCGAGATGGATGTGGCGTTCGTCTTCGGGCAGCAAATCCTCCGCCGCCATGCTCTGCGCGGCCATGATGCGGTCCATCCCTTCAATCGACAACTGACGCCGGGAGTGCAGGAAATTCGATAAGTGCGATTTGCCGAATCCGGTCTGCCGGGAAAGCAGGGAAATGCTCAGAGTTCCACGCTGAATTCTGCGCAGCATCTCCACACGCAGGCGTTCGTGCATCTGGGAAAAAGTCATGTGTGGAAAGTCCGCTGCAGGCCATCGTGATATTCGTTTGCTGTTTTCTTTCAGCAAACCGATTTGCGTTATTTTGGCTTCATTCCCCGGGTTCAAGAGCATTTCCAACAGAACGAATGAAGAATCAATGCCTGGCAGCGTTGACGCAGAGGATAGGTGCCTCCTAGAGTGGCGTTACTCCAACTCGCACAGGTTTGTCGGACATTTTCGGGGATGCGGCTCGTTTGCACAATTCAACGGGGGTTGTAGTCGCCCTCGTCGGCACGGGCGGAACGATCGGGGAGTCGCCTCACACTGAACCGGCCAGGTTGTTGATGCAAAGCAACTTGCCAAACCTGAAGGGTTGATTCCGGATCTGCGCGCTCATCATGATGACGGGAATCCTTCGAGCACAGGCGGCGATCGCACACCAGGGCAGCAGAACCCTGGCCGCAGCTGCTTTGCTCCTTTCCACTCGCCCGGCAGAAAACAAAATACTGAGACGGCGAGAGAAAGCACTTTTCTGGGGAATAGGTCATGGAATTGCGCGTTCAAATAAAAGTATGCGAGGGATGTGGTTGCCTATGGTACCGCCCCTTGAATCACGGGTCTGTTTATTGCCTTGCTTGCCGGGAAAAACTGGAGGTCTTTCCATGCCCTGAATCGCGAAAGCGGCGCGGGCGTCCTGTAACGAAAAGGCTGTTCAGGGTCTGGGCCGTGGCCACAGCCGAAGGAGGTGCGGAGTGAGCGCAGCCCTTCAATTGCCGGCCATCTGGGTCTCAGCTACCGTCCATACACAACTGGAGATCGTATCGCGGGCCGGTCATGCGCCCGGCGAGGAACTCCAATCACGTCCAGCGCAGGAGAGCGTCGAAGAAGTACCCGAAATCAGCCTTGCCTTCTACCGCAAGCATACCGAAAAGACCCTTCGCCGCTATCTGTATGCATCGATGCTCGTCGGCCGTGCGCCCGCGATCCTCGGCGAGCCGGTGGGCCGCGGCTGGGTCTCAAGCCGCCGCGTCAAGACATTCGAAGATGCGGTCATCTTCGTTCTCGATGTCGAACGCTGTCTCGACAAGCTCGGAATCGTCGATCGTGCGCTTCTCAGTCGCATCGCCCTCCAGGAGTACACCCATGCGGAAACGGCCACTCTGCTCGGAGTCAGTGTTCGCGCTGTTTCCTACAAATACCCGATGGCGATCGATCGCCTGACGAAACTCCTGCTCCGATCCGGGCTCCTCATTCTTCCGCCTTCATAGACGTCGCGGCAAAACCGGGAAGTAACAACAGAACGGGGAGCGTCGAGAGGCGCTCCCCGTTCTCGCGAAATGCAACTGGATTGTTGCCTAAAACTTTCTTGACCACTCCTTCGGCCAGCGTTCCACGATCACTTTCTTGTCGGTGAAGAATTCAATCGCATCGCGTCCCTGCGCGTGCATCACGCCGAAGAAGCTGCCTTTCCACCCGGAGAAGGGAAAGTACGCCATCGGCGCCGGCACGCCTATATTGATGCCGACGTTCCCCGTCGACACCGCGGTTCGAAACTTCCGCGCCGCAGCCCCCGATGACGTAAAAATCGAGCTGGCATTTCCATACGCCGAGTGTTCGATCATCGCCACGGCTTCCTCAACCGTGTCGGCGTGAACAACCGACAGCACCGGGCCGAAGATCTCCGTCTCCATCAGCGGACTGGTCGCCGGTAATCCATCCAGCACCGTTGGTCCCACGAACGACCCCGCTCCGCCGTTCACGGTTCTTCCCCGCCCGTCGATAACCGCCTTTGCCCCCTGTTCCGCGCCCAGCCCAATCAGCGACACAACCCGCTCGCGGCTTGCTTGTGTAATCACTGGACCCATCTGCGACTCCGGGTCGAGCCCGTCTCCCACCTTCAGCGAACTCGCCGCTGTCGCAATTGCATCCCGAAACCAATTCTTCGCCTCGCCTACCGTCACCGTAACGCTCACCGCGAGGCACCGCTGCCCTGCGCATCCGAACGCAGAGTCGGCAATAATCTTCGTCGTCGTTTCAGGATCCGCGTCCGGCAGCACCACCACGTGATTCTTTGCACCGCCCTGGCACTGCACCCGTTTGCCGCTCGCCGAGCCGCGCGAGTACACGTGCTTCGCCACTGGCGTCGACCCCACAAAGCTCACCGCGCGCACCTGAGGATGATCGAGCAGCGCATCCACAGCGGGCTTCCCGCCATTCACCAGGTTCACCACGCCATCCGGAAGCCCCGTCTCCTGCATCAGTTCGAGCAGCCGCGCCGCCGAGAAGGGAACCCGGTCGCTCGGCTTCAGCACCACCGTATTCCCGGTTGCAATTGCGTAGGGAATGAACCACAGCGGAATCATCAGCGGAAAATTGAACGGCGTAATTACCGCACAAACCCCCAGCGGCTGCCGCACCATGATCTCGTCGATGCCCGGCGCAACATCTTCGAGCGAGTAGCCCTGCATCAGTACCGGAATCCCGCACGCCACTTCCACGTTCTCGATTCCGCGGCGAAGCTCTCCCTTCGACTCTGCCAGCGTCTTGCCGTTCTCGATCGTGATCAGCCGCGCGAGTTCATCCAGATGCTCTTCGAGCAGCACTTTCAGCCTGAAGAGATACTGTACGCGATCGACTGCCGGCACACTGCGCCACGATGCGAAGGCAGCATGCGCGGCCTGAACGGCGGCATCGACCTCGGCCGCCGATCCGGCTGGCGATCTGCCCAGAGCTTCACCGGTTGCCGGGTTGGCCAGTTCAATTCCAGCGGGGCCTGTCGAAGTAACCCATTTTCCGCCGACGAGATTATGAATGGAGGGGGAAGCGATGGCTGTCATCGGAACTTCAATGTAACGCACCAGGCATAAGGGCCGCAGCAGGATTTTGCACCGAATTGCCCGGGTGTTCCGCCTTCAACTTGGGATCAGCAATCTACGCGTCGAAATGACAGATCAGCGCGCGTCATTCGGGAGCTGCATAGTCCCATTCAATCTCAGAATCTGGACGCCCTCCGCTCGCGTCCGCCTTCGTCTTGCCAACCCCAACTAGTCCCTGCACCGACTCGATCTCGTAGTGCGCAGCGTGACTGTCGTGCCTTACAAGGTATTTCAGCCGGTCCTCGGGAATGATCGAGACCGTATAGTTGGGCCCCGCCACCGCCTTGATTGCATCGAGAGACTCCCAGATCATGATCGTGATGAATTCAATCTCATTCTCGAGGCTCCTTCGCAGCACATACCCACCCCGGTATCCCGGAACCTTCCCGATCCCTGGCAGCATCTCTGGCTTTAACTTGGCTTCATAAGCGTCGGCATCTTCCGGCCTTGTGTATCCGTGCCAGATCCTCGCAATCATTCGCATGCCTCCCATCGAAAGTGCAAATCGCACTTCCACACCACGGGAGATCATTGTATAAAGCCGATTTCGCTATGTCCGAAAATGTGTTCTACACCACTTCCGGACTGGAGTCCCAATCCTGTTTCAAAGCTCCCAGCTTAAAACCAGCCTCGACATCGTTCTTATGACGATTTACGCGCGTCCGATCGGATTTTCGTGGGTGTTTTCGCGCAAATGACACACAAAATGACCCAAGTAAACCTATTTACCTGAAATTATTACCCAGAAAATATTACGTAACGTGGAAACATTTACATTGTGGATATTGACTCATAACTAATGCAATCCGGCTCGCCTCCCCCCAAGTTAAACGAAAAGAAGGAGCTGAAATAAATTGTACAAGGGCAGCCATTCTGGCCCGCTTATTGCCTGCTCTCCTGCAGTTTCAAAAGGGCTCTCATATGCACGTGAACTCCGACCTGGTGCGTGTCGAGTTGCAGTTGTCTCACATGTAGCTTCGCCGGAGAACAAAGGTTTTTAACGAATTCATAGCTTCTACAGGCTGATAGCTATAGACGGTTGCTTTGGGTCTGAATCCGCCGAATTGAAACGCTGAAACCCCTTCTTGGCTCGCAGTTTTCCACGCTGCGCCAAACGGGGATTCCCTGCGCTCTTTTCGCTCAACGTCTCTGGCTAACACAGTCTCAATGTTTTCAGCAGCATACATCGCAGTAAGGTGCCCAGGCACCTGTTGAGGAGAAGTTGTAGATGTACCTGATCAGTGTCCGGCCGCAGATAGGCCGCTCAATTCTTGCTGAGCATTCATTTCTTTCTTCCAATCATTCCGATAACCGCATTCGCTCTACGAAGTCCAAACCGAAATCGAAAGGCGCGAACCCCTCAAATCCGAAAAAGCGAAAGTCGGGAAATCTCGCGATCCTTGCATCTCTCGCGATCAGTGTTTCCTTCCTGGGAACTGTGGGATGTGGCGGGGTCGTTTACTCAGGAAAGTCCTCCTCCGCTGAAGGCTCTGCGACGGTGGCAGTCACGCCGTCCTCGGTGGACTTCGGAACCGTCACCGTTGGCGAATCCGCGAATCAGAAGCTCACAGTTGCGAACACTGGCTCCGGTTCGGTGGAGATCACAGCTCTGACCCCCACAAACGGCGTTTTCACCGTAAACGGTCAGGGGACCCTTCCGGTGAATCTAGCCGCAGGGACAAGTCTGAGCTTCAACGTCCACTTCGCCCCCAAGGACACTGCCTCATCGAGCGGCCAGCTGAACATCATGACCGGCAGCTCTTCCGCGGCCGCGACGAGCGTAACACTGCTCGGCAAGGGCGCAGCGTCTTCAGCTCCCGTTGCTGCGTCGCTCTCCGGCCTCAATTGCACTGTCCCCTCTGTCACCGGAGCTGGTACAGACAACTGCACCGTTACCTTGTCTTCTGCCGCGCCCCAAAACGGAGTGGTCGTGGACCTTTCGAGCAGTGGTAGCGCAATCTCCGTTCCTTCCTCGGTAACCGTGGCTTCGGGTTCCACAAGCGCAAGCTTCACGGCGAATGTCTCCGCCGTCACGACCTCGCAAACTGTGACATTGACCGCAAAACAGGGAACGGTCTCGAAGTCCACTTCGATCAAAGTTAACAGCGCTTCAACATCGACGGTGTCCATGCCGTCGGTTACCGCGCTCTCGTGTGGCACTGACTCCTTCACGGGCTCGGGCACAACACATTGCGCGGTAACGCTCAGTTCGGCTGCGGCGGTAGGCGGAGTCGGTGTCACAGTGCAGAGCAGTAGCACTGCCGTGACGGTCCCCGGCAGCGTAGTCGTCGCCGCGGGCGCAAGCACAGCATCCTTCACCGCCGATGTGGCTGCGGTTGGCACCGCACAGACCGCGACTATCACGGCAAGCACCGATTCCTCTTCGCGAAGCTTTGCGTTGCAACTCAAGGCCTCGAATTCTGCATTGAGCCTCAGCGCCAGTTCGCTGGCCTTTGGCAACGTCGCAGTGGGAACGGCAGTCACCAAGTCCCTGACGGTGACCGCAAGCGGAACGGTGGCAGTCACCATCAAGTCCGACTCGGTCACCGGGAACGGATTCTCAGTTTCGGGCGGCAATCTGCCCGTCACCCTGAATCCTGGACAGGCAGCTGTCTTGACCATTCACTATGCTCCCAAAGCAGCGAGTTCGGCGACCGGGCAGTTGACGATTGCGAGTTCAGCATCCACCGCGACCGTCTCCCTTAGCGGCACGGGAACCACTGCCACTCCGGCGGTGAGCGCAATCTCATGCGGCAGCACCTCAATCACAGGAGAACTGGCAGATTCGTGCACGGTGAACCTGTCCGGATCTGCGCCTTCCGGCGGCATCAGCGTGGCCCTGAAGAGCAGCAGTTCGGCGGTCACAGTGCCGGGATCCGTCACGGTGCCGGCAACAGCCTCAAGCGCGACCTTCACCGCGGATGTGGCTTCCGTCAGCACTGCGCAGACTGTTACGCTGACAGCGACCACCGGAAGCGCATCAAAGACTGTCTCGCTCAAGCTAACTGGGGGTGCAGCAACGCTGTCTGTGAATGCGACGAGCATCGCCTTCGGCAGCACGGCCCTGAACAATCCAACATCGCAGTCGCTGAAGTTGACTGCCTCTGGCTCCGTTAGCGTGACGGTTAACGCCGTGACCATTACTGGGACCGGCTTCTCCGTATCGGGCGAGAAGTTTCCGTTGACTCTCAACGCCGGACAATCCGTGAACCTGGATCTGCAATTCGAACCCACCACGGCGGGCGCTGCAACCGGCCAACTCACGATCACCAGTAACTCGTCTTCGAATCCAACAATAACGGTCAGCCTCACCGGCACTGGTACGTCGCACCAGGTGAAGTTGAATTGGGATGCGCCAACTTCTGACACCGATTCGATCGCGGGTTACAACGTATATCGTGCGGTCGGCGGTTCGACTGGATATCAGAAGTTGAACTCCAAGCCGAACACCTCGACAACCTATACCGACACCTCTGTTCAGAGTGGTCAGACTTACGACTACGTAGTGAAGACCGTCGACACCTCTGGAAATGAAAGCGATCCATCGAACACGACTACGGCCACCATTCCGTAGCCGATTTGAGCCGCGGCAACGATGCAGTGATCATTTTTATCATCATCATCATTCTCTGCATTGTTGCCACGGCTCCTCTCTCTTCGGGAGCAGGCTCGTCAGAACCCTGCCGAGGCTCATTCAACCCAACCTGCTCTGCAGACTGCTGGCCCCTACGCGCGAACCCAGATCCTGTACCGGTAGGTGACCACGCGCTCTTCCCCAGGATGCAAAGTGATTTCCCAGCTCAGCCGCGATCTGGGATTATCGCTCTCCACCCCTTCGCCCAGTTGAACCGCCTTGCCCTCATCGCTCTGGAACTCCACCTTGCCGCGCAGTGTCTTGCCGATCGACAGGTGCGCTTCCTTTGTCTTGTAGTTCTTTAGCTTCAGCTTTCCCTCCACCGAGACTAGATCGTAGTTATAGCCACGGCGATGCATCGGTTCCTGCTGTCGGGCGACCTCGCGCTCTTCATGGCTGGCGCGGATATCCGTCGCAACCGTGATCTTCAACGTTGAAGGCGCACCTTTCGGTGTATAGGCCAACGTGTCCTGCGAAACCGGCTTGTCTCCTGAAATCACCAGCGCCGGCGCGCTCGTCCAGGGAAACTTCGTTGTGTTCTCCAACCGGATCGAGTGCCACACGCTGTCTGCCCGGTTTGCCTCCGGCATATTGGGATTCACCTGCACCACATTCCCGTATCCATCCACGCGAGGCTGATCCTCCACCTCCCAGTTGTAGATGTGCTCGTACCCCACCTCACCCGAAAAGACGTTATAACTGGCGCGTTCTCCCTTCGCCAGCGTTACGCCCGTACGGTTGTACAGAAAGAGATCCTCTTCCGGAGCGCTGGCCAATTCCGTCACTGAACTTGCCAATGACATCGGCGCGTTCGCCGCCACCTCGTCAAACGCGGCATATTGCCCCTGCAGCGCGTTCGAAAACCCGCCAATGGCTTTCCTGGCGTCGCGCTCGTCTTTCATCAGGCTCACCAGCGACTGCTGCAGACTCATCGGCGACAGCACATCCGCATAGGCAAAATTCGGCACGCCCACAACAAAAAACAACTCCGCATCCTGAACGTCTTCTGCCTCGTTCGTCACTACAGCCTGCATCGTAATCTGCGCATTCTTGTCATCCACCAGCGACACCATGTACGACGGAGTCCAGCCCAGGCCGTGTTCCAGGTAACCCATGGTGAGTTTTTCTTTCGCCGCGCCGCCCTTGATCTTCAGCCGCAGGGCCTGCCCTGGCCGCTCGGCGTACTCGCGCAACACCGCGTCTTCCGGCAGGCTGGCCATCGAAATTCCGCCCAGTGGAAACGCCAGGAGTCTCTTCTCCACCCTGAGCAAAACGTAGCTGGAGCTCACGTCGTTTGGGGGTTGTCCAGCCTTCAATGCGTCGTCACCTGTATCTCGCAGCCCGACAATTTCACCTGTGTAGTCCTTCATCTGGTAGTTGATCGTGACCGTCTTCCCCGCGTTCGCAAGCAGAATCTCCCCGATCGATGGGATCCGTCGTTCCCCGGCAACGTTGTAGCGATAGGCAACAACTTCATCCAGCCGCGCGCCCGGTGTTCCCGGTGCAAGCCAGAGCGTGCCCAGCGTCGCATTCGGGATCGGCGCGATTCGCCCCGTCCCGCCGGTAAGTGGAATATCTCCCTGCCTCAGTACAAACGCCAGACCGTTCTTGAACGCCGCCACCGCCATGGTTTTTGGCAGCGGACTCGGAGAATCGGTGGTTTCCGCGGCAAAAGGGGCAACCGCAGGCATTAGAAAAATGCACGCAAACCGCAAAATTCTCGGACCAAAACGCATCGTTCATCCTCCAGGGCAGCTGCGAAATCAGCCGTCTCGAAACGACCCACCACTTCAGCTGATCTCCGGATGCTTCAATCCCGGAACGATGCACTCTCGATTTCTTGCAGGTAACTTTAGTCTGCTATGGTGAACAGTCGGGAAATTTGCTCTTCAACTGGAGGCAAGTCATGCAACTCCGGGTGCGTTCCATTGCCTTCGCCGCTTTGTGTGCAGCGCCGCTACTAGTCGCGCAACAGCCTGCCCCGCAGCCGACCACGGCGGCCGACGCTCCCAATCGCGACACCAGCTACATCGATGCCAACGGCACCGCGCACGTCACGCGGATCGTCCCGGTACCCCAGGCCATCAGCCCCGAAGCGCAAACGTCCTTGAGCCGGCGCGAGCCAGACCAGGGCCCGCCGCAACCGCTCGAAAAGCGGCGCAAAATGACCGACGCTTACACCGCCCGCGCTCGTGTCGAATGGACCAAAATCTGCCCCAATACCATCGTTGAAGACAAGATGGCCGGCGTTCCCGTTCGCATCGTCACGCCGCAAGGCGTACCGGCAGCCAATAACGACAAGGTTCTCCTCAACCTGCACGGCGGCGGATTCAACTCCGACTCGGGCTCATATACCGAATCGATTCCCATCGCCGGTTACACAAAAATCAAAGTTGTTGCTGTTCTCTATCGTCTCTCTCCCGAAGTGAGGTTCCCCGCGGCCGTCGACGACTCCATCGCCGTCTACAAGGAACTCTTGAAGACCTACAAGCCGCGCCACATCGTTATCTACGGAACGTCTGCAGGCGCCATCCTCACCGCCGAAGTCGCCGCGAAGATCAAGCAACTCGGCCTGCCCATGCCCGCAGCACTTGGCATCTTCAGCGGCATGGGCGATTTTGCCCGCGCCGGCGACTCGATGGCGATGTACGCACTACGCGGCCTCTCAGGCCATCTCGATCCGCCGGAACCCGGTGCACACGATCCGTTTTACGTTGGAGACACCGACCCCAAAGACCCGATGCTTTCACCGATCTTCGGTGACCTGCGCGGCCTTCCCCCCACCCTCTTCATCACCAGCGGCCGTGATCTCCTACTGAGCGGCACAATCAATCTGCACCGCGCCTACCTGCTTGCCGGAGTCGATGCTCGCCTGGTCGTCTACGACGCACTGCCGCATGCCTTCTGGTACGACCCGCGTCTGCCGGAGGCCATTGAGGCCAATCACATCATGGCTGACTTCTTCGTCAAGCAACTCGGCAAGTAGCATCAATAGCCCGACCACCATCCCGAGAATCTACTTGACGCAGAGTACTCTATAGTATAGAGTAATTCCATTATGTGATGGAGGACTTCAATGGACGATCGTATGAGCACGGAAGACCTGAAGCAACGGCTCGCGCTGATTGAAGACATGCTCGCTGAAGGCCGGTGTTCGACAGAGAGCTGGGGCTGGGTCTTCATACTTTGGGGCATTGCCTACTATATTGCGATCCTGGGCGGAGGGATCCTGCGCAATCCGATGGTGTGGCCGGTTACTATGATCAGCGCCTGCGTGCTCACCGGCATTTTGATTGCACGCAGAGGGCACTACACCACTAATACGACGATCGGGCGCGCCATTGGCGCCATCTGGATTGCCGCCGGAATCTCGATGTTTCTGGTCTTTCTAGCCTTGGGTACAAGCGGCAGGATTGACGAGCACATCATGGTAGCGGTGCTGGGCGCCATGCTCGGCAGCGCCAATGCGGCATCTGCCATGATTCTGAAGTGGAAGATGCAATTCGCCTGTGCAGTTGTGTGGTGGGCCTGCACTGTGTTCGCGTGCTTTGGCAAGAGCACACCGGTGACCGTCGCCTTTCTAATCGCCATTTTCGTTTGCCAGATCGTCTTCGGTGTTTACGGAATGATCAGGGACGCGCAACGGCGGAAACTGCGCGGAGTTGCGCATGCCTGAGCTGCCCGAGCTCAATCCTGTGATTCACGGCAAGCTGCGCCTTGCATTGCTCTCTCTGCTTGCGGGCGTGGAGCAGGCCGAGTTCACATGGCTTCGAAGTAGGACTGGATCGACAGACGGCAACCTCGGTGCGCAGTTGCTCAAGTTGGAGGAAGCGCGATACATCTCCGTCGAAAAGAAATTCGTCCTGCGAAAGCCGCAGACGATCTATCGCATCACCAAGAGCGGCCGGCAAGCCCTGGCAGAATATGTCCAGGCTCTCAAGCAGCTTCTCGGTTCTGCGATTACGGCCTGACTGGCTCGGCCGTCAGATCTGCCCGTACCCGCTGCATGATACCCAGGTAATAGGCCAGGTTATGAATCGTGTTGAGCGTTCCCGCCAACGGTTCGCCGCACTGCATCAGATGGCGCAGGTAGGCACGTGTGTACCGCCGGCAAACCATGCAGCCGCACGCCGGATCAGGCGGTCCCTGGTCCTCGGCATACTGCTTGTTTTTGATGTTGAGACGTCCCTCGCTCGTGAAAAGCAGCGCATGACGCGCCGCGCGTGTCGGCAAAACGCAGTCCATCATGTCCACGCCCATGCGCGCGTACTTCTCAATCTCATCGGGGTAGCCCACGCCCATCACGTAGCGAGGCTTGCTCTTCGGCAGCAGCGGCAGGACCTCGCTGATCACCTCGAGGGTCTGCTCTCGCGGCTCGCCAACACTCAGACCACCGATGGCATATCCGTCAAAATCCATCTCAACCAGCCGCTCGGCAGATTCACGCCGCAGATCTTGATACATCCCGCCCTGCACAATGCCAAACAGGCTCTGCGTGCGGCCTTGAAACGGGTGCCCCAGGTCTCGATCTTGAGACCTGGGTTCTGTGAACCAAACCACCTCGTGTTGGTGTGCGCGGAAGTGATCGAGCGAGCGTTTCGCCCACGCCATCGTAAGCCGCAGGCTTTCCTCTGCACGCGACCGATCGGCTGGATACTCCGTGCACTCATCGAATGCCATGCAAATGTCCGCGCCCAGAGCGATCTGCACATCCATCGAGTGCTCTGGCGTAAAGAAGTGACTACTTCCATCGAGGTGCGATCGGAACCGCACGCCCTCGTCCGTAACTTTGCGCAGCTGTGTGAGGCTGTAGACCTGGAATCCTCCGGAGTCGGTGAGCATGGCACGCGGCCAGCTTATGAAGCGATGCAGACCGCCCATGCGCCGAATGGCTTCGTGCCCCGGTCGCAGGTAAAGATGGTACGTGTTTCCCAGGATGATCTGCGCGCCCAGCGACTCAACGATCTCCTGCGGAACCGCTTTGACGCTCCCGGCGGTTCCCACCGGCATGAACACTGGTGTTTCGACGGTCTGGTGCGGCAGATCGATCTGTCCCCGCCGGCCCCCGAAGTCGGTCGTGTTCAGCAGGTTGAATGTGAGGCTCACCTGCTCATTCTATCTGGCGCCTCTACTTGAAAAGCAGCGCAGGGAATCCGGCGATTCCCTGCGTACTGCGACGTCACAAGCTGCGGCGCATGTTTCGCGCGATAGATCCTCCGCGATGCGAAGATTTGCCTGCGATGGAACATGCGGCGCTCTCTCATTGTCAGTCGCCCGTTGTGGTGGGCGCGCACGGCGCGAAACTGGCGATGAATCCGCATCTGCTGCCGCTCAAAGCGCGCGCCTTGACGCGCCGTGAGTCGGCCACTCTTGATTCCATTGCCGATTCGTCGTTGCTGGTTGAACTCGCGCTTCACAATCGGATTCTTCGGTTGTTCAGCCGCGGTTGTCTGGGCAAATGTAATGGCAGGCGCTGCAGTCAGTGCCGCCACAAGCACATATTTAAGTAGTCTCATGGTGTATCTATCTCCTTCTGTAATGGCGGTGGCTTGATTCATAGCTCCTTGCCACTCACACCTGATAAAACACCACGAGGGTAAAATCGTTGCGACAACTTTTCAGCGATTGTGCCTGATTCCTTAAGATTTGCTGAAGAAACAGGAAGCTACTTCACGTCGCCAATTCTTACCTGTATTCCAGCGCGCACCAGACGCCGCGTAGCCAGCGTCGTG
>Ga0335080_10003777_pt1 | contig 15367 bp, 6 predicted proteins | sample Lox_Sample_34_FD_206720 | JGI IMG/M metagenome (GOLD analysis project Ga0335080, IMG submission 206720) | Soil microbial communities from Loxahatchee National Wildlife Refuge, Florida, United States - Lox_Sample_3.4 | ecosystem: Environmental > Terrestrial > Soil > Wetlands | place: USA: Florida... | reverse complement strand
CCGGCGAGACGAGCCTGGTCAAGTCGGAAATCGTCGTCCCCATCTTCGCCAACAAAAAACTCGCCGCCGAACTCGACATCGAATCCTACTTCGCCGACACCTTCACCAAACCCGAGCAAACCTTCATCGAATCCTGCGCCGCCGTTGTCGCGGATTTCCTTGTCAAAATCTGAGGTGACAGCTATGCCAAACATTTTCAATGATGGTCCATGGCCCGGTTTGATTACTTGGATGCTGCTCTATATCTCGGACTACTATCTGACGATCTCCGGAGCACGACTCTACCGATCAGGTCCAAATCAGAAGATCGTTTACGAAGGCAGTTACGAGCTCACGCCCTATTTCCAGCGTGATATCGATGCGTTGCGTCGCATCAGCCCCCGTTTTTTCGCGATGCTCGTTATCTTTGGAAGTCTTTTGGTTCTCGTTTGGCACCTAGCGTCAGCTGACACACCCCAGCTGTACCAGGTTGTGCTCGGCGCAAGCATACTGATGCAGCTGGCCATCCACACCCGACATCTTCGCAACAGGTTCATTTTTCGCGAAATCAAAAAAGAGCCGGACGCCGTCCGTGGCCGAATCGAGTATTCGCGGGCGTTTATTCTCCGCGCTTCATCGCATGAGCTCTTTGTCTTCGCCGCCTTTTTCCTTTGCCTCTTCATTGTGACGCAGAGTTGGCTCTTCGCCGGCGGCGCTCTGGCAGGCGTAGCGGCGGGTGCCAAGCATCTTCGGCTTGTTAGAAAGCTTTCTGCCGGCCAAGCCGGTGCTAAACAGCACACCTCAGTAGAATCTGTAGGTCCGACGCAGTCCTAGAACGCCTAGCTGATTCGTCCCGCTCGCGGCACTCCGGCGGTTTGATTGCTTCCCCGTACTGTCCCCGCGTATCATTAGCGATTCATGCTGACCGCCGGGCCCCATTCTTCCAGTCGCCCCTCCCGTTCGCGCCTTCTGCTCGCCGCGGCCTCGTTGGTAACCGCTTGTCTCGCTTGCTCTTACGCCATACCTGCGCAGGTCGCCCAAACTCCCATCGCGGACGCTACGCCGGCACAAGCACCGGTCTCTGCCCCGGTCATGCCACTGTCGGATATTCGCCCCGGAATGACGGGGACGGCTTACACCATTTTCGCCGGCAGCCAAGTCGAGGCCTTTCCGCTCGATATCATCGGCGTGATGCCCAACTTTCTCGGCCCTGGCCAAGCCATCATTCTCGTGCAGCTGAAGGGTGCGAAGGCCGAGCACACCGGCGTCGTCGCCGGGATGAGCGGCAGCCCCGTCTATATCAATGGCAAGCTCGTCGGCGCGCTTTCGCTGAAGCTTGGCACGTTTACGAAGGAACCTATCGGCGGCGTCACTCCGATCGAGGACGTGATTCATCCGCAGCAACAACTCGCCTCGCCTTCCGCGCAGGGCCAATTCGGATCGCCCACCGGCCTCAGTCTTCCCGACGCCAACAAGGGCGAAAACAATCCCTCGACCGACGATAGTCGCACGCTATCTCTTCCCTTGCCGCGCCAACAACCCTGGCCGTCGGGCTCTTCGCTCGAACCGATTGAAACTCCACTTATCTTCAGCGGCGTTCAGCCCGAAACCCTTCGCCAGTTCGCCGGCCAACTGCAGTCCTATGGTTTGGTCGCTGCGCAAGGCGGCTCCTCGGCAAACGCAAATGCTTCCGCGGACAAGCATCTCGTTCCCGGAGACATGGCGGGAATGGTCCTCGTCCAGGGCGATCTTTCGATTTCTTCCGCCTGCACCGTGACGGCCGTTCGCGCCGACGAGGTCTACCTTTGCGGCCATCCGTTCCTCTCGCTCGGGAACGTACAAATGCCGCTGGCGCGTACCGACGTGCTCACGACGCTTTCTTCTGACTTGGCCTCCACCAAAATCATCAATGTCGGCTCCGCGATCGGCACGATCACGGGCGACCATCTGACCGCCGTCACGGGCAAGGTCGGTCCACTTCCAGCGATGATCCCGTTGAATCTCACGCTCAAATCGAATGGCGCCGAGAAAAAACTCCATTTCGAGCTGATGAACCATCCCAAGCTCACGCCGCTGCTCGTGGGCATCACGCTTTTCAACGGTCTCACGCAAAACAATCTCTACGGCGAAGGCACCACGCTGCATCTCGCCGCCACGATTCGCCTCCACGGTCATCAACCAGTCCAACTCGAGTCCTCTTACGCTCCTGGCGACGTTTTCACGCCCGACGGCATCCCGCTCGCTATCAACATTCAAACCGTTTTCATGCGTCTTTTCACCAACACACATGAAGCGCCGCAATTCGACGATATTGACGTTCACGTGGACAGCAGGCCCGGCCGCAACTCGTTCAACATCGAGAGCGCGTGGCTTGAAAAGGGCGAAGCCGCACCGGGAGAAAATCTGCGCGTCCGCGTGCTGGTGCGACCGTATCGCGGCGCCGAGCGCGTTGAAGAAACTACGATTCACGTACCGGATCAGGCGCCCCGCGGGACCACGCTGCGCGTCCTCGTCAGCGACGGCGAAATGCTAAACCGCTCGTCGCGGGGCTTCGGCTTTTCGGGCCCGGGAGCCAACTCCGGCCTCGACCAGCTCATCGCCATTCTGAATCGCGAGCGCCGCAATGATCGTTTGTACGTAGGCGTCTTTGCTCCTTCACCGACGCTGCTCTGGGATGACAAGGAACTGCCTAACGTCCCGCTCTCGCAAGTCAACGTGATTGACGGCCGCCCCGCCCCCGGCTCCGTCCAAATGCTCCGCGAATCGCTCGCCAGTGAAGCCTCCATTCCTCTTGGCGGCCCAGTTTCTGGCGTTATCTCCCTGAATCTGCAAATCCGGTGACCACGCGAATGCTCACGCCTCGCAAACTTTCACGCTTGCTGCTTCTCGCCCTGCCTCTTTGTGTGCTGACATTTCTAGTTCCATTGCACGCCGAGCACACACGCCGGTGGCTGCAAACCACCTACGAGGAATTCCTCAAAGGGACTGCGCATGGTGTTGCGGTGCGCTCCGACGGCCGCCTCGAACTGGCGCCGAAATTCACATTGCTCTCCGATGCCGACGCCTCGTATCTGTGGTCGCTGAAACTCGACCCCAAAGGCACGCTCTACGCTGCCGGCGGCTCTCCCGCCAAGGTTTTTCGTTTCGATTCGGCGAATCCGAATGCCAAGGCCACCACCGCCTTTGAATCCAGCGACCTCGTCGCGCAATCCATCGCCTTCGATTCGAAAGGCACGCTTTATGTCGCCACCTCGCCCGACGGCAAGGTTTATCGCGTCAACGCTAACGGCGAAAAGGCCGTCTTCTTCGATCCCAAAACGAAATACATCTGGGATATCGCGTTCGGCCCCGATGGGAATCTCTACGTCGCCACTGGAGATAAAGGCCAAATTTTCTCCGTCTCGCCTGATGGCAAAGGCGACGTGTTCTACACCAGCGACGAAGCCCACGTAAAAGTGCTCGCGTTCGACAAAAACTCTCAGTTGGTCGCGGGAACTGAACCCAACGGCCGCGTTCTTCGTATCACGCATACCATCCATGTGGGTATTCCGCGAAACGATCCCGCTGCGACTACGAATGACGGCTTCGTTCTCTACGAAACCGCGAAACGCGAAGTCACTGCGCTTCTCATCTCACCTGATGGCTCTTTGTACGTTTCCGCGATCGGCGACAAGCAGCGGAACGCGGGAACCGTGATCACTCCCATCGTTCCCTCGAACGCCACAACCACCATCACCACTGGTGCGGGTTCAACGGTCATCACCAGCGCTCCGCAAGCGGCAACTCCGTTCGTCGCATTTCCGCCTGCGCTCTCCAGCAGCATCTATCGCATCGCCGCCGACGGCGCTCCTGACGAAATCTGGACCTCCCGCGACGATATCGTCTACTCGCTCGGACTAGGCCCCGACGGTCGCGTCCTGGCCGGCACAGGCAACAATGGCGCAGTGCTAGCCGTAGATGGCCACGGCGTTTTCGCGCAACTCGCCAAGTCCGGCTCCGCGCAAGTCACCGGCATCGTGCGCAGCGGCACCGGGAAAGTATTTTTGTGTACTGCCAATCCCGGCAAAGTCTTTTCACTCGGCCCGGAGTATGAGCCGGAAGGCACGTTCGAATCGCGCTCTTTCGACGCGCAACTCTTCTCGCAATGGGGCCGACTCGATTGGTGGAGTCCGCCGGCTGACGAAGACCACACCGACATCACCGGCAACGCTGGCGCGAAACGTGCCGTCAGACCGACCAAAGATTCGAACGAGCCGCGTCTCGAGTTTTTTGTTCGCTCCGGCAACACGGAAGAACCGGGCAAAGAGTGGTCGCGCTGGTTTGGTCCGTACACGAAACCAACCACCGTAGAAGCTCCCGCCGCGCGTTTTTTTCAATGGAAAGCCATAATCCATGATGGGCGCCCGGGCGACGGCATCGACTGGGTCAGCCTGGCGTATCTTCCGCGCAATGTTGCGCCCGTAATCGATGCCATTGCCGTACAGGATCCTGGCGTCCGCGCACAAGCCACAATGGTCATTTCCTCCGGGCAAAATCCGACCGTTCCGCTGAGAATGCCGCCGACTCCAAGCACGCCGAACGTTTTCATCGCGCAAAGCACGCCAGTCAAGTTTGACCAGCCGCCGCAGGGCTATCGCGAAAAAGGCTACCAATCTGTTTTGTGGTCCGCGCATGACGACAACGATGATGACCTGCGCTACGCGATTTATTATCGCGGCGAGAACGAAAAAGAGTGGAAGCTTCTGAAAGACAAGCTGGATCAGAAATTCTACGCCTGGGATACCACCACGATTCCCGACGGCGCGTACTACCTCAAGATCGTCGCCTCGGATGGACCTTCCAACCCGCCGGATCTGGCTCGCGAAACCTCTCGCGAATCCGAACGCCTCCTAGTCGACAATACACCGCCGACCATTGAGCAACTCGACGCTTCAGTCGTCACAACCAAACGCGGCGATCTCTCCGCGCCATCGATTCTGGTAAGATTCACTGCTCGCGATGCCGCCAGCGGTATCGACCATGCACAATACAGCGTGGACGGCGGCGACTGGCTCCTGCTCTCGCCCACCGGCAACGTCAGCGACAATCCCGAGCAACGCTACGAGTTCAGCGTTGCCAATCTGGGGCCGGGGGAACACACCATCGCCGTCCGGGCCTACGACCGCTTCGACAACGTCGGCTCGGCCAAAACCACAGTCGTCGTCCCCAGCAAATCCTGACGTAACCTCCTTTTTGTCTTGTAGATAGCTTCCCCATCCCTGCCCCCGGCGCGATCCAAACGCGGCCTTCTCAGCGGAAGCGGGGTACAGTATTTAACCGTATGGTTGAATATGCAGGCAAACCGGGCGCCGTATTTAACCGTATGGCTAAATAAGCCAGCCGAGCACCGCATTTTAACCGAATGGCTAAATACCAGCCGTTCCTTATTTAACCAGATGGTTAAATACAGTCACTCCAATGTGCCTTGTTTTTCGAGCTATGGGCCTCTTTATGTCCCAAGCTCTTGAGTTCCAGTCAATTCACACCCCTGTAGCGGCGGGTTCATCTCTTAGGCCGAAAATCCTCGAACGCAGCACCGCACCCAATTCCATTGATTCGGGCGGTGCGCTTGTTTCGGCCTACCCAGCCCAGATGTACGCAGTTGCCTGAACGTTTTTAAGAACCCGCCAGGGCGTTCTGAGAAACCAGGAACATAACAATCAGGAGAACGTGTCGTGAAAAAGAGTGAGGTTGTGGCCGGCGTTGCCAAACGCTTCCCTGTCCTGTCTCGTCAGGTCTTAACGATGTCGATCCGCGGTCAGTTGCCGGCCATTCATCGCCACTGGCTGGCCCGGCAAGTCGCTTCGGACGTTTTCGAGGACGCCGGATTCCCGATGCGGCACAATCCGGCGCGCTTGTACATTCCCAAGCCGCTGCATCCCATTTACTTTGGCTACTTTGATTTTCTTGATCACGAGCCGCTTACCACCAGCGTCTTCACGAGCTTGCTGGACCCCGGCGCTGTCGTGATCGACGTGGGCGCCAACATCGGCCATTACACGTTGCTCGCCGCAAGCCTGGTCGGCCCCGCCGGCCAGGTGCACGCGGTGGAGTGCTCGCCGCAAACACTCGCCGTTCTCCGCGGCAATATGCAGCGCAATCGTTTCCAGAACGTCGTGATCCATCCGGTCGCTGCTTCGGGCGTTCGCAGCACGCTCGACCTGAACGTCACGGCGATCGGTCTCTCCTGGTTCAATCCCCACTCCAATTGGCCTGGAGTTCAAGGCAGCGGAACTACCGTCACCGTTCCCGCCGTTCCCGTGGATGATCTGGTTTCCGGTCGCGTGGACGTGATCAAGATTGACGCCGAAGGCGTGGATCTCGACGTCCTCAAAGGCATGCAGCGTATTTTTCGTGAGAATCGCCACGTTTCGATCATCGTCGAATGGGCTCCGCCGCTGCTCGTCGAAGTCGGGAAGGATCCGTTCGAACTCCCTCACTGGCTTCGCGACGCGGGCTTCAACAAAATTTCTGTCATCGATGAAATTCATGGGAGGCAACGGCCACTGGAAGAAGCCGTCCGCATGGTAAAGGCAGGCAATCTGGCGAAGGACTGGGTAGGGGACCTCTTCGCTCGGCGAATTTCCTGAAGCGCCAACTATAGGCTCACGAAAGAAACGGCGCCAGGAATCCATCCTGGCGCCATTCCATTTCACCTTGCGAATTGTTGGATCCGCTACTTGGCTGCGATTCCGCTGACCTAGCCGCGTTAAATGGCCTCAATCCCAAGCACTTCGCTCTGGCTTACGGCGTAACCGTGAAGCTCACACCGTTGCTGGCCAGACTGCTTACGCTGATGACTACGTTTCCGGTCGTCGCGCCCGTTGGGACGGGAACCACGATGTTCGTGGCGCTCCAACTGGTCGGCGTCGCCGCCGTTCCATTGAATTTCACTGTGCTCGTCCCTTGCGTCGCTCCGAAGTTTGTTCCGGTAATCGTCACCGATGTCCCCACCGCGCCCGATGTCGGTGACATGTTGGTGATGGTCGGCGCGGCTGCTCCGTTCACCGACTTGAAGGCGGCCATGTTGGTGACCCACTGGCTCGAGGGCGACATCGTCCAAGTTGCGGCGATGGGGCCGGCGATGGCCTGCACGCCATCTTCATCGGCATAGGCCGCCGTCGCGCCCAAATCTACGCGCTTGGTGAACCCGCTGCCCGGCGTGAAATTGATCCCGCTGCCGATGGCATCTTCGGTTATGCAGCTGAAGATCAGATCTCCGTTAGCCTTGGTCGTAAGCGATCCACTCGACGGGCTGCTTCCGTTCCCTTGAGCGCCGACTGTGCCGTCGAGAGCTCCCAAGCTCGCGATTCCACTGTACTCATGCACTCCCATACCCAGATAAGCGAGCTGAGAGCTGAAGTTCAGCGTGACGGTATCGAGCCCGTTGCCCTTGATACCTGTGGCGTACAGGATGGTGCAGCCCTGGTTGTGCCCGGCATCGTAGGTCGCAATGGCTTGCGTGTACGAGTTGCCGAAAGTATCCGTCGCAGTAATCGGCGTGTTCGCATTGCCGTAGGTCAGTCCAATAACGATCGCATCGCCGGTGGTCGTGGCCGCCGGCAAGGTGACGCTGAAGCTGGTAAAGCTTCTTCCCGTCACGTCGCTGTTGGACGCCTGCTGCACGGGCGTGATCGTTCCCGGAGGCGGCGTTGTCCCTACCGTGAAGAGCGCGGCGTTGCTGATCTGTCCTCCGACGGTCACGGTAAGGTTGCCCGTCGTTGCGCCCGCCGGCACCGGGACCACGACGGTGCTGGCGCTCCAACTCGTCGGCGTACCGGCCGTTCCGTTGAAGCTCACCCCGCTGCTGCCTTGCGTCGCGCCGAAGTTGGTTCCGTTGATTGTCACCGACGTGCCCACCGGTCCAAAGGAGGGCGAAAGCCCGGTAATCGCCGGCGGTGGCAACGTCACGTTGAACGGCACGCCGTTGCTGGTCTGACCGGTCACGACGACCGTCACGTTGCCGCTCGTCGCTCCCGCAGGAACGGGCACCAGAATGCTTGACGCGCTCCAGCTCGTCGGCGTCGCCAGCACGCCGTTAAAGCTCACCGTGCTGCTGCCTTGCGTCGTACCGAAGTTTGCTCCGCTGATCGTCACTGACGTGCCCAGCGGTCCGGAGCTCGGCGAAAGGTTCGTAATGCTGGGCAGGGGCACTCCGGTGGGCGTCGTCACCGTCGCGGTGTTCGAATACGGCCCGAAATTTCCGGAACCGTCTTGCGCGCGCACGCGATAAAGGTAGGTGGTCGAAGCGGCTACCGTGGAATCGGTGTAGGAGACGCTCGGCGAAGTGCCGATTTGCGCGAAATTGCTGCAGCCGCTTCCCTGGCATCGCTCAATGAAGTACGCACTGATCGTGCCTCCCGATTCCGTCGAGGCGGTCCATGACAGGTTCACCTGGTTCGGATTGCTGGCTGGCACTGGACTGACTGCCGCCACGACGGCTTGCCAGTTCACTGGCGCTCCGATCGTGAATGTCGCGCTGTACACGGCCGGCGTGGGGGCCAAGCCGGCTTCCGCGTCCAGGTAGTTCGAAGATGCGGCAGTTTGCTGCACGAAGCCGGTACCCGGCTGGAACGTCGAGCCGCTGGAAACCTTCGAAAAGCCCACTAGCAGGTCGTTCGCGGCTTGAGTCGTAATGCTGGGGCTGGCGATATTGACAGACTCGCTTCCGTTGTCGCTACCGATCGCGGACACGGCGTCCAGCGGTGACGACTTGTTGGAACCTTTGATCACCAGCACCGACATGACCAGCGAATTCGCCGCGGAAAGCCCCATGGTCACGGTGTGATTCGGTCCGACGACCGGATTTCGCGCGTACCACATCTGACTCCGCAGATCGAAGCCGACACTCGTGTTCGTCGGTCCCGCAATCGAAATCCACGTATTGCCGAAACTGTCGGAAGGAGTGAATGTAACTCCTGCGTGGGAGGATGTGAACAGCACGAGCAGGTCGCCGCCCGTGCTATCGAACGCGTCGGTCGTATGTGCTGTCAGGAATGCTGTATTGATGTAGCCCTGCTCGCTGATCACCGCCGGCGCCAGCGAACTGGCTACCGCCGTTAGAGTGCCCGGCGCTGTCGGGCTGGAAGAGCCGGAACTGACGGTGAAGGCCACGCCGTTGCTGGCTTGGCCGCCGATCGTGACGACAACGTTGCCGGTCGTAGCTCCTGTTGGCACTGGGACGACGATGCTGGACGCGCTCCAACTGGTTGGCGTCGCTGTTGTGCCGTTGAACTTTACAGTGCTGGTTCCCTGCGTTGCGCCAAAGTTTGCGCCGCTGATCGTCACCGACGTTCCCACCGGCCCAGACGACGGATTCAGGCTCGAGATGCTCGGCGCAGGCACCGTTACTGTGAACGCCACCGCGTTGCTTACCTGACCGCCGACCGTCACAACGACACTTCCGCTAGTCGCTCCGCTCGGCACCGGCACTACGATGCTCGCGGCACTCCAACTCGTCGGCGTTGCACTCACTCCCCCGAAAGTTACGCTACTCGTGCCTCGCGTCGCTCCGAAATTCGAGCCGCTGATCGTCACCGAGGTTCCAACCGGTCCGGTTGACGGATTCAGGCTCGTGATGCTCGGTGCAGGCACCGTTACCGTGAACGTCACGGCGTTGCTCACCTGACCACCAACGGTCACGATGACACTGCCCGTGCTCGCTCCGCTCGGCACTGGCACCGCAATGCTCGTCGGACTCCAACTTGTCGGCGTGGCGCTCGCTCCACCGAAAGTCACCGTGCTCGTCCCTTGCGTCGCTCCAAAATTCGCGCCACTGATCGTCACCGACGTCCCGATTGGCCCAGACGACGGATTCAAGCTCGTGATGCTCGGCGCGGGTACGGTCACCGTGAATGTCACGCCGTTGCTGACCTGACCACCAACGGTCACGACCACACTTCCAGTACCCGCTGCCGCGGGCACCGGCACTACGATGCTGGCCGCGCTCCAACTGGTCGGCGTGGCGCTCACTCCGCCGAAAGTCACCGTGCTCGTCCCCTGCGTCGCGCCAAAGTTTGCGCCGCTGATCGTCACCGACGTGCCAACTGGGCCGGAACTCGGATTTAGGCTGCTGATGCTCGGCGCGGGCACCGTCACCGTGAAGGTCAAACCGTTGCTGACTTGTCCGCCGACGGTAGCCACCACACTTCCAGTACTCGCTCCGCTCGGCACCGGCACAGCGATGCTCGTCGCGCTCCAACTTGTCGGCGTTGCGCTCACTCCGCCGAAAGTTACCGTGCTCGCGCCCTGCGTCGCACCAAAATTCGCGCCGTTGATCGTCACCGAGGTTCCAACCGGACCAGACGACGGATTCAAGCCCGTGATGCTCGGCGCGGGTACGGTCACCGTGAATGTCACGCCGTTGCTGACCTGACCACCAACGGTCACGACCACACTTCCAGTACCCGCTGCCGCGGGCACCGGCACTACGATGCTGGCCGCGCTCCAACTGGTCGGCGTGGCTGCAACACCACCGAAGCTGACCGTACTCGCGCCTTGCGTCGTGCCGAAATTCGCGCCGCTGATTGTTACGGACGTCCCGACTGGCCCGGAACTCGGATTCAGGCTCGTAATGCTCGGCGCGGGCACCGTCACCGTGAACGCAACTCCATTGCTCACCTGGCCGCCTACCGTCACGAGAACACTTCCGCTGCTCGCTCCGCTCGGCACCGGAACGACAATGCTGGCCGTAGCCCAGGTCGTTGGCGTTGCGCTTACTCCGCCGAAAGTCACCGTGCTTGTGCCCTGCGTCGCGCCAAAGTTTGCGCCACTGATCGTCACCGACGTCCCAACCGGCCCAGAGGATGGATTCAGACTCGTGATGCTCGGCGCGGGCACCGTCACCGTGAACGCAACTGCATTGCTGGCTTGCCCGCCAACAGTCACGAGAACACTTCCGCTGACTGCTCCGCTCGGCACCGGCACTACGATGCTGCTTGCGCTCCAACTCGTCGGCGTCGCTGCCACACCACCGAAGCTCACCGTGCTTGTGCCCTGCGTCGCGCCAAAGTTTGCACCACTGATCGTCACCGACGTGCCTACAGGGCCAGAGGATGGATTCAGACTCGTAATGCTCGGCGCGGGCACCGTCACTGTGAACGCGATTCCGTTGCTCACCTGACCGCCTACTGTCACAACGACACTTCCGCTAGTCGCTCCAGCTGGCACCGGCACAGCAATGCTGGTCGTGCTCCAACTGCTCGGCGTTGCTGCCACACCACCGAAGCTAACCGTGCTCGTTCCCTGCGTTACGCCAAAGTTCGCGCCGCTGATCGTTACCGATGTGCCCACCGGTCCAGAGGACGGGTTGAGACTCGTGATGCTTGGCGCGGGCACGGTCACTGTGAACGTCACGCCGTTGCTCACCTGACCACCAACAGTCACCACCACACTTCCAGTGCTCGCTCCCGTTGGCACCGGCACTGCAATGCTCGTCGCACTCCAACTCGTCGGCGTTGCACTCACACCACCGAAAGTCACCGTGCTCGTCCCTTGCGTCGCTCCAAAGTTCGCGCCACTGATCGCTACGGACGTTCCGACTGGGCCGGAACTCGGATTCAAGCTGGTGATGCTCGGCGCGGGCACGGTCACTGTGAACGCGATTCCGTTGCTCACTTGACCGCCTACTGTCACAACGACACTTCCGCTAGTCGCTCCAGCCGGCACCGGCACTGCAATGCTCGTCGCACTCCAACTCGTCGGCGTTGCACTCACGCCACCGAAAGTCACCGTGCTCGTCCCTTGCGTCGCTCCAAAGTTCGCGCCACTGATCGCTACGGACGTTCCGACTGGGCCGGAACTCGGATTCAGGCTGCTGATGCTCGGCGCGGGCACGGTCACTGTGAACGCGATTCCGTTGCTCACTTGACCGCCTACTGTCACAACGACACTTCCGCTAGTCGCTCCAGCCGGCACCGGCACAGCAATGCTGCTTGCGCTCCAACTCGTCGGCGTTGCCGCTACGCCGCCGAAGCTCACCGTGCTTGTGCCCTGCGTCGCGCCAAAGTTTGCACCACTGATCGTCACCGACGTGCCTACAGGGCCAGAGGATGGATTCAGACTCGTAATGCTCGGCGCGGGTACCGTCACTGTGAACGCCACCGCGTTGCTGGCTTGGCCGCCAACGGTCACAACAACATTGCCGCTGCTCGCTCCGGTCGGCACCGGCACTACGATGCTCGTATCACTCCAACTCGTCGGCGTTGCGCTTACTCCGCCGAAAGTCACCGTGCTCGTGCCTTGCGTCGTGCCAAAGTTCGCGCCGCTAATCGTCACCGACGTGCCAATTGGACCGGAACTCGGATTCAGGCTGCTGATGGTCGGTGCAAGCACCGTCACCGTGAACACTACCGCGTTGCTCACCTGACCGCCCACGGTCACGAGCACATTGCCTGTACCCGCTCCCGCTGGCACTGGCACCACAATGCTCGTATCACTCCAACTCGTTGGCGTTCCACTTACACCACCGAAAGTCACCGTGCTTGTTCCCTGCGATGCGCCAAAGTTCGCGCCGCTGATCGTCACGGAGGTGCCCACCGGGCCCGAACTCGGCGAGATGCCGCTGATCGAAGGCGTCGCCCCGCCACTTGCCGGCGTTGTTGCGCTCACCACATTCGAATACGGCCCCGTATTGTTCGCCGTGTCGACTGCGCGGACGCGGTAGCTGTAAGCCGTCAACGCAGCCACACTCGTATCCGTGTACCACAGGCTCGTTGTCGTCCCGATCTGTGCAAACGTGCTGCAACTCGCTCCGGCGCACCGCTCCACCAGGTAACTCGCGACAGTGCCGCCCGTTTCGGTGGACGCTGTCCAACTCAAATTCACTTGTTCCGGATTAGTGGCCGCGGCCGACGGACTCACAGCCGCTACTGCCGCTTGCCACGTGTCGTTGCCCTGAATCGACGCCGTCGCGTCGTAACTTCCGGGTGTCGCGGCCAAACCGGTTTCCGCAAACAAAAACGACGAAGACGCGCCGGGCTGGGCAACAAAGCCGGTCCCCGCCAGCCAGGTCTCCGACTGCGAACTCTTCGCAAAACCAACCAGCAGGTCATACGCTGCCGTCGTGGTGAGATTCGGGCTAGCGACATTTACTGAGGCCGTGCCGCCGTCGCTGCCAATCGCAGACACCGCATCAATCGGGCTACCGACATTGGAGCCTCTGGCCACGATGACCGAAATGACCAGCGGTTCCGCTGTCGACAGGGTCAAAGTTATCGTGTGACCCGAACCAACGTTCGCGTTCCGCGCGTACCACAACTCGGTGCGCAAATCGGCGCCGACAGTCGTGCTGGTTGGACCGGCGATCGAAGTCCACGTGTTCCCCAGGCTGTCGGTCGGCGTCATCGTCACGCCAGCGTGCGAGGACGCCGCGACCACAATCACGTCGCCGCCTGTGCTGTTGAATGCCGAAGTGGTGTGCGCGGTTAGAGCCGTCGCGTTCAAATACTCCTGCGTGGCCACTACGAACGGGCCGGACGGTCCCGCGAGAGCGACCAGATTTCCTGGAGCTGTGGGCGTCGGAATGACCGCAGCCTGCGTTGTCGCGCTGGCCGTGTTCGAGTACGGCCCCGTGTTGCCATTCGAATCTTTCGCGCGGACCCGATAGCTGTAGCTCGTCGATGCCGTCAGTCCGGTGTCGTTGAAACTGGTTGTCGTGGATGTATTCACCTGGGCAAAATTCGAGCACCCTGTGCCCTGACACCGCTCAATCAAATAGCTGGCGATCGTCCCGCCGCTTTCTGTCGATGCCGCCCAGCCCAAATTGATCTGGCTGCTCGAGACTGGACTCGCCGTCAAATTGCCCGGCGCGGTTGGCGAAGGCGTCGAGCCAGCCGCTTTGAACGCCACGATCTGCATAATCCATTTACCGCCCGCGTTCAGCTTGGCTGTCGCGTGATACGCTCCCGTCACGGTCACGTCGCGATCTTCCGCCAAATCACCATCGGGATATGTAATCACCCGCTTGGTGTATCCCGAGCCCGCAGATGCCGTGCTCGTCAGCACGATATTTGCACCGACCAGCAGATCCTTCGCATTTGTTGTTGTAAGCGCCCCGCTGTCCGTCGTGGTCGCCGTTCCCGTTGCTCCGGTTCCGCCGTCGAAGGGATTATTCGTGTCTACTCCGCTGTACTCCAGAATCCGGATGTCCGGAAAGATCGCTGCTGTATTGAACGTCACCTGCACCACATTCGCGCCCGCTGTTGCGGCCACAATGTTCTTCGCGTAATAAATCGACTGCGTCAGCGCTCCCGATACTTTGACCGGCCCGGTGGCCAGCACATACGTATTCCCCATCGTGTCGGTCACGGACTGCACCACCGCCGTGCTGTCGTTCCAGCCCACGACGACCAGGTTCAGGTCCCCGCTCGCCTGGCCATTCAGATAGCTCACGTTCAGTTGCGTCGCGGAGTCCGGCACCGCCGAGTTGACCTGCACAAATGTTTGGGCTTGAGCCTTCGAGGCGCACAGGCAGGCCAAAGCCGCCACGCCAAGGGATACAAGCACACGGCTAACGCGCTGGGTCATTCTGCTCATCAGTTGTCCAATCAGCGAGGATGTAAGTAGGGCTCCGCCTTCTGCGCCAACGAAGCGGCAACTGGAGGGCCACCCCCTGGGTCGGGCGTTGGCCCAAAGGATGAAGCAAGTCTCTTTTTTTTCATGGATATAGAATCAAGAAGCCCTGCCTGCCGGGAGGGCAGAAGGCTGCAGTGGCTTGATCTTGGCAATCCTATGCTCTTTTTGCGCAAAAAAGTGATGCCGAGCACTTATGGAATTACCTATGAGCGCACACGGACATCGCGCGGACCGGCAGCGCCGCTCCGCAGAGCTGCACTCTTCAGCTTTTCCAGAGATCTTTCGTGGGAGTGCTGCTGAACTTCACAATTTCGGCGCCGAACCCGATTCGCCCATCGCCGTACGCCTCATTCCGCACGTGAACGACCCGGGCCATGCAGTACAACTCTTCGGGCTGATTCCCGGTAATTTCTCTCGGCATTTGAACCGTAACTTCAATCGGCATACCCACTTGCAGGGGAGCCGAGGAGGCAAAATAGAAGCCCCCGCGGGACATATTTAACGCCTCGGTAAAATGATCGCTCTTATCTGACGCAACACCGGTGGAACGAAATCGCATAGGAGTCCGAACCTTATGGCGGGTCAGTTGTCGGCGTTCTGCGGACATTCGCTAGCTTCTCCGGGCGCGGAAGCTAAGTTCTCGGCGACCCGCTTAGGTCGCCCTAGAAGAGCAATTCCAGCGTAGCAGACTCGGTGCTTCGGTCAAGACTCAATCCTTGGTACCAGAAGTACCTATTTCTACCCCCATGGTGAGTCGCTGACGGAAGTCACTAGA
>Ga0335080_10003775_pt1 | contig 15371 bp, 17 predicted proteins | sample Lox_Sample_34_FD_206720 | JGI IMG/M metagenome (GOLD analysis project Ga0335080, IMG submission 206720) | Soil microbial communities from Loxahatchee National Wildlife Refuge, Florida, United States - Lox_Sample_3.4 | ecosystem: Environmental > Terrestrial > Soil > Wetlands | place: USA... | reverse complement strand
CATGCTCAATTTGCTGGCCTATAACCTGAACCGCGGCAGCGAGAATGTCCGGCTGTTCGAATCCGCCAAGGTATTTGAAGCCGCGGGGGAAAAGTCTGTGGAGCGGAAATGCATCGCGATCGGCGCCACCGGCAAGGTGGATGCGGGCGTCGTGCACGGGTTGGCACCCGGCGCCGGGATGCGGCCATTTTCGTTCTTCGACATCAAGGGTGACGTCGAAGATCTACTGGGCCGCTTCGCCTGTTGGGAGCTTGGCTACGATTCGCGGACAGCCGCTTACTATCATCCCGGAAGATCTGCGCGAGCTGTGATGGATGGCGTGATGGTGGCGCAGTTTGGGCAGATCCATCCAGACGTGGCCGCAGCTCGGAAACTGAAACAGGACGTTTTCATCGCCGAGATTTACCTGGACCTGCTGTATCGGCATGACTTGCGACAGGCTCGGTACGAGGCGCTGGCGCGCTTTCCGGCTGCCGAACGCGACTTTTCTTTCGTGTTTGCTGATGCGATTGAGTTCGGGCAGATTCGAGCGCGGGTCTCGGAATTGGGGATCGAGGAACTGCGCGCATTTCGTCCGATAGAGATTTTCCGCGGCGAAAAAGTGGGTGCCGGAAAGTACTCGATTCTGATGCGGGCGAAATGGCAGTCGAGCGAGCGGACGCTGCGCGACGACGAAGTAGCCGGGTGGGCGGACCAGATCGCGAAGGCGCTGGAAGGATTGGGCGGCCTGCAGAGAGCATGAGCGGACGATGGGTTCTTGAGGACTCCCTCCCTTTGGTTCGAAATCCGGCAACACTGTAGGACATGGCTCCCCGCCTAATCCACAACAAACTGCGCTATACTTCGCCTCAAAGCTAATAACTCTCGAAAGCGAGTCGTGCCCATGTCTGCAAAGGCTGCGGAAGAGGTATCTGCGCAGGTTCCGGCTGAAGATTTTCAGGCGCTGGAAGAGAAAATCTATCGCACCATTGAGTTATACAAGGCTGCCAAGGAAGCCCGCTCTGCGGCTGAGCGCGATCTCAGGCGGCTGCGTGAGCACCTGGAACAGAGCGAACACGATAATGAAGCGTTGCGCAAAGAACTGGTGCAACTGCGCAAAGACCGGGAAGACATCCGGGGCCGCGTGGAAAAGATGCTGAATCAGATGGAGACTCTGGCTGAGGAACAAGCCGCGAGTTGAGGTTCGCACACTTGGTTCTCAAACATAGGGTCCGGATAGCGCCGGTCCCGGCTTCCTGAAGGCGAGGAGTAACATGGCAACAGCCACCAAACAACCTCCGACGAAAGATGCCGCCAATGGGAGCGTGCGCGTCGAGATTTTCGATCAGGTATATAACCTGCGGGGTTCCGATGCCGACTACATTCTGAGGCTGGCTGAATACGTGGATGCAAAGATGCGGGCCGTTTCAGAACAAACCTCAACAGTCGACTCGGTGCGGCTGGCGGTACTGGCGGCGCTGAATATTGCGGATGAATACCATCTGCTCAAAAGGGGCATGGAAACACGATCGCCCGAAGTGCGGCAGCGGACAAAGAAGTTAACGAATGCCCTCGACGAAATATTGCAGGATGGAGCCCGAGCGGGCTGATCGCGGCCGGCGGGCGCTCCAGGGACCCGTACCTCCGTGCTCTAGCAAACCTCCTGCCAACTATTTTGCTCTTGCCTCTTGCGCGAAGCCTCGCCGTTTCCTAGCATCAAACATGAAAGAGCCGGCCTGCCAGGTTGGTGATGGTGGCAACCGATTTTTGAACCAATGCCGAATGAACGGGGACTCGACTCGCAAAAAGATCCGGTGCGCTATGTTCCGCCATGCGGAAAAGCCTAATGGGTCGCGGCGGGTTCCCACCGTCTGAGACGGGTTCATTCTCGGCCCACCACACGGCTGCGTGGGTCGGCTTTTGATTCCAAGTTCTCAGTTGTCAGTTCTCAGCGGACGCAAAATCTTCCCCGCTTCCACATTCGTGTCCAATCCCTTCCGAGGAACTCGGTGAACTTTGAAGACTGGCGGCTGGCAACCGGGAACTGACCACTATTTTCCTGCTAGACTCTACACTGTTACTCAGCCCGTATCCGGAGCCTCTAAACAACAGTGTTTCCCCGACTTTTCCAGATAGGCAGTTTTTACTTGCCGACCTATGGCGTTCTGGTAGCAACCGGCGTGCTCCTCGGCCTTTGGATCAGCGTCCGCAATTCCGAAAAGCAGGGGATCAACGGCGAAGACGCGTGGAATCTGGGCATCTTCATGGTCCTGGCCGGTATTGTCGGGGCCAAGATTCTGTACGTAATCAACGATTGGAGCACTTACGCGCATAACTGGCGTGACATTTTCAGTCTCAGCACGCTGCAGGCAGGAGGAGTTTTTTCCGGCGGCCTGATCGGCGCGCTGGTCGTGGGCGCCTGGTACATGCGCAGTCATCGCATGCCGCCATTGCGCACCACGGACGCATTTTCTCCGGGCCTGGCCTTTGGCCACGTGCTGGGCCGCTTTGGATGCTTCTCGGCGGGATGCTGCTATGGCAAGCCGACGAATCATTTCTGGGGCGTGACGTTTACCAATCCCCTGGCGTCGATGGTAAGCGGCACTCCGCTGGGCGTGAGAATTCAACCGACCCAACTGATCGAGGCGGCGGCTGAGTTCTTTAATTTTGTGCTCCTGATGTGGCTGCTGAAGCGCAAGAAATTCGATGGTCAGGTGTTTGCGACCTTCATCATGCTGTACGGTCTGGAGCGGTTTTTTATCGAGTTCCTGCGCGACGATCCCGGGCGTGGAGAGGTTTTCGGAGGGCTGATGACAGGCACGCAGTTGATTTCCGTTTGCCTGGTGATCGCCGGGGGCCTGATCTGGTGGCTAAGAAGCGGTAATCCAGCCGCCATTCCGGCCAAGAGCAGCGCTTAGAAATCGATCATCCCGATCTTTGAACCAAAACCAGGCAAATGTCGTGAATGTTCCCGCCGAGCGGTCCGGCGAACGACTCGACCAGTTCTTGACCTCAGAGTTACCGGCGGTCAGCCGTGCTCGAGTGCAGGAACTCATTTCGCAGCGAAAAGTTCTGGTCGATGGCGCAACGCCCAAAGCGGCCTTTCGCCTCCGGGGAGGCGAGCAGATTGAAATTGTGGGCGACGTTGAACGGCCGCCTCTGCGGGCAACGGCGGAAAACATTCCGCTCGACATTGTCTATGAAGACGACGACCTGGCGATCGTCAACAAGCCTGCGGGGATGATGGTGCACGCCGGTGCTGGAGCCACCGACGATGCGCGCAATCGAAGGACGCTGGTCAATGCGCTCCTGCATCACTTTCAAACGCTGTCGGCAGTGGGAGGCGAGTTGCGCCCGGGCATCGTACATCGGCTCGACCGCGCCACCAGCGGCCTGATGGTGGTGGCGAAGAATGATGAGGCGCACCGGCGGCTGGCCCGGCAATTCAGCGCGCGTGAGGTGCACAAGACCTATCTGGCGCTGGTCCATGGTTGGCTGGAAAAGGACCGCGGGACGATTCGCAGTGCGATCGGCCGTCACACGCAGAAGCGCACGCGCATGACGACCAAGGGCTCCCGGGGCCGCGACGCGGTGACGCACTACATTGTCACGCGGAAGATCGACTCTCCTTATGGCAAATATGCGCTGCTCGAAGTGAGGATCGAGACCGGACGCACCCACCAGATTCGCGTCCATATGGCTTCTCTCGGGCATCCGGTGGTGGGAGATTCGCTTTATGGGGCGCCGGGCGAGTTGCGTTCACAACCAAACAAACCTCGAGCTGCAGGTTTTCCAGCCGCGCTCCCGCTGGATAGGAATTTTCTGCATTCTGCTCAACTTGAATTGGTCCACCCTCGAACGCACGAATTGCTGAGGTTTTCGCGTCCGCTTCCAGAGGAACTGGCCGCGCTACTGGGGAAGCTCGACGCCGCGAACGGCGTCAGGGGCAAGATTGACCAGAGCAAGGCACGCTAGTCGCTGCCGTCCGGCGCTATGCACAAAGGCCAATGGATTCCATCTGGAACCCATGCGAGGGGCCGGTCCTGAGGCTATAATGGAGGCAATCCTGATGAGACCCCGAATTGCTCTGTCCCTGGTATTTCTTGGTTTGATGGGCCTGCTTGTTGGCCCGACAACCACGGCTTGCTTCGCGCAAACAGCCGCAACGTCACCTGCGGCGCCGGCGCCATCGCCGACTGCGCCGGCCACCACCACTCCTGGTGCAACGGGACAAAGTCCGGCTCCGGCAGCGACCGCTCCGGCCGCCAGCGCGGATAATCCCGACAATGAGTCGGTCACCACGATTCCGTTCATTGTCAACGAAGTGCGCGTTGTGTTCACCGTAACCGACAAGCACGGCCGTTACATTAAGGATTTGAAGAAGGATGATTTCAAAGTGCTCGACGACCGCAAGCCCGCCGAGTTACGCAGTTTCCACAGCGAGACGGACTTGCCGCTGCAGGTTGGATTGCTGATCGACGCCAGCAATTCCGTGCGCGACCGCTTCAAGTTCGAGCAGGAAGCGGCAATCGAATTTCTGAACGCGGTGGTTCGTCCACATTATGACAAGGCGTTTGTCATTGGGTTCGACGTGACACCCGACGTGACGCAGGATTTTACCGATAACACGGAGAAGCTTTCAGTCGGTGTGCGGGCGCTGCGGGCCGGGGGCGGCACGGCCATGTTCGATGCTCTTTATTTTGCGTGCCGCGACAAGCTGATGAAAGAGGAGCGGACCGGCCCGGTGCGCAATGCCATCATTCTGCTGAGCGACGGCGAGGACAATGCCAGCCATGTGACGCGCGAGGAAGCCATTGACATGGCGCAGCGCGCCGATGCCATCGTATACACCATCAGCACGAATATCAGCGGAATGAAGGGCCAGGGGGATAAGGTGCTGATCCGGATTGCCGAAGCCACAGGCGGGCGCGCGTTCTTTCCGTTCCAGTTGCGCGACGTGTCGGATGCTTTTCTCTCGATTCAGGAAGAGCTGCGAAGCCAATACGCGCTGGCATACAAGCCGGAAAACTTCCTTGCTGATGGGCGTTTCCGCACGATCGATATTCAGGCGCCCGGCAAGGGTCTGAAGGTGCGCACGCGCAAGGGGTATTACGCGCCCAAGCAGTAGCCACTGTTTTGGCTGATCATTCAGGTTGATCATTCAGGTTGACGATTCGCCGATTTCCTGTGCCGGAATCATCGCTGTCCTAGCTTGTTCCTATGCCGGGATATTCAGGAACGCCGCTCGCCAGGAAGCTCGGGATTAAGGATCAATTTCGAGTTGCCCTGGTGCACGTGCCGCCAGACGTACAGGCGGAACTGGAAAGCGCATTCGGAAAGTGCCAGATCGTCAGGCCCTCTGCGGGAGCTCTCGATTTCGTTTTTCTTTTTTCGAAATCGCGGGTTGCGCTGGAGCGCGAAGTAATGAGGGCAGCTCGGGCCCTGGCTCCGGATGGCATGTTGTGGATTGCATGGCCAAAGAAAAGTTCGGGGGTCCCCTCGGATCTCGATGAGAACCTCATACGCGAAACCGGACTTGGCATCGGCCTGGTTGACGTCAAAGTCTGTGCTGTAACCGGGATTTGGTCAGGATTGAAGTTCGTGATCCCCGTGAAAAACCGGCCCAAGCGAAACTAGAAATCCTTTTTTCGCTCCCCCACTTTCCGAGGTTTCTTGTTTTGCTCCCGCCTGATAACGCCGAAGAAACGCCCGGGTTCCCCCGATCGACAACCTGGCTTATCCGCCCTTGCCTCGTCAGAAGAACTCGTGGAGGGACCATCGCAACGTAGCTGGCGCCTGAAAACGATCGCAACTTGGATCTGCAGGGCGGGTTAGCATCCCCAGAAGAAGTCAGCGGCTCCGGTTCACCCGTAGAGTGGGTTTCGGGGCACGGGATCGAGGAGGTTGTATGAAACGCGCAATAGCAGGCGTTCTACTTGTAATGGCGTTTGGTGCGGGAACGGTGTTTGCGGATGGTGGGCGGCGGGACCGGCGGGACATCCGCCACGATGAGGCAAGAATTGCGCGGGATCGGCGCGAGCTACGCCGGGATCTCGATTACGGAAACTATGGGGCAGCGCGCCACGAACGCCGCGAACTGCGCCGGGATTATCGGGACTTGAACCGTGATCGCCGCGATCTGTTTTGGGACCGGCGCTAGACCGTGGGGCAGGAGCGGCTTTGGGACGACCGTAACTTGCCGCCGGGAAGAGAGTTGGGTTCTGATCGTAGTCGATTGAGATGCGGTGAGCTGTATGCGGTCTGCTGAGCGCCGCGCCGGTCAGCGCCGCAACCACGATCGGGAGAGAAAATATGCGACTCAAAACCCATCTGTCGGCGGCAGTCCTGGCAGGTATCATGCTGTGTGCCTGCGCCGCTGGGCAGGTCTCTGAGCGGGCTGAGCAGGAGCTGTTTTCGGCGGTGAACCGGGCGCGAAGGATGCAGGGACTGCCGGCACTGCGTTGGGACGAGTCGCTGGCTGTTTCCGCGCGACGGCACGCGGCATTGATGGCGGCGCATGGGTCTGCGCAGCACGCTTTCGCGGGTGAACCGGGCCTGTCGGCGCGCGCAAAACAGACGGGCGCACGCTTCACGTATTTGTCAGAGAACGTAACGCAGGGACCGACGGCAGAATTCATTCACGGGCAGTTCATGGGCTCTCCCAATCACCGGGCTAACATTCTTGATAGGGATATGGATTCGATCGGTGTGGGTGTGATCGAGCGTGCCGGGCAGTTGTTTGCGGTCGAGGATTTCTCCCAGGCCCGATAAGAACGCGGCGCCGGAGGCCCCGCGGGTTCTGAGCCCCTCCCGCATTTGTTCGGTTGCGACTAGTCCTGCCCTCTTGCAATCGCGTAATACCCGCTTCTCGACTGAATCTTATAGTCGCCTTGTTTCGACCTGATTTCCACCTTGCGGAAACTGCCATCGCGGTTCCGATTGCTGGGGGTATAGCCGATGTTGTACTGGCTGCGAAGTTCCGCGGCGATCTCGTCAAAAGCCTTGCGCAGCTTGTCCATCTTGTTGCCAACATCAATGACGCGGCCGCCCGTTTCCTGGGTAAGCTTCTTCATTTCCGAGTCGCCGGAATAACCCATCCCGCCCAGTCCGTAAAAACCGCGGTCGGCAATGAGCAGCACATAGCAGATTGCATCTGCCTTCTGGGCGGCTTCGATTGCGTCTTTCAGCTTGAGCCGGCTGCCCTGGTCTTCACCGTCCGTGAGCAGGATCATGGCCTTGCGCCCAACCTCGTGTCCGAGTTCGTCGTGGGAGGCGAGGTAGACGGCGTCATGGAGAGCGGTGCCGCGAGGGCCCGTCGAAGAGCACGGGACGGGGCCTTGTGGACCGATCGGGCCGCCTGAACAGCTGACTCCTCCCGTATTGATCTTGGTATTGTCGAGCGCGTGGCGCAGCCGGCTGACAGAATTGGTGAAATCCTGGAGGAGATTGATATCGACATCGAAACTGATGACGAAGGCCTCGTCCTTGGGGCGGAGGATATTTTCCAGAAATGACGCGCCCGTTTGCTGTTCCATTCCCAGCACATTTTGCTGGCTCCCGCTGGTATCGATCAGAATACCCAGCGTGAGCGGTAGATCGGTCTCGGCTTTGAAATATTTGATTGTCTGAGGTTTGCCGTCCTCGAAAATATCGAACTTATCCTTGGTCAAGTTGGGTATCAGAGCCCCATGTTTGTCCTTGACGTTGAAGAAGAGCTGGACGACCTCGACGTTGACCTTGAGCGTCTCCGTGGCCTCGTCCTGCGGCTGGTCGTTGGAGGCCTGGTGTTCGCCGGGCGACGAGGAGTTTGAACTGGGGGCGTTCGAGGCCGGGGACTGCGGCTGCGCGACCGCCGCAAGCGACAGGCTAAGCGTCAAGGCGAATAAGCTGGCCCGGAGGGCGGCACAAAAGGGAGACTTGGGCATCGATATTTTTCCCGGAGCTTTGTTAGTCTATCCTGTAACGGGTTGTTTGGGTTAGATGCGCCCGAGGGGTGTGGGCAGGCATCTGATAGAGAGTAAAGCTTCGTGGGACTGGCCGGACGCCGACTTCATGGAGGCAAAAAGAGGGTTCTTGCATGAGAGCGAAGATTAACGCAATGCTAGTCTTAGGAGCGATTCTGTGGCTGGTCGGAGGCCTTTCGGCCCAGCAAAAGCCCGACGAGATTCCAGACGCTCCGTCGGCGACGCGCCCGACTCCGCCTCCTGAACCGGCAAGCCCGCGCCCCGGAGCCGACGAGGCCCCGCCTCAAGACCAGCCTCCCGATGCAACGAGGGATGGCGTCACCTCGGGATCCAGAAGCCTTCCGCATAGCGCCCCCGACACGCCGGCGGGAAGCTCAGATCAAACCGCGCCGCCGCCGATGCCTCCCATCAAAACTGTTCCTGCCGGCAGCGTGCCGAAAGACACGGAAACAGGTGAGGATCTTAATTACACCATCAAGATCTACCCGAATCTGGTGTTGGTGCCCGTTACCGTCAAGGATGGCGACGGGAAGATGGTAAACGGCCTACGCCCACAAGACTTTACCGTCCTTGAAAACGGGCAGAAGCAAACGCTGAATTTCTTCACGAGCGATCCTTATGCCCTTTCGGCGGCCGTGATCATTGATTTGGGCATGCCGGATTTAGGAGTCAAGAAAGTGCAGCAGACCCTTTCGGCCCTGCAGGGCGCCTTCAGCCAGTTCGATGAGGTGGCGATTTACACCTACAGCGATAAGACGGGGCGCTTAGCCGACTTTAGCTCGGTGGGCAAGCAACTGACCGCAGTGCTGAACGAGGTCAAAACGTTCCGCGGTGAAAACAACGGTCCTCCGGTAACGAGCGGACCTCTGGGCCCCCAGGGGCCGATTGTGAATGGCATGCCGATCGACACGCCGGTGACTCCGGTGAGTACTCCTCCGAGAGTCGCGCACGTAATGAACGACGCAATTCTGATGGCGGCGCGCGACCTCGCGAAGCGCGACCGCACTCACCGCAAGATTATTTTCGTTATCACCGATGGCCGGGAACTGGGATCGAAGGCAAGCTACTCGGACACGCTCAAAGTGCTCCTGACGCAAAACATCACACTTTACGGCGTGGGACTGGAAGGCGCGGCGATCCCGGTCTACGACCGGCTGCAGCGAATCCACCTGCCGAAGACCCGCGCTTTGCTTGGCTACAGCGACATCCTTCCCAAGTACGTTTCAGCCACTGGCGGCGGCAAGGTGTACGACGAGCTGTCCTCAGCCGATATTGAGCGAGCTTACAATGCCGCCATTGGCGAGGCTCGTTACCAGTACACGCTGGGATACAGCAGCAAAGGAATCGGGGGATACCGGCAGATCGAGGTGCGGGTGCGACGCCCGGACGTGAAGGTCTATGCCAAGGACGGATACTATCCGCTACCCGCGCCGCGCTAGTTATCACCTCGGGCCATCTGCCGGCGGGCGGCCGCGCCGGTCCCCCGCGAACAAGTTCATCGCTCAACCGCGGTTGACCCCCATCCGATACCGGCCGCCATGGCCCGCCATCTTTTGGTAACGTGGGTAACCTGCGCCCCGACCTTCCGGTGTGATATAAAAACCGCAGGTCCCCATGATGCAGATTGTTGATTTTGAACGGGAAGGCTCGCCGTCTGGGAGTTGTGTGGGCGAGTGCGATCCGGGAGCCCTTGAGGAAGCCTTTTGAGTTTCATCAACTTCGCAGCACGCGAGATTAACTGCAAGATCGTCTACTATGGCGCCGGGTTGGGCGGCAAAACCACGAATCTGCAGTTCATTTTCCAGAAAACGGCGGAGCAGCAGAAGGGCAAAATGATCTCGCTCGCAACCGAGACGGATCGTACGCTTTTCTTCGATTTCCTGCCGCTTGACCTGGGCACGGTGCGCGGCTTCAAGACGCGCATTCACCTCTATACCGTTCCAGGGCAGGTCTTTTACGACGCCAGCCGCAAGCTGATTTTGCGGGGAGTCGACGGAGTCGTATTCGTGGCCGATTCCCAGCAGGAACGTATGGACGCCAACGTCGAGGCGCTCGACAACCTGATGAACAATCTGAAGGAACACGGCTACGACTTCAACAAGATTCCGTACGTGCTGCAACTGAACAAACGCGATCTGCCAAATATTCTGCCGGCAGATGAGCTTTCGAAAGAACTGCGCAAGAAAAATGAACCGATCGTCGAGGCGGTCGCGTTCCAGGGCCTGGGCGTATTCGAGACGCTGAAAGAAATCGCACGCCAGGTTCTGGTGGAGTTGAAAGCGGGCGGGTAGGCCGGTTCTCAGCCGTCAGTTCTCAGTTCTCAGTCCAAACCCCAAAACACTCCCCTGCAGAGACGCGGCTTGCCGCGTCGGGGGCTTGCTCGTGGAGCGACGACGCCCTCACCGTCCAGGCTTAGCACAGTCTCCCCATTCCTCAATGATACTAATGATCATACTCGTGATATGATACTTAGTACTATGGCGAATACTCAGTCAGCTAACAAGCAACGGCGCACCTTCACACTTTCGCCTGCAAGCTTGGCCTATCTGGAACAGCAGGCCCGCGAGCGTCAACTGAACTCCCTATCCGCATTTCTGGACGAGTTGCTGCTGGAAAAAACGAGGGAGCGGCGGATGGAAGCCCTTGAAGCCAATGTCACCGCCTATTACGACAACCTGACCGATGAAGAAGTCGAAGAAAACAGATTGTGGGGTGAATTTGCTGGCCGCCATCTCGCCCTGAATGAGGAGGAACTCGCGCATGCCCAGTCCGCAGCGGGGAGAAATTTGGTTCACGAAACTACCAACCGATCCTCCCGACAAAGGAAAACGCCCGGTCGTCATCGTCTCGGTCAACGGTCGAAACAATCATCCGCGGGCTAGCACTGTGCTCGTAGTACCGCTGAGCACCTCCGTCCATAAGGATGAGATTGCTACGCACCTGGTACTCGAACCGGGACAGACGGGCCTGCGCGAGCGTGTCGTGGCCAAAGCCGAGGACGTTTCTCCGGTCTGGAAAGCCCAACTCGATCCTTCCCGCGATCGCCTGCGAACCCTCAGTTCGCACCAGGTTTGCGAGTTGGCGCGAATGGTGGGATTAGCAATGGGATGCGCGCCCTAGGACGGTCGGTGGCAGGTGGTCGCACGGGCGTAATCTCGACTGGTTCTCACGAACCGGGCTAGACTGCGGTTATCAATGGATAACCGGTCAGCTAAACACCTACTTACAATTTTTCTCAGGACGGCTTTCTGTGTCTTGATATCGAATGGAGTTGGTTGGAGCCAACAACCAGAGGGTCCCGTTCCTTGTCCCGAGGCCCTCATTGCCATACCCTTTGCGTCCAACACAACCTGCCGGTACGCCCTTGGAAAAACCCAGTTGGTCTATAGAGTAGAGGAGGGGTACCCTGCCGACGATGCGCTGAAAACAATCTATACAACGCTCGGACAACAAGGATGGAAGCCTCTAAAGCGAGACTTCTTGAATCCCTCGATTCCGTCCTCTCACATGCGCGGGTGGACACAATTCGAGGATGACACTACGACCCCCCATACAACAGTTCATGCGTGGCAAACTCAGTGGATGAATCAGCGCAAGGATGTTGTCGACTACATCCTTGAGTACCGGTACCCTGTTGGTGAGGCCCCTGATCTACACACCTTGCATGTAGTTGCCCTGTTCATTGACGCAAACATTGCTGCAGAATCGCAGGGCAGAGCTCCGAAACATGCGCAGTGAGTAGACCTCGCGTTTTCTAGGTCAAGCTTTCCGACAACTCTTCCCACTCACTCATCAGGCTGTGTAGATCGCTCTTATGTGCAGCCAGTTCCTGCGTTTGACGCTGCGTCTCCTCGACGCTGACAAAGCTCTGAAGCTGCGTCTCACAGAGCGCAATCGCCGCCTCCATGCGCGTGATCTCTTCTTCCACTTCGTGCAGGCGATCTTCCATTTGCTTGCGTTTGATGGGATTCAGGCGGCGAGCTTTGGACTCAGCCGGCTCCGGCGCTGCGGCGTCGCCGTTCGTCGGCGAAGCGGGAGCGACGGGGCGAAGCCCCGGCTCCACATGACCGGCAAGCACCCGACTCGCAGACGACTGACTTCCGGACGAACGGCGGTCCGACAGCTCGCCGACGAGTTCGTTCTCAAGCGCCGCCGTCTGCTGCGCAGCGCCTCCCTGTTTGCGCCAGAGATAGTCTTCGTAGTTGCCGGGATAGAGTTCGACGCTGCCGTCGCCGATTTCGAAGACGCGCGTCGCCAGCTTGTCGATGAAATAACGGTCGTGGGAAACGAAGACTACCGTGCCCGTGTATTTCATGAGCGCTTCGAGCAAAACGTCTTTCGCCCGCATGTCGAGGTGGTTCGTAGGCTCGTCGAGCAGCAGAAAGTTCGCGGGATGCAGCAGCATCTTCAGGAGCGCGTAGCGGTTGCGCTCGCCTCCCGAGAGCACGCCAATCCGCTTGAAAACATCGTCTCCCGAGAACAGGAAGCAGCCGAGCAGACTTCGCAGTTGCGTTTGTGTGGATGCAGGAGAAAGCTCGCCCAGATCGTCCAGAATGCGCGCCTCCTGATCGAGTTCCTTATATTGATCCTGCGCGAAATAATCGGGCTGGACCTCGTGGCCAAGCTTATACTCGCCGGCCGTGAGCGGCTCCGTATGCGCGAGCAGCTTGATCAGCGTGGACTTCCCTGCCCCATTTACGCCCACCAGCGCGATCCGCTCGCCGCGCTCAATCATGAAATTGACATTGGCAAAGACCTTGTGCCCGTTCGCTGCCGCTTCGCCATAACTCTTCGCCACATGAGTGAACTCCGCCACAATCCGGCCGCTCGGCTTCGGCTGCGGGAAAGAAAAGTGAACCACCTTTTCTTCTTCAGGGATCTCAATGCGCTCCATCTTCTCCAGTTCTTTAATGCGGCTCTGCACCTGCTTGGCCTTCGTGGCGGTGTAGCGGAAGCGATTGATGAAGACTTCGAGCTGCTCGATGCGGTCGCGCTGCGTCTTGTAGGCGGATTCGAGCTGCTCTTTGCGCGCCGTCTTTGCAGCCAGGTACTGATCGTAGTTGCCGGCGTAGAAATGCAGCTTCTTGTTCCAGATTTCTACAATCCGGTCGACCGTGACATCGAGAAAATAGCGGTCATGCGAAATCAGCACATAAGCGTACGGGTAGGTCCTCAGATACTCCTCGAGCCAGTTTCGCGCTTCCAGATCGAGATGGTTTGTCGGCTCGTCCAACAGAAGCAGATTCGGCTTTTGCAGCAATAGCTTGGCCAGCGCAATGCGCATCTGCCATCCGCCGGAGAATTCGTCCGTCAGCCGCTGCCAGTCTTCGCGCTTGAACCCTAAACCGGTAAGGACCTTTCCGACTTCCGCTTCAAGCGTGTAGCCGTCGCGAGCCCGGAATTCGTGCTCCAGTTTCTGATAGCGGTCCGCGACATCGGCATACTCCTGTCCGGTGTGGTCCAGTTCCGACATGCTGTGCGTGAGCGACTCCATTTCCTTTTCCATGGCATGGAGATCCTCAAAGACCGCCATGCACTCGGCAAAGATGGAGCGGCCCGAAAGAGTCAGGCCATCCTGCGCCAAATATCCTGCGGATGTACCCTTGGCCCGGGAAATCGAGCCGTAGTCGAGGGTTTCGAGTCCGGCGAGGATCTTCATGACCGTTGATTTCCCGGTACCGTTGGCACCGACAAGACCCAGCCGCGACTCGGGGGTGATGAGCCAGTCGGCGTCTTCGAACAGGAGTTTGTGGCCGTATCGTTTGCCGGCCGCGGAAAGCTGAATCATGGCTGCTTGTGTCTAACTTCAAAGAATACCCGACTATGCACGCGGGCGGAGCACAAAGGACGGCGGGCGCGGGTTGCAATCGCCATTCCGCCATCTTTATCGCCTGGGCCTTTGCCGCGGCGCCACCGAACGGATGATCAGGCGTCCGCGACCCCTCGAAGGCAGCGGTGGGTCGGCCTGCTCGACGGCAGCTTTCATAACCTCCATAATCTCGGGCTTCGACAGGGTAGCCGCGGTCTCGAGGCGAACGAAGCGATTCTGGCTGCCGCTCCCCAGCAGAATCTTGTGCGGATCGGGAAGCGCAGCCCCGTAGTAAAACGAGAGGCCGATGCCTTTGGAGTTTGCCGCGATCGAGAACATGCAATCCGAAGGTTTCTCGGTGGTCGTGTATCCGATAACGAAAAAGTTGTAGTTGTCGTAGACCAGCTCGTTAGCCGTCGGATACCGCCTCTTCATCACCTGCCGGGCTGCCCGGATTTGGGTGGCGATACTGGGATCAAATTTCGAAATGAAACCTGCGAGCTGCCTGGCGGGCGAGGCCGCCGGCTGGGTTGTTTTTTTCACGGGCAGCACCCCACGTTTGAACTCCGCAAATCATACCCCGGCTGTCAAACGTCTCGAACCTTGCCCCTGGGCCCGCACTCCGCCCTGGCTATTTCGCCGATGCAGTGGCCGGAGGCGACGCCAGCTGCTTTACATCTGTCATCAGGGTTGCGATCCCAGTATTGACGTTTTTCACGAACGTCCCTTTCCGGAACGCACCCTCCACAGGTTCATTCAGCGCCCAGAGTATGAAATGTGTTTTCGCATCCAGAATGACCAAGCCGAATTGCGCCTCGACGACCTCCGGATCTACGCCAACCAGCGGCGCCGTGAACCGAAGCTCATAAACCAGTTCGGCATCGGCCGGTGAGTTAGTAAGTTCGTAGCGGCCCCAAGCCTTCATGGCCCCATAAAACAAGTTGTATGGCTCATTCCGGTCTCCAAGTTTTCGAAATGCCGCCAGCGACATACCGTCCAGTCCGGCATTGGAGATAAAAACCTTCTTCGCACTTGCGATTTGTTCGGGAACCGGAGCCACCGCCACCGCGCTTCCAGCTTGAGCGGCCAGCGGTGTAGTAGCCAATACCAGCAGGAACGCCGCCAGGCAATTTAGCCTTGTAGTCCGCATCTCGGCCTCCACTCCAGGCTCCTCAGCTCACTGTCGCCAATCTTATCGGCCGGAGCCACTTAGCTACATCTTAGGACCCATGAAGTAAATGCCCGGTAGAATTTTGTAAAGCGGGCAGGACGAGTTAGCGCGCAGCGGCGACCATCCCCGCCATTCCAATCTGCTCGAGCGCGCGGTCAAGCACCGCCTGTAGTTCCCGGGCATATTTCACTTCTCTGCCCTTGGCTAGGATGATGCCGGCTTCTTCGAGGCGGTACCAGGTGGGATTGCGGTTCTCTTCGTGGGGCTTGCGGGTCTCCCGAACATCCATGAGGAAGGCTTTGACAACGTATTCCTGCACCCCATGGGGCTGCCAGAAAACGCCTTTGGAGTGGATATAGACGTGGAAATGACGCGGTTCAATGATGCCAATGGCGCCGGCTTCTTCGCGGGCTTCGCGTTCGGCGGCCTGGCTGTGGGAAAGGCGAGT
>Ga0335080_10003774_pt1 | contig 15372 bp, 11 predicted proteins | sample Lox_Sample_34_FD_206720 | JGI IMG/M metagenome (GOLD analysis project Ga0335080, IMG submission 206720) | Soil microbial communities from Loxahatchee National Wildlife Refuge, Florida, United States - Lox_Sample_3.4 | ecosystem: Environmental > Terrestrial > Soil > Wetlands | place: USA... | reverse complement strand
TGACGATATCGATCGCAAGCTGCTGCTGACCATCATCGAGAAATATCAGGGTGGGCCGGTGGGGGTGAATACGCTGGCGGCAGCGTTGGCTGAGGAAGCGGATGCGATTGAAGAGATTTACGAGCCGTTCCTGATTCAGATCGGTTTCTTAAACCGCACCCCGCGGGGGCGCGTGGCCACACAACTGGCCTACGAGCATTTCGGCATCACGCCCAACCGGCGGCAGAGCTCGCTGTTCTAGCGCACAAAACAATCCCTCACAGATCACTTTCGGCGCCGGGTGTCTTGGTGTATCTTGCCAGCGACCCTGTTGGTGGCAGGGTACGCTAGCGAAAGGTTTCGCGGTCGGACTTGGTGCTCAAACGGTTCTTACCCGGGCTCCTGGGGTTAGTGTGCTCGCTTACCACGGCGGTGTGGGCCGGTGCGCCGGCGGCGAAACCATCGCCGGTGGTGGTGATTCCCCGCCTATCCGCCACTCCCACGCTCGAAGCCTTCCTCGGAATGCGGCCCGAGGGACAAATCGCGGCGCAGATGCTGAAGGTGACCGGCTTCGTCCAACGCAATCCGCAGGATGGCGGGCCGCCGTCCCAACCCACCGACGCCTATCTCGGTTACGACGAGAAAAATCTCTACGTGGTGTTTGTGTGCTTTGACGATCCCAACAAGGTGCGGGCACGGCTGTCGCGGCGCGAGGATATTTTCGACGACGACACGGTCGAAATTCTGTTGGACACATTTCATGATCGGCGGCGCGCCTATTCATTTCAGACGACGCCGTTAGGTGTGCAGTGGGACGCCATCTGGACCGAAGCCCCGCAAACCGACTCCAGCGGCAACGTGGAGAATTTCGATCCCAGTTTCGACACCGTTTGGGACTCCCGGGGCAAAGTTACCAGCCAGGGCTACGTGGTGTGGATGGCAATTCCGTTCAAAAGCCTGCGGTTCTCGCCACTGCACCAGCAGGAGTGGGGGCTGATTTTGTATCGCGGCATTGTGCGGGAAAACGAGGACGACTTCTGGCCACAGATTTCGCGCTCAGTAGAGGGACGGCTAGGACAAGCCGCCACCGCCAAGGGCCTGGAAGGGATTTCGCCGGGACGCAATATGCAGTTCATTCCCTACACCGCCCTGCGCTCTTTCCATGCGCTGGATACGCGCGATCCCTCGAACCCATTTTTTTCGAATCGCGCCGCCGAAGGCCGTATCGGACTCGACTCCAAGTTTATTTTTCACGACAACCTGGTTCTCGATTTAACGGCGAATCCGGATTTCAGCCAGGTGGAATCGGACGAGCCGCAGATTACGGTGAACCAGCGTTTCGAAGTCTTCTTTCCAGAGAAGCGTCCGTTCTTTCAGGAAAATTCCGACTACTTCCAGACGCCGATCGACCTGTTTTTCACCCGTCGGATCGGCGATCCCTCAGCCGGGGCGCGCCTCACGGGTAAAGTCGGGTCTTACTCGATCGGAATCCTCGCGGCTGACGATCGCGGCCCGGGCGACAGCGTTCCCGACAACGATCCTCTATCCGGGGACCGGGCGTATTTCACCATCGCCCGAGTGAAGCGGGACCTCTTCAAGCAATCGAGCATTGGAGCGATCTACACCGATTGGGAATTTGGCGGCGCCAACGCCTTTAACCGCATCGGCGGCCTCGACAGCCGCCTCAAGTTCAGCCGGAATTGGACTGCCATGCTGCAGGGCGTGGTAAGTTCTACGCAGAATCAGGATGGCAGCTACCAGGCCGGCCCTGCCTATAAGGCGGAGGCCAGCTACACCGGCTCGGCTCTGGATTACGACCTCAGCTACAAGGACATCAGCCCCGGCTTCACCACCGAGGCCGGGTTTGTAAATCGGGTGGACATCCGCGATGTGCGCCACACCCTCGACTACCGGTTTTATCCCAAGAACAGCCCGCTGGTTTCGTGGGGGCCGAGTGTCTACGTCGAGCACGTTTGGGCTCACGATGGAACGCGCCTGGATACTTATTACAGCTCAGCCGCGGTCTTTCACTTGAAAGGGCAGTCTTATGTCCTCCTGTATCCTTACATTCCCTCGCGCGAGCGCCTGCGGCCTTCCGATTACTCCACCTTGCTCCAGGATCAGGATTACCACGAGCACGCCAGCGCCATTTCCGTGGGCACCAGCTTCCTGCCGAAAGTGACGGTGCAGGGCTTTTACCAGTTCGGCGACGGAGTGAACTTCGTGCCTCCGGCGAATCACGCGCCGTTTCTGGCCCGCACGGATACGGGCACGGCGCTGATTTCGGTGCGGCCGTTTTCCGCGCTCAAAATCGATAACACGTATCTCTTTGACCGCCTGCGCGACAAAACCACGGGCATGTCGGCATTTAACAATCACATCCTGCGCACCAAGTGGAACTGGCAGATCAATCGCGAACTCTCGCTGCGGCTGATCCTGCAGTACGAGGCGACGCTGGCTAATCCCGGCTTCACTTCGCTGCCCACCACCAAACAGTTCAATGGCGATTTTCTGTTCACCTACCTGGTGCATCCGGGAACCGCGATCTACGTCGGCTACAACAGCGATCTGCAGAATCTGGACCCGTCACTCGGGCTGGATCCGAACACCGGTGGAATCCTGCGCACGCGGAAGAGCTACATCAACGACAGCCGGCAGTTTTTTGTGAAGCTGTCGTATCTGTTCCGGTTCTAGGCGGCGGAGTTCCCCTCGGCCTGGACGGGTCAAAGAGCCGTCCCGACACAAGCTCGGATAGAATGGCGACGACATGATTGCGCATCTGCGGGGAACGCTGCTGGCGAAACATCCCAACCAGGTCATCCTGGAGACGGGCGGCGTGGGGTACGACGTGACCATCAGCGTGCCGACGTTTTCCGAGCTACCCGCCTTGGGGAGCGAGGTCGCGCTGCACATTCACACTCATGTGCGGGAAGATGCGCTTGCCCTGTACGGGTTTCTTCGCCCCGAAGAGAAGCAGCTATTCGAGAAGCTGCTGACGGTGAGCGGCATTGGGCCGAAACTGGCGATCACGATTCTTAGCGGCATGGCGGCGGATGAAATGGTGGGCGCGATCCGGGGCAATGACGTGGCGCGGCTGACGCACATTCCCGGGATAGGAAAGAAAACTGCGGAGCGCATGGTTCTGGAGCTGCGCGACAAGCTGCCCGCCGCGGCTGGCGCAGTGGCGGTTGTGCCCTCGCTCTCTGCTACGGAGGAAGACGTGCTCTCCGCCCTGGCCAACCTCGGCTATCAGCGAGCCGCGGCAGAGAAGGCGCTGGCCAAAACCGCTAAAGACGGTAGGAGTCGACCCTTTGACACCATCTTCCGGGAAGCACTCGCGAGTTTGTCGAAGTAAGGCAAAGTCTCATGGCTGCATCGTCGGCATTTCGCACTGCAAGGCGGATAGGTAGCCAAAAAGAAGCGAACCTCAACATCCTGCGGCAATAAGATTAGGGAGTGATCTCGAATACCACGCCTGCGCCATAGTCGCCGCCCAGGGCTGTGACACCGTAGTCGTTGCCGTTCTTGTCGGGCACGAGATTGCCCTCGGGTAGGCAACCGTCGGAGCCGGTGAAGGTGTGCAGGACCGTGTACGTCCATTGGCCCTTCTTGCCCGGAGCCAGTTTGTAGATCACGCCGCAGTCGCCCGCGCCGCCGTAGTCGGTCGTGCCGTAGAGATTGCCGGCACTGTCCATGACTACGCCGGTGTTCGGGCTATAGCCGCTGGCATCTTTCTTGAAGTTGTACAGGATCGATTCCTTCCAGTGCCCGCCGGGCTGGTGCGCAAGGCGGTAGATGATCCCCGCAACAGCAGGTCCACCGGCCCGAGTGGTTCCGTATAGGCCGCCGCTGGCGTCCCTGAACAAAGATCCCCATCCCGGATTAACGCCATCCTTGCCGTTGTTGTTAAAGCGGTGCAGTACGGTTTCCTTCCAGCTTCCATCCGGTTGCGGCTTTAACTTGTACACCGTACCGCAGCCTTCGGCCAAGCATCCCTTGCCACCGTCAGTGGTGGCGCCATACAGGTTGCCTGAAGCATCCAAGATCAAACCAGCATAAGGCGCTAACCCGTCGCCGCTCTTGACGCCGAAGTGGTGGAGTATGGTCTCACTCCATCCGCTCGGCCCTGGGCTAAATTCAAAGGCCGTGCTGCCGCCATAGGCTGCCGTGCCGTAGAGGTGCCCAGCACTGTCCATAACCAGACCCGTCACTGGTTCGCCGCCGTCATCGTTTTGCGTCCCGAAGCTGTAGAGGACATTCTCTTCCCAACCGCTTGGGGTCTGGGCTAGCTGGAAGACAGTACCTGCATGCAGCCCCCCCCCGCCCTGGGATGTACCATACCAGTGGCCTTCGCGATCCTGAACCAACCCTCCGTTCGGTCCATCGGCGTCATCGTTTGATTCGAAGAAACTGTGGAGGATCTTCTCGCCCCACTCGCCGTCTGGCTGGGGTGTGAGGCGGAATACTGTACCTCCGTTGTAATCGCCACCTCCGCTCGTGGCCCCGTATACGCGGCCCTTCTTGTCAAGCGTCACACTATTCCAGAGCCCGCCGCCATCTGTCCCCAACCCGAAAGAATGCAATACTTTGTACTGGGCCGTCGCGGGTATGGCTATGCACACGGTCGCCGCGACTGTGGCGATCATCAGGACTGATCTGATATTGCACTTCACCAGTTTTCCGTCTGCTTTCCGCATAACCTGAGCCTCTTGCTGCTGAACTGAGCACCGGCAGGCGCTCCACACCGAAAGGGGGCGCCTACCGCGTTAGACATTCTAGTCGGTTTCGTTGGCATCGTTGTCAGGATCCACCGGATAGGTGGTGAAACAGCCCTGGCCGCCAGGGTTCTGAAAACAACTAGGCTGGTACTTCACGCCGCTGATGGGACGAAAGTTGTGGAAGGTTGTAAAGTCAAAGAAATCGTAAAGCGAGTAATTGTTCGGGGGTGACTGCGGTTTGTCCATAACCAGAACGTCCGCGTAGTTGTAGTCTGGGCTGATGCCGCCCACTCCGCCCAGTGGCGCGCTGCCCGTCCCAAACGCATACTCGATGAAATTGAGAATGCTGCCAAAATCGTGACAATAGGTGTTAGGCGGCGCACAAACCGGAGGATACACATTTGCCCCCGAAATGTACCCTCCCTGCTGCGTCACCTGCTGGACGTAGGCTCCCACGACCAGAAGTGGCACGCGGAAACCGTAGACGTACTTCCCACCAGTACCGTTGGAATAGCCGCAGTCCCCGCCGACGCCGCAATTGGGCGGGGCGACGTCATCGTAATACCCGCCCCAGTCGTCCCAGGTCACCAGGATGACGGTGTCGGACCAGTAGCCGGCTCCGCCTTCGCAGCGCGTATCCTGTCCGATGGCATTGACGATGGCCGCCACCCACGACGGCCCACCATCTGCCGGTCCGGTATTGCTCCCGCCCGCATGATCCGACCAATTGCCGTCGGGAATCACCCAGCTCACTTGCGGCAGGCGGCAGGCAGCGATGTCATCCAGAATCGGCGCCGAGTCGTAAATCCCCTGGTCCGGTAGAACCGCAGCGACGTTGTTTGTCCAATCTTGGCCCGTGCAATGGGTGTTATCCTGGCTTGGCACGCAGATATCATAGATAGAATTGGGTGCGGTCCATAACCCCTTCTTGTCCCGCGCATAGTACTTCCAGGTAATACTCGGATTGGCATGATCCAGCAAGTACACCAGGGTTGAGTGGTGGTAGCAGGGAGCGCCATTGTTATAGATGCTGAGAAGTTCGTCTCCGTTGGGAGCGACCTCCCAGATGTTCGCACCTGACGACGTACAACCCCAGGTGCCGGTGTTGACGTTGTTTTCCGCGGCAAACCATTGATAGCAGGGAAAAGTGTCGCTGCCGGTGCCGCAGGTGTCGAGGTTGAAAGCGTCGGGCGCCGATGTGCCCGAGAGCAGAAACTGATGTCCAGGATAGCTCGGCCCTTGACCGGTTGAGAACATGTAGTTGGCATATCCGTATTGGTTGGCAATCTGAAAATATGGATCTAACACGTGGCCGCCTGTAAAGGGCGCGTTCCGAACTGGAATATAGGGGCAGAGCCCTGGATCCACGCAAGAAGGCTTCGACGACGGATCCGTTCCACACCAGCCGCCGTTTCCGGTCTGCCAGGCGATCGGGATATCACAGGCCCCATCCATGTTGCCATGGTCCCACATCGGAATCCATGCTTTGAGATGCGTGTGGCGAGGGTCCCAGCAGGTGTGAAGGTCGCTGGGCGGGGTCAGCGGCACCAAATGACCGTGACAAAACGCCTGGGTGACAATATGCGCGCCATTGTCCCTCAGAGTCTGGTCCTGTTGAAAGAGGTTGGTGGGGGTACGGTTTTCCTGGATGACGACAATTACATGCTGGACGTGGGTGAGGTTGTTGGCGTGCGCGAGGGATGCTGCAAGGATGCAAAGTAGAACCACTCCAAGATAACCTTCATAACGCCTCCAAAGGTTGGCTCAAGGTTATGAGTTGCGAACCAGCGGAGAGCCGAGCCTGTCTTCTGCCTGGCGCAGGAAGGGAGCCGAGCAACCTAAAATTCAGGCAAGGAGACAAACTAGGACGCAGTGAGCCCACCAAGCCCACCTCTCATGGTCCAGTTTCCCCCTCAAAAAACAGGGCCGAGCTTATGTCAAGCCGGAAAGGAAGTCAAGGAAGTAGCTCACAGACGAATAAAGGTGAGTCTCGCCCGGCAAACCGGACAATAGCTTTCCACTAATTCCCTACGAATCTTAGATATAAGTCGCGGTCCTGGCGGCAGGTTTCGGCCATCTCTTTGATCTTTTGCCAGGCTTCTTTCTGGGATTCGTCGGCGGCGCGACTGCGCACACGTTCCCACTCCTCAAGAAAACTTTCCATCTGTAGATGGTTGAAGACGGTTTTGCCATAGGGATCGATGGCGCGCAGATAAGGGAAATCCCGCTCCTCGCGCGAAGGAATGACGCCATGGAGCATCACCCACTCTCCGCGCTCACCGAGATCGTCCTCCAGTTTCACCACCAGGGACATGCCGCCTCCAAGCCCACCCGGATCACGAATGAAAATGTATCAACCGGCAAGTGGTTTTCCAAGTAGCCACACGGAATCAACCCTGGAACCACGAAGCACTCGACGCTGCGACGCCAGAGACCGGGCTCGCCTTCCGTTGAAGGCCCTGACACTTTATGCGCGTTCACTTACCTATGCAGAACGTACTGAAGATGAGGTTGAGAATATCGTCGGTCGCAGTGGCGCCGGTAATTTCATCGAGCGGCCGCAGCGCGTTGTAGAGGTCAAGCAATAGCATCTCGTGGGGAATACGATTCTTCACCGCCGTCTCGCCAGCATCCAAAGCTGCGATGGACTCACGCACCAGACCCTGATGGCGCAGGTTGGTGAGCAGACCGGTCTCGGTCTGGCGCGTATCGTCTCCGCCGACATGCCGCAGAATTTCCGCGCGCAGTTCAGGAATGCCCGCGCCGGTCAATGCGGAAGTTGCCACCCGCGCCATCTGGCCGCCAGCCACCGGCCACTGCTCGCTTCGTCCCAGGTCAGACTTGTTCTCGACGACGATGGCAGGCCGCTCGGCCACCTGGCCGATCAATTGCCCATCCTCGACCGCTGACGGCTGCGAAGCATCCAGCACGACCAGAACCAGATCGGCGTCAGCCAGCGCCTCCAGCGATTTGCGAATGCCGATGCTCTCGGCTTCGTCGAGCGCGCGGCGGATGCCGGCAGTGTCGACCAACTTCACCGGGATGCCGCCGATCGCGACCGTCTCGCTGACCAGGTCGCGCGTGGTGCCGGGCGTGGCGGTGACAATGGCGCGCTCGCGCTCGACCAAACAATTAAACAGGCTGGATTTTCCCACGTTCGGCCGGCCGACAATCGCCAGCGTCAGCCCTTCGTGAACAATCTTGCCGTAGGCGAAGGAAGCAGCCAGCTGTTCCAGCGGCGCGCGGACGCGGCCGATCAGTTCAACAATGTCGGCGGCAGGCAGCACCGACACATCGTCTTCCGCGAAGTCGATCCCCGCTTCCAGCCTTGCCACCAGTTCAATGAGGCGTTGCTTGACCGGCTGCAGGCGCTTGGATAGCGCGCCTTCCAGCTGTTGGGCGGCGACCTTGGCCTGATAGAGAGTTTGCGATTCGATCAGGTCGCGTACCGCCTCGGCCTGGGTCAGATCGATGCGGCCATTGAGGAAGGCACGCATGGTGAACTCCCCGGGCTCGGCCAAGCGCGCGCCGCGGGCGATAGCCAGTTCGACGATATGCCGCAGCACGACGGGTGCACCATGAGCGGAGATTTCTACGATGTCATCGGCGGTGTAGGAGTGCGGTTTCGCGAAGTAGGTGACCACGATCTCGTCGATGCGGCGTGAGGCATACGTAACGGGCGAATCGCTGGTTTCTAGGTGATGATCCTCGGGCTCGATCAGTTCGCCGAAAAGCGCGCGGCCCGGCTCCAGTTCGCCCTTCAGGCACAACATAGTCATGGCCATGGCACAGGCTTCCGGTCCCGCGAAACGGACCACGCCTATGCCCCCACGGCCGGGCGGAGTGGCGATGGCCACGATGGTGTCGTCGAGGTTCAAGGAACCAGTTTCGAGTTTCTGGTTTCGAGTTTCAAGTGGAAGGCTGCGGCAAGGTCTTGGCAACCCGGCTTACGGGATTGTTCTTCGCGCAGGCTTGGTTGCGCCTTTGTAATTCTTGGGGTAGACGACCAGGCAACGGCGCATACCTTCTCCCTGACTCTCCGTGCGCAGATCGTCATAGTCGCGCAAAGCGAGGTGGACGATTCGGCGTTCCCGCGAGGACATGGGCGCGAATTCGTAGGGGGTGCCGTGCTTGCGGACATTTTCGGCGGCCACATTGGCGGCCAGGCGCAACTCTTCCAGGCGCATGGCGCGGTGCTTCATGCAGTCGAAGGTGACTTTTTCGTGCTCGTCGGCGGGAAGCCGCAGCATTTCCAATGCCAGCAATTCAATGGCGCGCAGAAGTTCAGCTCCGCGTTCCAGCACCAGCGGCGAATCCGGGCCGGCCAGTTCCACCAGGATTTCCGGCTTCTCCCAGTCGCGATCTTCGGCCATCGGGGGATCGACCGTGATGCGGTATTTCAGACGCAGGCCGCCGAGAGTGACGACGCCGCGCAAAAACTCGTCAATCTTCCTGGCGGCAGCGATTTTGTCGGGAATGGGCATGAAAAGCAGCTCTCAGCTGTTGACTCTTAGCCTTTATCTTTCTCGTCTAGTTTCGCACATGACAGGCAAATGCCTCCGACTCAAGAAATCAATCGCCGTTGGGCAAGCTAAGCGCTAATGGCTATTTATCTTTCTTCCGCGCTCTCTTCTCCATCATCTCGCGCATTTCGCGGCCAAGCTTGGTGCGGTTCATGATGGTCTGTTGCACGAAAGCAATCAGGTTTCCCTCGGACCAGTAGAGGCACAGACCGGCCGCCAGGTTCCAGCTGATTACACCCAGCATGACCGGCATCATCAGGTTCATCATCTTCTGCTGAGCCGGGTCCATGCCCGCCTGCGGCGTCATGCGCTGCGTGAACAGCATAGTGATGATAATGCCGATGGGCAGGATGTGCCACGGGTCCGGGGAAGAAAGATCGCGAATCCACAACCAGTGGGCATGTCGCAGATCGAGCGCGGCGCGCAGCATGCTGTAATACGCAAACAGGAAAGGCATCTGGATCAGCAGCGGCAAGCAGCCACTGGCGGGATTGACCCCCTCGCGCTTGTACAGATCCGTCATCTCCTTGTTCATTTCCTGTTTGCGCGGATCCCGCATGCTGTACTTCTTGTACTTCTCCTGGATCGCCTTCATTTGCGGCGCAACTTTTTGCATTTTGAGCGCCGACTTCATCTGGGTGATGCGCAACGGCAAGAGCGCAAGGTTGATGATCAGGGTCTGGACCGCGATAGCCCAGCCCCAGTTGGAAACGATATGACTGTAAGTCCACTTGAGCCACAGGAACAACGGGCGGGCGATCACGCCAAAGAATCCAAAGTTCACCAGGCCGCGAAGATCGGCATCCGCGCCGCTGATGGTCGGTACCGGCACCGACTCGAGCACCTGCAGTGACTTCGGACCGACATACATGCGCTCGACCGTGGACCCATGCAGGCTGCCGACGGCGGCGCCCAGCACGTCTACCTTGGTCGTATCCTGCGGATTAGGTTTTTGCCAGTCCTTCGGGACTTCGATGGCGTTGTGTTGCGTGACCATCACCGCGGATTCAGGATCATCCGGAAGAAAAACCGCGGCGAAATACTCGTCGGTCACGCCGGCCCACTGGAACGGCCCTTTCAGTGTGTTGCCGCCGCTCACGCTTTTCGGCGCCAAACGCTGAATGCTGCTGTTGTTCTGATATTCGACCTGTGCGGCCGCGTAGGATGCGGTGCTCAACTCGTCGCCAAAGCCCGCCGGCCACATGGGTAGCGCGGTAACTGCACCGCCTTTGTAGACCACCGAAGTTTCAACCTTCACCACATAGGTGTGGTCGAACTGGAAGGTCTTGCGGACGGTGACATCCCGGTCAGCAAATTCGAAGGTGATATCAGCCGGGGCGGTCCGGGTACCGGAGACGGACGGCACATACAGCGCTGAATTCAGCCGGTTGCGAAGATCCTCATCGTAGACCCAGAGCGACAGCGGAAATCCATACTTGGCCGTGGCTGCCGCATTGACCAGTTCCAAGGGTTTGCCCTGGTCATCGTCGAACTGCTTGAGAATCCAGGACCGGACCTGGCCTCCGCGATTGGATAAGGTGATGCGGTAAAGGTCGTTCTCAATGATCGTCTGGGATTCGGAAGCCGCCTGCTTGATTGCGCCGGATCTAGAGGAAGCCTGCGGTTGGGTCAGCGCCGCCGGCGGGATGCTTGCTGGGGCCGCTTGCGCCTGTGCCTGTTTCTGTGGCTCGGGCGCCGCCGGCTGCGGAAAATACTTCTTGAGCAGCGGCTGCGACGCCAGAATCACCAGGAAGGTGAGAGCGAAAACGAGAAGGAGCCGGCGCTCCATTCCGGGCTCTTGCTGAGGATTTTGAAAGTCGGGCAAATTGCCTACCGTGTATATCTGTCCCTCAGGGGACTCTCAATCTCTGCGTCTTAGCTGCGAACGTCATGCGCCGGGCTTCTGCATCACCGGATCGTAGCCTCCCTTGCCCAGCGGATGACAGCGGAGCAGGCGCCACACAGCCATGTAGCCGCCGCGCAGGGCGCCGTAGCGCTCCACCGCTTCCATCGCATATTCAGAGCATGTCGGCAGATAACGGCAGGCGGGCGGAAGCCACGGCGAGACCATCCACTTGTATGCGCGCAGAAACGCCAACACCGCTGTCTTTGCCAGCTGCTTCATGCCATGCTTCCTGATACGAGGAGAATCATCCTCGCGTTCCCGTCAGTCTTTGCCGAATGACCGTGAACGCCGCTCCCACTTCATCCAGCAGATCGCCGAAGTCGGCGGTCAACAGCGACTTCTTGGGATTGATCACAATATCCACCGGAAGTCCGATATCCGGACCGCTCAACCGGACGGCCTCGCGCAACCGTCGCTTCATGCGGTTGCGGTCGACCGCGCCTCCCAATGCACGACCCACGGTGAAGCCAACGCGAAGCGAGCTTGGTTTGGCGCCAGCCAGGTAGAAAACCGTCATGTGCGCGGCAAAATGGCGCCGCCCCTGTTTGTACACCTGCTCGAAATCGGCATGCCGCAACAACCGCGCGCTGCGTGGGAAACCCGTCCCTTTACCGGGACTCGGTCGCCTGGCATTTCCTTTCGGAGCGATAGCGCTCACTGCGGTAGTCCCAAACTCAGATGACGGACGATGGCCGATTCCAAAGGGGGAAACTACTCACGGAAGCCGGGCTTCACCGAAACCCGCTTGCGGCCCTTGGCGCGACGGCGCGAAATGACCGCGCGGCCGCTCTTGGTTTTCATGCGCGTACGAAAGCCGTGCGTCTTGGAACGATGACGCCGGTTAGGTTGGAATGTGCGCTTGGGCATTAAAAATCGTTGCTCCTGATTCGTTCGTTCACGCTAAAGCAAACCAACAGTATAAACGACGCGTAGCACAGCGGGCAAACGCGGTATCCCCCAGCGAAGGCGGTGGACCGGAGAAAACCGATGCGTGCGACCAAAGTAACGAGTCCGACGTTGCCAGGGACAGGCGAATGTTTGCACCATGCGCGCGGCAGTTATAACTTCGCCACTTGACAGAGGAATCGCTTCGGGTGCCGGATTTGAAGGGCATGAAAAATCTTCGCGGAAGTTTTCCACACTCGAAAAAATTTTGTGCTAGTATGCCGCTCTGATCCAAAACTTAATACGGCAATCTTTTCACCCGGGCAACCACTCTTGCGGAAGCAAGGGATGTTCGAGTAATTACGACGCCATTTCAGAGACCGCGTGATGCCAGCTTGAGACATGAGCTTGTGTCGCATGTTTGTTTTTGCTGCGCCGCGCATGTCTTCGCTGAGGGTTAGCGGATCTCCGAAATTGCCGCCAGGTTAGATCGAATTCATAGACTTGTCGCCAGCGGCGACCAAAGAGTTCTCATGTCGGTTCCAAGCACAAGCATCGCTCCCAACCCCTGGATTCGCATTCTCGACGCGCTCGAAAAAAAGGTTAACCGCCACTCCTACGACACCTGGCTCAAACCCACCCGCTACAGCCACGCGAGCGGAGGTATCCTGTTCGTACGCGTGCCCACCGCGGAGTTTCGCCAAGTGGGCGACAAGTACGCGGACCTGATCCAGGAGGCCATCGACAACCTGGGGCTGGAGTTCCAGGACGTGCAGTTTGTTACCCCCGAGGACGATCCGGCGGCCACGCCAGTACGGCATGACGGCGGTCTCTCGGCGCGCGGGCCGGTTGCGGTTCCAGCCAGCCAGGGCCGCTTCGATTGGGACGGCGCGGCACAACTCAACCCACGCTACACATTCGATGCCTTCGTTATCGGCAGCGGCAATCAGTTTGCCCATGCCGCCTGCCAGGCAGTGGCCGAGCGTCCTTCCAAGGCCTATAACCCGCTCTTTCTGTACGGTGGTGTCGGCATGGGGAAGACTCACCTCATGCAGGCCATCGGCCACGAGATCAAGCGCCGCATGCCGCACGCGGCGATCTGCTACGTCTCCAGCGAGAAGTTCACCAACGAAATGATCAACTCGCTTCGCTATGACAAGATGACCAGCTTCCGCGACAAGTTTCGCGGCGTGGATGTGCTGCTGATCGACGATATCCAGTTCCTGGCCCAAAAAGAGCGTACCCAGGAGGAGTTCTTTCATACCTTCAACGCCCTGCATGAGTCGATGAAGCAGATCGTGATTGCCAGCGACCGGTCGCCGAAGGAGCTTGCCGAGATTGAGGACCGGCTGCGGAGCCGCTTCGAGTGGGGCCTGATTGCTGACATTCAGCCGCCGGACCTGGAGACGAAAGTCGCCATCCTGCAGAAGAAGGCGGAGCAAGAAAAGGTCACTCTGCCAACGGATGTTGCGCTTTACATCGCTTCCAATATCCGGTCGAACGTCCGCGAGTTGGAAGGCGCCCTCATCCGGTTGGTGGCTCACTCCTCGCTGATTGGCGCAGAGATCACCCTGCCCTATGCCCAGCAGGTGCTCAAGAACTTCATTGACTCCCAGGCGCGGAAAGTCACCATTGAGTCGATCCAAAAGGCTGTAGCCGAGCAGTTTGGGCTCAGATTGGTCGAAATTAAGGCCAAGAACAATTCACGGGCGATCGTCTACCCCCGCCAGATCGCCATGTATCTGGCAAAGCACCTGACGGAAGCCTCGCTGCCTGAGATCGGCCGGCAGTTTGGCGGCAAGCACCACACGACCGTGCTGCACTCGGTGGAGAAGATCGACGAAGTACGCAAGACCGATAAAGATTTAAACAGGCTGATCAATAAACTGACCGAGCAATTAGGCGGGTAGTTCGCGGGTCCCAGCTTGATTTCCACGCAACCACGGCGTCTTCCTCGCAATCCTCTGTGGAGCCGTTGTGGAAGCTGTGCATGGCGGGGGATTATCTGGAATCAGCACCCGGAATTACTCCTGTCAGCGCCGAATGACGGACCTATTTTTTACACCAGCGGATGGCGCAAAGACCGTGGCCATACGGCAGTTAGGCGGGATTTCCACTTTTCCCTCTCCCCTACTGTTACTGCTGGTTTTCATGGTTTTTCTTTTGATATAAGGAAGTAACAGAAGTAGCGCCTCGGCGATTGGGGGATATGAATATGCCGGTGGAAGCGGCTGTCGCGACGGGCATTATGGAGATCACGGTCAGCAAATTCGAATTGTTGCGCGAACTGACGGCCACCCAAGGAGTGGTCGAGCGCAAGACCACAATCCCGATTCTGTCGAACTATCTCTTTGAAGCTGGCGGCGACAAGCTGTCGTTGACGGCGACCGACCTGGATCTGAGCCTGCGCACCTCGTGCAATGCCAAAGTAAAAAAGGAAGGCTCCTGCACCATACCCGCCCGCAAGCTGTATGACTACGTAAGACTGCTCCCTGACGCGGATATCACCATCAAACTGCTGGAGAATCATTGGGTCAGCATTCGCTGTGGGCGGTCGAACACCAAGATGGTGGGCATGGCCAAATCGAACTTCCCCAGCCTGCCCGCATTTCCGACCGCAGGTGTCGTAAAACTACCTGCCCAAGTCCTCCGCAGTATGATCGCCAAAACTGGATTTGCCATAGCCAGCGAGGAGTCTCGCTACACGCTCAACGGCGCCCTCATGGTGCTGAAACCTGAATCTATCACCATGGTGGCCACGGACGGCCACCGCTTGGCCCATATTGAGCATAGCGGAGAGAAGTTTGAGGGTGTCTCCGGCGAAATGAAGACGCTGGTGCCCAAGAAGGCGATGGATGAACTGAAGTCGCTGCTCGATTCGACCGACGCCGAGACCATTGACTTTGCCAAAGACGAGTCCACGCTCTTCTTCCGCATCGGGCCCCGGCTCTTGACCTCAAGACAACTCACCGGGCAGTTCCCAAACTTCGAAGCCGTTCTGCCCAAGGACAACAACAAGAGCATCACCATTCACGGCGACGAGTTCAGTGCTGCCATCTCTCGCGTAGCCCAGTTTGCCGACGAGCGCTCCCGCGCCGTTCGCTTGCGCCTGGATAAGGGAGAACTGAAGATTTCCGCCTCCTCGACCGAAACCGGCGAATCCGAAGACTCACTGGAAACCTCCTACAACGGAGACGCCCTCACCATCGGATTCAACGCCCAGTACATCCTCGACTTCCTGAAAGCCGTAGGCGCCGGCGAAGTGCGGCTGGAACTGAAAGACCCGCAATCAGCAGGGCAACTGAGGCCGGGGGACAGCGAGGATTACAAGTACCGGTACATCGTGATGCCGATGAGAATC
>Ga0335080_10003773_pt1 | contig 15374 bp, 12 predicted proteins | sample Lox_Sample_34_FD_206720 | JGI IMG/M metagenome (GOLD analysis project Ga0335080, IMG submission 206720) | Soil microbial communities from Loxahatchee National Wildlife Refuge, Florida, United States - Lox_Sample_3.4 | ecosystem: Environmental > Terrestrial > Soil > Wetlands | place: USA... | reverse complement strand
ACGAGCTCCTCATCAAAGCGAAAGCGCACCTCGAAACCGAAAAGCCGCTGCGCGAAATGGAAATGTCTCCCGAAGACAAGAAGCGCATCCGCGGCTTCATGTTCCTCAGCGAGAAGCCAATGCTCTACGTCCTCAACATCGGCGAGAGCACCGAACTCGGCAAAGACTTAGAAGAGGCGGTCGCGAAATATAAGTTGACCGAAGTAGCCGGGCGTCCGAACGCCGGAGCCAGCGCCATCTGCGGCAAAGTCGAAGCCGAACTAGCCGAAATGACCGACGAAGACGCCGCCGAATTCCTGAGCAGCTACGGCCTGAAAGACAGCGGCCTCGCGCGCTTAATCCGCAAAAGCTATCACCTGCTGGGCCTGATCTCGTTCTTCACCGCCGGCGAAGACGAGTGCCGAGCCTGGACCATCCCCGCCCACAGCCGAGCCCAGAATGCCGCCGGAGCCATCCACTCCGACTTGGAAAAACACTTCATCCGAGCCGAAACCATCCGCTGGGACCAATTGCTCGAAGCCGGCTCCGAAGCCAACGCCCGAGCCAAAGGCACACTAAGACTCGAGGGCAAAGACTACATCGTGCAGGATGGCGACGTAATGCACATCAGGCACTCGGGATAGCTAACCCCACCACAAAATTTTGTTCGATGTCATCCTGACCGGAGCAAGATCATCGCGAAACGATGATCATGCGGAGTGGAAGGATCCCTACTGCTTCTCCGCTGTTTCACAGTGAAGGATCCGGCTTTGGGGTGGCGCAGCGCTTCAGCGCTGCGATTAGCGAATCAACCTTAATGCGGCTTTAGGGCGCCGAGGGCCTTCAGTTTACACGTCCTCTAGAAGCGTGGTGCTCAACAGGGCTGCCAACGTTCGTCGAAAGGTTTCTCCTCAGGACCGATGCTTCCGAGATCGATGGAAACTCCAGCATCATGGTCGTCATCTTCTGAATTGCATATTGCCAAAACAATGCACACAATGACGATCACATTGGCATCATCGTTCAACCTGATGTCGTAACGATTGCCGCTGCCGAACACGATTCGATTTTTCTCAAATGCCGCAATTTGCAAATCGTTTTGGAAAACGGAGTATTTGAGACCTTTGTGCCCATAAACTCGAAGGCGCTCTTTTCCATCTTCGCAAACGAACACCCGCTTCCATCTGTTCTCGCACTGGAAGCGGAAAATCTCGCCGCCCGAAAGCAGGAAGTCATACTTTTCTCGAAAAAACGAGAGGCGGCTCTGGATCTTTGCCAACTGCCGCTTGTCCGAGGATTGGAGATTGATTCTAGAGGGGAAAGAAAATGCCGCTTTTTTTGCGAAGAAGTAACTACCGGGCGTCTCGATTTCGTACTCTGATCTGAGACTCAAGCTACGTTCTTGGATTGTTATCTCCACATTTCGCCCGATTATTGGAAGCCACATGTAATTCTACTCAGAAGATCGTTTGCGGCGCGGTGATACGGGCGATGATTGTCGCTCCTCCACCACCGCAAACTGTATCTTCTTCTCCACCGGATCGATCCGATCCACCAGCACTCTCACCCGATCCCCAAGGCTGTAACCCTTCCGCGACCGCTGCCCGATAATCTGCCGCGTGTTCTCGTGATACGTGTACCGGTCGTCCTCCAGCGTATGCAGCGGCACCAGCCCCTCGACAAACAAATCCGTTAGCTCCACAAAAAATCCAAACTTGGTCACGCTGATAATCAGGCCGTCGAACTCTTCCCCAATCCGCCGCTCCATGAACTTCGCTTTCTTCCACTCCATCAACTCGCGCTCAGCCTCATCAGCCCGCCGCTCCGACTGGCTGGATTCTTCGGCGATAGCATGAAGCTCCTCAACAGAAATCGGCCCACCCAATGCAGTAAGCGATGAGCGGTGCGCATCGTGATCCTGTCGTTTGGACCAAGGTGAACCGTGTGGCGCGGACACTCCTGTCCGCGCTGTATGCGCCAAAACGGCCGTGTCTTGGGTCGTCCCAGCCTCATCTCGCATCGTCCCAGCCGCGTCCAGCGCCGTGGAGGAGCGGCCCTTCAGGGCCGCGTTCCGAGCCTCCTCGGAGGGGGCTTTAGCTCCTGAGGGTGAATGCACTGCACCGCCGGAACTCCCAATCGCAACGTCCCCCTCCCGCTTCTCCGCCGACTCCCTCAACACGCTCTTCAAAATGCGATGCACAATCAAATCCGGATACCGTCGGATCGGCGAAGTGAAGTGCGTATAAGACGTCGCCGCCAGCGCAAAGTGCCCGGCATTCTCCTCCGAATACCGCGCCTGCCGCAGCGACCGCAGCATCAGAAAACTCAAAATCCGCTCCTCCGGCTTGCCGGCAATCTTCGCCGTCAGCTTCTGATACATCCGCGGAGTAATGTGCACTTCCTTCGGCACTTCAATTTCACGCGCGCGTTTGCCCGTCCCATGCGCCGCGCGCCGGTCGCCCTTCATCTGCATGCGCTCAATCGGCAGCGCGCCCACGCCCAGCGAATACCCAAACGTCGCGGCAATCACCTCGAAGTCGTAAACCCGCTTCGCATCCGGCTTCTCGTGAATGCGGTACAGCGAAGCGATGCGCTTGTTCTCAAGATAATGCGCCACGCACTCATTCGCCGAGAGCATGAACTCTTCGATCAACCGGTGCGCAATATTCCGCTCCGACCGCGTAATGCTCTTCATCAATCCAAACTCGTCGAACTCAATCACCGGCTCCGGCAAATCGAAATCAATCGACCCGCGCCGCTCGCGCTTCCGGTTCAGAATCTGCGCCAGGTCCCGCATCAATTCAAAATGCCCAACCAGCGCGGCATATCGCGACCGAGCTTCCGCGTCTCCCTCCAGCACCGCATTCACCGCGGTATAAGTCATCCGCTCCGCCGACCGGATTACGCCCTCGTTGATCTCATATCCAACAATCTCTCCGCGATGGTCGATCTCCATCGTGCAGGACATCACCAGCCGGTCCACCTGCGGACGCAAACTGCAAATGTCAGTCGATAGCTCGAGCGGCAGCATCGGCACAGCGCGATCCGGAAAATAAACGCTCGTCCCCCGCAGCCGGGCCTCCGCATCCAGCGCCGACTCCGCCGTCACATACTGCGCCACATCGGCAATGTGCACCTGCAACTCGTAATTCCCATTCGCCAGCATCCGCACATGCACGGCATCGTCAAAATCGCGAGCGGTCTCGCCATCAATCGTCACAATCGGCAACGAGCGATAATCCCGCCGCCCGCGCAACTCAGCAGAAGAACTGATCTGCGAAGACTGGGCTTGCGAAAACTGGGGTTGCGAAGAAACTTCCGGCGCAATCGCCTCAGCCTCCGCAATCACCTCAGCCGGAAACCGGTGCGGCAGATGAAACTTGCGAATCATGATCTCGACATCGACGCCGAAATCATCCGGCTCACCCAGAATCTCAATCACCCGTCCCCGCGGATTCTGCGTAGCGCTGGGCCAATCGGTAATCTCGACATCGACGACCACGCCTTCAAGATCGACCCACTCCGTATGCCGAGCTGCCTGCTCCCCGATCACGCGGTCTCGTCCGCGTTCTTCTCCGGGTCCCTCCGTGCCCCCAGTGGTTAAAGGTTTTGGTTTTTCCATCCCCGGCGGAATGGTGATCTCCGCCGCGACTTTGTCATCAATCGGCTTCACATAATTCCGCCGCCGATCATAATGAAAGATTCCCACCACGGTCGGATGAGCTCGCGAAACCGATCGCACAATTCGTCCCTCCGCCCGGCCATCCGGACGAAATGCAGTCACCTCCACCAGCACCCGATCCCCGTGCATGGCCGACCCGACCGCAGGCGGCGGAATAAAAACATCCCCCGCCAGCCGGGCCTTCAAATTCGCATCGAGCGTAGCCGCATCCGGAATCACAAATCCAAATCCATCCCGATGCATGCTCAACCGTCCCACCAGCATGTTCCGCCCAGCTTTAGCCTGCGGAATCGCATACCGCCCATCGATCTCAACCAGGTCCCCCCGGCGCACCAGCTCATACAGCCGGTCAGCGAGCTCCCGCCGCGCGTCGCCACGCAGCCCAAGCTCATGCAGCAACTGCTTGGAGCTCGCAGTCTTCTTAGGCTGGCGAGAGATATGTCGAAGAATGGAAGAATCGGTGATCATCAGTTCTCAGTTGTTCGTTCTCGGTTCTCAGTTTTCGCTTCCTGACGCGGGGTTACTAAGAACGGAGGACCGAGAACTGACAACCGCGACGGGTCAGCGCAAATACTTCTCTTCAAGTATCCGCCGATGATGCAGCTCGTGTCCGGCGATCACGTAGACAATGGCGCGCGCGCTGATTTGTTTATTGTTCGCGGTGCCACGGCGTGCTGCGGCCTCGGCGTCGAGGTGGCGAATCAGCTGAATGGTGGCATTGCGGATGGTCATGAACTCCTGGAGCAGATCATCCATCGTGCGCCGGCCAAATTTTCCGCCGGCGATATAGTCGTCCTGCTCGAAGCCTTCAATGGGAGTCTGGTCGCCGCGTGCGATGCGCAACACTCGATAACTCATGATGCGCTCGGTATCATTCACGTGCCCCAGCACCTCTTTGACGCTCCATTTGCCCGGTGCATAGCGGAACTCGGCCTTATCGGCGCTGACCTTGCCAAGGAGATCGCGCGTCTCCTGGGCCTGCTTTTGAAGCGTGGCAACCGGGTCGTCGGATTTGACGAGCGAAATGTATCGTTCGTAATAGGGATCGTATTCCGTTTGGTGCGGGCGTTGAATGCCGGTGGCGAGGGTGCTCATAAGTCCTCCACGCGTTTGATTCCGAACATTGCCTGAAAGTCGCGCGTGTCCATGGCCTCCTCATGGTAATAGTATCGCTGGCCATCACGCGCACACGCCCCTGTCCGGACGCGCGGCTCGCGAGGGAACAAAGATTGTCCGCACTTTCCACTTTGGTGCTACGAAAAAATGGGAGACGACCGGAAATGATTACGCGACTGGACCGTAGTGTTTGTGGCTTTGCAGAAACGCGGGAACCACGGAAATCGCTACAAAAAGCTGGATTTCCACAGCTTCATTGCAACCGCCGGGGAGTAAAATCGATTTGGCCACCGAAATGCGGCAGTGGTTTCAATCCCTTATAAGGAAAGGATTTCGAGCACAATGTGGAAGCCCACGAATCAACCTGCGACACCTGGTCGGCCGAGCGAGCCGGAGCGTCCGGCGACGACCTCCATGCCGACGCCTGCACCCATGGCGAGCGAACCGGCAGCGCCGCGTCCGGTGGTAACCACCACCTCCGACCAGGCCACCATCGGCAAATCGCTGGTCATTAAGGGTGAAGTGACTGGCTCTGAATCGCTATACATCGACGGGCGAGTCGAGGGATCGATTAACTTGTCCGGCAATCGCGTGACCGTCGGGCGGAACGGCGTGGTCTCGGCGAACATCAATGCTCGGGAGATTGTGGTGCTTGGCAAAGTACGCGGCAATCTGACTGCCAGCGACCGCGTGGATATTCGTAGCGATGGCTCGCTCACGGGCGACGTGGTCGCAGCCCGTATCTCGATCGAAGACGGCGCCTTCTTCAAAGGCGGAATTGATATTCGCAAGGCCGGCGGAAAGCCGGAAGAAGTGAAAGCCGCTTCCGCGTCGATGTCGGCTGAGCCGGCGATTGCCGCCCGGGCCTAGACGCGTTCTTCACTACGTCGTTCGCCGATCGTTGCTCGCGGCGCGAAGGATTGGGCATCTCGTTATTCGGGATGCCCTTTGTCTTGCTGCAATGGGCGAATATCGCTCCGTCTCAACGCAGATTTGTCTATGTCTTCTACGGTTCCGTTCCTGCAGACATTGTCTCTGCCCTTGCGCCTTCCGCGAGCCGCGGATCAAGGGCGGTCTTTCTTCTCCTTAAATCCGCCGGCAATTCCGAGCGCAGGAGCCACAACCCTGCTGCCACCGCTGCGGCCCAGGTTAGAGAGCCGAGCGCCAATGCGGTGAGGTCTCCGCTGCGGCTGCCATTGAGATCGATGCTCCGCATTACTTCGTAACTTAATCCGCCGGACACCGCGCCGATTAGCGCCGATTTGCTCAGTTCCTTCCAGTTCAATCCTCCGAGCGGAACCATTCCTCGTACATGCAGAAGCAGGGCGATGGTCACGGCGTTGGCTGCGATGCCCAGATCGGAGGCGATGGCGAGTCCCGTGACCGATAACGTGCGGAAGAGCAACGCGTAAATTGGCAGTGAGGCCAAGGTGATCACTGTGGTTGCGATCATCGGCGTCAGCGTGTTGCCGGATGCATAGAAAGCGCGCGCATAGAGAGCCTGGCTCGACCAGAGCGCGAGAGAAAGCGAAAACCAGAAAAAGTAAATGCCGGTGGACGTTGAGTCGGAGAAGGTGAAGTGCCCGCGGCGGTAGACGAGGTCGATGAGCGGAACCGCGATCGCCATCATCCATCCGGTCAGGAGAAGCGATGCCGCCGTGATGCGATAAACCGAGGCATTCACGGTATCCGCAAATTCTTCAAACTTCTTTTCGCCGAAGAGGCGTGAGAAAAATGGAAGCGAGGCTTGGCCCGTCGCCTGTCCGAGAATGGCGATGGGCACCGCAAACAGTCGCTTCGCGTAGTTGAGCCGCGCGATGTCCCCAACTCCGCTCGATGCGAAGTAGCGAAGGATCCAGTCGTCGGCAGTAACCAGCGAAACCCCCAGCATGAGCGGGATCGACAGTCTGACCCATTCGCGGAAAGCTTCATTCTTTACGTCAAATGACGGTCGATAGCCTGTGCCGGTTCTTGCCGCCCCAATGGCATTGATCAGGAACGGTCCGGCGATGCTGCCGATCAGTGCACCATAAGCCAGTGATGCAATGCCAAATTGGCGGCCCGCGATCACTCCCCCCGCGATGATGAAGACGTTGTAGATGAGCGGGCCGAAGGCGGGGAGAAGAAACAGCCGATGCGATAGCAGAACGGCCGAGACAACGCCTCCAACGTAGAAGAAAATTTGTGCTGGAAGCAGAATGCGCGTCAGGTGCACGCAAAGTTGCATCTGCGCGGGAGTGAAACCGTGGAACATCCAGGCGGCAAATTGCGGAGTGAATATTTCGGCGATGATCGTGCCGGCGATCAACACGGTGGTCATCACGGTGATGATGATCGAGAAGGTGACTTGCGCCTCATGCTCACGTTTTTCTGCCAGAAAGCGGGTATAGATCGAGATGAAGGTGATCGAGGCGGTGCCCCCGGCCACGATGTAATTGAGCCAGTCGGGAAGGGTGAATGCGGCGACGTAGGCGTCGGTTTGCTGGCCGGCGCCGAAAGCATAGGCGATGTAGGCTTCGCGGATGTATCCGATCACACGGGAGAGCGTGATGGCAGTCATGAGGAGCAGCGTCGCCGATAACGCGCTGTGCTGATGAGATGGCCGGAAGAAACGCGGGAAGCGCATCGTCATTATTGGCAGGGTAACGCATTCGGAGCGGCGCGGGTGTGGGATTGATGGTTGAGAATCGCGGATGATACGGAGCGAGAAACGGTCCCCGGCAAGTTCAATGGATGAAGCGCGGCGGGCGTGAGCCTTCCCTTAGCAAAATGGAAGAAACGCCGCTGGACTGCCGGCGAGTCGCCCGCAATACTCTCAGGTTCTGGCCAGTTCCTGGCTAAGGACGCTGGCGTTGCTGGCGAAGCAGAGGGCGGTCTCGGAATCGACTGTACCGGCCCGGACCAGCTTGGCAATCTCGGCGTCGAAGTGCTGCATACCTTCACTCTCGGCGACTTTGATGCAGTCGAGAAGGGTGCGGCCCGGGCGCTCTCCCTGCTCGATGCAGTCGCGTGTTCGGGAATTCGATTTCAAGATTTCAACCACTGCAACCCGTTCGCCGGCGTCGGCCCGTGGAATCAGGCGCTGAGCGATGATGTAGCGGAATGTCTTGGCGAAACGTTCGCGCACGGACTGTTGTTCGGGAGGGGCGAATGACCCGACGATTCGCTCGACGGTCTTCAAGCTGTCGACGGTGTTCATACTGGAAAGAATGAGGTGGCCATTCTCGGCCGCCTCGAGGAGAATTTCCAGCGTTTCACGATCGCGAATTTCTCCCACCATGATTACGCGCGGCGCTTGCCGCAAGGCAGCTTTCAAGGCCATCGCAAAGCTGGGCGCGTCGCTGCCCAATTCGCGCTGGTGCACCGTTGATTTCTTATGGCGGTGCAGAAATTCAATAGGATCTTCGACAGTAAGGATGTGGTAGCAATGTTCCGCATTGATGCGATCGATAAGGGAAGCAAGCGTCGACGACTTGCCCGCGCCCGTGCCGCCCGTGACGAGAATGATGCCGTTGCGCACGTGGGCAGCGTCCTCCAGTTGCGGCGGCAGGTGGAGCGAGCTGAACGTGGGGATAACGGTCGGAATCACTCGCATCACGACCGCGCAGCTGCCGCGCTGAATGAAGACATTCACCCGAAAACGGGCGGTGCCCGGCAGTCCGTAGGACACGTCGCAGGAGCCTTGCTCGCGCAGGGTGCTGAGAGCCTGCTTGTTGGAACCGATGACGTCGGAGGCGATCCGGCGGGTATCGTCAGCGGAAAGAGTGCCAACGCCAGGTAGCTCGACGGTGGTCAACTGTCCGTGCACTTCAACTTGCGGAGGACGGTTGGGCGAGAAAATCAGGTCGCTCACCTTCAGCGAGGTGCGCAACATTCCGGCCAGCAGGACCGAGGTCGGGATCGAAGCCCGATCCGTAATCCCCTCGAAGGGAATTGAAATCGTCGAATTCCCCGGAGCTGCCATGGCGTGAAACTCCCAATAAACGCAAAAATTGATATCACCGGGGAGAGCCAGTCGACGTACAAAATAGACGACCGGCGGATGCACCTACACTTTGAATGTAACGCGATTGCGGCGAAGGACGAAGGACAAGTAGTCCATAGACCTCGGTAATGAGGGAGAAGGAGCCCGGACGATTGCACCAACTCATGATCCGAATCGACGCCGGGCAGAGAACGCCCTGACAGGCAGGAATGACTCGGAGTTTAGCCGCCGCTCTTCAAATAGAACTCGGCGAGTTCCATATCGGCCGGCGTTGTGATCTTTATGTTTTTTGGGGAACCCATCACTACCGCTACCGGAAGCCCGGCGCGCTCGATCAGCGATGCTTCGTCGGTCCCAACGAAGCCGTCGGCAGCGGCGTCATCAAAAGCCTTTTTTAAAATGTCATAGCGAAAACCCTGCGGTGTTTGCGCCATGACGACGCTGGCGCGCGGAATCGTCGCTTTTATGATCGCTCCATCGGCTGTTCGTTCGACTTGCTTGATGGTGTCGACCGCCGGCCAGCCGGCGATCGCTGCCTGATGTTTGTCAACCGCCTCGATTATGTGGCCGATGATTTCCTCCGTGACGAACGGGCGAACGGCGTCGTGCACGAGCACGATATCGTCCGCGTTCGCGGAGAGCGCCTTCAGGGCATTCGCCACCGAGTCCTGGCGGTGCTCGCCACCTTCGACCGTTTGCAGAGGCTTTTTCAAAATTTCAGGATATTGCTTCTCAAGCTGCGCTCGGAAGCCTGCGATCTCGTCCTTGCGGAGTGCAACCACGATCTTGTGGATGGCGGGCGTCCGGGCAAAAACGCGCAGCGTGTGCACCAGAATCGGTACGCCGCCGAGTTCCTTGAACTGCTTGGTGGGCGCGGCAGCCGACGGCGGAGCCATTCGTGTCCCGAGTCCGGCCGCGGGAATAATAACAAATACGTTCATTTGAGTCCGCTATTGGACGATCAGTATAGTTGCTCTCCGCGATACTGGCGAGCAGGCCTAGTCGGCAGCGCGATCGATAGGCAGAGGAGACTTCTTGTTGGGGTCGGTGATCCCACTACTGATTCCACTACTGATTCCGCTGCCGCCGGCCACCGGCGGTGCGGATACTGGAATGGGCGAATTGCCCGTCTTGGAATCGTGACGGCTTGCGCCCCGCTCATCCCATTTGCCGAAAATCATCTTGCCGGCGGTGGTCTGCAACACGGATGTCACCGAAACGTCAATCGTCTTACCGATCATTTTGCGTGCGTTATCGACGACCACCATCGTCCCGTCGTCCAGATACGCGACGCCCTGATTGTATTCTTTGCCTTCTTTGAGGATGAAGACTCGCATGATTTCGCCCGGCAGTACGATGGGCTTGAGAGAGTTGGCGAGTTCGTTGATGTTCAGTACGGCTACGCCCTGGAGCTGAGCAACCTTATTAAGGTTGAAATCATTGGTGATGATCTTACCTTCGTAGACCTTGGCGAGTTCGATCAGTTTCATATCGACTTCGCGCACCGCGGGGAAGTCATCCTCGACGATCTGGATTTGGGGCGAGGCGGTTTTTTGCAGACGCTGCAGAACGTCGAGGCCGCGGCGGCCACGGTTGCGCTTTAACGAGTCGGCGGAGTCGGCGACCAGTTGGAGTTCGCGAAGCACGAATTGCGGGATGACCATCAGGCCGTCGAGGAATCCGGTCTCGGCGATATCCGCAATGCGGCCATCGATGATAACGCTGGTGTCGAGGATCTTGTAGCTCTTCTTGCCCTGCTTTTCGCCGCCGAAAATACCGCCTAGAGCGGCCAGGTTCAGTAGATCGCCCTTGTTAGCACCGACCGCCAGGCCTACGTAAGCCATGATCAACATGACCATGATCTGAAGAAAGCTTTGCGTTGCTCCCGGGGGGATGCTGTTGCGAATCACGAGCGCGAAGAGATAGGCGCCGAAGATGCCGAGCACGCTGCCGATGGCGGCGCCGATCAGGCGCTTGAGGCTCATGATGCGCAGCCGCCACTCGAACACAACGATGCCGCAGCCGATGGCCAGGCCGATTATCGCGTCATAATTCTGGGGCAGGTTAAACGGCCGGATGACGAAGCAGATGGCGGCGACAATAAAAATGAATACAATCCGTATGAAGATGACATCCACAACGATACCTCCTTCGGGGAAGGCAGCGTCGCTGCGCCTCCTGCCCCGCGCCAGTCTTCAGGGCTAGGATGAGATGAATGCCCTGTGCCGACGTTCATATTGCGGAGCTGTATAAAAATTAAGTTGGCTCCGTGCTCGGTCGATAACTAGGCTACTGCGAATAGTACGCAGGCAGTATATAACGGGTTGGAAAGCCGAGCCAGTACTTAAGGGCCAATGGTTACTGTCCTTTGGCGGCTTTAGCACCCGATCTACGTACCGCTGTCTTGCACCAGGCGCGCCATCCGCGGCTCCGAAAGCCTGCTGGTAGGAAAGACGACGCTCGGAATGCCAAGTCCTTACATCCCATCGTAATTCGGACCGCCCCCGCCTTCCGGTGGAACCCAGGTGATGATCTGATAGGGATCCTGAATATCGCAGGTTTTGCAGTGCACGCAGTTCGAAGGGTTGAGGCTCATGCGCCTGCCGTTGGGGGCGGACGAGTCTTCCAGCATTTCGTAGACATTGGCCGGGCAGAAGTTCTGGCAGGGGCTGCCAAACTCTTTCACGCAGCGCTCGTTGCAGATGTTGGTGTCGTGGATCACGAGGTGCGCGGGCTGATCTTCTTCATGCTTCGTGCCGGAGTGGTAGAGATCAGTCAGTTTGTCGAAGGTCAGCTTGCCGTCGCCTTTAGCCGGGCCGATGAGCGCGGCTTCCTTGCCGCCGCCGGCGGGAAGCTTGGCAACTGGCTTGAGATTCTCGTATCCCGAGTGCGAAGCGACACGGGTAAATGGTCCACCCCTGAGCAGCGTCTGCAGGCCGCCATTGATCATGCCGCCGATCAAGCCGTTCTTGAACCCCTGATGGAAATTGCGCACTTGCCAGAGTTCGTCTTTGATCCAACTGGATTCGACGCGGGATTGGAACTGGCCGAGAGTGGCCTTGGACGAGTCATCTTTAGTTAGTGCTTCGAAGGCGGTTTCGGCGGCTAGCATCCCGCTCTTGATCGCGAGATGAATGCCTTTGAGGCGCGCCGAGTTGAGGAAGCCGGCCGAGTCGCCCGTGATCATCCAGCCATCGCCTGCCAGCGGCGGCAGCGACCACCAGCCTCCGTAGGGCAGTGACTTGGCTCCATAGCGGATCATTTTGCCGCCGGCGAGGAGTTTCGCCACAAAGGGATGTTGTTTGAAAGTCTGGAGCACGTGTTGCGGGTCGAGGCGCGGGTCCTGGTAATCGAGTCCGGTGACGAAACCGAGGGAGACCACGTTGTCGCTCGAGCCGTAGATCCAAGCGCCTCCGTATTCTTTTGTGGTCAGCGGATAGCCCATGGTATAGATGACCTCGCCCTTCTCCATGCGGCCTGCGGGGAGCTCCCATAGTTCTTTCACACCGACGCCATAGGTCTGCGGGTTGCGGTCCTTCATCAGGTCAAACTTTTCGATGAGCTGCTTGGTGAGTGAGCCGCGCGGCCCTTCGGCCAGGACCGTGACTTTGGCTTTCACGTCGTACCCGGGCTCGAAGTTCGACTTCTGCTGGTTCTGCTTGTCGACTCCTTTGTCGTCGGTGCGAACGCCCGCTACGCGATCACCGTCATAAAGAAGTTCGGAGCCGGCAAATCCGGTGAAGATGGTGATGCCGGCTTCTTCAACCTTTTCCGCCAGCCACTTCACGAATTTGTTGATTGAGATGACGTAGTTGCCGTGGTCGCGCAGCGGTGGCGGCGTGATAGGAAGCTTGTAGCGGCCGGTGCGCGTCAGGAAGTAGACGCCCTCTTTGTGGACCTCGGCATCGAGCGGAGCTTCTTTTTCGAAGCCCGGGAGGAGCTCTTGCATAGAACGCGGGTCGAGGAGAGCTCCGGAGAGGCAGTGCTGCCCGGCTTCGCGGGATTTCTCGAGGACGTAGATGTTTTCCTTCGAGAGCGGGGCGTCGGCGTGCTTGGTGTTGTGGGCGTCGATCAATTGCGAGAGGCGCAGGGCACAGGCCATGCCGGCAGGCCCGCCGCCGACGATGACAACATCGGCGGGCATTTCCGGGTGGTCGATGTTTGGGATGGGTTTGCGGAAGATCAGCATTTGGCTCTTATAACGATTGCAGTCAGCTTGGACGGTCGCACGCCTGCACGCTCAGGTCGGAGCGGAATCCGACGCGAAACTCACCATAATATCGGAAACGGCGTCTGCGCGGGTTTCGCTTTCCGCACTCTCACCACTTTTTGAAAATCACGAACACTGCGCCGACAATCAATGCGAAGCCGGCGAAATAGTTCCATTTCAGTTCCTGATGAAAGTAGAGAATTGAGAAGACTGCGAATACAGTGAGGGTGATGACTTCCTGGATGGTCTTTAGCTGGGCGATCGTGAATTCGTACGAGCCGATGCGGTTGGCGGGAACCTGGAAGCAGTATTCGAGGAAGGCGATCAGCCAACTCACCATGATGACCTTGAACAGGGGCGCGGTTTTGTATTTGAGGTGCCCGTACCAGGCAAATGTCATGAAGATGTTGGAGCAGGTGAGAAGCAGGATCGTTCGCATGGGAATATGTTGCCTGAATTACGGAACTGTTGCCTTTTGATGAAGGCTTTTGGGCGATTGGCAGGCAACTCCTGTTCGCCGAGCGCGAAGGAAGAGCCCAGGCTGAGCCAGGGGTCTCCTGATGATTGTTCCGGTTGCAGGGCCCTAACCCTTGTGGTACCTTAAATAATTGTCCCGGACAATCAGGAAGGGATCAGGGAAGTATTGTGCCTGAAAGGACTTGCTTCCACCGCTGGCGTAGCTCAGTCGGTAGAGCATCTGATTTGTAATCAGAGGGTCAGGGGTTCAAATCCCTTCGCCAGCTCCAAGGAATAATTTCCGGAACGGGCGGTCTGCGCGGAGGCGCGCGCGAGAAGCGCAAACGGTTATAACGCACTTCATCAGGTAATTTTCCGGCGAGTGTAACTGTCAGGCGAGAAGTTCCCGCATTACGTTTCCCGAGCTGCGCAGTGCCGTTTGAGATGAGCTGTGACGTAGGTGTGTTTTGGGCGCGTTCATCTCGACGGAGGTTTCGGATTTGCACAGGTGGGTGAGCGGTTAAAGCCAACAGACTGTAAATCTGTCCCTCTCAGGAGGTACGGAGGTTCGAATCCTCCCCTGTGCACCAGTTGCAAGCTTCAGTTGGACTGAGGCGAGCCGTAATCGAGTTGGCGATTGCGGGGTGAAGAAGTTGACGATCAGAAACAAGTTCGCACTGGCTCTGGCGGCGTATGCGGTACTCGGCGTTTTAGCCTGGACAACGCTGTCGGATGAAGTGATTCAGGTTTCAGGATGGAATCTGAAGCTGCGAACTGGAACACTGCTGATTCTGGGTTTGCTGGTCTTCAAGTCGGCGCTGTTTTACTGGCGGACCAGAATTGAACAAAATCAGCTCGAAGAAGAGCGCGAGAGCGGAGCGGAAACGACGCGCTGAATGTAGAGACGGGGCTTGCACCGTCTGAGACGCGGCGAACCGCTTCTCTACTGGGAGTTTTGAGCCGATGTAGCTCAGTTGGTAGAGCACTCCCTTGGTAAGGGAGAGGTCACCAGTTCAATCCTGGTCATCGGCTCCATGAGTTGCGAGTTCCGAGTTGTGAGTCGCGAGCAACATCGCAAAGGTTCGGGACCGATGAATGTAGTACTGAGAGCTGACAGCTGAGAGCTGACAGCTGGTTTTGAGGGCGGGAGTAACTCAGTGGTAGAGTCACAGCCTTCCAAGCTGTTGGTCGCGGGTTCGATTCCCGTCTCCCGCTCCAGTGATTGAGAGCATGGGTTTTGAGCAAGCCAGGATCGGTGTTGTACGGGAGCGCGAGTTCGCGGAGCTGAAGTCCGGGATCGAGCGTGCCTTCGCCAGCGACCGGGTTGAGAAGTTTTTGAAGTCGCTGAAGTCGTCGGGAATTCCGGCTCGCGATATGGATCGGATTCTGGCCGCGAATGCGCTCGATGCCGCGGCTGAAAGCAAGGCTGGAACGGCGCAGTCGTTGTACCAGGCGATGCCGGTTTCAGATCAGGCGCAGGTGCGGGAGTTTTACCTGTCGAGAGTGGAAGAAGTGAGTCCGGCACTGCGCGCGAAGTTTCATAAGGTTTATCAGTATTCATGAGTTGATTTGCAAGCCGGCCCCAGGCCGGCGGTAGAGGAAAAAGGAAATGGCGAAGGAAAAATTTGATCGGACAAAGCCGCACTGCAACGTAGGGACGATTGGTCACATCGATCATGGCAAGACGACGTTGACGGCGGCGATCACGAAGGTGTTGCAGAAACACAATCCGAAGATCGTGTTCCGGTCGTTCGATTCGATCGACAACGCTCCGGAAGAGAAGGCGCGCGGGATCACGATCGCGACGGCGCACGTCGAGTACGAGACGGCGAACCGGCACTACGCGCACGTCGACTGCCCCGGCCACGCCGACTACATCAAGAACATGATCACGGGCGCCGCGCAGATGGACGGCGCGATCCTGGTGGTCGCGGCGACGGACGGTC
>Ga0335080_10003771_pt1 | contig 15380 bp, 18 predicted proteins | sample Lox_Sample_34_FD_206720 | JGI IMG/M metagenome (GOLD analysis project Ga0335080, IMG submission 206720) | Soil microbial communities from Loxahatchee National Wildlife Refuge, Florida, United States - Lox_Sample_3.4 | ecosystem: Environmental > Terrestrial > Soil > Wetlands | place: USA... | reverse complement strand
TTGACATCGCTAACATAGGCTTGCTTTTCCAGCGCGCGGCCGTTTCTTGTGATGAACAGAAAATCTGTGGTTAGCATTCCTTCCAGCTCAGCAACATTGCGGGCGTTGCTTGCCTGATCAAAGGCGCGCTCTGCCGCGGCGATATCCGCAGCATTATCAGCCGTACACAAGGACACAGCCACGAGGAGGCACGAAAAGAGCTTGCACATAGCGGGTTATCATATCAAAACCCGATCCGAACAGGCGTCCACGCTTTTACACCACGTTTTTGCGGATTCGTGTTGGCATCGTTTTTACGGCTTCTGCCTTGCAGCGTGGCGGTGATCTCCGCTGCCATTCACTCCGAGGCGCTCTTTGCGACTCTGCCGCCAGGCGCGAACGTAGCAGTGATTCCCGACGGCCCCTACGTTCTGGCAAAGGCACAGGCGCGCGAAATGGTCGCGGAGTGAATCCTGCTATTCCCAACTCAAATAAGACAGCGTGGTGTTGTCCTTGATTACTATCCCCTTGGGCATCATCAGAGGGTTGGCATAGGTCGCGCTGTCGGCCACCGTGTATTGGTGCTGCGGCTCGAAAGCGCTCCCGCTCGCGCGCGCCACGATCAACTCGGCATTATCCTTCAGCAGAAACAAAAGCTCTCCCGAAATCAGGATCACCGCGTTGTCTCCCTGCCTGGGATCGCTGGTCCAGAGTGTTTTTCCGCTGGCGGCGTCGACGCAGAAAAAGATCCCGCTGTTCCGGTTGGAGAATCCGAAAATGAGATTGCCCTTTTTGCACCGGAGAGCTGAACCGCATGGTGAGCTCGGAAATTTGCCAGGTTTTTTCCGCAACCCAGGCATTGTCGCGCTTGCTTACCTGAAGGAAAATCAGGTTCCCGTCCTGATCCAGCCGGTACTCCGCCCCCGTGGCGTCCGTGAAGATCAGGCACAGGAGGGCCATCGCTAAATAATTCAAAGACTTGCAGGTGTTTGGACCGCCAATTATCAGGGCCTTAGCAGAGCGGTAACAGGTGATGCAGCGGATCCTGGTGGAGTCCGCGAGCAGGAAATTTAGCCATCTCAAGCTCGTGCTTCGGCGGTGGCGATAACTCAGGCTTTCGCCACACCCGAGGCTTTCAGTTCACGCACCGGACTGGGCTCCGTTTTCCTCGTGGTCCTGCCGCAACCAGGAGGGCGAAGCGTATAATCGGAAAGCCGGGCGAAACTAAGTGCTACGATGTGACGCATGTGCCGAATCGTCTTGCTCAGGTGCTGCCCCACGATTCTCGCTTTACTAGGGGCCGCCTCCGCGCAGACCTTCCAACCCGAGATTCCCAAGGCATGGAACGACAGGGACGTCGCCGGGTTTGAAACACCCCTGGCCTATCGCGACTGGTCGCCCCGCCAGGTATCCGAAACCCAGTATTATGCATTGAAGGTCAGGCCGATCTGTCGCACATATCCGGCGTATAGGCCCGGGATGGAGCCTGCCGGATATGTTGAGTCGTTGAAACAGAAAGAGCCTGAAGTCATCTTCGACCCTGCGAAGCTGAAGACGAAGGAAGACTGGATCCGGGCCGGGAAGTTGGTGTTCGAATCGGATATCGTCTTTTTTCCCGCACCTGCTCAGTTCTCGGTCTCCGGGGTCGCAGGGCCGATGAAGGACGGCACGTTTCCCTACTTTGTTCCCCGTCATCGGTACGTGATTCGGAAAAAGGGCGTCCTGGAGACTGGCTTTGGCTCGTGCGCTGGCTGCCACACTCGAATCATGCCGGACGGCTCTTTTGTGCCGGGCGCACAGGGCATGGTGGATCCTCCGTCAACAGAAGCCATGTTGGACGCGATACGCACCGCCAACGCCGAACAACTTCGCGCCCGCGCGGAGCGGGCTTGGGCCCTCTTTGGCGCGCCGTGGATCGCGGACAAGGAAGCCTTTGTGTTAGCGCCGGAATAAAACAGCGGCATTTCCGCCGGTTTTATAGCTGGGAAGCTGCCCCCATTGGCGGAGATGCGGTACGCACTCTACATAAGTTTCGAAATTGCTCGTCCGGCAAGCGGACGCTGTGGCATGCGAGAACGGGCTCATGGGAGAACGGGTCTGCCGCTATTGCCAGCGTTCGTTTCATCCATCCAAGTTTCAGCCTGCTCAAGCTGTCTGTAGCGATCCGGTCTGCCAGCGTCGGCGCCGCAACGATTACCATCGCCGGAAGATCGCTACCGATTCGGTGTATCGACATCCACAACGTGCGCCCGCAGCTACAACCCAAACGTGCCTTTGTGCGGATGGAGCCCGAGGCCGGCGAACGCTTCGAGGTGGACTGGGCACTTCGGCACTCTCAGCTACGCGGGCGACCAGCGGAAGCTATATGCTTTCGCGTTGGTCGATGGGCACAGTCGGATGTCGTATCTGGAGTTCACCCACAGCCAATGCTTCGAGACCTTCATACGTTGTCACATTCACGCATTTGCGGCTTTCAATGGGGTAAGCCGGTACGTGCGCCAGAATTTCTGGCCGTTGCGCGAATTTACCGACCTGCATGATGTGAACCGGCATGCGCGACAGTGGCTGACCGAGGTTGCCAATCAGCGGCTCCACCATGAGACCCGTGAGAGACCCATCGATCGCTTCCGCGCCGATGCCCTACGTCCGCTCCCGGTGATCCCTTATGATTACCGCGACACCGTCGAAGCTCTGGTCCACAAGGATCTCCGTTTGCAGTTTGATGGCAATCGCTACTGCGTCCCGCATCGTTTTGTGGGGCGGCGGCTCACGGTGAAGGCCGATTCCAATTCCGTTACCATCTATCACCGCTATCAGGAAATCGTCTCCTACGCGCACAGTTGGCGGCGTGGCCAAACCTTAGGCGCCGAGCGCTTCGAGCGGGAACTGTCCGAACAACGTCCAGCGGCCCGCCGCTCCCAGCATCAGCGGCGCTTCCTCGATTTTCTCGACGGCCTCTGCGCCGCCGACGTAGCTGAGGGCTATCTGCGTGGCATGGCCGATAGCGACCGTGTGCTTTCGCGCCAACTGAACGAACCGCTGGAATTGATCCGGCAGTATGGAGCGGATGCAGTGGCCGGCGTGTGATCCGCGCTTGAACGAACTGGCGACCGATCCGTTGTCGCTGCTGGCCTACGATGCTTTCATTCTTGAATCCGGAAAGGAATCCGATGACTCTGCCAGAGAAACTGGATCAGCTGAGCCTGTCGACCATGAGCCGCCAACTGGAGACGACGATCTCTGAGGCCGCCGCCAAGAACCTCAGTGTGACCGCCACGCTGGAATGGCTTGCCGATATGGAACTCGAGGCCCGCAACCGCCGCGCCATTGAACGCCGCTTCAAATGCTCGCGCTTGCAGGCGCAGCCCTCCATTGACGCCTTCCACTTTCACCATCACAAGACCCGTCTACAAAACAAGAACCGCATTCTGCGTCTACTCGACCTGGAGTTTCTGCGAAAGGGCACTAATCTTGTGTTCATCGGGAATCCCGGCGTGGGCAAGACCTTCCTTTCCAAAATCGTTGGCTGGCGCATCTGCCAGGCCAACCAGCGCATCTTGTTCACCACGGCCATGGACATGCTGAATCATCTGCTCGCTTCGCAAGTGGATCACTCGCTGGTCCGCAAGCTCAAGACCTACACCGGGCCGACGGCGCTCGTCGTGGACGAGCTTGGCTACTTGGCCCTCGATCAGCAGAGCTCGAATCTTTTCTATCAGGTCATCTCCAGCCGGCTTCCTCGTGCTCTTGGCCGCCGAATTCGAACGGGAGTTGATCCGTGACGCACCCTGACGGGTCAGAGGAGGTATCAGGTCGATTACGCCGCTGGCAAGGTAGTTCACGGCCGTTCCGATCGGAACCTGCCACCACATCGCCCGAGCAAGGTTTTCGATAGCGACGCGGCTCCGTCACCAAGGGCGATCGTATCGCCAGATCGCAGCATCCCTGGGGTTGGGTGGCGGGACGCTGGTTCGGACATTACATTGGCTGGAGGCAATCAGAGGAAGACGGGCCAGTATAGATCCGCGAATTATAGGCGGACGATGTAAGGATGGGGTAAGCAATAGCACCGCCTGAAGTTGCCCCACGCGCGAGTTCGGAACCCGAGATACAAGTGTTGTGTTCATCCGCAGCGTGGAGAGAGCTGGCTTTGGTCTCTTGGTTCGGAGCCTGCTGCCACATCGCCCGCACGGTAACAACAACGCCTTTCGCGAGCCGTGAGCGAGAGGCATTCTCCGACTCGTTGTTGAAGTATCGTCTGTGCATATCAGGCATTAAGAGCTGAAGAGCGCTATATTAAACAGCATGGCGGTCAACATCGATCCGTGGTCTGACGTTCGCGCCGCGATTCGCCAGCGCGACATCCGCGCTCTCATGAGCCTCATGTTCAATCCCAAAGAGCAAAGGCTCAACTTCGGGTTCAGCACGGAGAACGAGTTGTGGGATTTCAAGAAGGACTGCCCAAAGGTGGGCAAAGATAATCTCGGCCCTTGGGCCGACCTTGCGAAGGAGATTCTAGGCCTACACAATAACGGCGGAGGAGCTTTAGTTTTCGGGATTTCTGACAACTATACGTTTGTGGGCGCGAAGAACCGCCTCGATAGTAAACAACTCAATGACGGCCTCCGCCGCTTCCTTCCAGATCGTATTTGGGTGGATTTTAACCGTGAGTTCATACGAGCCGACCAGAGCTTTCTAGGATTTGCTTTGGTTCCGCCCCGTGGCCCGACTCTGGAGCGATTCACCGCTGATGCACCTCCTACTAATGGCAAAATACTCTTTCATGCCGGTTGGTCCGCATTGCGAACCAAGGACTCCACCTACCTTCTGACTCCGGCAGAGGCAGATCAGCTCGACAAATCACGCCCTGAGCCCATCGTAGGCCGTCAGTATGCAATTGATGAGCAATTCTACCGAATTCTGCAACCGGATTACCGAACCTTTGTGGAGCGGGAGGAAGCGGGAACCGCCATTGAAAATGGCCTCTACGATGACCGTGTTGCGGTTGTGTCTATTGTGGGTATCGGTGGCATAGGAAAGACCGCGCTGGCAACTTGGGCCGTCCTCCGTGCGTACCATAAGAAGACCTTTCAGTTCATTGTCTCAATTACGGCAAAAGATCGAGAGTTGACCGCAAGCGGAATTCGTGCAATGCGTCCGGGTCTGACTAGTTTCGAGGCCCTTCTGGACAGCACTGCAGACGTTATAGGCTTTCCAGAATTGAAATCCCTGGATCCGATGTCGAAGGAGGCCGAAATCCGAACCCTGCTAAAGGGAAGCAACGGCCTCTTGTACGTTGACAATCTAGAGACGGTAGATGACGCACGCGTGATCCAGTTCCTCGACAACCTACCAGACCAGACAAAAGCCATAATCACATCGCGACGGACCACTGTTAGAAAGCTCATCAGTCCGGTTGACCTGAGCGGCCTCAACAACAAAGAAGTAGTAGCTTATGTGAACTCGCTGGCTGGCGAGCAGCGCTTTTCGTACGCGCGCACCCTAAACGAGACAGAGCGACTCCGAATTGGTGATGCATGCGACCGTATCCCGCTCGCAATTCGGTGGATCTTGTCGCGAGCCCATAGTGCTGCCGAGGCCGTCACAAATGCGGAGGCCCTCACAAGCACGCCCAGGAAAGGCGAGGTCTTGCTAGAGTTTTCGTTCAGGCGGGTGTTTGAGGGCATGTCAGAAGCCGAAAAGAGTATTCTTCGGGTCATGTCACTCTTTCAGAAACCCCTTCCAACTGAAGCATTGATTGTCGGTTCTGGCCTGGCGCAGAGTGTGCTCGACGATGCCTTGGAATCACTTTCGCGAGATATGCTCATTCAACGTCAGTTTGATCCAAATTCGAACGACTATGTGTTTAGCCTAAAGCCGATCCCACGTTCTTTCGTTCTGGCCGAGCTCGACAAACACCAAAAGACTGCTGAGAGCGTTCGCAGGAAACTTACGGACTGGTACGAAGGGCGCGACGTACCCGATGCTGAAATGCGCTTATTAGTCAGAGAACTCCGTCAGGGTCGAATGGCTCCAGAGATGGCGCTCCTAGACCTCGCCAAAGCCGCAGGGCGGAACAACGAATTCGACACGGCCACGAAGCTATACGAACAAGCGCTAAGCCGCGCGCCGACAAGTTGGCTTGCCGCGTGGGACTTTGCGGAATTCAAGCGCCACAAACTTCACGACCGAACAGGGGCGCTACATCTGTACGAAAGGGCTGCAGCCAACGCCCCCAGGCGGGGACCGGACCGCGCTCTGATTTTTCGAGAATACGGGTTCCTTTTGCGCGAGTCCGGAGAGGCAAATGCCACCGACCTGGCAATAGAGAAGTTCGATGTTGCTCTTAAGGAGACACCAAACGATCCGATTGCCATTTATGGTTTGGCTAGCATGCTCGATAGGAAAGGGTACTCTGATCGTGTCATCGAGCTCCTCGAACCGTTGAGGACCCACTCAAACCCAAAGACCAGGGAGCGCTGCCTGCCCCTGCTGCTGAAGGCCTACGAGCGCAAGAATGACATCCTAAAGGCCGCCGAACTACGAGATCAACTTGTGAGCTAATGGTTCCGTTTGGCTTCAGATAAGCCCCCACTTGCGAGATTGTTCGCTCCCACGAAAGGTATCTAAACCAGAGACGCCTCTCGCGGGGCTATCGCCCCGATTATCGAATCTCTTAACGCCTTTCTAAGCTGTTCGACTGCGCCAGCCAGCCGTCCGCAGGAACCCTGTTTCCCGGCCTGCCGCAGGTCCACACCTTTCCGGCCCCGAAGACTGCACGATTTACTTCGCGCAGGGGGGCCCGTCCCGCTTTCGATGCTGCACTGCAACAAATTCTGAAAGCGTCGGCCACGGTCCGATTACAGTAGTGCGAAATCCAGGAGCCATTCGGGAGCGGGGCTCAACCGGAAAGTGCCAAGCGCCAGGAGATTCTGTGTCCGGCACACTGGCAACCTGACGAGAGCCATCCTACGCGAAACGCAGTGCGTATCGCCTTCCCGCGCGCAGCGTCGCGGCAATCGTGCCGTCCGCCGCTGTGACGAGCGTCATGGGCCGGTTGAAATCGAAGAACTGGACCGTCATCGCGCAAGATTCCGCAAGAGCCGAGCATTCAATATCGTAGGGAAGCCGCCGGAGGCCGACAACGCGGCCCATTCGTTGGCGCTGTGGCCGCCAGCCTGAATGACATGAAGCTCGCCGGGTCGGTTCTTCGCTTGGACGGTTCGGCATAGAGCCTGCGCCTGGGCCAACGGGATATGGTTGTCGTTGGAGCCATGCAGCAGGAGGACGGGAAAGCCAACGAGGCGGAGAGCAAGAAAAAACAAACGTACCACAAACTGCGGCGATTCCACAGCGACTTAACAAAATCAGGTACCTGCACAACCATAGTTTTCTATCTTTGTTTATCTTTGTAAACCTTCCACAGGATTCACTTCGTCTGTTCGAAGATGTCGGCTTATCGCCGAACCCTATTGACGGGGAAACTCTCTTGAGAAATCGGGTTTACTGACCTGTGTCCTCTCAAAGCTTGGAACTCCCGTTAACATAGTGCACGGAGGTAATGCTTGGTCTCATGGAAATCTTGGTGATTTTCGCGCTGTGAAGTCGCAATGGATGCACTGCCGTCCGGCTCTTCCGCCATCGCTGGAATTTCGTGCAGGGAAGGTGTCGCGCTGGCCGTCTCCTCATCGGGAATGGCTAGTACCCCGCCGATCTCGCCCCGGGGCGGTGCCGACTGCCGTTGAGGCTATATCCGCGAGTGGGGTGTAGGAGCTGGTTGGCGACTAATCCGAGGGCGGCAGCGGAGAGAAACGATATCCGCGAACCACTGGAAGCTGCGCTAACGTCGGGTTACTCTGCGAACGCGAAATCCACGTTCGCAGCGTATAGTCCCGGGGCCAGCGCGCGAGCATCGGTCAAAGTAAACGTAACTGCGCACGTCAGGATTCCGGAACGCGACCAGCCGGATACGAGCTCCACCGGAGCCGTACCGTCAGAGGTGCCGCTGGTGCACGACGCGGACTGGGCGCCCTGCGTGGAGCGGGTGGCGCTGCCGTTCCACGAAAAAGGGAATGCGGCGGCGGGCCTGGCCACGATCCGGATCGGCTGGCCAGGCAAGGAGCGTACCCAGGCGGTGATGTTCGCGGTCTGGGCCGTTACGTCGGAGGCTCCGTCCGCCGACACGCGGAAGCGGAGCGGAATCTGGCTTGGGAGGAGATATGCTTCCGGCCGGACCTGCAAGAGTAAGGTCGTGGTGGCGGTGCGCTGTCCGTAGCCACAGACGGTGCAAAAGGCGATTATGAGCCCAATCGCGCGTTTCATCGGTGGTGCTCATCATTCTTATCGGACACCACGCCGAGCGCAATACCAGATTTGCAAAAATGTACCACGCCATCCCGCTACCTTCGTTCCAGTCCTTTACGCACAGTTTTTTCGGTGGAAGCCACGGCGATCGAGAAGGAAAGCGGTGGCAGCGGACCTCCGAGGCGCACCGCGATGGGAATCGATGCCACGCTGTGCAGCGCGGCATTCTCCGGAAGGGTCTTAGTATCCAGGACGAATTCGTAGTCGCCTTCACGCACGTTGTAGAAGGTGAACTTTCCGTCCTTGGAGGTGGTCGTGTATCGCTCGCCCGGGTGCATCCGGATGACGATGCCATCGAGCGGCATACCCTCCGGCCCGGTGACGCGGCCTTCAACGCTGGTCAGCGGGAGCACCTCGAAGTCGGCGCGCGCGACTTGGCGGGGCCGCACCAGGACAGCGCTGGGGGCCATCGCGACCGGATCGTAGTCCGCGGGCAGTTCGGCCAACGACAGCCCCACCTGGTGCTGGCCCTCCGCAACATCGCTGAAGACGTAGCGCCCGTCGACGCCGGTCATCGCGGTTCGCTGGCCGTCGAGGCTGATCGGAATTCCTCGCCCGGGGACCGGTCCCGCCAACCGCCGCACGTTGACAACGCCCTGCAGGGTGCCGGTTAGCGGAACGGCGTTAGCCGCGAATTGATCCAGTCTTTCGTTCGGCAGGCCGCCGCCCCATCGAAACTGTTTGGCCAGCCGGAAGTACAGGCTCCACTGGCTGAGCGCCGCGAGCGTTTCGGATATGGGAATGCCACCACCTTGCAGGAGAAATATGTTCTCCGCGTTGAGGTCCATGTTCAGCAGGTTGCGTAACGCCTCGGCCTGCAGGTTCCAACCTCGAAACAGCCGGAGCCCGATCCCAACCACTGTGGTGCGGTAAGTATTGGTCGCAAAGATGGTGCGGTTGGCCAAGTCTTTCCCGTCTTCCACATTGGCGTACGCGCTCAGCCTTCCTACGTTTGCCTGAAACGAACCCCGCACGTAAATGGAATTGCGCTCGTCGGCGCCCGAGGCGCCCTGCCAGCGCACGCTGCCGCCGATGAAGAAGTTACGGAGTTGGTACATGTCCTCGATTTCCGCGGACCGCTGCCGTTGCGAGGTGGGCGGCATCACGAGGTTCAGCTCGCGCAGGCTCATGCGCAGGTTGTGGCGTCCCACGCTTCGCGCCAGCGTGGCTTCGATCTGGTGGTTGTTGGAGGCTATCGGCGCGTCACCCGGTTGCTGCGATGTAAAGCGGATTACCGAGACCTGGCCGTTGAAACTGAATTTCGCGGGTAGCACGACAGTCAGACCAGCCGATCCGTTGGTGCTGGCCAGCGAGACGGCCGCCGGATCGCTTTCTAGATTATTGCGATAGCGGCTCGCCGAGGCATACAGGTCGACGCGCTTCCAGGGATGCAGGTGAACTTCCGCGAAGGGGCCGCGGCGGTCGCCCACGAAGTAGCCCGCCAGGGGAAAGTACTGCACGCCTTGCAGCACGTAATTCATGCGGAACGTGAGGCTCTTCGATTCCCACGCCGCCCCCGCGATCGACGAGGTAATGGCGTGCTGTTGCTCCACCGGGCGCGACACCTCGCCGTAGATCTTCAGGCGCTTGTCCGGGGTGTAGAGGGACTGTACCGAGAAGGTGCGTACGAACCCCTCATCCCGTCCCGGGGGAAAGAACTCGGGATTATCAGCAATCTGGCTGGGGCTGGAATGGAATTGCATGAAACGCGCCCCGACGCGCAGGTACTTGCCGATCTTGTGCACCGCGCCGGCGCCGGCGATCATTTGGGGAGCGAGAATCCGGTAAGGCACGCGCGGCCCTGCCGCCAGGGTCTCCTCGCCCAGGAAGACCATGTACTGCGTGTCGCCGTGTTGGGCCAGAACTCGAAAGCCGCGCGCGGTGATCTCGGGCGTGAAGATATTGTAGAAGGGAAATTCGACCAGGTAGGCCGGCGCGTGGAAATCGCCGCTGGTGACGGTCCAGTGGTAACCCATCCAGGGCGCACCGCGCAATTCGAGGAAGTTGTCGCCCGTCACCATTCGGTTCTGAGCGCCGTAACCTTCCAGGCTCCCGCTCAGCAGGCCGATATGCGGCAGAAAGTCCTGAAAATGCAGCGCCAGTCCCGTGGTGCTGTTGAGGAACTGCTGATTGCCGTTCAGGTAGTAGCCTTGCAGGGCGAGCTCGGCCTGCCCACGACCCTGCGCGTGCGCGCCAGATGCTCCAGCGAACAGCAAGCCGGCCGCCGCGAACGCCCGTGCGAGTGCGAGCGGTGCTTGAAACGGGTCCACCCTAGGGTTTCGGGACCGTGACACGAGCGCTGGCCTCCTGAATCTCGGAGCCGCCTAGGTCCACACGCGCACGCAGCGTATAGTTACCCGGGCCCGCGGCGAGTTTCAGAGGAAAGATGAAATTCTGATCGCGCCTGGGAAGCACGGGAATGGAGGCGAATTTCGCCGATTCCACCACCGCCCCGGATTCGTCGAGTACGTCGAGATCGCCGGTCGGCCGGTAGTGCATCTCTCCCGGGTTGGCCATGACCACCACGGCGCGCCATCCCTGGGTTTTCGCGTCGGAGACGTACTCCGCCTTCAGATCCTTCAGCGATCCTTCCACCGCCGGTTTTCCGACGATCACGTACAGCGCGCTGACGATCTGCACCGCGGTGCGCAATCCCGTCCCGCGGACTTCGCTGGCGGTGGGTTGCGTGGTGAAGCCAATGGCGCAGTGATAGCTGCGTGCCGGCACGCCGGCGGGAGTTCGCACCGTGTAGCGGACTAGAGTCTGCGCGTGCGCTTCCAGTTCCATTTCCATGGGGTTCATGACCAGCCATTTCCGGCAGGAGAAGTCGGCTTCCTGCGGCCATTCCGGGCCGAATTGCGGAGTGGTGGATGCGTCGATGTAGAAATCGAGCAACTCGCCCACGATCCGCACCTTGCCTTGTGAGTCGTTGACCAGGGTCAACACCCCGGAGTGCTGCCCACCTGCGGGAAGCGTAAGCTCCTCGCGCATCGGTGTCAGGCCAAGCCCCACCTGGGCACGTGCCGTCGGAATCACGAGCGATGCTGCGGCAAAGAAAAGGCCTATGGCTGGTTTGCGATATAGGTGAGAGAGAGTGAACATGCTGGGCTCATTTGTGCAATGCGCTTCCAGTTGTCGGCAAGGCTGTAGGTAATCGTAACTGTGAAAGTCGAACTGGGATTTGGCTGTTTGCCGCTGGCGACCACGGTGTTCGTCGTGGAGAGGGCAAAGGCTCCGCTGCAGGCGGCAGTTCCGCCGGTTCCGGTCACCCTGGCCGAGGTGCAGGTGACTGTAATCGAGGAAGCGGCGACGGTGGGACAGTTGGTCATGGTGGCTGCCGCGGATCGGACTGTCAGGTTCCAGGTAGACCCGTTGGTGCCGTTATGTGTCCACGAAACGGTGGCTGCGGAGCTTCCCGCATCGGGCGACACATCGGGGTCCATCGCCTGAAACGTGATCGTTGCCGGTGAGACGTTCAAGGTGAAGTTGGCCAGAGGCTCGACCGAGATGGAGGCGGTGCGGGGCATCGCCACGGGTTTTCCGATCCGCGGTGCCTGCCCCGCATACGAGGCTAACAAAATCGCTACTGCCGTCCATCCGCCCATATGTATTAGGTCGCGCTAATGGTGAAAGTAACGGTCGCGTTATACGAGCCGGTCGAATATTGCGGGTCGTTGGTGAGATTCCAGCCCACGGAGCCGGTGTTTCCACCTACGGCGGACTTGGCATCGGGGCCGAAGGTACTGACGCTGGTGCCGGCGGTGGTGCTGGCCGTCTGCGAGCCGGTGCAGGCCGTTCCGGGACTGGTTATAGAGCAGGTGTACGTCAAAGCGTCGCCCGTACTCGGGGGAGTGGCCACCGATGGGCCGCCTGCCGGACCGAAATCGCTGGTAACCTTCAGCGTGATCGTACCGTTGCCGCCAATCTTTGTGGTGCGGACCTTGTACGTGTAGTTCGTGGTGCCGGTGTAGTCGTTGAAAATCGTGCCGACGTTACCTAACGTGGTTGTGCTTGTGTCGATTCGCAGGGATGCTTCGGCGGCGACACTCAACGACAGGGTTGTGGTTCCGGTGGTGTTGAACTGGGCGTGCGCGGTGCCGGCTAAAACCAGCATCACGAACGCCAGAGTAATCAGTATTAAAGGTCGTTTCATCGATTGTCTTCTCCTTCTCATGTACCGCTAATAACGAACTTCAGGTTTACCGAATACGAGCCCGTGGAATAGGTGGAATTGTCGGGCACGGAGAGATTCAGCGTGACGGAATTGGGATCCTGGCTGCTACAGGTCCCTCCCCCGCCGGTGCAGGCAGAGGCAGGCAAAGTCAGCACCGGTGTCTGCAAGGTTGTGGACGCCGTTTGAGTTCCCGAACAACCGGTGCCCAGGTTGGCGCCGCTGCAAGTGTAGGTCAATGCCCCAGTGACGGTGCTCGGCCCACCCGCTGGCGTGAAGTCGCTGCTGACTTGCACGGTAATCGATCCGCCGCCGGTGCTGGTCGTACGTGCGCGGTAGCTGACGGTCACCGTTCCCTGGAAGGTGGAGAACTTGGTCGCGCCCACAGTCAGGGCGACTGTCGACGGAACCGAGAGCTTTGCGGCGGCGAAGATCTGTGCACTCAGCGTCTGGGTCGCGGTCCCGGTTTGGCCCGGACACTCGCGAGCCAGCAGCGCGCAGACAATTGGCAGCAGGGAGAACCGCATCAAACACCGATCTTCACATTAGTAATCAGGGCATTCAAGAACGGTGAAGGTTATTACGAGAATGTTACCTTAGACCTTAGTACCAGTTGCGATTTGTCACGGTGACATATGCAAGCATCAGGTGTAGGGCCAACTTAACTGCTTGTGCGTTCGACGTGCCCACTGCTCGCGTTACGCCGGATCCGAGGCTGGTGAATTCAAACAGACTGGCGCGGGCCAGCGGAGGAAACGAACTAGAGTTTTCGTCACGCCCTCGAGTGAGCATGCGTCAACCCTCAAGTGTGTGGCACAGGGGGTCTCGCACCTCGATCGCCAGCTCGATCACAAACTCTACATCGATTTCCCGTCCATGAGTACAAAGGCCGGAAGGTGGCTCATGAATCCGGTCTTCCTTCACAGAGTCACCTTCCGCCTTGAGGACAATTCTCTTACACTTGTGAAGATAGTTGATCGAAGTCCCCGAATTTCTCAGAATATTTTTTGGTACAGCTGGTGCAATCGGAGCCAATGGCGCCAGGCCGGTAATCTCAATCATTTTTGAGGGTACGGCTCACGTTAGCAAGGATCGGCCACCCAGGAGAACCGCAGGCTTTCAATTCCGTCATTCAGGCGGTTTTCAAACTACAGGCTCGCGCTCGGGTTCTTGGGGAAGGGCCAGGCCCATGCGTAGTACGCTGGGCGCAAAGCATAAAGAATCGCTGTTTGGCCCGGTTTTTGACGTTTCTGAATTGATTCTCCGTCATGCCAAGGCTCTTCTGGATCTCCTTCGGCTCTTGCTCGTGCAGATAGAACCGGATCAGGACCTCACGATCCCTGGGTGGCATCGCCAGCAGCAGCCGCCCGGCGATTTCCACTTGCTCCTGACGGATCGCCAAGGATTCTGGGTTCTCCGCGGAAGTTCGGAGCGGAATCCCAGACTCTGTACTCCGTTCCCGGCTTCGTGAGGCCATGCGCCGCTGGATTCGTGTGGATACTTTCCGTCCTGCGATGGCTCGCGCATAACCTGGCAGGCACTCTGGATTGCGTAGGTCACCCCGCCGAATTTGGGTCGCCAGATCGAGAATCAACTCCTGATAGGCGTCTTCTGCTTCTTCACGTCCGAGTCTTCGGTGCATCAGAAATTGCAGACTCTTAAGCTCTTCATACAGTTTCTCAAGTGCGCTGGGATCGCCCTCAGCGACCTTCGCAACAATCTCCTGCCAAGCGTGGCCGGCTGGCTGAATCGAAATAATGTTTCCCAATTTTGTAAACCCAAACCCCAAGACCTGCCGGTTGCCCTTTGTGATTCTTTCGGGGCTCTTCACCGGAGCTGTATCGAACGTACGAACGTTACAACCAGTACGTTGGTTCCATTTTCTAATAAGATATTAGGATTCTCAAGTACTATTGAAGTTTTAATTTCAAACGGTGGGTACTACTAGTTGGACCCGCATTGGTGGGCAACAGGCGCCGAGGTCGTTGTAGATGATTCCGGTTTTTCAGAGAAGCCTAATTGGCGGACCGCCCGACCAAGCGCGTCCCGGAACTCTAGAGTTCGCTGGACGACCTCTTTGCAGGACCGGCACACGCCAATGTGTCGCTGAAAGGCCACTTTTTCTCGGCGCTTGAGCTTACCAGTTATGAAGAGGTCTGCAACCTCGTCCCGGTCGGCCGGGCAATCCCCGCTTACTCTCATAAAATCAATATAGGGTTTGTTAATACGTAAAGTCGAGCACTCCGAGTCCTACGATGGGTACTGTACCTGTACCGAAATCTTCGATGGCGTCTCGGATTTCGACGGCTCACCAGTTCATGAATACATGATTCGAAACAAAAGTAATGGTACTCTTTACCTCTTCTCGCATTATCTTGATTGAGGGCGGGCGAAGTTGTGGTGTCGGGACTCCGCCCTGACACCAACTCGACCCCTCCCGCCTTAAGCGTCTACGAGAGCACCCAGGCAATGAGCCTGAAGGCGGCTGAGCCGCCGATGATTATGATGATAGGATCAGTTGGCATGGCAAGTTGATCGGCAGAATTGTCCGGCGAGTTTAGGGAGGACGAATTGGGATTATCGCTCTAGTCTAGCTAGCTAGACTAGGCTAGCAGGTTGCGGAAAAACCCTTTTTCGGCACTTACTAAGCTCTGCAAGTTGTTGATTCTTCGTTCGACCGAGGCCGATTTTAGGGGGGTCCAGAACCCTTTTTTCCGCAACCTGCTAGTCTAGGCATATTGTAAGCGTCCGAGAATCACCGTCGCCGGGCAACAACGCAGGCCTGACCCTTTCGAATTCGAACTTCGGGATTAGGCCTGCGCGAGCTTCCAGTTGTGCGGCAGCAATTCGGCGAGCCGGGAGATGG
>Ga0335080_10003770_pt1 | contig 15381 bp, 9 predicted proteins | sample Lox_Sample_34_FD_206720 | JGI IMG/M metagenome (GOLD analysis project Ga0335080, IMG submission 206720) | Soil microbial communities from Loxahatchee National Wildlife Refuge, Florida, United States - Lox_Sample_3.4 | ecosystem: Environmental > Terrestrial > Soil > Wetlands | place: USA: Florida... | reverse complement strand
ATTCCGATTTAAAGGGTCTGCAAAGCGCCATCGTGCCCGATGTCGCCGCCGCCGTCACCAAAATCATGAGCAACAAAGATCTGATTCTGGCTGCGGCCAGGATTCGTAACATCACGCGCTGCCGCAACACCCTGGGGGAACCCGGAGTTCTTGGCATTCGCGTGCAGCCCAACCATCCCGCGGATGACCTCGGAGGAATCCTCCTCTCTGCCTTTGAAGGTCTGCTCTATGGCTGTGGCGACGCCGTGATCGGAGTAAATCCCGCAACCGATTCCGTCCACACCGTTCGCTCAATTCTCGACGCCCTCGCCCGTCTGATCGAAGCCTACAAAATCCCGACTCAAAGCTGCTGCCTCGCCCACGTCACCACCCAACTCGCCGCCATGAAGCGAGGCGCTCCGCTCGATCTTCTCTTTCAATCCATCGCCGGCACCGAGGCCGCCAATCGAAGCTTTGGAATCACGCTCTCCGTGCTCCGCGAGGGCCGCGAAGAAGTCCTCGAGCATCACCGGACCCGTGACCTTCCTTGGATTGGCTCGCAGGTAATGTATTTTGAGACCGGGCAGGGAAGCGCTCTCTCTGCCGGTGCCCACCACGGCGTCGATCAACTCACCCTGGAGGCGCGCGCCTACGGTGTGGCCCGCGTTTTCGATCCCTTCCTCGTGAACAGCGTCGTCGGTTTCATTGGTCCCGAATATCTGTACGACGAGCGCCAGATCATCCGCGCTGGATTAGAGGATCACTTCATGGGCAAGCTTCTTGGTTTGCCAATGGGTTGTGATGTCTGCTATACCAACCATGCCGCCGCCGATCAGAATTCCGCCGACAATCTTCTTTTCCTTCTGACGGCGGCTGGTTGTAATTACTTCATGGGCGTTCCTTGCAGCGATGATGTGATGCTGAACTACCAATCCACCGCTTATCACGACGCGCTCGCCATGCGGAGAATGTTCAAACTCCGCCCCGCGCCCGAATTCCTGGCCTGGCTTCATGCGATGGGAATTTATCGCGAAGAACAGCCGGCCATGCTCGATGCGCCGGCAAGGCAGCGCCTGCTGCGCGGCCTCGAATCATCCATCGAAAGCCTGAACATCGGGAGCCAAGCCTGATGGCCGAATCCGCCGATTCTCTCCTCCCCGGCGCCTGGCCCGAGATCGTGCGTAAGATTCGCGCTCGCACCCCCGCCCGGCTGCTGGCCGGACGCGCCGGCGCCGCCTACCGCACCGCCACGCAACTCGACCTGCGCGAGGCCCATGCCGCCGCCCGGGACGCCGTGCGCGACGAACTCGACTTCGAAAAGTTCGGCTCGGACTTCATCACGCGCTGGCAACTCTTCGCCGTCTCCAGCGCCGCAACCTCCAAAGGCGAGTATCTCTTGCAGCCAAATCTCGGTCGCACACTCTCTCCGTCGGCGCGATCCGAGTTGCAAAAGCTCTGCCCTCCGCGCCGGGATCTCCAGATCGTCATCGGCGACGGTCTCTCCGTAACCGCCGTCCTCGCGCAAGTTCCCAGGCTCTTGCCCGCTTTGTGCGAAGGAGCGGAGACCCGCGGCTGGACCCTCGGTCAGCCCTTCGTAATTCGCCACTGCCGCGTCGGCATTCTGAACGAGATCGGCGAATTTCTCCTGCCCTCCGTCGCCATACTTTTGATCGGAGAGCGCCCGGGCCTGGCCACCGCCGAAAGTTTGTCCGCCTACATGGCCTATGGCCCGAACAAAAACCAAACCGACGCCGATCGCAATCTGATCTCCAATATTCACGCCCGCGGAGTCGGTCCCCGGGACGCGGCTCTGCGCATCCTCAATCTGGCCGCGCAAATGATGAAGGCGAAATTCAGCGGCGCGCAACTGCGCGAAGAGTCCCATCCAAAGCAAAAGTGAAGGATGTCTATCCGGCACGCGGCATCAACCGATCCAATGCCCCCCGGATCGCGTCCTCCGCGGCCAGCCCGCTCACTTCGCCCAGCGCCCGGTAATTTTCGAAGTGCGCCTCGTCGAACCACTGGTTCGCCGTTGTGTCGTCCGGAAAATCGGGATTGGTCCCCGAGTACCCGAGCACATCGGCGGGATCTCCTCCTACCAGCGTCGGTTTCAGATAAATAATCGCCCCGTCATCGGCGGCCGACGAAGAATAGTGGATTGTGCCTACCGCGTAATGCTTGCCCGCCAGGCCATTCGCCTGCCGCCTCGTCTCGCTCGCATCGAGCACAATCTCGACCCCGAAATCCGTCCGGCATCTCTCAATCGCATTGTGCAAATCGCTAAACCCCGCCCCCGGGTCGCACGACGCATCTCCCGCCACGATCAACTTGCAGCCGCGCCGCACCAGCTCGTACACCGCCAGGTTTTCAAAGTGCCCGCCATCGGAAAGATAAACGAATCCACTGTCGTCGTTCGTCGATCCCATCAACTCCCGCAGCAGCCAGAAAAATCCCACCCGCGGTCCCCCCACCGGCCAGTTCTTCGGCACGGCAGGGTTCGCAATCCACCAGCCCAGCCGAACGTCAAAAAGCGTCATCAGAAAAGCCAGCGCCGGCTGCGAGTACGACCCCATGTTGGGACTGGCCGCCGCACCCGAGATGGCCACCGCCGTACCCAAACTGATTCCGCTTTCGCATCCCCGCTGCTTCGATCCCGAATCCTTCGTCGCCGCATACGCTGATTGCCATTCCATACCGCTCGTGGCCTCGCGCGTAAATCCCGCGTACAACGGCGTAAACGCAAACGACCGCGCCTTGCGCGTTTGCAGCGCCAGTTCCTTGCCGCGCACTACGTTCAAGCTGGTATTCAAAATCGGCAGCGGCCGCCCATCCTTAGAGTCCTTGGAACCCGGAGGTATCTGCAGATTCCCCAGCGGCAGATCGTCAGCCTCCGAAAACCCCGTAAAGGGCTGCGCGTTCCGGTTGGGCGCCGAAGCTCCCAGGTAGCAGCGCACCAACCGGTTCCGGTATGCATGATGAATCGAAAACTCGTTGATGTTGACCCGCCACGACAGAATGAATGCCGCCGCACAAAGCACCAGGCAAGCGACCAGCACCGCCGGACCACTGAAGGCTCTCGGCAAATGCTTCAGCGGCGTTGGATCACCCGTGAAAATCAGGGCAATCTCAGCCGCCAGCAAAGAGAGCGCCACGAACAGCCCAAGAATAAAAACGTATGGCGTCAGCCGGGCCGCATAGCCGAGCAACTTCTTGCTCATCGGCGCCGTCGGGCTCTTCTCACCGGTATCTTTACTCTTGCCAAATAAAACGCCATACGCCGTCGAGAGCGCCCAAACCAGCGTTCCGCTCGTGAACAATTTCGGGTAGTGCGCGGCCCACAGCCCGGCCAATTCCACCGGAACATAGATTGCCATCAGAAACAGCAGCAGCCAGAGAATGGCGTATATCATCAGCCATCCGCCCAGCCGCGCCCACCACTCGCGCTGCCCGTCGCTCATGCCTCGGCCCATGAGCCCAATATGCAGCGCCCCCGCCAGCAACATGATCAAGACAAACAGTGGCGTGCCAAACGCAAAAATATGCCAGTTGAAATAGTCGTCCAGCGGCGGCGGAGGAGGAATCAGAAACTGTCCAAAGGGAAGCAATAAAAAGCCAATCAGCGCCCCGGTCACCGCCGCCGTCGCAATCACCAGTCCCACCGTCGGCCCGTTTCTCGGCTTGATGCCGCGCTTGCCCTGAATGATGACCCGGATCAGAAAGGCCGCCGCCCAGAACAACACATAATGAATCATCGTCAGCAGCGGCACCTGCCACATAGGTTCGTCGAACAAGTCCGCGTCCATGAAGTAGCTGATCGAGTAGCTGACCGCCGCCGCCGCCATAATTAGAGGAATAACCACCACTAACTGAATCGCCCATTGCTGCGTGTACCACGGGTACTTCTTGCTGCTGTGCGGGTCCACCCAGGGCAGGTTCAATCCCATAAAGATGACCGCACAGCTCACCAGGCATACCGCCAGTACAAAGGCCGTGTTCTGCGCCGGAAACGCGTGATGCGTCAAATTCTCAAACGCCTCCAGCCGGTTGGGTACGTATACCAGCGTGCGCGGCAACAGGAGCACCGAAAGCAGCAGCAGCACCAGGATGACCTGATTCAGAATGGTATTGCGCAGATAGGTCGCGACAAACGACCAGAAGTCAGCTCCCAGCAGTCCCTTCCGCGGCGTCAGATAGTTGCTGTAATTGCGCAGAAAATGCACTTCATGCGGATCCGCCGCGCTCGCCGGCGAATACTGCTCGGAACTGAGACGGCTTTCAATCTCCTTGATGCCGATCTTTTCGTGGAACATCCACGCCATCAGCCAGCTCCCGATGTACCCGCCCCCGGAAACCGTGGAGACATAGTCGAAATAGTGCAGCAGATGAGTTCGTGACAGCCCTTGCAGCACCCCCAGATTGAACGTCGCGCTGCGGATTCCGCCGCCGGAGAATGCCAGCCCCACCAGACTCTTCTGCGTCACCGGTCGCTCCCGGTCCTCTCCCGCCAGCCGGAGCTTGCGCGCCGCCTCCACCTGCTCCAGCTCTTGTCGCAGAACTTCTTCAACGCTGACCGAGCTCATAGTCTGCCTCCCTCGCTGCCGGGGCCCCGGCATCGCCAGAGTGTTCCACCGAAGGAGCACGATTATATCGCCGTCAGCTCTCGCGTTACGAAAAGCGGATGCCCGCATTTGGCAGGTCCTCGGAACGCACTTCCGCTTGACCGTTGGTAATCGAGCCCTGCCCAAATTCCGACTTCATTGTTTCTCCCCATTTGTCCGATGAAGTGAGTGCAAGGCTTCCTATGCCACTCGGTCAATTGCTGAACGGCTCTCCCGGCGATTTGCAGGCTGAGCTCCAGCTGGTCTTCGATGCCGTCGACGAGGGTCTGTTTGGGGTAGATGCACAAGGCAATGCGACCTTCTGCAACCAGGCCCTCTTGCGCATGACCGGCTATCAGGCCGAGGAGCTGATCGGCAAGAGCGTTCACGCCGTCCTTCACCACAGCCGCCCCGATGGAACGAAATACCCGGAAGAGGAATGCCCCCTACGAAAGGCGCTTCGATCGCACAAGCCATTCCATGCCCGGTGTGAGTTTTATTGGCGTAGAGACGGGGTTTGTGTTCCTGCCGATTACCGCATCCTTCCGTTGCCCCGGAGGTCCGGCCCGACCGGATGTGTCGTCATACTTCAGGACATCAGCGAGCGCGAGCGCTCTCGCGAAGCGCTCCGCGCCAGTGAAGGCCGCTTCCGCGACGTCAGTAATACTGTCCTGCAGAACGAAGAAAAATTTCGCCGCATCCTCACCAGCATGGCCGACGTCGCCTGGACCTCCGACCGGGAACATCGGACAACCTACGTGAGCCCGAAGGTCGAGTCCGTTCTCGGCTACACCAAGGAGGAATTCTGCGCGGGTGGAGGAGGCAGTCTCCGCGCAGGCCTGATTCACCCGGCTGATTTTGGCCGCGTCAATCGCGGCTATCGCGCCCTCTTTGAGAAACAGAGCCCCTTCGACGAGGAATATCGCATCCAGCGGAAGGATGGAAGCTGGATCTGGATCCACGATCGCGCAACCGGCACTCACGAGGAAAACGGCGTCCTCTACGCCGATGGTTTCTTCAGTGACGTCACCAGGCGCAAGCTCGCCGAATCCCAGCTCCAGTCCAAAACCGCTTTTCTCGAAGCCCAGGTCAATTCCACTATCGATGCCATCCTGGTGGTCGACGGCAACGGACAAGTTCTGCTCCACAACCAGAAATTCATCGAAATGTTCCAAGTCCCGCCCGGCCTCCGCGTCACCCGCGACGACCGTCGCCTCCTCCAGCACGTACTCACCCTTATCCTCGATCCCGAATCCTTCCTCGCCAAGGTCAAACGTCTCTACCACCGTTCCCGCGAGACCAGCCGCGACGAGATCGTCTTAAAGGACGGAAGGGTCCTCGACCGCTATTCCGCGCCCGTCGTCGACCAGGAAGGCAAGTACTACGGCCGGATCTGGAACTTCCGCGACATTACAGAACGCAAGCGCAACGAAGATACTCTCCGCCAGTTGTCCACGGCCGTCGAGCAAAGTCCGGTCTCCGTCGTCATCACCAATCCCCAGGGCGACATCGGCTACGTCAATCGAAGTTTCACCGACACCACTGGCTACCGCCCCGAAGAGGTCCTCGGAAAAAATCCCCGCTTCCTGAACGCCGGAGTCTCCCCGCCCGGGCTTTTCAAGGACCTCTGGTTTACCATCCTTCAGGGTCGACAGTGGCAGGGTGAGTTTTGCAACAAGAGAAAGAATGGAGAAATCTACTGGGAAGCCGCCACCATTCAACCGATCATCGACGCGCAGGGTTCCATCACTCACTACCTCGCGCTCAAGGAAGACATCACCAAGCGCCGGCGCGCCGAGGAGGCCTTGCGCGCCTCCGAAAAACGCTACCGCCTCCTCTTTGAGCGCAACCTCGCCGGCGTCTTTCGCACCACCCTCGACGGCCGCATACTCGAGTGCAATCCCGCCGCTGCCCACTTGTTCGGCTGCAACTCGCCCGAAGAACTCATGACCCACCCCATCACCGATTTCTATTACTCCACCTCCGATCGCGAAGCTCTGCTCACCATCCTCACTTCGGAGAAAAGCGTTACCAACCACGAAATCCGCTTCCAGCGCAAAAACGGCGAGTCCGCTTGGGCCATGCTCAATCTCGGCGTCGTCGACCACGATTCCGGCACCGGCCGGGTCATGGAGGGAACCTTCATCGATATCACCGAGCGCAAGCGGGCCGAGGAAGAGTTGTATGGCTCGCGCCAAATGCTTCAGTCGATTCTCGACGCCATCCCGCAACGCGTCTTTTGGAAAGACCGGAACGGAATTTATCTGGGCGGCAATCGCGCCCTCGCCTCCGATGCAGGGCTCGACACCCCCGCCGCCATCGTCGGCAAGACGGACTTTGACCTCGCCTGGCGAGCTTCCGCCGAACTCTATCGCTCCGACGACCAGCAGGTCATGGAACAAGGATTGCCCAAGCTCAACTTCGAGGAACGCCAGAACCGGCCTGACGGAAGCGTCTTATGGTTGCACACCAACAAACTGCCTTTGCGGGATCGGGACGGCGTCGTGACCGGTGTCCTCGGCACCTACGAAGACATCACCGAACGCAAGCAATCGGAAGAGGCATTACGCCTCGCGCAGTCCTCCCTCGAACATGCCGCTGACGCCATCTATTGGATCAGCCCCGTCGGCGGCATCGTCTACGCCAATCAGGCCGCTTGCCGCCACTTAGATCACTCCCGCGACGAGTTCCTCGCCCTGTCCGTCCCCGACATCGATCCTCTCTTCCCTCGCGAAGTCTGGTCCGCCTTCTGGGAAGACCTCAAAACGCGCGGCTCCAGGAACTTCGAAACCCAGCACAAAACCAAGCAAGGCCGCATCTTCCCCGTCGAGATCACCGCGACCTACCTGGAATTCGATGGCCAGGAATACGCCCTCGCCTTCGCCCGCGACATCACCGAACGTCGCCAACTCGAAAGCCAGCTTCGCCAGGCCCACAAACTCGAAGGCATTGGCCAGTTAGCCGCCGGCATCGCCCACGAAATCAATACCCCCACCCAGTTCGTTGCCGATAACCTCACCTTCCTTCGCGACTCCTGGAAGACCACCCGGGAACTCCTCCAGCAGTACCGCGACGCAATTCAAAATGCCTCATCCACCCTGCCCCCGGACCTTCTGGCCGCTCTCCAGGAGGCCGAACGAAAAAGCGATTTCACCTTCGTCTCCGCCGAGGTTCCTCATGCCATCGACCAGAGCCTGGACGGCACCCATCGCGTCGCCGAAATCGTTCGCGCTATGAAAGAGTTTTCTCATCCCGATTCCGTCGAGAAAACCGCCACCGACCTCAACAAGGGCGTTGCCTCCACCATCACCGTCGCCCGCAACGAATGGAAATACGTCGCCAACATCGCCACCCGCTTCGATGAGACCTTGCCCTCCGTCGTCTGCTATCCCGGCGATGTCAATCAGGTCGTTCTCAACCTCTTGGTCAATGCCGCCCATGCCATCAAGGACAAAATGAAGGACGGCGAAAAGGGAAAGATCACCGTTTGCACGCACCTGCGTGGCGAATTCGCCGAGATCTCCGTGACCGACTCCGGAACCGGCATCCCCGAAGAGATTCGTCCCCGAATCTTCGACCCGTTCTTCACCACCAAGGAGGTGGGCAAGGGCACCGGCCAGGGTCTTTCTCTAGCTCACGGCGTGATCGTCAAAAAACACTCCGGAAAAATCTGGTTTGAAACCGAGATGGGCCGCGGCACCACCTTCTTCATCCATCTGCCCATCCAGCCGCCCGATCGCGCGAAGGAGTCCTGATGTCCAAACGCTTGCTCTTTGTCGATGATGAAACCAATATCCTCGATGGCCTGCGCCGCGCCTTGCATGGTATGCGCCATGAGTGGGATATGCAGTTCGTCGACAGCGCCGAACTCGCCTTAAGCATCTTGCACGACAAGCCCTTCGATGTTGTCATCTCCGATATGCGCATGCCCAAGATGGACGGCGCGCAACTGCTCGAGTTGGTTAAGCAGCGTCACCCCGACGTCATTCGCATGGTCCTATCCGGCCAGTCGAGCCGCGCCTCCGTCCTTCGTTCTCTCGCCCCTGCCCACCAGTTCTTGTCCAAGCCCTGCGATCCTCAGGAACTCGTGGCACGCCTCGAGCAGGCCTTCGCCATGCGCGACCTGTTGTCCAACCAGTCTCTGAAAACCATCGTTTCCCGCCTCCGTTCCGTTCCCAGCCTGCCCACCATCTACGACGAGCTCATGGCCGTGCTGCGCACCGAGGATCCTCCCATCTCGCGCATCGAGCGCATCATCTCCAAAGACGTCGGCATGGCGGCCAAGATCCTCCAGCTCGCCAACTCCGCTTTTATCGGAGCCCGCGGCCGGGTTTCCAATCTCCTGCAAGCCGTCTCCCTCATCGGCACCGAAACCGTGCGCACCCTCGTCTTATCCGTCCACGTCTTTTCGCACTTCGATGCCAATTCCGAAATCGCTCCCTTCCTCCCCGCGCTCTGGGAGCACAGTCTCATGACCGCCAATCTGGCCCAGAGGATCGCCTGTTCCGAGAGCTGCGCCAAATCCATCGTCGAGGAAAGTTTTACGGCCGGCCTGCTCCACGACGTCGGAAAAGTAATCCTGCTCGCCGAACTGCCCCGTGACTATCGCCCCGTTCTTTCCAAAAGCCCGGAAGCCGTCGCGCCCCTCGAACTCAAGCATCTCGGTTGCACGCACGCTCAGGTGGGAGCCTATCTCGTCAGTATCTGGGGCCTTCCCGTGCCCCTGGTGCGCGCCGTCGCCTTCCATCATTGTCCCGCGGAGGCCGGCGAAACTCAGTTCTCCTCGCTCACCGCCGTTCACGCGGCGGACGCACTCGCCGCCGCCGTCGACCCCTCGCCGGTCAATCACGATGGCGTTTTGGATTTGGATCACCTGGAACGCCTCGGCCTCTCTTCGCGCATCGATTCATGGCGCTCTTTTCTGGAAGAGCAGACCCCGGCTAAGCCCGGAGCCGCCTCCGCCAAGGCAGGCGATTCTGCAGGTCAATAAGCTCGCATGGTTCGCGAGTGGCGCATTTTGAATCGGGCCGTGAAAGGGCACGGCTTCAGCCGCTGAGAGACAGCATTTTTCAGAACTGAACCACTACCCGCCTGGTCGATCCGGCCTCAAACGAAGGCTCGCTTGATAAGCCACGTCTAATCCCGTCCTCCGTAAAGCAATCCCCGCCCCAGCCGATGATCTTATCTGAGAACTGAGAACTAGGAACCGACAACTGAAAGGAATCCATGCCCGAAAAAATTCTTCTCGTCGATGACGACCCCAACATCCTCGATGGCTACCGGCGTATTCTCAGCCGCGAGTTCCTTCTCGAAACCGCACTCGGCGGCGAGCAGGCCCTCAAACTGGTCGCCGAAAGCGGACCCTACGCGGTCGTTGTTTCCGACATGCGTATGCCCGGCATGGACGGCGTTGCCCTCCTCAGCAAAATCAAAGTGCTGTCTCCCAATACCGTGCGCGTCATCCTCACCGGGCAAGCCGATATGGATTCGGCCATCGACGCCATCAACGAAGGCAACATCTTCCGCTTCCTCAATAAGCCCTGTGGCAAGGAGTTGATGGCCAAGACCCTGACCGCGGCTCTCGTGCAATTCCGTTTGGTCACCGCCGAAGATCAACTTCTGGAACAGACCCTGAGTGGCTGCATTCAGGTGCTCACCGAAGTCCTCAGCATGGTCAATCCCGCCGCCTTCAGTCGCGCCGAACGCGCCCGCCGCTACATCCATCAGGTCGTCACCGCCATGCGGCTCGGCAACCCCTGGCAATACGAGGTCGCCGCCATGATGTCTCAGCTCGGCTGCGTAACCCTCGCTCCCGAAACCATCGAGGCCGTCTACAGCGGAGACAAACTTTCTCCCACCGAGCAGACTCAATACGACGCTCACCCTAGCGTCGCCTATAGCCTGCTTTCCAAGATCCCCCGCCTCGAACCCATCGCCTGGATGATCGAACATCAGAACCGCCCCGTCGGCGACGCCGACAGCTCCACCGGCAAAGATATTCGAATGGGAGCCGAGATTCTACGCTTGACCCTCACCTACGAACGGCTCATCCAGAAGGGAACCTCGCGCAATGAGGCGGTCCACACTCTTGCCATGCAGAACAAAGGCTTCAGCCCCGAGTTCTTCGAAGCGTTGGTAGCCCTCGATCCCAACGCCGAAGAAAGCGAAGTCCGCAAATGCCGCATCGAACTCCTCTCGCCCGGCATGATCGTTCAGGATGAAGTCCGCACCGTCGACGGACTCCTGCTCGTTTCCAAGGGCCAGGAAGTGACCGCCCCGCTCATCCTCAAGCTCAAGAACTTTCACGCCCGCCGCATGCTGGCCACCGAGGTCATGGTCGCCATGCCAAAAACCACCCTCGCGTTTGTGAAGGGAGCGTCCTAGCGCAGCGGTTGACCGACATTCTTGGGATTATGCGGGCCAGCTTTCCTTGGGAACTGACCACTGTCAACCGCGTCAGAACTCTGACAGTTCCTTCATCGCCCGGAACAGGTCGCTCGCCTGCGGCAGAATCGCGTCTTCGAGAATGGGTTGATAGGCGACGAATGTGTCCGTGGCAGCCACCCGCTTGACGGGCGCATCCAGGTGCTCGAACAGTTGATCGGCGATGCGCGCCGCGATTTCGGCGCCGTACCCCCAGCTCAGAGAATCTTCGTAAGCGATCAGCGCCCGATTCGTCTTCTTGACTGATGCCGCGATCGCATCCCAATCGAACGGATTGAGCGAACGTAGATCGATCAGCTCCACGCTGACTTGATGCTCTCTCTCAAGTTTCTGCGCCGCCTGGAGCGCGCGCGGAACCACCGCACCATAAGTGATGACGGTCAGATCCGTTCCCCCCTGCACAACTTTGGCCTTCCCGAATGGAACCATGTAGTCGGGCCCGGGATACGGCGCCCGGCCGAAGGTTTCGCGGTACAGCCGCTTGTGTTCGAGAAAAAGAACTGGGTCGTCGCAGCGGATCGCCGTGCGCAGCAAACCGGCGGCGTCCAGCGCGTTCGACGGAAAAACTACTCGCAGGCCCGGGATGTGCGTGAAGATGCTCTCGCCGCATTGCGAGTGGTAGATGGCGCCGCCGGTGAGATAGCCCCCGATCGCCACTCTCAGCACCAGCGGCGACGAAAATGCGTTGTTGGAACGCCAGCGCATGAGCGGCAGTTCGTCGCGCAGCTGCATCATCGCCGGCCAGATGTAGTCGAAGAACTGGATTTCGGCGACCGGCTTCAGCCCGCGCGTCGCCATTCCGATCGCGCGGCCCACGATGTTCGCCTCCGCCAGCGGCGAGTTGAACACCCGGTCGCTCCCGAATTCGCATTGCAGGCCCGACGTCAGTTTGAACACTCCGCCCTTGCCCTTGACGAGTTTCTGTTTGACGTACTCCTCGCGGCTGCAGTCGGCAACGTCTTCGCCGAACATCACAATCCGCTCGTCGCGGCGCATCTCGTCGCGCAGCGTGGCGTTGATCAGATCCGCCATCGTCTTGGGCGGAGAGGCTGCCGGCCGCTTGCCGTCGGCAGCCGCTTCCGCCGCGGCAAATGCCGGATGTGTATCGAATGCCGCGGATGTCGGATCGAGGTCGGGCGAGTAGACAAAATTGTAGATCGTAGACGGTTGCGGAAACGCCGCCTCCAGCGCGCGATCGGCCGCCGACTGCACCTCTTCTTCCACCTCGGTCTCGATCTTGTTGATGCCTTTTTCGTCGAGAATGCCTTCGCGCAGCAGAAACATCTGCAATCGCGGCAGCGGGTCTCGCGCCGCATCCCGTTGGCGTTCGCTGTCCGGACGGTAAAGCCGTTCGTCGTCGGAGAGCGAGTGCGAGTACGGCCGAATCACGTGCGCATGTACGAACCCGGGACCATGGCCCGCCCGGCAGTAGTCGGCGGCGCGCCGGAAAGCCGCGTAGGCAACCACCGGATCGGTCCCGTCGATTTCCTCGAAGTGAAAGTTCGGAAATCCCGAGACGAGCCGCGAAATGTTCCCGCCGGCGGTCTGCACTTCCACCGGAACCGAGATCGCGTATCCGTTATCCTGCACGCAGAAGATCACCGGCAAACGCAGGTTGGACGCGCTGTTCAGCGCTTCCCAGAATTCGCCTTCGCTGGTCGTCCCGTCGCCCAGCGAAACGTAGCTGATCTCATCGCCCTGGAACTCGATGTTCTTGAACTGCCGGTAATCGCCCTCCACCTTGGCAGCGGCGCTCGGATGCCGCGCGAAGTAGCGTCCGGCTTCGGCGCAACCAACCGCCTGAAGAATCTGGCTGCCGGTCGGCGAAGATTGCGTGACTACGTTCAGCGCCTGAAACGCCCAGTGCGAAGGCATCTGACGCCCGCCGGAACTGGGGTCATCGGCTGCCCCTACCGCCCCCAGCAGCATCTCGTACGGCGTCGCCCCCAGGCCGAGACAGAGCGCTCGGTCCCGATAGTACGGGAAGAACCAGTCGTACCTTGATTTGAGCGCGAAGGCGGCCGCCACTCCGATGGCCTCGTGACCCGCGCCCGAAATCTGGAAGAAAATTTTCTGCTGGCGCTTCAGAAGAATCTCGCGGTCGTCAAGACGCCGCGAGGTGAACATGATGCGGTAGGCGTCGACCAGCTGCTGGCGCGTCAGCCCTTGGTAGTCCGCCGGCTTCTTCTGCGCCTTTCGCAGCTCCGCTTCGCTAATCTTCGGGTCGACTTTGCTCGTGGCCATGTTTTCTGGTGACGTGTGCCCGGTCTTCCGGTGACCCCAGGTTGCGCCGTGCCGCGTTACATTGTAAACGAGGAAGAGGCGCTTTAAGTCAAAAGTCAGATCTCAAATTCAAGAAGGGCACAGTCTTCAGGGCTTGGCCTCTCGGGCAGCTTTACCTCTGCATTTTGACTGCTTACTTTTGACTTCTTCGCTTTTCGGGATCATTTATCCTGTCCTGTCCATGATTCGCTTTCTGCGCCCGTTCGATCCACGGTCGATTCGCCTGCTCATATTTGATCTCGATGGCACTCTGGTCGATTCACGCCTCGATCTGATCCATTCCGTCAATGCCATGTTGCGGCACTTCGGGCGGCCCGAACTGGAGGGCGATGTCATCGCCAGCTACGTGGGAGATGGCGCGCCCGCGCTCGTGCAACGGGCTCTTGTCGCCGACGGCGACGGCGGAGACGAAGCCTTCTGTCGAAGCGCGCTGGAATATTTTCTCGGCTACTACCGCCTGCACAAGCTTGATCACACCACCGTGTATGAGGGAATTCTGGAGACCCTATCCGTGCTTGCCAACGGCTCGGACAGTGCGCACTCTCCTGCCGGTCCCCGCCTGTCGCGCCAGATGGCTGTGTTGTCCAATAAGCCGGTCAATCCTTCGCGGGCGATCGTCGAGGCTCTCGGAATGGGAGACTTTTTCGTGCGCGTCTACGGCGGCAATAGCTTCGCCACGAAAAAGCCCGATCCGCTGGGCGTGCGCACTCTACTCGATGAGATCGGCGTCTCTGCCGAGGAAGCACTCATGATCGGCGATTCATCCGTCGATGTGCTCACCGGCCGGAATGCAGGTATCTGGACCTGTGGCGTAACCTACGGATTCGCGCCCCACTCCCTGGCGGAAGTCGCGCCGGATGTGGTCGTGGATAGGGCGCACGAGCTGGGAGAATTGCTTTCAGGGTCTTGAGTGAAATCGCCACGTCCGAACCTTCGCGCATATTTCCAACCCCCGGCGACTCTTGATATTTTCAACTTACATCTAGAATGAAGAGCTCCAACAACGCCTCGGGCTTCACCCCCGCCGAACTCCGCAAGCTGCGCAGCCTCAAGACTCCCCACGGCATTCAGCGCGCCCTCGACGCCATGCCCTATCACCTCGCCGATACGGCCTGGTCTCCACGCCGCGTTCTCGCCGAGAACACCTCCCACTGCTATGAAGGCGCTCTCTTCGCCGCCGCCGCTCTGCGCGCCAATGGCTACCCTCCCCTCATCATCGACTTCGAGGCCGAACACGATACCGATCACGTGCTCGCTATATATAAGGTAGATGGATGCTGGGGAGCCATTGCCAAGTCGAATTACACCGGTTGCCGCTATCGCGAGCCGGTGTACCGCTCCCTCCGCGAGCTCGCCTTGAGTTATTTCGAGGTCTACTTCAATCTCCGTGGCGACCGGACGCTCCGCTCCTTCTCGCGCCCGGTCCACATGAAGCGCTTCGATCCTCTCCATTGGATGACCACCGACAAGCCGGTATGGTTCGTGGCCGAGTATTTATTGACCATCGCCCATACTCCACTGATTACGGCAGCACAGGCCAAACGCCTGCATCGCCTCGATCGGAGATCCTATCGCGCGGGATTGCTCGAACACGCGAAGAACTAGACCGATCCGTCATGGAGAACTTTCTCTGGGACTCCGGGTTGAAGCATCCGGGCCAAATGAAAGACACCCGCCGAATGAACCACACCCGAGCAGTATGCGTATAAAAAGCGTGTCCTGTTTCTCCTATCTCGCCGCCCCCCTGCTCCTGGCCGGGTTCGCGCTCGCACAAGCGCCCATCGAGGCAGTTCCGGAAACCCCGCCCCCTCCCCCAAGTTCCAAACCGGCGATCCAGCTCGAACCAAACGCCGGCGGCGCACTTCCACCTGAGCAAATGCGCGCGCTCCTGCTGCGCGCCGAGGAGAAGGACCTCGAAAACGATAAGCGGCTGCGCGATTACACCTACCTCGAGCGTCAGGAGGAGCGCAAGCTGGACGCGCACGGCGTCGTCACCAAAACCGAAATTCGTACCTCGGAGATTCTTCAGGTCTACGGCGAAGAGGTGGCAAAGCTGATTGCGAAGGACGACCAGCCG
>Ga0335080_10003769_pt1 | contig 15381 bp, 15 predicted proteins | sample Lox_Sample_34_FD_206720 | JGI IMG/M metagenome (GOLD analysis project Ga0335080, IMG submission 206720) | Soil microbial communities from Loxahatchee National Wildlife Refuge, Florida, United States - Lox_Sample_3.4 | ecosystem: Environmental > Terrestrial > Soil > Wetlands | place: USA... | reverse complement strand
CGCGCCAACAACGAGGCGATGTCCTGGTAGCCGATCTCGTTCGGCGTCAGCGCGAAGACGCTGAGAGCAAAACCGAAGGACGCAAGATACGCGCCCTTCGGTCGGTTACGCGTGACTGACATCGTACGCCTACGCAACGCATACTGACCAAGAGAAATCGAACGCAGTACATCCGTGCAATTCGATCTAATCCGGTCGTATCCAATTTAGGTTGCCGGGGCGTTAATCCGCGTGGCCGGTGCGACACAGGCAAGCCGCCATGTCGATTCGCACGATGGCATCGAAAGCCTTGGTAAATGGCTGCTGGAGAAAAGAGGTAAATATCCGGTCAACGAAGATGATGAAATCCACTGTCATTGAGAGCGAAGCAATCCGGCGCTTTTCGCGATTCTGGATTGCTTCGTCGCTTTGTTCCTCGCAATGGCCGGTGCAGACCTACGCCTGGCTTGCGACCTGCCTGCCGAGTGCGGCTTGCGCTGCGGCAAGCCGGGCGATCGGCACGCGATAGGGCGAGCAGGAGACGTAGTCGAGCCCGATCTCGTGGCAGAACGCCACCGATGCCGGATCGCCGCCATGCTCGCCGCAGATGCCGACCTTCAGCCCCGCGCGCGTCTTGCGGCCGCGCGCGACGCCGATCTTGACGAGCTCGCCGACGCCTTCGCGATCGAGCGAGATGAAAGGATCGATCTCCAGAATGCCCTTGGCGACATAGGCGCCGAGGAAGCTCGCCGCGTCGTCGCGGCTGATCCCGTAGGTCGTCTGCGTCAGGTCGTTGGTCCCGAACGAGAAGAAGTCCGCCGATTTCGCCACATCGCCGGCCATCAGGCAGGCGCGCGGCAATTCGATCATGGTGCCGACCTGGTAGGCGAGCTTGGTGCCGGTCTCGCGCATCACCGATTGAGCGGTGGCGTCGATCCGGGCCTTGACGAGGTCGAGCTCGGCCTTGGTCGCGATCAGCGGCACCATGACTTCGAGCCCGACGGCCTTGCCGGTGCGCTTCTGCGCCTCGACCGCGGCCTCGAAGATCGCGCGCGCCTGCATCTCGGCAATCTCCGGATAGGCGATCGCGATGCGGCAGCCGCGGAAGCCCAGCATCGGGTTGAACTCGCTCAGCTCGCGGGCGCGGTCGGCGAGCCGCCGCGGATCGGCGTTCATCGCGCGCGCGACTTCCTCGATCTCCGCGTGCGTATGCGGCAAGAACTCGTGCAGCGGCGGATCCAGCAGCCGGATCGTCACCGGCAGCCCCTTCATGATCTCGAACAGCTCGACGAAATCGGCGCGCTGCATCGGCAACAGCTTTGACAGCGCCGAGCGTCTGGCCTGCTCGTCCTCCGCCAGGATCATCTCGCGCACAGTGCGGATGCGGGTCTCCTCGAAGAACATGTGCTCGGTGCGGCAGAGCCCGATGCCTTCCGCCCCGAACTTGATCGCGGTCCGCGCATCGTCGGGCGTGTCGGCGTTGACGCGCACGCCGATCTTGCGGACCTGATCGGCCCAGCCCATCAGCGTGCCGAACTCGCCGGACAGTTCCGGTTCGATCATCGGCATGCGGCCCGCGAGCACCTGGCCGAGCGAGCCGTCGATGGTGATGACGTCGCCGGTCTTGAAGGTGCGCGAGCCCACGCTCATGGTGCCGCGGCCGTAATCGACTCGGATATGGCCGCAGCCGGAGACGCAGGGTTTTCCCATGCCGCGCGCGACCACCGCCGCGTGCGAGGTCATGCCACCGCGCGTCGTCAGGATGCCTTCGGCGGCGTGCATGCCGTGAATATCTTCCGGCGAGGTCTCGATCCGCACCAGAATGACCTTGCGTCCGTCCACCTGCAGCTTTGCCGCTTCATCGGAGGAGAACACGATCTCGCCCGATGCCGCGCCGGGCGAAGCCGGCAGCCCCGTGGCGATCACGTCGCGCCTGGCCTGCGGGTCGATGGTCGGGTGCAGGAGCTGATCGAGCGAAGCCGGGTCGATGCGCGACACCGCATCCTTCTTCGAGATCAGGCCTTCATTGGCGAGTTCGACTGCGATCTTCAGCGCCGCCTTCGCCGTGCGCTTGCCGCCGCGCGTCTGCAGCATCCACAATTTGCCGCGCTCGACCGTGAACTCCATGTCCTGCATGTCACGGTAGTGCTTCTCCAGCATGGTGTAGATGCGAGTCAGCTCCTTGAAGGCGTCGGGCATCGCTGTTTCCATCGACGGCTTGTCGGAGCCCGACTCCCTGCGCGCGTCTTCAGTGATGTCCTGCGGCGTGCGAATGCCCGCGACCACATCCTCGCCCTGCGCGTTGATCAGAAACTCGCCGTAAAGCTTGCTCTCGCCGGTCGAGGGATTGCGGGTGAAGGCGACGCCGGTCGCCGAGGTCTCGCCCATATTGCCGAACACCATGGCCTGCACGTTGACCGCGGTGCCCCAGGATTCCGGAATGTCGTGCAGCTTGCGATAGGTCACCGCGCGTGCATTCATCCAGGACGAAAACACGGCGCCAATGGCGCCCCAGAGCTGGTCGTGCGGATCCTGGGGGAATTCCTTGCCCGACTCGCGCGCGACCGCTTCCTTGTACTTGCCGACCAACGCCACCCAATCGTCGGCCGTGAGATCGGTATCGAGCGAATAGCCCTGGCCATCCTTGAACGTATCGAGGATATCCTCGAAATGATGATGCTCGAAGCCGAGCACGACATCCGAATACATGGTGATGAAGCGCCGATAGCTGTCGTAGGCGAAGCGACGATCGCCCGACATCTCCGCAAGCGCTTCCACGGTTTCGTCGTTGAGGCCGAGGTTGAGCACGGTGTCCATCATGCCGGGCATCGACGCGCGCGCGCCGGAGCGCACCGAGACCAGCAGCGGGTTCCTGGCATCGCCGAACGCCTTGCCCGTGAGCTTGCCGACATGGTCGAGCGCGTGCTCGACCTGCGCCTTCAATTCCTTCGGATAGGTTTTGTCATGCGCATAGAAATAGGTGCAGACCGAGGTCGGAATGGTGAAGCCGGGCGGCACCGGCAGGCCAAGATTGGCCATCTCGGCGAGGTTTGCGCCCTTTCCGCCGAGGAGATCGCGCAGGCCCGCTTTGCCCTCGGCTTTGCCGTCGCCGAAGGTGAAGACCCATTTGCCGGCCTTCGGGGCTGCCGCGGCCGGCACCTTTGCGACCGGCTTGGCCGGGCTCTTCTTCAGCGCCTTGCGGGCGGCCGCGACCGGGACCGGCTTCGCCCGGGGAGCCACGGATGGCTTTGATTTCGCAGAGATTTTCTTCTGTCTAGCGGCGGCTTTGGCCATGGCTTTCGATCAATCCGCTGGAGGGTTCGAAACGAACGGAATTGGGCGCCTTACACCATTTTGGGCGTGCTCGCGCAAGCGAAAGGGTCTTGGATTCTCGCACATCAGAGATGGAGCCATTTGAGAAGACCGAGGCCGATGAGCCCATTGAGAATAAGGAATATGGCTACGATGAAATTCAACAGTCGCGGCATGATCAGGATCAAAACGCCCGCAACGAGCGACATGATCGGCGTGATGTGGGCGACGGTCAGGGTCATCTGAAAATGCTCCGCTTATGGCGATGTGGGGGAGATTCGATTCGAGGCCCGCATCTTACGCGATAGCGCGATAGCAGACGCCTGTGAGGGGAACGAGTTCCCGAGACCACAAAAATTGCCCCGAAATTGCCGCGTCCGAAATGGGCCGTTCCCGGGAACGATCGCGCATGCGCGGCATTGGCAACGCATAACTTGCGGGCCGTCAGCGGACCCGCTCCACGTCTGAAAAGGAGTTGCCCATGCGGAACAGGAGGTATCGCAGATTTGTTGGTCTTGCCGCGGCTGCGGCTTTCATGGGGGCGCCCGTGGCGGCTCAAGCCCAGAACGACGTAACCTTCGGCACGGCGCGCAGCGGTACCGTGATCCTCAACGAGAGTGCACCGGGCATTGCCGACGACCAAATCCCGGCGTTCCGTGAGTATGTGGTCCGCGAACGCGTGCCGAACTACAGCATTCCGGACCGTGTGGCGATCGGCATCGTCCTGCCGGAGACGGGCGTGACCTATTACGACGTGCCGCAAAGCTTTGGCGCGACACCCTACCGCTACACCATGGTGAACGGCCGCACCGTGCTGGTCGAACCGCGCACGCGTCGCATCATCCAGGTCGTCGAGTAGCATCCCTGCACTCGAACGAACGGTCCGGCGAAACCGCAGCGGCGTCCGGACTGAGAGGCCCCACCCGGCTCCCCCCACCGGGTGGGGCTTGTTCATGCCGCCTTCGCTCGCGATTCCTGCTTTCACGATGTCTTCCTGGCGACGAGGCGGTGAATTGTCTTGCCTGACGATGCGCTCACCACTTCCTCGTCGAGCAGAAGCGTCGCACCCGCAAGCTCTGCACGCGCGAGCTGCGCGTCGAAGGCGGCATAGAGCCGGCCCTTGGCGTCTCGGTGATCTGCGCCTTCGGTGACGCGCCAGCTGAGATAGAAAATGCCGCCGGGTTTTGCGATCTCGAGCATGCGGCGCACGGATGGCGCGATCAGGGCCGACGGAAGATGCATGATCACGGTCTCGCACAGGACGTTGTCGTAGGTGCTGGCGGTGACGCCCACCAATTCGGGCAGCTCAGCACGCGCGAAGTTGAGCTCTGGATAACGGCGGCGCGCTTCCGCGAGCAGGCCGTCGGAGGCGTCAAATCCCTCAGCCGGGAAGCCATTGGCATTGAGCCAGGCGACCTCGCGTCCGCTGCCGCAGCCGATATCGCAGGTTTTCCCGCCGGGCACGAAGAAACGCGCGACGATTCCATGCAGATCGACGGGCGCGGGCTGCTCGTGCCAGTCGTTTGCATAGGCTGCGGCGTCCTTGTCGTAAGCGCCAAGCGTCGCCCGATCCATCTTCAGCCTTCGATCCGGGAAAAGTCGGCGACCGCGCGCGTTGCGCTGCGAATCTCGTTCAAAAGCTTAAGACGGTTTTCGCGGATTTTCGGGTCATCGTCGTTGACCTTGACCTTGTCGAAGAACGCATCGACAGCCGGCCGCAGCTTTGCCATGGCGCTCATGGCACTTTCGAAATCCTCGTTCATTACGGCGACACTGGCCTCGACCTTCACCAGGTCGATCGCGTCGGCAAGCAACTTTTCTTCCGGAAGGCTGTAGAGCGCCGGATGAGGTGCGCCGCCAAAGGTGCGCTTATCCCGCTTCTCCTCGATGGCGAGGATGTTGCTCGCGCGCTTGGTGCCGGCGAGCAGATTCTTGCCGTCATCGGTGTCGAGGAATTTTCCGAGCGCCTCGACGCGGCGGACGATCATTAACAGATCGTCCTGGCCTTCGAGCGCGAACACGGCATCGACGAGATCGTGCCGCGCGCCCTGCTCGCGGAGCTGGACTTTGAGACGGTCGGCGAAGAAGGCGAGGAGGTCCAATGGAAGCTTTTGGCTGTCAACGATTGCTTCCTTCGGGCGCTTTTCAAGTAAGCCGCCAAGCGCGGAACTTGCCACCTTCAAGACTGGCAGACGAAGCGCATTCTCAACGACGAGCCTGATCACACCGAGCGCCGCGCGCCGCAACGCATAGGGGTCCTTGCTGCCCGTCGGCTTTTCGTCGATCGCCCAGAAGCCGACCAGCGTATCGATCTTGTCGGCGAGTGCGACTGCGACACTCACCGGATCGGTCGGCACGCGATCATTCGGCCCCTGCGGCTTGTAGTGTTCCTCGCTAGCCGCAGCGACGGACGAATCCTCGCCTCGCGCCAGCGCGTAGTACTTTCCCATCAAGCCTTGCAGCTCCGGGAATTCGCCGACCACCTCCGTGAGCAGGTCGGCTTTGGCGAGCTTCGCCGCGCGCTTCGCCTTGGCAACGTCGGCGCCAACGAGCGGCGCAAGCTCGCCCGCCAGCCGCTCGATGCGCGCGATCCGCTCGGCCTGTGTGCCCAGCTTCTCATGGAACACGATCTGCTCGAATTTCGGCAGGCGATCTTCCAGCCTGGTCTTCAGGTCCGTCTCATAGAAGAACTTCGCATCGGAGAGTCGCGCGCGGATCACGCGCTCGTTGCCGCCGACGATCGTCTTGCCGCCGTCAGCCGCCTCGATATTGGCGGCGACGATGAACTTGTTCGCGAGTTTTCCCGTCCTGGGATCGGAAACCACAAAGCATTTCTGGTTGTTGCGGATGGTGGCGCGGATCACCTCGGCGGGAATCGAGAGAAAATCCTGGTCAAACGAGCCCATCAGCACCACCGGCCATTCGACAAGGCCCGCGACCTCGTCCAGCAGGCCTGCGTCTTCGACCAGCTCGAGGCCCTGCACGAAAGCAAGTTCTTTCGCATCTGTCAGAATAACATCCTTGCGGCGGTCGGGATCGAGCACGACCTTCGCCGCCAGCAGCTTGGCGTCGTAATCCTCGAAGCGGCGCACGCTGATCGCAGCCGGCGCCATGAAGCGGTGACCAAACGTAGTCTGGCCCGCCGCGATGCCGTCGACCGCAAACTCCACGACGTCGGGCTCCTCGGTCTCGAGCCCGAAGGTCGCGGTGATCGCATGCAACGGCCGCACCCAGTTCAGCGAGCCCGATTTGGCCGAGCGCGCGCCCCAGCGCATCGATTTCGGCCAGGGAAAGGTGCGGATGATCACAGGCAGCATGTCCGCAAGCACGTCGATGGTCTCGCGGCCCTTCTTCTCGATCAGCGCGATGTAGAAATCGCCCTTCTTGGCATCGCGCTCGATCTTGGCCTGCTCGATCGAGGTGAGCCCCGTGGCTTTCAAAAAGCCCTGGATCGCGGCATCCGGCCCGCCGACGCGCGGGCCTCGCCGCTCCTCCTTCAGGTCGGGCTGGCGCACGGGAATGCCGACCACAGTCAGCGCCAGCCGCCGCGGCGTGGCAAAGGCCTTTGCGCCTTCGTAGACGAGACCCTCGGCGACGAGCTTGTCGGTGACCATGCGGCGCAGATCGTCAGCCGCCTTCGCCTGCATGCGCGCGGGTATTTCTTCGGAAAACAGCTCTAACAGGAGATCAGGCATCCAGTGGCGCTCTCTTACGCGGACGCCGCGGCTTGCGCTGGCGCGCCTCCCCTCCCCCTTGCGGGGAGGGGTCGGGGGTGGGGGGCAACGCACTCTGAATCTCGGTCAAGACCCCTTCAAGATTGCCAAGCACGTCGTTGTTCCAAAAGCGTAGAACGCGATAGCCGGCCGCCTCGATGCGGCGCGTTCGTGCCGCGTCTGACGCCTGTTGCCAATCATGTTGCCCGCCGTCGAGTTCGATCACCAATTTCGCCTTGCGGCTCGCGAAGTCGACGATGAACGGCCCCACCGCGGCCTGCCGTCTGAAGTGGGACCCAACCAACTTGATGTCATGACGGAGTCGCTGCCAAAGCACGCGCTCGGCTTTCGTCGGCTCTGCGCGCATCCGACGCGCAAAATTTCGCTGACGATCATCCATTGCAAACGATTCCATTACATCAGTCGTCATCCGTGGACCCCCACCCCCGACCCCTCCCCGCAAGGGGGAGGGGAGCGGATGCATCTCTCTTTCTCTCGACTTCAGGGTGAAGAATCGAGGGTCTTGTGCGAGCCGTCGCACAAAGGCGCGGTCTTGCTGCGCTTGCAGGTGCAGAAGAACACGCGCTTGGTCTCAGGCGCGATGTACTCCATCGGCTCGAAACCGGTGTCCTCGTGGCTGCCGTCGCAGAACGGCTGGCTCGACGAGCGGCCGCAGGCGCACCAGTAGAGCTCCTCGCCCGCCGTGACCTCGACCGCGATCGGCGCACGGCCTCCGATGTTCGGCTCTTCGCTCATACAGCCCTCCCTGCTTCGGTGTGAACCCAGGCGTCACCGCAGGCCTTGGCCAGCTCGCGCACGCGCAGAATGTAGCTCTGCCGCTCCGTCACCGAGATCACGCCGCGCGCGTCCAGCAAATTGAAGACGTGGCTTGCCTTGATGCACTGGTCGTACGCCGGCAGCGCCATCATATGCTCGCGCAGGTTACCCCCCGGCTTGGAATTTTCTTGCCAGCCGGCCGCGAGATATTTCTTGCAGGCCTCCTCGGCCATCCGGAATTGCTCGAACAGCATCGCGGTATCGGCCACTTCGAAATTGTGCCGGGAATATTCCTGCTCGGCCTGCAGGAACACATCGCCGTAGGTGACCTTCTGCGCGCCCTCGCGGCCGTTGAAATTGAGGTCGTAGACGCGGTCGACGCCCTGCACATACATCGCAAGCCGCTCGAGCCCGTAGGTGAGCTCGCCCGAGACCGGGGCACATTCGACGCCGGCGACCTGCTGGAAATAGGTGAACTGCGAGACTTCCATGCCGTCGCACCAGCATTCCCACCCAAGGCCCCAGGCGCCAAGCGTCGGGCTCTCCCAATCGTCCTCGACAAAGCGGATGTCGTGCACGCCTGAATCGATGCCGATGGCGGCAAGCGATTTCAGGTAAAGCTCCTGCAGGTTCGGCGGCGACGGCTTCATGATCACCTGGAACTGGTAATAGTGCTGCAGGCGATTGGGATTTTCGCCATAGCGGCCGTCCTTGGGTCGCCGCGACGGCTGCACATAGGCCGCGTTCCACGGCTTGGGACCCAGCGCCCGCAGCGTGGTGGCGGGGTGGAAGGTGCCGGCGCCCATTTCCATGTCGTAGGGTTGCAGGATCACGCAGCCCTGCTCGGCCCAGAACCTTTGCAGCGCGAGGATGAACCCCTGGAACGAGCGTTCCGGGCGCATGTGGTCGGGCAGAGCGTCCATGGTCGGATCACGTCTCGCGAATGGGGGCGAAAATGCGCGGGACCGTATCGGCGCGGCCTTTGGGAATCAAGGCGATGGCAGGATTCGTTTGCGCCGTTCGCGACGCCCTCACTGCTGCTCGGCCCGGCTGGACGGACGGGCTCCTGCGAGGATGTCCTAGCCCGGCCGGTAAGAGCCGGTAACAGGATCGCGGCGCAACGTCTTGATCTCGCTCGCGTGCGCGGATTCCGCCACGCGTGCGAGGCGCTGCTCCTCCAGTTCCTGATTGACCCGCATGGCCGTCTTGTAGGCCCAGCGGACAATGGCCAGTCCCCCCAACACGCCCGCGAATGCGATGAATGGCGGCATCGGTCGATCCTTGTTCAAGTCTCAGCCCCCAAGCGGCATTTTCGCCGAAGCCGACCCTGCCTGCAATCGCCGCTTTAGGCGCAGGGGCAAAATGGCGCGGCCAATGCCGCCGATTTGAAGTTCCAGCGCTCACGCGGATCCCCCTCAGAAACCGAATTTGGCCCAAATCGCCCGGCTTTCGAGCGCGGAAATGAGTTCATCCGGCAGGCCGGTCACCTCGCCCGCCGCAGCCAGCGCCCCCGCCCCCGGAGCCCTCCGGCCGAAAAGGCCGGCCAGCATGCCGCTTGCCGGTGCGATCACGGGGGTCAGCACCTTCTCGCCAAAACGGGCGCGCAAGGTCGAGCGCAGGTCGCCGACGCCGTCCGCAAGCCCCAGCGAGACCGCGGTTTCGCCCGCCCAATATTCGCCGGTGAACAACACATCATCGGCGCCTTTCAGCCGCGCACCGCGGCTTGTCTTCACAAGCTGGATGAAGATCGCGTGGATCTCGCGCTGGATCGCCTTCAGCCGCGCGACATCGTCGGGATTTTCAGGAAGAAACGGATCGAGCATCGCCTTGTGCTCGCCTGCGGTGTAGAGCCTGCGCTCGATGCCGATCTTCCTGATCAACTCCTGCAGGCCGAACGAGCCGCCAACCACGCCGATCGATCCCAGGATCGACGATGGATCGCAAAAGATCTCGTCGGCCGCGCAAGCGATCATGTAACCGCCGGAGGCCGCGACATCCTCCACAAAGGCAAGCACCGGGAGCTGCTTTTCCGCCGAGAGCTGGCGGATGCGCAGATAGATCTGGCGCGACTGCACCGGCGATCCGCCGGGCGAATTGATCAGCAGCGCGACGGCCTTGGCGTTCCGAAAGGAGAACGCGCGCTCCAGCAGGCGCGCAAGGGCGGCGAGCGTCATGCCCGGGCGCAATGGCGTCACCGCGCCGATCAGTCCCGACAGACGGACCACCGGCACGACCGTGGTTCCACGGCGAAAGCGTGCCGGCACCCACTCCATGCCGCGATCGATCGCACCCTGCCATCCGCTGCGATCACTTATTTTTTCCGTCATGCCGTAACCTCGAATTAACCATTTTTTATCACCCCACTATGCATGCTCTGGAACGCCTCTTGCATTCCCTTCGTTGCAAGGCTGCGACGACGCGGCGGAGACAGACATGAAAATCTATCTGCTGATACTGCTCATCGGTATGATCTTGACGGCGGTCCGCCTCACATCCGCGCCCGAGCAGCAATCGGAATCGATTCAGCAGTAAAAACGGCTGTCTGTCCTGCGTTCAGGGCATTGCCAATCGCAAAACCCCCTTCCCGGCCAGGATCTCCGCAAGCTCTTTATTGGGCACTCCTGACTCATCATTGAGCATCGCGCCTGCGAGAACTCGCGTCGGGGCCTTGCCGCCCTTGACCGCGCGCACCAGCACGCGAATTGCGGGCTTCGACGGATCGGCATGGACGGGTTGAATCGAGAGGCTGCCAAAGCCGCGCCCAAGTGCAACCAGCACATCCGCAAGCCCGTCGGCTCGCCAGATCAAAGTGAGCCCGCCGCCGGATTTGAGAAGCCGCCGGCTCGCGTGGACCCAGCTCTCGAGCGTCGTCCGATCCGCCATATGGGCGGTCGCGCGCGAGGGATCGGGCGAGGCGCGGTGCCGCGCGGCATCGTTGAAAGGTGGATTCATCAATACGACATCGGCGCTATCGGGTGAAAGGCCTGCGGCTGCGAACACATAGGCTGGCGCAGTCGCGTCGATCTCCACCACGCGGGCGGCAACCGCATTGCGCTTCGCATTGTCGCGCGCCAGTCTTGCGAGTTCGGCATCGATCTCGATCAGCGCGAGCTCGATGGCGCCAGCGCGCCTTGCGACCGCAAGTCCGGCAGCGCCGATGCCGGCGCCGAGTTCCACCACGCGATCACCCGCGTGCGCTGGCGTTGCGGCCGCAAGCAGCATGGCATCGTGGCCGGCGCGGTGACCGCTTTTCGGCTGGCGCAGGCACAATTGTCCGCCGAGGAATAAATCCTCGGTCGTGGGAATCTCATTCATCGGGCCGCAATTCGTGCGACAGGCCGGCATCAGCGAGGAGCTGTCGCGCCTCCTTGTTGTCCTCGTCATGAACCAGGATCCGGCGCGGCAGGATGCCAAGCGAGCCTTCGATGACGCTCATGTTCTGATCCAGCACCACATGGTGAATGTTGGCGCCGTCCAGCAGCGCACCAATCGCCGACACCAGCACGATATCGTTGGTTCGAACCAATTCCCGCAACTGAACTTCTCCTGATCGCACTGCGGCGGATGGCCTCTTGCCGCCACCATCTGCAGTTCCTATTGTCGGAACCGAACATAGCAAATTGGAGACCGGCGTGGCGGTTATTGTACCCTTCGAAAGCCCATCGGGCGCCTCGATCGAGGCGCTCGTTGGCCTTGTCGCAGCCGACATGGAGCGGGTCAATGCCACGATTCTGGCCCGCACCGGCTCCGAAGTGACCATGATCCCGGAGGTCGCCAACCATTTGATCTCCTCGGGCGGAAAAAGGCTGCGCCCGATGCTGACGCTGGCGATGGCCCATCTCGCCGGCTATCCCGGCGACGGCCATATCAAGCTTGCGGCCGCCGTCGAGTTCATGCACACGGCAACCCTGTTGCATGACGACGTGGTCGACGAGAGCGAGCTGCGGCGCGGCAAATTGTCGGCGCGGATGCTGTGGGGCAACGAGGCGAGCGTCCTGGTCGGCGACTTCCTGCTCGGACAGGCATTTCGCATGATGGTCGAGGTGGGCTCGCTGCGTGCGCTCGATATCCTGTCGGCTGCGGCTGCGGTGATCGCCGAGGGCGAAGTGATGCAGCTTGCGGCCGCCAAGAACACCGCGACCACCGAGGACGAATATCTCGCCGTCATCCGCGGCAAGACCGCCGAATTGTTCGCAGCCGCCTGTGAGGTCGGACCCGTGCTTGCCAACCGGCCGAAGGCGGAGCAGACCGCCTGCCGTTCGGTCGGCATGAATCTCGGCATCGCCTTCCAGCTGGTCGACGACGTGCTCGACTATGGCGGCAAATCCGCAAAGCTCGGCAAGAATATCGGCGACGATTTCCGCGAGGGCAAGATCACGCTTCCGGTGGTGCTCGCCTTCCGCCGCGGCAACGACACCGAGCGCGCGTTCTGGATCAGGGCGCTCGAGCGCGGCACGATCGGCGACGGCGATCTCGAGCACGCGGTTGGCTTGATGACCAGGCATCGCGCGCTCGAGGACACCATGACGCGTGCCCAGCACTACGGCGCGATGGCCGTCGACGCGCTGGCGCTGTTTCCACCCTCTGCAATGAAGAGCGCGCTGGAGCAGGTGGTCGCCTTCTGTCTCGCACGGTCGCATTAGGATGCCGCCTTTGCGTAGGGCGGGTTGAGCGGGCGCTCGACCCACGCTACGATTCGATCGTCATTGCGAGCGAAGCGAAGCAATCCAGAGTCTTTCCGCGTCGCAGCTCGCAATGACGGCGGAACAGGACTCCGCGTTCCCGCGGCACGTTGCGCCCGGGTCTTGCATCAACCTTGTCCCTCGAAAGCGAGAGGGCGCAGGGAAAGCCGGGTGTTTTGTGCACCCGCAGCCTCGCATGCAATGAAAGAAAGCATACGAGTAAGTCCACCACAGGTACGCCGAAACAATTCCAGCCTTCCCTGCGCGATGGTGTTAACGCTTATTTTCGCACTCTCCCCGGTGTCCATGACCTTTTAGTCACCGTCGTTCGCGGATCTCGGCGCGTCGGCCCGAAGCCGACGTCGCCAATCTGCGAACTTGACGCCAGCCCAGGGGCGTCAGGACCATACGATTTCGCCGTCCGCAGCCACATCGCTCGTCAGTCGATGTGGCCGGCGTCCATCGCATCCCGCCTCACGTTCGTGACGACGCGTACGCCCCTCTCATCGAGGCGAGACAATGTTACGATAATCATAAGTTTCCGGAAAACGGAAGCAAAATATTTTTTTCCAGGGGGCTGGACACGCCCCCGCAAAATTCACTTGTCGGGCAAATCAGTTGGTGCAAGCCGCTGAAATGATGTCAATTTCAGGTTTTCGCAGCATCAGAGACCGTCATTGCGAGCCAACGGGTCCCCGCCATGACGTCAGAGGCTAGCTCAAAACCCCCGCATGAATCCACCAGTCGCCGCGGGCCTGCCTGATCCTGTCCGCCGCGGCCTGCGCCTTGCCGCGGTCGCCATAGATCGCAAAGCAGGTCGCGCCGGATCCGCTCATGCGCGAAAGCAGCGCGCCGTCGCTGCCGTGCAGCGCGGACAACACATCGGCGATCGCGGGCTGGATGCGCATCGCGGGCGCCTCCAGATCGTTGCCGATATACGACAGCGCCTCGACCCAGTCGGCAACGGACGCACCGCCTTCCGGCCAGGCCGGCGACTCGATCACGTCGGTAATCCCGACCAACAGCTCGCCGTTGCGCAAGCCGAGCGCCGAGAACACGTCCTTGGTGGCAAGGGGAACGCACGGGTTGACCATCAGGCAGGGAAGCTCAGGCAGATCCAGCGGCAGCAGGGTTTCACCCACGCCGGTCATGTCGCAGGCGTGCGAGAGCAGACAGACCGGCACGTCGGCGCCGGTTTGCAGCGCGACCTCGGCGAGGCGCTTGTCGTCGAGCGACAGATCGTTGAGCCGCGCGAGCAGCCTGAGGGCTGCTGCGGCATCCGCCGAGCCACCGCCGATGCCGGCCGCGACCGGCAACACCTTGTCGAGGGTGAAGGCGCCGAGTTTCAGCTCCGGCACACGCGCCGCCAGCAGCGCCGCGGCCTTCAGCACCAGATTGTCCGCCGTCTGGCCGCAGGCATTGGCCATTGGGCCGGTGGTCTCGAGCTTGAGGTCGCCGCCCGGCACCAGCGTCAGGCGGTCGGCGCAGTCGGCAAACGCGACCACGCTTTCGAGATCGTGGTAGCCGTCGACGCGGCGCCCCACCACGCGAAGGGTCAGGTTGACCTTGGCGCGCCCAATGTCACTCAGCATCGGCGAGAAGCCCCCAGCTCCACCAAAGCGCGATTTGGTCGAATCGCCATCGCGCTTCAGGTCTTTGATTGAGCATGATCTGTTTCGGAAAACCGCTGCGCACTTTTCCGGATCATGCTTTTAGCCGCCCTTGTTGCCGTCTTCCTTGACGTCCTCTTTCTTCTTGTCGGCGGAGGAAGCAGCAGCCGACGAGGGATCGTCAGGCAGGCCGTTCTCGATCTTGGCCTCGATCTTCGGCAAATCCTCCGGCTCCGGCTTGAGGTCGCGGGCATGCGACCACTGGAATTTCGCTTCCAGCGTGCGCCCGACACGCCAATAGGCGTCGCCGAGGTGGTCGTTGATGGTGGGATCCTCGGGCTTGAGGTCGATCGCGCGTTCGAGGTTTTTCACCGCCTCGTCGTAATTGCCGATGCGGAAATAGGCCCAGCCCAGCGAATCCACGATATAGCCGTCGTCGGGACGCTGCTCGACGGCGCGCTTGATCATCTTCATGCCCTCGTCGAGATTGACGCCCTGGTCGATCCAGGAATAGCCGAGATAGTTCAGCACATGCGGCTGGTCGGGCTGCAATTCGAGCGCCTTCTTCATGTCGGCTTCGGCCTTGGGCCACTGCTTGGAACGCTCCTCGCAGATACCGCGATAGTAGTAATAGACGCTGTTGTTCTTGTCGTTGCCACCCGGCAGCACGTCGATGCCCTTGGAATAGGTGTCGGCGCAATCGGCGAATTTCTTGCGGCCGCGCTCGATATTGCCGAGCGCCATGACGGCTTCGAGGTCCTTCGGATCGTCCGCGATCACGCTCTTGAGGATCTTGATCGACTCCTCGCTGCGGTCGACGCTGTCGAGATCGGTGGCGAGCTGGATCTGCGCATTGCGCTTCAGGGGCGAAGACGCCGGCACGCGCTCGTAGATCTTGATCGCCATCTGCGGCTTCTTGACCGATTCATAGAGATCGGCGAGCGACAGCAGCGCCATCGGATGCGTGGGCTGCAGATAAAGCGCAAGCTGCAGATAGACCAGCGCGAGGTCCTCGCCGCCGCGGCGGATCAGCGTGGCGCCGATGCCGTACAGCGCTTCGGCTGCGCCGGCTTGCGCGGAATCGACCAGGGGCGGCAGCTTCTTGCCGGCGCGGGTTTCGCGCAAGCCTTCCTGCACCAGGGGATGGCGCGGGAGCTTCTTGTCGAAGGCTTCATAGATCGCGGTCGCCTTGGCGTCGTCCTTGTTGCGCGACAGCCAGCGCGCATAGGCCTCGTTCACGCGCAGCATCGAGTCGTCCAGCTTGTAGACGCGCTCGAAGCGGACGCCCGCGTCCTTCTCGCGACCCGC
>Ga0335080_10003768_pt1 | contig 15386 bp, 11 predicted proteins | sample Lox_Sample_34_FD_206720 | JGI IMG/M metagenome (GOLD analysis project Ga0335080, IMG submission 206720) | Soil microbial communities from Loxahatchee National Wildlife Refuge, Florida, United States - Lox_Sample_3.4 | ecosystem: Environmental > Terrestrial > Soil > Wetlands | place: USA... | reverse complement strand
GAGCCCATCAGCGGCGAGCGGTGATCGGCCCGGCTGGCGAGCCCGGCCGCCGAGCCGGTCTTGCGCACCACCTGGATGGTGCTGGCCTCCCCAGTGCCGGCCTCCCCGGTGCTGGCCTCCCCGGTGCTGGCCTCCCCAGTGCCGTCCAGCCGGTAGTAGGTCACGCCGGTGACGCGCTTGATGACCCGGGACTGCGCCCGGACCACCCGCAGCACCGGCAGGGTCAGCCGGTGCAGATCCACCCCCACGTCCCGCAGGGCCGCCACGACGTCGTTGTCGTACACGTCGGCGTCGTCCCGGGAGGTGCCCACCGTCACGGTCTTGGCCTGGTGCTTGACCGAGTCGATCGGCCGCCCCAGCTCGTCGATGGCATGGGCGAGCACCGCCCGGGCCAGGTCCACCGGCTGCCCGGGCGGGGAGGAGAACGTCTCCGGGCCGAGCCCCGGCATGGCCGGCTGGAGCACCAGGCGCGCCAGGCCCAGCGCGGTCTCGCTGGTCAGAACGCCGCTGAGGCGGCCCCGGTCGGCCTCGTCCAGCACGTCGATGACCGGGATGAGCACATCGCGCGGGAGCGCGGCGGACGGGCCCAGCCCGCCGTCCACCGCCGCCTCCAGCCGCGACAGCGCGACCCGCAGCGGGTCGGCGACCGCGTCGATGCGGCGGGCGGCGTGATAGGCGAACAGGTGGCCGGCGGCGGTGGCGACAATCCACATCATCTCGGGATTACCGAGCGGCAGCCCGACCACGAGATCGGTCGGCCAGGTCTGTTCGGTGCCCTCGTCGCAGAGCACGATCGGGGTGTTCCCGTGCGCCGCGAGGATCTCGACCTCCTTGATCAGGTCGGACACCTGTCCCGGTGGCGCGCCAGCGACGCAGACCAGGACCAGGGCCTCCGCCGACAGGTCGATGTGTTTCTTGTCCTCCACCGCGTCGGTCGAGATCGTCTTGTAGCACAGCTCGGACAGCTTGATGCGGATCTCCGCGGCCGCCACCCGGTTGGGGCCTGAGCCGACCACCGCCCAGTACGGGTAGCGGGCCGCCACCTCGGTGGCGATGTCTGCCAGCCGCTGCTCACTGGCCTGCAGTGCCTGCAGCTGGCTGGGGATCCGCTGCAGCCCGCTGATGAGGCTGGCCTCGCGCTGGGGCGTCAGCATGTTGAGCTCGCGCCCGAGCTCGACGCCGAGCAGGCAGCCGGCCGCCACCTGGGCGTAGAACGCCTTGGTCGAGGCGACCGACATCTCGACGTCCCGCCCGTCGGAGGTGTAGATCACACCGTGGCTCTTGGTCGTCAGGTCGCTGTCACGCCGGTTGACGATCGAGAGGATCGCCGCCCCGCGGTCCCGGGCGAGGTCGACGCTCCGGTTGGTATCCGTGGTGGTGCCCGACTGGCTGATCGCGATGACGCACACGTCGCTCATGTCGGGATACAGGAACGACGCCGAGAACTCGCTCGCTGGCATGGCGGCCAGCGTGAGCCGGTCACCGACCGCCTCCCGCAGGAACTGCGCCACGCCCTGCGCTGCGACCGCGGCGGTGCCCTGCCCGATGACCACGATCTCCCGTATCTGCCCGCTGGAGATGCGGCTCCGCACCTCGGGCGGCAGCGACGAGGGCGGCAGCGAGACCGACGAGCCGGCCGGCCGCTGGCGGAGCCGGCCCCGCAGGGTCTTGCGGAACGAGGAGGGTGCCTCGTGGATCTCCTTGTGCAGGTAATGGACGGCGGAGTCGAGCGCCAGGTCACGCGTGGTCACCTCGGCCGTGCGCACCTCGGCGGGCTCGACCGGCCGCGGCACCCCATCGCCATCCCACCGGCGGATCGCCGCGAGCGTCCCCGAGCCGCGGCGCGGCAGGGCCAGCACGGTGCCCTGCCGGGTGGCCTCCGGCCACGCCGCGCCGTCCACCCTCAGGTAGCTGGATGTGGTCGCGACCAGGCCGTAGACCTCGCTCGCGACCACGAAACCGCCGTAGCCGAGCCCGACATACACCGACTGGCCGCTGCCCTTGACCGCGAGCAGCACCTCGTCGGAGGTCTCGGCAAGCGCCCCGATGGCCATCGAGCCGGCGAAGTCTCCCAGGCAGGCACACAGGGCCCTGCCGGGGTCGGCGCCGCGGGCCAGGCGCTGTGCGAGCAGCACCGGGATGACTTTGGCGTCGGTGGTGATTCCCCGCTCGTCCGGCTCGTAGCCGATCTGCTTCGACAGCGCGCCGTAGTTGTCGATGTCCCCGTTCAGCACCGCGACCGAGAACGGCCCGGCGTCGTCGCTGCCAGCGATGTGGCTGTCGACCGGGTGGGCGTTGGCCTCACTGATCCGCCCGACGCTGGCCCAGCGGGTGTGCGCCAGCACGGTGACGGCCGCGGACGGCAGACCCAGCAGGGCATGCAGGCCGGCGTCGTCGCGCAGGGCCCGGCGCAGGGTGGCCCCGTTGTCACCAAGCTTGCCGACGATGGCGGCGTGCTTGTAGACCAGGCACACGCCGCCCCCGGTCAGCACCGCTGATCCGCTCCGCAGCAGCGGGTCGGCGCGGCCGGCCAGGGCGCCGGCCAGCCCCGCGCGGTCTGCCTCATCCAGGTGGACCCAGATGCTCAGCCCCGCCGAGTCCCGGCCGCGCACCTCAAGCCGGTTCACCGCCTGCAGCACCGTCTCGATCGCGAGATAGGTGAGCGCGGACCGCGCGGTGGGCTCGCCGGGGTGCAGCGCCCGGGCGCGGTCCGCCACCCCGATCCGGTCGTGCAGCACGGTGTAGAGCCGGTCGGTGAGCTGGCCGAGCACGCCCTGGACGGCCTCGACGCTGTCGGCATCCCAGCCGAGAGCGCTCGACATGTCCAGCAGGTGGTCAAGCTCTGCCGCCCACGCCATCAGCTTCGTGCACGCGGCGGCCATGGCCTGCCGTGCCGGGCTGTCGCGCAGCAGCTCGATGCTGGCGGTCTCGGTGCTGAGGGTCTGCAGGGCGGTCTCGATCTCGCCGAGCAGGTCGCTGAGCAGCTTCTCGGCGTTGCCCGGCTGCCGCAGAAGGGCCGCCGCGGCCAGGGGCGGGCCCGGCAGGACCGGCAGTGCGGCCGCCGCGCCGTCGCCGGTCACGCTCTGATAGGCGGGCAGCGCTGCCACGATGCCACACACGTCCGGCACTCCTTCCGCTCCGCCGACAGCCTAACTGGCTGGCGTGCCCGGGTCTCCCCGCCGACCCAGGTATCGCGGCCTGCCTGCGGTGGCGGGTGACTCCTGGGCCCAGCGGGCGGCCGGTGGCGGGTGATGCCTGGCCCCGGCGGTCGCTGGCAGGTGATCCCCGGCCCGGAGGGCGGCCAGCGGCCGGCGGCGGGGCGGGCGGCCAGCGGCGTTCGTTAGGATCGGTGCCATTGCGTGGGGGGACCCCATTCCGGCCCAGGAACAGGAGCGTGGAATGACGACCAAAGCCGCCTTTACGCCCGAGGAGTGGAAGACCGTTCTCGAGGGCCCGCCGAGCGCTGGCATGATCGTGATCACCGCCGCCAGCGGGGGGATGTTCCGCGAGACGGTCGCGATGTCCAAGGCGTACACCGAGGCGCGCGCCCAGCACGGCGCGAGCGAGCTGCTCGATGAGATCGTCTCGGCGAAGCCCGCGATGGACCACACCCGGTACCACTCTCCCGAGGAGCTCCGGGACAGCGGGCTGCAGCACCTGCGCAGCGCGGTGACGCTGCTGGAGGGCAAGGCGACGCCCGAGGAGCTCGACGGCTACCGCCAGTTCGTCCTCACCCTGGCGGACAAGGTCGCGGCCGCCCACCGGGAAGGGGGGCAGGATGTGAGCCCCGCCGAGGAGCAGGCCATCCAGCAGGTCGCGGCGGCGCTGGGCACAGCCAGCCCGTGACCGGCGCCGGCGCGGCTTGCGCGGCCACGAGGTCCCCTCCCTCAACGGGCGCCACGGTACTCCCTCATCCGCACTGCCTCACCCGCGTTCCCTCATCCATACCGTGACGCGGGCGGGTTCCAGCACCTGCTGCACGACCGCGGCCAGGTCGTCGCGGACCGAGTCCAGGTCCACCGCGTCCTGCAGCCGGGCCGCGAACGCGGCCACGGTCTCGTCGGCGTCGTAGCGGGCGCGGTTGAACCGGCGGTCGACGGTCCGCTGTACCCGGCGGCGGAGCGGATTGAACAGCGCGGCGACGGCCAGGGTGGACGCCGCCACCGCGACCGGCGAGGAGAACGGCAGCACCTCGGTGGCGAGGGTGACGATGCCCGCGTAGACGCCGACCAGCAGGCCGGTGACCAGCGTGTAGGACAGCGTCCGGCTGATCAGCCGGTCGATGTCGTACAGGCGGTATTTGAGGATCCCGATGGACAGCCCGGCCGGCAGGCTGAACAGCCCGATCCCCAGCATGCCGTTGGCCAGCGCCGCCGCCAGCGGGCTGGAGAGCTGGGCGAGCAGGAACGTGGCCGCCAGGCCGGCCACGCTGAGGGTGCTGCCGGCCATGAGCCACTTGAGCTGCTGCCGCCGCTCGCCGGTGGCCCGCCGCCAGCTGAGCCCCTGGCGTACCACGAACGACGCCCAGAACACCGGCACGCTGGCCAGCAGGATGATGAACGGGATCGCCAGGGCGCTGGTAGCGCCGGGATTGGGGACGAGCTGGCCCTTGCCGTCCACCACGATCCGGATGCCGCTCATCTGCCACGCCCCGGAGCCCAGCAGGATGGCGGTGATCAGCGCGCAGACAGCCAGGTACGCCCACAGGGTCATCCGCCAGCGCGGCGTCAGCCGGCCGTCCGGGAACAGCAGGATGACCACGGGCAGCACGAGGAAGAAGACGATCCATAGCTCCGAGGCGATCAGCGCCGCCGCCGGGCCGAGCGGCAGGTCCCCATGGTGGAAGTGATAGTCGATGACGGCGTAGTGCGCGACGGCGTCGTAGCAGACCAGCCCCGTGCTGAAGCCCATCAGCAGCCAGCCGATGGGGTTGCCCGGCTGGCGCCGGGCGACCACCAGCCCCAGCGCGGCGACCGACAGGATCGCCAGCCCGACCCCGAAGCCCCGCTTATGAGCCGCGAAGCCGAGCAGCGCGTCGAGGATCGCCAGGCCGAGGATCAGCGCACCCAGCACGAGGGGCGCCACTGGCGAGGCCCGCCGCGAGCGGCGCGCCGTGACCTCCGGCGTCACCGGTGCCCGCCCGGCCGCGGGCTGCGCCCCCTCCATAGGCGGCAACGCTAGGCCCGCACCGTTCCGGGAACGTTACCGCTCAGCGCCGGCGGTGCGGCCGGGGCGCGTCAGTGGTGGAAGCCGCTTCCCGAGCTCTGGTCGTGCACCGGCGCCGGCTGCTTCTCCAGCCGGGGCAGGAGCTTCTGCAGGTCGTGGATGAGCTGGTCGGCCATGTCGTGGGTGAAGCCGCGTTTCACGACGACGCGGAGGGCGGCGAGGTCTTCCCGGTTCTTCGGGAACGTGTAGGCCGGCAGCAGCCAGCCGTTTTCCCGGATCGCGTTGGAGATGTCGAAGACGGAGTAGTTGGTGATGCCGTCGCGCAGCTTGAATGCGAAGACCGGCAGCTCGTCGCCCCTGGTGAGCAGCTCGAACGGCCCGAGCTCGGCGATCTGGGCCGACAGGTGGGTGGCGACGTCGCGGGCGTACTGCTGGACCCGCCGGTAGCCGTCGAACCCGAGCCGCAGGAAGTTGTAGTACTGCACGGCGACCTGGGCGCCGGGCCGGGAGAAGTTGAGCGCGAAGGTCGGCATGTTGTCGCCGAGATAGTTGACCCAGAAGATCAGGTCCTCGGGGAGCGCGTCGGCGTCGCGCCAGATCGCCCACCCCACCCCGGGGTACACCAGCCCGTATTTGTGACCCGACGCGTTGATCGAGGCTACCCGCGGAAGCCGGAAGTCCCATTCGACGTCCGGGTCGAGGAACGGCGCCACGAACGCACCCGACGCGCCGTCCACGTGCACCGGGATGTCGATCCCGGTGCGGGCCTGGTAGGCGTCCAGCGCTGCGCAGATCTCGGCGACCGGCTCATACGAGCCGTCGAAGGTCGAGCCGAGCACGGCGACGACCCCGATGGTGTTCTCGTCGCACATCTCCACAGCCCCGTCGGCCGACATATGGAAGCGGTTGCCCTCCATCGGCACCAGGCGCATCTCCACGTCCCAGTAGTTGGCGAACTTCTCCCAGCAGACCTGGACGTTGGCCCCCATCACGATGTTGGGCGTGGCCGGCGGGTTGCCCGCCGCCGCCCGTGCCTTCTGCCAGCGCCGCTTGAGGGCCAGCCCGCCGAGCATCGCCGCCTCGCTGGAGCCGGTCGTCGAGCACCCGGTCGACTGCTCCGCGTCGGGTGCGTGCCACAGGTGGCTCAGCATGGACACGCAGCGGACCTCCAGCTCGGCCGTGTTCGGGTACTCGTCCTTGTCGATCATGTTCTTGTCCTGGCACAGGGCCATGAGCAGCTCGGCCTGCGGCTCCGCCCAGGTGGTGACGAACGTGGCCAGGTTCAGCCGGGCGTTGCCGTCGAGCATCAGCTCGTCCCGGATGATCTGCACGGCGACCTCGGGCTGCATCTCGCCCTCGGGAAGGTGGTGGCGAGGGATGGTCCCCGGTTCCATCCCGAACAGCGGGGCCACGGGGTGACGGTGGACCGGCCTGATGTGTGCCTTCGGGTGCTTCAAAGCCATCGCCGGGGCTCCCCTTCTCTGACATGGTCCGCTTGCCGTCCCTGGTTCTGGCAGGGCGAAGCGATGCTCTCACACTCTGGCCGGCCCCGGCCGTGCCCGCCTCACCCGCTGCGAGTGGCTGCGCCGGCCGCCGGGCGCCCCGCGATTACGGATCATCTCCCCGGGTACGGGAGCAGCGGGTTTACCGCGGACGGGCCGGCCGCACGCACGGGGCTTACGGCCAGCCGCCGCACCGAGGTGGCGATCATGAACGAGACGACACAGCCGTCGCCGGACAGCCCCCGGAGCGCCGCGACGGGGCTCAACGGGCCGGCCGGGGGAAAGGCCCCAGCCGGGCCGGCCGCGCCGGGCGGCAGCAGCTTATGGCGGGCGGCGGCCAAGCGGACGTTCGGTGAGTTCGCCGAGGACCAGCTGACCGACCGCGCCGCCGCGCTGACCTACTACTCGGTGCTGGCGATCTTCCCCGGGCTGCTGGTGGTGGTGTCGCTGCTGGGCCTGCTCGGCAAGTCGGCGACCCGGCCGCTGCTCACCAACTTCCTCAAGGTCGCCCCGACCAACGTCAAGCAGATCATCGAGCCCGAGCTGACCAGGCTGCAGGGAGCCCACACGAGCGCCAGCTTCGCCGCGATCCTCGGCATCGTGCTGGCGCTGTGGTCGGCGTCGGCCTACATCGCGGCCTTCATGCGCGCCTCCAACGCCATCTATGACGTGCCGGAGGGCAGGCCGTTCTGGAAGAAGACGCCGCAGCGCGTGGGCATCACCTTGCTGATCATGGTGATGCTGGTGGCGGCCGCGCTCATCGTGATCGTCAGCGGCGGGCTGGCCCGTCACGTGGGCCAGGTGCTGGGCATCGGCTCCACCGCCGTCACCGTCTGGAACATCGCGAAGTGGCCGGTGCTGCTGATCATCGTCATCCTGATGATCTCGATCCTGTACTGGACCGCGCCCAACGCGAAACGCCAGCGCGGCTTCCGGCTGATCAGCCCGGGGGGCGTCATCGCGGTGGTGGTGTGGCTGATCGCCTCCGCCCTGTTCGCCTTCTACGTGGCGAACTTCAGCCACTACAACAAGACCTACGGCAGCATCGCCGGCGTGATCATCATGCTGATCTGGCTGTGGATCTCCAACCTCGCGATCCTGTTCGGCGCCGAGTTCAACGCCGAGCTCGAGCGCGGCCGCGCCGCCGAGGCCGGGGAATTCCCGCTGGGGCAGGAGCCGTACGTCGAGCTCCGCGACACGCGCAAGCTACAGAAGCACAACAAGTGGGCCGAGGGGACCGAGGCGGGCCAGCGGGAGCCGGGCAGAGCCGGGTAACGGCGGGGCGCGGCGGCAGTTATCGTGAGCCGCATGGCTCACAGACTCGTCACCGAGCGCCTTGTCCTCCGCCCGTGGAGCGTCGACGATGCCGAGGCCGCCCTGGCTGCCTACGGCGACGACGAGGTGGCGCGCTGGCTCGCGCCCGCGATGGACAGGGTCAATGACCTGGCGGCCATGCGCGTGGTGCTGCAGCAGTGGGCGGCCGAGGATGCGCGCATGATCACCCCGGCCGGCCGGTGGGCGATCGAGCTCGGCGAGGGCGGGCGGGTGATCGGCGGGGCGACCCTGCTGCCGCTGCCGCCGGATGAGGAATTCGAGATCGGCTGGCAGCTCCACCGGCAGGAGTGGGGCCATGGCTATGCCAGCGAGACCGGGCTGGCGCTGGCGCGGTGGGCGTTCGGGCAGGGGATAGAGCAGGTCATCGCGCTCGTGCGGCCGGCCAACGAGCGCGCGACGGCGATGGTCCGGCGGATGGGCATGGAGTGGGTAGGCGAGACCGAGAAGTACCACAGCCTGCGCCTGCAGGAATTTCGCCTCCGCCCCGGCGACCTATCCTGACGCGTGTGAACGATCCCCAGCCGGTCACCGACAACCAGGCCGAATCCCGTTTCGAGCTGCGGGTGGACGGCCGCCTCGCCGAACTGCTGTACCGGCGCAACGGGAACCGGCTCGTGCTGATCCACACCGAGGTGCCCGTGGAGCTCGAGGGCCGCGGTCTCGGCGGCACCCTGGTGACGGCGGCGCTCGACCGCGCAGCGCGCGAGGGCATGACCGTGGTGCCGCTGTGCCCGTTCGCCCGCAGCTGGCTGGAGCGCCACCCCGACGTGGCCAGCCGGGCGGCCATCGACTGGGGGAAGAGCTAACGGCGGCTGGCCCGGCCGCCCCGCGCCACCGGGCCGATCGCCACCGACGCCTCGTCGGTGTACACCAGGAAGGTCATGGTCTCCTGGAAGTACAGTTCGACGCTGGCGGCGTCGTGCGACAGGTAGCCGATGGACAGATCCTGGCCCAGTGTCAGCTGGTAGTCACCGCCGCGGGCCGACACCACGAACGCTCCGTCGATGGCGGGAGCCCAGACCATCTCTCCGTCGATCACCTGGTCCAGATGCCGCCGGACGGGGTAGCCGTCGTCCGACGTCTCGTTGACGGCGGTGTAGGCGGCGGCGCTCAGCAGCAGCGAGTAGGGCCCGGCGACCCCGGCCTCCCGAAGCGAGGTGACGGCCTGGCTGACGACATCGGGATAGTCCGCCGGCTCGGCCGGGAGCGTCAGCCGGGCGTTCGACGAGCTTTCCCTGATGCCGCGGATCCCCGCTGTGGAGTAGCCCTCGAACACCGCCCGGTCCTCGGCGAAGGCGATCCTGCGGGCCGCGTCCTTCACCGGCTGCCAGTCGGAATCCTGGGCTCCCCGCTCGACGTCGTCGATGTCCTGCCGGCTCAGCGTGAACGGCGCGCGCAGCTCGACCAGCGGCATGGAGCGGCGCACGCGGGCGGTTACTCCCTCTCCGGCCGCCTCGGTGTCGCCGAGGTGACCGGTGCCCACGGCGGCCAGGGTGAGACCGCCCGGCCCCTCGACGTCCACTACGCGGCGGCCCGCCAGGTTGATCGTGAAGGTCCGGCGGGCTTCCTCCTCGATGCTGGCCCACGCGGATCCGGAGATGGGGGCGAGCTCGCGATGCAGGTTGTTCATTGCTGGCTGCTCCTTTTCAGGCCGCCGACGCCCAGCGAGCCGTCGGCCGCCGGCGCGGAAGGGGACGCGGATGGGGAAGAAGGCGTGGCCGGCGCCGGCGGGCCCGGCGGGCCGGGCAGGTCGTCGAGGAAATCGGCCGATGGCACGAAGAAGAGGTTGCCGGTGACGGCGGTGGAGAAGTCGAGTATCCGGTCGTCGTTGCCCGGCGGGTCGCCGACGAACATGCGCTCCAGCATCCGCTCGGTGACGCTGGGCGTGGCGCTGTAGGCGGCGTAGTACGTGCCGAACTCGCCGGCACCCACCGAGCCGAACGGCATGTTGGCCCGCACGATCTGCCGCTCGGTGCCGTCGGGCTCGGTGATCGTGTTCACGGCCACGTGCGAGTTGGCCGGCTTGACGTCGTCGGGGAGCTCGATGTCGTCCAGCTTGGTGCGGCCGATCGCCTTCTCCTGCTCCTCGACGGTCAGCCTGTTCCACGCGCCCATGTCGTGGGTGTACTTCTGCACGATGAGGTAGCTGCCGCCGGCGAAGCCGGGGTCCTCGCCGCCGGTGATGGCCGCCGCGGCGGCCGCCTGCCCGGTGGGGTTCTCCGTGCCGTCGACGAAGCCGAGCAGGTCACGGTCGTCGAAGTACCGGAACCCGTGCACCTCGTCGCACACGGTGACCGCGCCGGCCAGCCGCTTCATGACGTGCGTGGCGAACTCGAAGCACAGGCCCATCTGCTCGGCCCGGATGTGGAACAGCAGGTCACCGGGTGTCGCCACCGCCCGGTGCCGGGGCCCGGCCAGCTCACGGAAGGGGTGCAGCTCAGCGGGGCGCGGCCCCGCGAACAGCCGGTCCCAGGCCTGCGATCCCACCCCGGCGATGCAGCCCAGCGAGTCGTCCGGGGCCCGGAACCCCACCGACCGCTGCAGCGCGGCGAAGTCGCCGAGCAGGTCGCGGCACGCCTGCTCGCCGCCCTCGCCGATCGCCACCACCAGGAAGATCGCCGCCCGGCTCAGCGGGGCCAGCACCGGCTGCGGAACCGGCCGGGCAGCGGGCTGCTGGGCGGGAGGCGCGCCCGGCTGCGGCTCCGCGGTCATCCCCACGCGCTCCTTTGCGTTCGTGTGACGGCACGTGCGTTCGTCTGACGGCAAGCTTCGCACAGGCGCCCCGGCTGGCGGGGGAGTGCCGTGCACCTGCCGCTGCTGCGGGCGCCCGCGGTGGTGCGGCGCCCCGGCGCCGCGGGCGCCCCGGATGGCTAGGGGCCGGTGAGGGCGTCGGTGAGCGCGTCGATGGCCGCCAGGTTCTTCTCCAGGTCCGGGCCGAGCCGGTGCCGCGCGGCGAGCTCGGCAGGTGCGTAATACGAGACCTTGGTCTGCCCGGTGTCGTCCCACACCAGCACCTTGAGCGGCAGGTCGAGCGCGGCCAGCGGCGAGGCGGCCATCACCGGCGTGCCGGCCGCCGGGTTGCCGAAGATCACCAGTGTGGTGTCGCGCAGCTGCAGCCCCACCTGGCGCGCCTCGGCGCTCTGGTCGATGACCGCGAAGAGCTTGACCCCCTTGGCGCTGAGTATGCCGGTCAGGCGGGTGACGGTGTCGGCCACCGGCCGGGGGCTGAGCTTGGTGACCACGCCCGGCTCGTTCGCCGTCCCGGCTTCGGCCATGGCTGACTCCTCTGGCAGGTGATCGGTGTCCGGTGAGATGCCCGGCAGCCCAAACCACATCAGGCTACGCCGGGGCACGCGGCGGCGGGCCGGACACCCCGCCGCGGCCGGCCTGTCTGAACAGATCCGGAACGGCAGGGGACGGCGCTGCGGCGGCTTGCCGAATAGTGGGATTCGCGGGCGCCAAGGTGGCCGGGCGGCGGGTAAACGTGACCTGATCGCTCACCAGGAGGGACCAGGGATGCTGCCCGGTGCGCCAGGTGCGCCAGGTGCGCCAGGCGCACCCGCCGGCCGGACCGCGCAGCCGGGCTCCGCCGGGGCAGCGGCTCCCGCGCGGGCGGCGGATGCTACGCAGGCGGGACAGGCCGCGCAGGCGGCGGATGCCGCGCAGGCGGTGGATGCTGGGCAGGCGGTGGATGCTGGGCAGGCGGTGGACGCCGGGCAGGCGGTGGACGCCGGGCAGGCGGTGGACGCCGGGCAGGCAGGAGATGCCGGGCAGGCAGGAGATGCCGGGCAGGCCGGACGGCCATGGCAGGCCCGGGCCGCGATCGCGGCGCGCCGCCACTGGCTGGTGTCCCTGCTGCTGGCCGCCGGGCTGGTGCTGCGGGTGGCGGCCCAGGCCGCCTACCATCCCGCGCTGATCTACGTCGACACGCTCAAATATCTGTACGGCGCGTCGCCCGGCTCCGAGCCGCTGGGGTACACGGCACTGCTGAGGCTCATCCTGCTGGCCGGTGACCTGGGGACTGCCGCCGCGATCCAGCATGTGCTCGGGCTGGCGATGGCCATCGCCCTGTATGTGGTGCTGCTGCGCCGCGGCGCCGCCCGCTGGCTGGCGGCCCTGGCCGTCGCGCCGGTGCTGCTGGATGCCTACCAGCTGCAGATGGAGCAGACGATCATGGCCGACGTCTGGTTCGAGACGATGATCGTGGCCGGGCTGGCGGTGCTGCTGTGGCGGCCGGCCGTGACCACCTCGTTCGCGGTCGCGGGGGGACTGATCCTCGGGTCGTCGGCGACCGTCAAGCAGCTGGGTGAGCTGCTGGTGCTGCCGGCCGCGGCATACCTGCTGGTGGCGGGCGGGCGCCGGGCCATTGCCTGCTCCGCCGCCCTGGTGGTGGCCTTCGCGGCGCCGATCCTGTGCTACTGCGGCGTCTCCTACGCCCGGACCGGGCATTTCCGGCTGGCCCACCGGCAGCCCACTATCGGCCGGCTGGTGGCGGCGGCGGACTGCGCCACGCTCAAGCTGCCCCCGGCGGTCCGGCCGCTGTGCCCGGCACCGGCCGAGCAGGCGTACGGGCCCGACTTCCTGGAGCACGACGGCCAGTCGCCGCTGTTCCAGGCCCCCGCCCGGCCGGGGACGCGGGGCAGGCTGATCGCGGAGCTGGGCTCGGCGATCAGGCATCAGCAGCCGGGGCGGGTGGTGGTCTCGATCGCCGAGGACTCGCTCCGCATGTTCGCCCTGACCCGCGGGCCCAGCCTGTGGATCGTGCCCATCTCGCGCTGGCAGTTCCAGACCAGGTACCCGGTCTACCCGCCATGGGTCACGCTCGGCCGCGGGGACGACATCGTCGTCGGCGTGCAGCGAGCGGTGTTCGGGCGGTTCCGGTTCTCTGTTCTCAAGCCGTCCTACGGCGGCCGGGCACAGGTCGACCGGCCGGTGGCCGCGCTGCTGCGGGCCTACCAGCTCGACGGCGGTTACACCCCCGGCCCGCTGCTGGCAGTGCTTGCCCTGACCGGCCTGGCCGGCTCGCTTGCCGCCTTCGCCCGCCGGGTGGCCAGCGCCCGCACCCGCCAGCTCGCCCTCGGCTGCCTGCTGTTCACCGCCACCGCCGCGGTGGTCCTGTTCGTGCCCGACGTCTACGAGTTCTCCTGGCGGTACGAGCTGCCCGCGGCGATCACCCTGGTGCCGGGGGGCGTGCTAGGCATCAGCGCGCTGCTGAGCCTGCGGTACGACCGCGTGGGCCCCCGGCAGGACCGCGCCGGCTTCGGCAAGGACCTGCTGCGCCGGCCGCGGGCGCGTCCGCACCCCAGCGGCGACGCCCCTGGCCAGTGACCGCCCGAGCGCGGCCCGGTCGCGCGAGGAGGCGAAGGTGCGGGCCCAGCGGCGCAGTGCCGCGCCCGCGTACAGCACCCGCTCGGCAGGGGCGAGCGGCGCGCGGGCCCGCAGCAGCCAGATCTTGTTCCGGACCTCGTAGAAGAAGCGCTCCCCGGGGTCGGTGTCGGTGGCGGCGAAGGCCGCGGTCTTGTGCACGGCCACGCTGGCCGGGCAGAGCAGGCCGGTGTTGCCGCGCAGCAGCCGGGTGGTGAACTCGAAGTCGTCGTTCCACAGGAAGTAGTCGGCCTGCGGCAGGCCGCGCTGCCTGCACACCCCGGCATCGACCAGGACGGAGACAAATGATGCCGAACGGATCGGCAGGCAGCCCGCCCTCGCGGCCGCCGCGCGTTCTGCCCTGCTGGCGAAGGGCTTGACGCGGGGGGTGTTCATCGGGTGCGCCCGCCCGTCGGTCCACAGCACGCGGCTGGCCACCACCGCGGGGGGCCGGGCCGGGAGCCGCCCGCGGGCCTCGAGCAGCGCGCGCAGGGCGTGCGGCTGCGGCACCGTGTCGTCGTCCATGAGCCAGATGAGGTCCGCGCCGCGGGCCAGCGCCAGCGCCGTTCCGTAGGCGAACCCGCCCGCGCCGCCGGTGTTGCGGGTGAGCCCGGCCAGCGCCGCGGCGGGGTAGTGCGTGCGCACCGCGGCGGCGGTGCCGTCGGTCGAGGCGTTGTCGACCACGATCACGGCATCGGGTGCCCGGCTCTGCGCGTGGACCGCCGCCAGCGCCTCGAGCAGCAACTGCCGCCGGTTGTAGGTGACCACGACCGCGAGCACCACGGGTGGATCCGGCGCCGGCGGGGGAGAGCTCTGGCTCCCGGCCACGTCAGGCGGGTCCCGGCGGGCTGGGGTGATCGTGCGCCCGGCGGCGCTCAAGCGCCCGCCAGGCCAGGATGCGCAGCCTGCGCACGGCCAGGAAGCGGCTGCTGAGCTCGCGCACGGTCCGCTTGAGCCGCGGGGACGAGGCGACGGTTGCCTCGACCCGGCCGGCCAGGCCTGGCGGCCTGCCTGGGCCCCGCTGCGGCTTGGCCGCGGGGTACGCCTTGCGGTACTGGCTGACCACCAGCGCTGCCGCCGACGCCACGGCGGCGTCGAGCACCCGCTCGGCCGGCTGGCCGGCGGGGCTGGCGTAGGGCCCGGTGACCGGCGGCGGCCGCAGCTCGTCGAGGTTGCCGACCAGGTCGTACCCGGAGCTGCCCAGGGCGGCGATGAGCTCCTCCGCTCTGTCCTTGGCCCAGGTGTCCCGGCTGGCGGGCAGCACCAGGCGCCCGTCGCTCGGCCGGGCGGCCAGGGCCTGGTGGGCGAGCGCCTCCTTGACGTTCCACATGTAGAACCAGTCGGGGACCTCGTCGGGAAGGGCCTGGTTCAGCCGCCGCAGGAACTCGATCTCGGGCATTCCGAGCGAGGAGTTCGGCCGGGCGCGGGTGAGGTCGACGCTGCCGGGGTCGATCCCGAGCAGGGACGCGAACCGCTGCCATAGCAGCCCGCTCCCCGCCCCTCGCGGCGGGGTCGTGATGATGTGCACGTGCCCGGCCGGCAGGTGAGCCGACCAGATGCCGAGGATCGCCAGCGTGTCGTGCACGCGCCAGAACCACCAGCGGCGGCGGGCGGGATCTGATGACTCACGGTCGATCACATCGCCGAGCCAGTCCTCCCACCCCCGGTCATTGCGGTGCTTCACGGTCTCCTGCCACTCCGCGGGCAGCAGGGTGGCGATGTCGCGGACGGTGAGGACGACGTGCACCTCGGCCGGCAGCAGCGACCGCACGGCGCGGCCTGCCTGCTCGGCATCCGCGGCCGAGAACAGCTCGTGCGAGATGACCGCGACCTTGCCAGCCTGCTGCGCCTGGCGGGCGAGGATCTCCCACTCGCCGGTCCACGACCCCGCCGGGTCGCCGGCCAGCTTCGTGATGCCGCGCAGGTCCTGGCTGGCACGGAAATGGTCCTGCGGGTGATGGCCGGGCAGCACCACACCGCGCGCGGCGAGCTCGGAACGGTTGCGCCACATGATCTGCT
>Ga0335080_10003767_pt1 | contig 15387 bp, 12 predicted proteins | sample Lox_Sample_34_FD_206720 | JGI IMG/M metagenome (GOLD analysis project Ga0335080, IMG submission 206720) | Soil microbial communities from Loxahatchee National Wildlife Refuge, Florida, United States - Lox_Sample_3.4 | ecosystem: Environmental > Terrestrial > Soil > Wetlands | place: USA... | reverse complement strand
GAAAAGAAATGTTGGAACACGCACACAAGTTGCTGACGCGAAAGGAGCTGGCCGATGCCGCGCACGGGCTGGCCGCCGTCGGCCGAAGGCGCAAGGATTTCGTGGACCTCGTTGGAGAGGCGTTCGCGTTCTTCGGCTTGCCAGGCGGCGGCGTGTGGGCCAGAGATGAGCCCGGCGCGCGTCTGAGAGGGCAGCTCCCAGCCGCTGAAGAGCCAACCCGATCCGTAAGGGTCGGTGGTCAGGCGCTTGGGATCGCTGCGAAGGTGGCTATTCACTTTCTGAATCAGCAGAGGATTGGGAAAAGTCATTGGCCACTCGACACCGCAGACAGTCAAGGTGACAACCGGCCGCTGCGTGCCGTGCGTGGTTACAAAAGTCACACCATCAATACTTCCTGCGAAGTCGGCCAGGAACGCGTCCACGCCGACATGACACAACCCGGACTCTTCGACCGCCAGCCAGAAATGATTTGGCGCGTAACAAAGATCCGGTGGAGGAGTGAGCGAGCCATGCGGCCGTGCGAGCGTGAGATAGGCTTCGCAGAAACGGTACCCACCGGTCATGCAGATAGAAAGCTGCGATTCGCTAAAAGGGATCAGCTTGGTCGGAGTGTTGGCTCCGCAATACTGCACGTGGATGTCTTCGAGGTGCGGGCAGCGAGCGAGCCCTGCCTCTTCTTTTTTGACCAGTTCGCAGGTGCGGTAATCCGCGCTGGAGCAGCGGCCCGCGCCCGAAACTCCCGGTCCGTCGAGAATCAGCTTGTGGATCGGGGCGGCGTGGCAGTACTGAGCATGACCTTCTTTTAGAAAAGGGCACGGCATGGCGCATTCACCTCTATGCTTTCGAGGTCCCGTTACTTCTTTTCTTTCTTTTCTTCCGGCTTCTGCGGCGGAGGCTTCAGCATGTCGCCGCCATCGGCCATCGTGAACCCGAGTTCGGGCACCGGCAGGCCGTGCGAGAACTCGTCCTGCAGCATTCTGTTGAATTCGACGTCGACGTTGGCAGCGGCGCGGTGCGCTTTCTTGTGACGGAGCACGAATTCCCAAACCAATCCGTAGCCGACTACCAGAGCCGCCAGGATGACGACCATACCGAGCACGAAGTTTGTGATGTTCAACCAGTAGACCCAAGTCTCATTTGGCATTTCGAGAGCCCTCCTCTCAGAAGAGCAGCAACCTGGGAGTATGCAGGTGGATTGCCGATATGGGTTTTCAATAACTTGCGAGAAAAGCGTGGCAGGAAGGTGTTGGGATTGCCGACAAATTCGTCGGGATTACCAACAACAAAAATAAGGCCGAATTAGATGAAAAGACTCTGTTTCCGGGAAGCGAGACCCCAATGGAAACAAATCGAGGGCGCAATCACGTTGAGTGTTCACGCCCTCTCCATTGTGCCGCTAAGTTTTTAGGCTTTCGGCTCAATCTGGCACGAGGATAAAGCGGGCGCAGGTTTGGCGCAATGAGGCGGTGACCTGATTTCAAGAGGGGTAGGGAAGTGTAGCACTGTGGAAAAGCGGCTAAAAAAATTAAGGGCGCAGTCACTTTGCGGTGCCTGCGCCCTCTTTTAATTGTACCGTCGAGTTTTAAGGCTCTTCAGCTCAACTAAAATCGAAGGCACGTTCGCTTTGCAGCGCTCACGCCTTCCTTCGAATTTCCCACAGAGTTTTCCGGCTCCGTGGTCCCGACGAAGATCAAGGACCGATCCGCCTTGCGGCGTCCCTGCCCTCTCTCAATGGAGCCGTGAAGTTTTTGAGGCTCCCCGGCTCTATTGAAATTTGAGAGCTCAATCGCCTTGCGGCGCGTGGCCCCCTTCTAATCGCTCCGGCTCGTTTTTAAGGCGTGCCAGCTCAACCAGACCGAGGCTTCCGTCACCTTGCGGTGATTTCCGCCCCCTTCAACCGTTCCGTAGAGTTTTTAAGGCTCTCCGAAGCCGACGGAAGCGAAAGCCCATTCACCTTGCGGCGCCTGTGCCTTCCCTCCTTCGCGCCAACGGGTTTTTACACCCACTGATTCGATGGAAGCGAGAGGTCGTTCGGCCTTGCGGCTTCCTCGCTCTCTTCGATTGTGTCGCGAAGTTTTTAGGCTTCCCGTCTCAATCTGGCGTGAGAGTACGCCTGCCGAAAAAAGTTGGCAAGAGGTCTCGAGCGAAAAGTCTGTGGAAAGTTGTGCACGAATGTGCAAATTGCGTGAATTTCCGATGAAACTACTTATCGAGATAATACTGGCCATCGTGACGACGTGGACAGTTCCAATGATGCCGGAATCGCCGCTGCTGGCGGGTGATTTAATCCTTACCGCCTAGCCGGGCTCCCAGAGCCAACAGAGTGGCAGGGTCAGAACGCGGGCATGGATTTTTCGAAGCGCCGCACCACGCCTTGATATTCATCTCTCAGGGCTGCAGGCAACCGCCCGCCAAATTTGGCGAAAAATTCCCGCGTGTCGGCGAGATCGAGTTCCCAATCATCGCCGTCAACGCGGAAGAGCTCCCGCAAAGTTTCCGGCGAGAGATTCAAACCCTCAAGTGTGAGCGCATTCGGTGTAGGCACGAAGCCGATTGGGGTTTCTTCCGCTTGCCCCCGGCCTTCCACGCGCTCCAAAATCCACTTCAATACGCGGACATTCTCGCCAAATCCCGGCCAGAGGAATTTGCCGTCCGCGCCCTTGCGGAACCAGTTCACGTGAAAAATCTTTGGCGGATGCGGGATGCGCTCGCCCATGTCCAGCCAGTGCTGAAAATAATCGGCCATGTTGTAGCCGCAGAAGGGAAGCATGGCCATGGGATCGCGGCGCGTAATGCCAACGTCGCCAGTGGCGGCAGCAGTAGTTTCGGAAGCCATGGTCGCGCCAACGTAGACGCCGTGCTGCCAGTTGAAAGCCTCGTAGACCAGTGGCGCCAAGCGCGCGCGGCGTCCCCCAAAGATGAAAGCGGAGATTGGGACGCCTCCCGGGTCTTCGAACCGCGACGAAATGCTTGGCGACTGGTTCGCGGGAACGGTGTAGCGCGAATTCGGGTGCGCGGCTGGACCCTTTGAGCTGTCCCAACGTTCGCCGCGCCACGTGACGAGCCCGGCAGGGTGCTGGCCGCCGATGCCCTCCCACCAGGGTTCATCTTCGGGCGTGACGGCCACATTCGTGAAGATCGTGTTGCGATTCAGCGCCTGCATTACGTTGGGATTCGTTTTCATCCCGGTGCCGGGCGCCACGCCGAAGAAGCCGGCTTCTGGATTTATGGCGTGAAGGTAGCCATCGGAGCCGATATGCATCCACGCGATGTCGTCGCCGACGGTCCAGACCTTGTAGCCCTGCGTTTCGAGCGAGGAGACCATCATCGCCAGGTTGGTTTTGCCGCAGGCACTCGGGAATGCCGCGGCCATGTAGGTCACTTTGCCGCCCGGCGATTCGAGGCCGAGGATTAACATGTGCTCGGCCATCCAACCCTGCTGGCGCGCCATATAACTGGCGATGCGCAGTGCGAAGCACTTTTTGCCGAGCAACGCGTTCCCACCGTAACCGGAGCCGACACTCAAGATGAGGCGTTCCTGCGGGAAGTGAACAATGTACCGGCGCAGGGGATCGAGATCTCCGATCGAATGGAGCCCCGGCACAAAATCGGAAGAATTGCCAGCGCGGTCGGTAGCCACTTGTCCAATGCGCGCCATGATCCGCATGTTTGCGACCACGTAGGGGCTGTCGGTCACTTCCACGCCGACCTTGCTCAGCGGCGAATTCACGGGTCCCATGATGTAAGGGACGACATACATGGTGCGTCCCCGCATGGCGCCGTTGAGCAGGGAACCGACCTTATACTTGGCGCCGTCCGGGTCCATCCAGTTGTTGGTGGGGCCCACGTCGTCCTTGTTCGGCATGCAGATGAATGTGAGGTGCTCGGTGCGGGCTACGTCGCTGGGACTGCTGCGGTGCAGGTAGCAATTCGGGTAAGTTTCGGGATTCAGCTGAAACGAGTCGGCATGCTTCAGCAGTTCGCGAAGAATAAGTTGGTTTTCTGCCTCGGAACCGTCGCACCAGACGATGCGATCCGGCTTGGTGAGCTTTGCGGCCTCGTCCACCCAGGCCTGCATTGGAGTTCCCAAAGTAGCCCCTCCCCGGGAAAAACAGATGCGGCGCAACTGAAAAACGAATCGATGCGCAGCCGACCGGTCCAAAGCGCCTGGAGAGCGCAGCCGCAAGTGGCGGGATGGTGCGGACTCGTCGCGTGTCTGGTTAGTTTAAGGGAAGGGTGAAGCACGGTGCAAGTTGGGGCCACGTTCGGCGGGCGCAGAGGCAATGTTATGATGCGCGCATGTACGCGCAAAGGTGGAAAGTCGACGTGGTAATAAAGGGTGCGAAGAAGCCTTGCCCACTGGAGTGGTTGGACCAATTCTGCATGCGCAACTTCACCAACTCAGCAGAGTTTGACGACACTCTCCCCGTTGGAGAGGGTAAGGTGGAGGCTAGCTTTCGCCTGGAGCCCGAGCGATTTGCGGAAGGTCTGGCGGCATGGTTGACGCAAAGAGGGAAGGGAGAGGGAGCACCCGTCGAAGTAGTCGTTTCGCCGCAGCCGTAAATGGAGGAAAGATCGCTGGCGTCATTCGATGGACTTGAGCGTCTTGCCGCCGAGTGCGGCACGTATTGCCGGCAGGGCGTTGCGGGTCGCGATCTCTCCGGCACGAATCATTTCCGGGGTCTTCGAAAAATCGTCCCACACAAATGGACTTACTTCCGGTTCGATGATCACGTCGGCGTGGCGCCGCCACTCAATGTCGGCGTGTTTCTGAACGATGGTAAAGGAGCGGCTGAGGACCTCGGTAAAGGTCCGCGGCTCGCCAGTCGAGCTGGCTTCAAGGTAAACGGCGATCACGATCTCGGCGCCCAGCAGCAACGCGCCGTCGATCGGCACCAGCGCAGTCAAGAAGCCGTCGACGAGCATGCGGCCTTCGAATTTCACCGGAACGAATAATCCAGGATAAGCGCACGAGGCGCGCAGAGCTGGGCCGATGGGACCTCCGCAGTAGTACACCGGTAAGCCGACGTTGATGTCGGTAGCCGCAATGGCGAGCGGAGTCTTCAATTCTTCGAAGCGCTGCACGGTAGAGAAGCGCGCCAGGAAAGACTCCAACCTATTATTGGTGGCAAGGCCGAGCCAGGAAGGCGTCCAGCGGCCGAAGTCGGTGAATTTGGTTTCGCGGGCGATGCGCTCCATATGTTCGAGCGACGCACCGGAGCAATACGCCGCACCGATGAGCGCGCCGACGCTGGTGCCGGCGACCACGTCGACGGGAATGCCTTCGTCGCGGAGGATGCGGAGCACGCCAATGTGCGCGATGCCGCGGGCAAATCCACCGGCGAGCGCCAGGCCAACACGCGGACGCTTTTTCGCGATCGAGAGATCGGCGCTGCCGGAGCCATTGGTTCCCGGTGAGTGGGCGTTTTCTTCCCCAGCCATAATCTCTCTATTCTAAGATGCGCGCAGCTTACCAAACGGGCGTTTGACCGCGAAGATGCCATTTTGTAACCTGTTCTGCCGTTCCAAACTCACTGCCGAAGGCCCTCTCATGATCCGCATACAGAAGACCGTAGTGCTGGGCGCCGGAACTATGGGCGCGCGTATCGCCGCGCATTTCGCCAACGCAGGCCTGTCCTGTCTACTACTGGACATCGTGCCCAAAGGCGCGGGCTCCTCCCCGGCGGAGCGCAACAAACTGGTTTTGGCGGGGATCGAGGCGGCAAGGAAGTCGAAACCGGCGGCGTTTTTTACACCGGCACTGGCAGCGAAGATTTCGGTTGGAAACTTTGAAGATGACCTGCCGCGAATCGCGGACGCGGACTGGATTATCGAGGTTGTCGCCGAGAATCTCGAGATTAAGCGCGGGCTGCTCGCGAAAGTGGCGCAGTTTCGCAAACCTGGATCGATTGTCACCACCAATACATCGGGACTACCCGTTCATCTAATCGCCGAAGGACTGCCGGAAGAGTTGCAGCAGCACTGGGCGGGAACGCATTTTTTCAATCCGCCGCGCTACATGAAACTGGTGGAAGTGATTCCCGGGCCGAAGACTTCGCGAGCGGTTTTGGACACGCTCTCGGATTTTTGCGACCGGCGGCTCGGCAAGGGTGTGGTGATCGCCAAAGACACGCCAAATTTCATCGCCAACCGCATCGGCACCTTCTCGATGCTCAATGCATTGCGGCTGATGTCGAAACTGGGTATGACCGTGGAAGAAGTGGACGCCTGTACGGGCCCGGCGGTGGGCTGGCCCAAATCAGCCACCTTCCGCACGGCAGACATTGTCGGGCTTGATGTGCTGGCGCACGTGGTGCGGAATATCTACGAAACCGCGCCGAACGACGAGTCGCGCGAAGCTTACAAGATTCCGGCCATGGTCGAAGAAATGGCCAAGCGCAACTGGCTGGGCGACAAGACTGGCCAGGGCTTCTACAAAAAGGTGAAAGGCGGGGAGGGCGAGAAAGAGATTCTGACGCTCGATGTGAACACCATGGAATATCGTGAGCGGCAGAAAGCGAGATTCGCGTCGATTGAAGCGGGAAAGACCGTCGAAGATACGCGCGAACGTTTGCGCGCGCTGTTGACGCCTCTCTTCGAGGGGCAGAAAACGGACAAGGCGCAGCAGTTTATCTGGGGCGGGTTGTCGGAAATGTGCCTGTATGCTGGCCGGCGCATGCCGGAAATTTCGGATCATGTCGTCGATGTAGACCGAGCGATGCGCTGGGGCTTTGCGTGGGAGCTTGGGCCGTTCGAGATTGTAGACGCGATTGGACTGAAGACGTTCGCCGAGCAGATCAAGAAAGAGGGCCGCGTCCTCCCGCCGATTTTCGAGAAGGTGTTGGCGGCGGGAAGAAACAGTTTCTACGAATCCCAAAAGGGCGAAAGCTCCGTTTTCGATCTGGCGACCGGTGGCATGGAGAAAGTGCATGATCCGGCGGGCATTCTCATCCTGAAAGATTCGAAGGAAGCGGGGCGGGGAGTGGAGCGCAATAGCGGCGCCAGTTTGATTGATCTGGGTGATGGCGTGGTTTGCTGCGAGTTTCACTCGAAGATGAATGCGATTGGCGCGGACCTGATTGCCATGATTCACAAGGGGCTGAAGCGGCTGGAGACCGACTTCGATGCGATGGTGATTGCGAACCAGGCCACGAATTTTTCTGTGGGCGCGAACCTGATGCTGGTGCTTGTTGGCGCGCAGGAGCAGGAGTGGGACGAACTGCACATGGCCGTGAAGCAGTTCCAGAACGTAAATCTGGCGATCAAGTATGCGCCGAAGCCAGTTATAGCGGCTCCCCAGGGAATGGCGTTCGGCGGCGGGTGCGAGATCAGTCTGCACGCGGCGAAAATTCACGCGGCGGCCGAAGCGTATATCGGGCTGGTGGAGACCGGTGTCGGCTTGATTCCGGGCGGTGGCGGGACCAAGGAGATGCTGATTCGTGCGAACGAGAATGCCGCTTCGGGAGATGATCTGGACCTGTTCCACACGCTCCGCCCTGTATTTGAAAATATTGCGATGGCGAAGGTGGGAACGAGCGCCGAGGAGTGCCGCGATCTTGGTTACCTACGGCGCACGGACACGTACTCGATGAATCGCGACCGGTTGGTTGCAGACGCGAAACAGACGGCGCTTGCGTTGACGCGCGGCGGGTGGAAGCCGGCGGCGAGTTCGTGGCAGGAAGGCGTACAGAGTACGCAAATCAAGGTGCTGGGCGAAGGGTTCCTGGCGGCAGCGAAAATGGCGATTCACCTGATGGTGCGCGGCGGATACGCGTCGGATTACGATGCGCATGTGGCGCGCAAACTCGCGAACATTCTGGCCGGCGGGCCCTTGTCGGCTCCGCAGATGGTGAGCGAGCAATATGTGCTGGATCTGGAGCGCGAGGCGTTTGTGTCGCTCTGCGGAGAGAGGAAGACGCAGGAGCGCATCGCGTTCACCTTAAAAACTGGAAAGCCCTTAAGGAACTAGGCCGCTACTAGCTCCTCAACATAAAAACGTCTAAATTCGTATTGGCTTTACTGACGTAATCGTATACTCTCGTTGCGGAGAATGCTATGCAACGGCTCCTGACGCCGCGCGAGGCTGCCAATATTCTGGGTATCAGTTATCCCACGCTGAAGCAGTGGATCTACCACAAGAAAATCAAAACGGCGAAGACTCCGGGCGGCCATCACCGCGTGCCGGAATCGGAGATCGACCGGATGATTCCAAAGAAGCTGGAACGGGGAGATATTGGGGGCCGGCGCGGGAATTTCCGCAAAATCAGCGGCAGAAATCAGTTGATTGGACGAGTGATCGGATTGAAATTCAGCGGATTGCTGGCGCAGGTCACGCTGGCCATAGGCGAACAGCACATCACTTCAATCATCACTGCGGACGCGGCCAAAGAGTTGCGCCTGAAGGTGGGAGATCGCGCCGCGGCGCTGGTGAAATCCACGGAAGTCATGATTCTGCGCGTTTGAGCGACTTCGATGCGACTCCATTCCAAGTTGGTTGTGTTGCTGTGTCTCTCTTTCCTGGCACTCGTGCCAGCGTGCGCCCAAACACTCCGGGTAGCTGCTGCTGCGGACCTTCAGTACGCCATGGGCGATTTGGCGAAGCAGTTCGAGAAGCACGAGGGAATCAAGGTACTCGCCAGTTTTGGCTCTAGCGGGAATTTTCGCTCGCAGATTGAAAATGGCGCGCCATTTGACCTGTTTTTTTCAGCGGACGCGCAGTATCCCAAACAATTGGTGGACGGTGGGTTTGCGGAGAGAGATACCTTCACAGTGTATGCCCACGGACATCTAGTGCTCTGGGCTCGGCCTGAAGAAAACCTCGATGTAAGAACGAACGGGATGGAAGCGTTGAAAGATCCGCGGGTTCGGAAAATTGCCGTTGCTAACCCGGAACTGGCGCCATATGGCCGCGCCGCTGTTTCCGCTCTCCAAAAAGCTGGTCTGTATGAGACTGTAAAACCCAAATTGATTTACGGAGAAAATATTTCGCAAGCGGCCCAATTTGCGCAGTCGGGCAACGCGCAGGTTGGCTTGCTGGCGCTCTCGCTGACGTTTGCCGAAAGCATGAAGAATGGGCAAACGTGGGAAGTCCCGCCCAATCTCTATCCCGTGATTGAGCAAGCAGCGGTGGTGATTCATTCGTCCGCAAACAAAAAAGATGCGAAATTATTTCTCGACTTTGTGAAGGGCAGCGATGGGCAAGCGATCCTAGCCAAGTACGGCCTCAGCTCCGCGGGCGGCGGCCTTACGAAATGAACACGGAAGCAATTCTACTGTCTTTGCGACTGGCGCTAACGGTGTCGGCGCTGCTGCTAGTGTTTTCCTTACCGATGGCCTACTGGCTGACATTCACCAAATGGCGGGGGAAATTCCTACTCGAATCTATAGTGGCGCTGCCGCTGGTGCTGCCGCCAACCGTGCTCGGCTTCTATGCGCTGATTGCCATGGGCCCGAGGGGAGCCTTGGGAAGATTTTGGCAAGCGATGTTCGGGCATCCGCTGGCGTTCACCTTCGCCGGACTGGTCATTGCATCCTTGTTCTACAGCCTGCCGTTCGCGGTGCAGCCGCTGGTGGCGAGTTTCGAATCGCTCGATCGACGATTGCTGGACGCATCCGCAGTGCTCGGGGCCAGCCGGATCCGCTCCTTCGTGCGCATCATTCTGCCGCTGGCCTGGCCGGGGGTAATTACGGCGCTGGTGCTTAGCTTCGCGCACACCCTGGGCGAGTTCGGCGTCGTGCTGATGGTGGGCGGGAATCTTCCCGGCATCACTCGAACAATTTCCATCGACATCTATGACCGTACGCAAGCTCTCGATTATGCGGGCGCGCATCAAACCGCATTGCTGCTTCTGCTTGTCTCGTTCGTGATTCTCTCGATTGTGTATGGAATCAACCGCCGCGTATGGTCGCCATGGCCGCACCGTTAGAGTCGACGACGCTGTCGGTGGACATCCGGAAACGGTTTCCCGCCTTCGAGTTGCAAGTACGCCATGAATTTCCAGCCGGTTTCACCGTTGTGTTTGGCGCGTCTGGGGCAGGGAAATCGACGCTGCTCGATTGCATCGCGGGCCTGCTGAAACCGGACCACGGGAAAATGGCACTAGGTAACGAAACGTTTTTCGACGCGCAACACAACCTCTGCCTTTCTCCACAAAAGCGTCACATCGGCTACGTGTTTCAATCGCTCGCGCTATTTCCGCACTTGTCTGTAGAGGAGAACATCGGCTTTGGGCTCGCGCAGCAGAGCGATGGTGATCGCCGGCAAAAGATCATCCAGGCCTTGAAGGGCTTCCACATTGAGGCCTTGGATAATCGAAAACCGCCGGAGCTTTCTGGAGGCGAGAAGCAGCGGGTTGCGCTAGCGCGATCGCTGGTTACGCAACCTCAGGTATTGCTGTTGGACGAACCGTTGACGGGCCTGGATGCCGGTTTGCGTCAGTCGATCCTTCAGGACTTGCGGGAATGGAATGCCGCCCGTCGCATCCCGATTCTATATGTCACACACAATCGCGATGAAGTAGATGCCGTCGGTGAAAACCTGATTACCTTGGAGCACGGAAAGCTGGGCAGAATCGGCTTGCCGCATGTGGTGCTTAACGCTCCGCAAACGGTGGGGCTCGCGCAAGCAGCCGGATTCGAGAACCTACTGCCTGGCCGGGTTGTCGAACGCCGTGAGGCCGACGGCGTCATGCGTGTCGTGCTTCAAGGTGGCGCGGAACTGGAAATTCCGCTGGGCGCCACTTCAACCGGTGACCAAATTATGGTGGCCATTCGCGCGGGAGATATTCTGCTGGCTACCGAACACCCGCACGGTCTAAGCGCGCGCAACGTGCTCGAAGGCGCAGTGGAATCGTTGGAGACGCGAGGAGCGATGATTGCCCTCAAAGTGAAGGCTGGCGTCGTTTTTGAAGTGCATGTCACGCTTGGAGCTGCGCGAGCCTTGCAGCTAACGGCAGGCAGCCCGGTATGGCTCGTCGTGAAAACGTACTCCTGCCATTTGCTTCGCGGCAACACTGAAAACTAGACCAACATCCTCTGCTAGTATGGAACCGTCGCTCGTCGAGAGGACCTCGTGCCCAAACAGCACCGCAAGCGCAAGACGCAGCCGAATTCGCTGAGGCCGCGCAACGCCGCCCGTTCGACGAAGCAGAAAAAGCCGGCTACTCGTCTGGAAGAAGTGCTGAACAGCGCGGCGAATATTTTCTTCGCCAAGGGATTCCACGCCACCAGCATCGAAGATGTAGCGCGCGACGTGGGCATGCTGAAGGGCTCGCTCTACTACTACATCAAATCGAAAGACGATCTGTTGTTTCGCTTGCTGCTGGCGGGAATCGAAGATGGCGATGCGTTTATCGCGGCGCAAATCGATCCGCGGGGTGATCCATTAGAGCAACTGGAGAGAGCGATTCGCGCGCAGATCGAATACATCATTCAAAACCGCGTTCCGTTCGGGCTGTTCCTGCACGAATTCGATTCGTTATCAGGTAAACGCCAGCACAAGCTTATTTCCGTGATGTCCCGCTACAACGCGAGGTTCGTTGATCTCGTGAAGCGCGGCCAGGAAGAAGGGAAGCTGGTCGAAGGTGATCCCTGGATCGTGGTGAATGGCATCCTCGGTATGTGCAACTGGCTCTACCGGTGGTACGACACGGACTACGCTTCGAGTCCGGAACAGATCAAGGAAATATTCGTTCGCATGATCCTGAAGGGCATTCAACGCTGACATCATTCGGTTCGGAAGGAAAAAGCGGGACGAACTCGCAAGTCCGTCCCGCGGAAGTGCCTGCTCTGATTCTTACAGGCCGTTTGCGTAGTTTTGCACGCTGGTCAGCAGTTGGCGTGCTTGATGGATCAGGTCCTCCGAGGTTCTTTCTGGAATCGGTTTGCCGTCGAATTCGGCAGCTTCCAGCGCCGCCAGGATTTTCGCCGCCAGTTCATCACGCTGAACGGTGAACGCCGCCAGTTGGTTCTCGATGCTGGTGTAGGTCGAGTCGTTGTCGGCGCTGCCACTTTCCATCGCGACGGTGGATGCGTGCACGGTGGCGAGGCCCAGTGGACCAAGCGGTGCGCTGATGTTCTTCAGAGCTTGAGCCAACTGCACAAAGTTGTCGCTCTTCTTAACCGCATTGGGGACGGCGCGTCCATCGAACTTTTCGACCAGCACACGTCCTTCATGGGAATAGTCGTCTTTCAAACCAACGAGTGAGAGCAGCGTGGGCCGCACGTCGGTGTGATCTGAAAAGGTGACATTGTCCTGGCCCTCATCATCGATTCCGGGGCCGACCATGCCCAGCCAGATGTGGGTGATTTCCGGTTGAATGTCGCCGTGATTCCAGGCAAAGCCCGGTTGCTGGACGACGCAGGAAGTAGCCGGCGTGGCGCTGGTGCCGCAGGCGGTGGAGCCGCCGACAAAGTAGTCGGGATTCGCAAAAATGGTCAGGCTTGGCGTGCGAAGTGGGTCGAAGGTCTGCATGTGCAGCATCTTGAACTCCGTCGGATTGACCATAAATTGCGCGATGGTGTCGGTATTGCCGGAAATCGGATTGGTGACGGACACAACGCCGGACGCCCGTTCGTACGCGCGCAAGCTGGGATCAGTGGGAGCAGGGTTTCCCGTCAGGTAAATGTCGGGAGCAGAGTCGCTGGTGATCGAGGCCGGAGTGGTGATTCCAGCTTCTGCCTGCAGCAAGCCGCCGAAGTTCAGGGCCAACTCACCAACTTCATTGCCATTCGTGTTGCCGTAGAGGCAGGGCGTGGTAACGCCGTTGCAACCCGGATTCAGTGGCTCGGCCGCGATGACGTGATCGTCCTCCTCCGTGCCAATGAAAAAGAGCGTGTTCGCCGGCGTGATTCCATCCTTCGCCAGGCGCGAAAAGAACTTGGCGAACGACGCGTCGTACTGTTTCAGTTGATCGACGTAGTGGGCCTCGCCCGGACCGTAATCGTTCACGTCCTCGGAGTGGCCGTAACCATAGGGGTTAAGAGGTAGTGGCCGGTGCGCGGTGGCGATGTAGGCATAGACCACCGGCACGCCGGCCTCCAGCATAGACGCGACGTAGCCCAGTGAATATTGAGGGTGCAGGCTGAAGCCCGGGAAACCGGGGGTCAAAGTGCCGGCGAAGTCATCCACGATGGTATTCCCATTGATGTCCAGCAGGTTTCCATCTGCGCCCACGATCGGAGAGCCCAGAGCGAGGTTGTGGAAGGCTTGCGTGACACTCTTGTGGCCGAAGAGGGCGTTGTATCCCTCGTAGCCGAAAGACGTTCCCGTTGCGGAATCGGTCGTAGACGGCGAGCCGTCGGCATTCGGTTCCCAGGGAAGCTTATCCGGGAATCCACCATTGGCGGTCGAACACAGTGTGCTGGTGGCGGCGCAATGGATGGCGATGCCCTCAAAGTCGGCAAAGGCGTTGGGGTCGGTGGTCTGCGGTGAGCCCGCACCGAAGATGGTGACCAGGTCGCTGCCGGTGTTCTCTGGCTCCATATCCGCGGCGGCGACAGCACCTACGTCACAGCCAGCGCGCGTGAAGGGCACCCATGGCGCGGGGGCGTTGACGCCGTTCGGATGAGTGGAATCGACGGGTCCGCTGATCAGGTTATAGGCACCGTCTCCAATGGTGTCCGTCCAATAGGTAAAGCCAGACTGGAAACTGGTTGTCCCGGTCGACTTGTAAAACTGGTAGCTGTTGGCGGCATTGGCCACTCCGTGGCGCTCGGGATAGACGCCGGTGAGGATGGTGATGATGTCGTCCGAGGTGTGCGCGATCAGTTGTGTATGGTGATTAGTGAGAAGCACACCATTGTTCCGAATGAAGTTGAGAAGATGCGGCATCTGCTCAATGTCGGAGGGCACGAGCGTGGAACCATCGCGCGCGGGGTCGCGACGGAAATGCACGTTGTCGAAAATGATTTCCACTACGTGTTTGATCTTGTTGCCCGGTGAGTTCAGCTGGCACCTTCCTGCTGGGCTGGCGGGTGCCGCTGCCCCTGCTGCCGCCTTTGGAGAAGCCGCGGTGCTGGGCGAAGCCGCTGACGCCGGTACGGCAGGGCACACGCCTAGGACGAACGCGGTGCCGAGCGCAAGTGCTTGGCGCCAACTGCCCGTCCTCTTCTTTTTGTGCGCGGAATCGGGATGAAATCTTACGTTGATCTCCTGCGGAGCGATGAATTGCCAGAAGTAACGAAATTTCATGGATCTAGATATCCTCCTGAGTTGACTTGGAACTATCGCGCGGGCCCAACACTTCTAGGCCGTTTGGAAGTTAAAGTTGTTACTAGCGAGGAAAATTCTCGTAAATAAAAACCTTAGAAGGCAGAGCGGCCGGTGGGCTACGGTAAACGGCAAGGGTTGCGCAATTGAAGCGGGTCGGGAACAATCTATGGGTAACGACAAACCTGCAATATCGAGCACTCCATGAGACAGAAGATCGTAGACTCGCTGGATGCAGCGGTAGCGGATATTCCGGATGGCGCTCGGATCATGTTCGGCGGATTCGGCGGCGCGGGTTTTCCCAATAATTTGATTCAGGCGCTGGCGCGAAAGGGAACGAAAGAGATTACAGCCATCAGCAACAATTGCGGCACGCGCGATGGTGAACTGGGAATCATGTTCAAAAACGGGTTGATCAAGCATGTGATTTGCTCGTTTCCCGGACCGCATGCGAATCATTTTCAGGAACGCTTCGCGAAAGGCGAAGTGACTTGCGAGCTGGTGCCCCAGGGCATCTTATGCGAGCGCATGCGCACGGCTGCGGCTGGCCTGCTGGGGTTCTACACGACGGTTGGCGTCGGAACGGAAGTGGCGAACGGCAAAGAAGAGCGGGTGATTGATGGCAAGCGCTGCATTCTGGAGAAGCCCATTCACGCACGATTCGCTTTGATCAAGGCGCAGAAGGCGGACGAACTGGGCAACCTGACCTACCGTCTGGCGGCACGGAATTTCAATCCGATCATGGCGATGGCAGCGGATTTTACGATTGTGGAAGCCGACGAGATTGTGCCGGTCGGGTCGATTCCTCCGGAGAATGTGATTACGCCGGCGATTTTTGTGCACCGCATCGTGCAGGCCAAGGGGGTGCGTTATGCCGGATAAGCTACGGTTGACACGCGAACAGATTGCGCAGCGTGCCGCCCAGGAATTGACCGATGGCGCGTACGTGAACCTGGGTTGGGGCATCCCGAATTTGATTTCGGACTATCTGCCCAAGGGAATTACCGTTTATTTTCACAGCGAAAACGGCATTCTTGGCATGGGACCTCGGGCCAAGCCGGGCGAAGAGGATCTCGACCAGGTGGACGCGATGAAAGTGCCAGTGACGCTGATTCCCGGCGCATCCTTCTTCCATCAAGCGGATGCACACTTGATGACGCGGGGGGGCCACCTTGATG
>Ga0335080_10003765_pt1 | contig 15392 bp, 13 predicted proteins | sample Lox_Sample_34_FD_206720 | JGI IMG/M metagenome (GOLD analysis project Ga0335080, IMG submission 206720) | Soil microbial communities from Loxahatchee National Wildlife Refuge, Florida, United States - Lox_Sample_3.4 | ecosystem: Environmental > Terrestrial > Soil > Wetlands | place: USA... | reverse complement strand
GCATTCGCAAGAGGCGAGCGAAAGAGTGCCGTAGAGCAGGGCGCAGAGTCTGAACATTTAGGACAGAGGGCGGGTTCGTTACAGGGCCATGAAATATTGCCGATTCCAACTAAACGAACAGTCGCACTACGGCCTGGTTGAAACGGTCGCCGGGCAGGAGTCCATCACTCGAGTCCTGCTGCGTCCACCGGATGAAGCGGGAGGAGACTTGGAAGACTTGCCGAGCCGACGAACGGATCCGATCGCGCTGCCGCGGGCAGTTCTGCTCGCGCCCGTGCGTCCAACGAAGATCGTCTGCGTAGGCCGGAACTACCGGGAGCACGCCGCCGAGCTCGGACATGAGGTGCCAACCGAGCCGCTGATTTTTCTCAAACCGCCTTCCTCGCTTCTGGCGCCGGGCGGAGTGATACGGCGGCCTCGCGTCTCGGCGCGAACCGACTACGAGGGCGAGCTTGGGGCTGTGATGGGAAAGACCTGCCGCAACCTGGCAGAGACTGAAGATGTGCGCCCTTATATTCTCGGTTACACGTGCGTGAACGACTTCACGGCTCGTGATCTGCAGAACCAGGATAGCCAGTGGACCCGAGCCAAAGGATTTGACACCTTCTGTCCGGTGGGCCCGCTGGTTACCGACGAAATCGACCCCCGGGCGGGCGTGGATGTTCGGACTCGCGTCAACGGCGAAATCCGGCAGCAAGGCAACACCCGGGATTTCATTTTTCCGCTCGACGTGATCGTCCGCTATATCTCGCGCGTAATGACGCTTTTCCCAGGGGATCTGATCGCCACCGGCACGCCGAAGGGTGTCGGGCCGGTCGTGGCTGGGGACATGCTGGAAATAACGGTCGAAGGCATCGGGACGTTAAAGAACACGGTAGCAGAAGAATAGCAGCTTCACTCAACGGCGCCCGGGCCAGTGGCGACGACTACTCTTACCTGCTCACTCGCACTTTGACTTTGGTTCCTTCCGGCAGAACCTGGTCGAGCAGCTCAATCCGGCCGTCGCGAACGATGCCGTTTATCTCCAGATCCTGCGTCCGCGCACGGGCTGCCGTGGCCGTGGTGACCGTATCCTTCTGAGGCGCACGGCCCATTCCCTTGTCCATGGCGGCATTAGCCAGTTGGTCCGCCTCCTGATTGTGGCCGCGGAGGACATGGCCGATGGAAAACCATTCAAGCTGGGCAATCAGCTCCTTGGCGCGGGCATGAAGGTCGCGCAGGGCAGCATTCTTCACCTTATAGATACCCTTGATTTGCCGCACCAGGAGCTCAGAGTCGCTAACCACCGCGAGCGCTTTGTGGCCGTGCTCACAGGCATATTCCAGAGCGGCGATGAGCCCCTGATATTCGGCAAAATTGTTGGTCTGGCGGCCCAGATACTGACTGAGCGCCGCCACCCGGTGACCCGATTCATCCTCAATCGCCACCCCATATCCCGAGGGGCCCGGATTCCCCCGCGCTCCGCCATCGATGTGGGCGACGAGGTGGCGGGAGGGCCGCCTGTTACTTTGCGCGGCAAAGAGAGAACGGTTGGCGGGGAGAGACGATTCCTCAGGCATGGATAAAGTCTACAATGGCGGTTCGAAGCAGCCGAACTGCATGGTCATCGCCCGGTGGCCAGCCGCGTCGCCAGACGTGGCGGCAGCTTGGCCTCAATGATGCGGTCTTGGGCGGCTTTCAAATTGTAAGGAACGCGGTGGAAGGTGACGATACGCGCTTCCGAGTCGAAGGTGGCAAACCCGGCGCGCCAATCGCCATCCCGTGGCTGGCCCACCGAGCCAGGATTGACCATGTACCGGATACCGGGCTTTAACGGGAAGTCACTGCTTTCCACTTGCCCGACGGTCTGATAGCTGGGACGAAAACCATCGAGATAAACGTCGTTCATGGTAAAGCAGCCCTGAAGATGGGTGTGTCCGAAGAACGTCAGCGTCGTCGAGGACAGGACCAGCGGTTCGACCGCATCCCGGGGAGTGACTACGTATTCGTCTTCGTCGGCGGGCGACCCGTGGACAAACTGGGCATCCGAGATTCCTTCCACCTGAACCGGCCCATTGGGCAGAGCGCGGAGCCATTGAAGATTGTCGGGGCTGAGCTGATCACGGGTCCACAATGCAGCGAGCGCCGCAATCGGATTGAAATCCTTCAGATCGATCAGACCGCAAGCCGCTTTGTCATGATTGCCGCGAACAAAGAATTGTCCGATACCCCGCGAACGCGCAATGACCTCATTGGGGTTGCCGCCGTAACCGACGATATCTCCGAGATTGACGACCGCGTCATAGGGGGGCGCGGACGCCAGACACGCCTCCAGAGCCTCCAGATTGCTGTGAATGTCGCTCAGCACAAGAACGCGCACGTGGTCACCAAGCAAAATGGGGATTATAGACCCCGGAGGCAATTCTCACACAGGCCTCCATCTTTGCTTCCGGAGGTGCGGACAAACGGCCTTACGGGTTCAGGACCGGGCATCTCGCCCAATGCCCGGGACCGACTTCCCGCAAGGGAGGCAGGCTTCGGGCGCAGTCCGGCACGCGAGCATAACAGCGCGGCTCAAACGGGCATCCTGCCGGCATCGTCGATAATGCCGGGACCGCGCCTTCGATAGTCTCAAGCGGACGTGTTCGATTGGTTTTCAGGGTGGGGGTGGCACGCAGGATTCCGAGGGTGTAAGGATGAGCGGGGCGGCGGAAGATATCCTGCTTTGAGCCCGCCTCAACGAGGTTACCGGCATACATGACGGCGACCCGGTCCGCGACCTGGGAGACGACCGTCAGGTCATGGGAAATGAAGACCATGGCCAGGCCGAACTTGTGGCGTAGATCCGCCAGCAGTCCGAGAATCTGCGCCTGGATGGTGACATCGAGCGCGGTGGTCGGCTCGTCGGCGATCAGCAGGCGAGGACGATTGACGATGGCCATCGCGATCATGACCCGCTGGCGCATGCCTCCGGACAGTTGATGGGGATAGTCGCGGGCTCGGCGCGCGGCCTCGGGAATCGCCACTTCTTCCATGGCGGCAACCGCGCGATCCCACGCTTCCTTTCTGGGCACACGAGCGTGGGCGCGAACCGCCTCCGCGATCTGCTCTCCAACTCTCATCACCGGGTTCAGGGCCGTGAGCGGTTCCTGGAAGATCATGGCGATCAGGTTGCCGCGCAGGTTGCGCATGTCCGTATCGGACATCTGCGAGAGATCGGTGAGAGGATCGTTGCCGGCGTGAAACAGGATCTCCCCGCTGGCGTTAGCGCGCGGAGGCAGCAGGCGCATCAGGGCCAGGGCGGTCAGAGACTTGCCAGAACCCGACTCGCCGACCAAACCGAGTACTTCGCCGGTCGCCAGACTGAAGCTGAGGTCGCGGACCGCAACCAACGGCGCGCGGATCGAGCCGCTCGAAGACGGAAATTCAACTCTAAGAGCGCGAACCTCGAGCAGGGCGGGCACGAGGCTTATCGTAGCAGGGCGGATCGATCGCTGAGACTCGCCAGAAGGCTAGTCGTCATCGGGAGGTTCCGGCGCCATGGCGTTCTCCACAAAGAAGCTTGCGTCCAGCGGAGTGACGATGGACTTGAATTTTCGCGGGGAGCGGGTGAACTTGTAGAACTGGCTGAGGTTCCCTTTGGCGATGGCGTCGGCGAAGTGCAGCGCGCCTTCCGTCAGGCCGAAATTGTGTTCTACAAAACGGAGTATCGTGCCGAAGTCGAAGTACTTGGTGTTGCTGACGTAGCCATTGGGAGTGTAGGCGGAGACGAAAATCAGAGGCACGCGAAAGCCATAGGCATAGTCGCTGTACTGGTCGGGCGCAGAAGGTGGAACTTCGTGGTCGTACCAGCCGCCCCAATCGTCCCAGGTAATCACGATGGCCGTGTTCTGCCAATAACCGCACGGACTCTTGCCGACGGCATTGACGATGTCGCCCACCCATGAGGGTCCTTCCGCGAAATTAATGGCGGCGTGGTCGGAATATTGTCCCGCCGGAATGACCCAGCTGACGGCAGCGAGATTGCAACCGGACGGGCCGGTTCCGTTGATGTCGGCAAAGACATCGGGCGGAGTCAGATCGATAAAGCCGTTCGCACCCGGACTCCAGTCCTTGCCGGTGCACTGATACTGACCGTTCTCATCCTTTTCCGGAGTACAGATGCTGGAAAAAGCATTGGGCGCGGTCCAGATGGAACCTGCCTTGTTGGCGCCTTCGAAGCCGGTGGTAGGCGTGTAGTAGCGCCAGGTAATCTGGTTGCTGTCGAGCAGGTCCGCCATGTTGTCGTGATCGAAGCAGGTCGGGCTGCGGTTGCCTTTCTCCTCTCCGTTGGGCGTGATCAGCTGGGCCTCGACATCGAAGAGCTGCCCGTTCACATCCACCGCGGAACAGCCGACATCGTTGAACGAGTCTGCGCCTCCCGATGGATTTTCAGAGATAAAAGTCTTGGCGGCATCGTCATCGGCGGAAGGCGCGGAGGTTCCGCCGAAAAGAAACAAGTGCGCGGGATAGCTCGGCCCCTGATTGGTCTGGAACATGAAGTTTGCCCAGCCGTACTGTGTTGCCAGGTCAAGATAGGGATCGAGCAAGTTATAATTTTTCTTCTTGTAGACGAACGCCGTATTTTCGACGTACTTGTACTGCGGATAGGTGTCAACCGGACTCTGGTTGGCGGCGACGCAGCCTGCGCCCAGGGCAAACGTCTTCCCGCAGCGGAAAGGAACCTGCCAGGACCCGTCATTCTGATTTGCGCTGAAGGCGGCGACGAATGCGGGGTGATTGTGGCTGAGATCGTAACCCTCTCCGAGGCCAGACGGAAGCAGGGGAATGTGCACGCCGGGATCATCGGAGGCGAGACCATAATTCTGAATATCGTAGGCCACGCCATTCGAGCCCACCAGGCCGGAGAGCCCGTGGAACAAGTTGTCCGGGGTGCGGTTTTCCTGGACGATCAGGATAATGTGGTCGAAGTTGTGCGGAGCCGGCAGATCTTGCGCGATCGCGCCGAGAGATGCCAGCATAAGCAACAACCCCGCCGCTGGTTTCATGCCTTGCCTCCGGAATATTCCTGCTGCCCAAACTTTGAAGATCAGGGGCGCGACCGTCCGCGCCCCCATTCGATTTCCATCTAATCGTTGTCTGGTGGTTCCGGTTTGCTTCGGTCGTTCAGGAAATCCTGCCCGCCCATCGGGGCGGCGATGGTCTGGAAGACTCGCGGCGCCCGATGCAGGTGGAAAAACAAAGCAAGGTCAGTGTTGGAGCGCGCATCGGCAAAATTCAGCGCGCCTTCCTCCATGCCAAAGTTGTTTTCGATGAAGCGCAGGATGGTGCCGAAATCGTGACGCTTGTTGTTTATGTAGCCGGCCGAAGTGTAGGCGGAGACCACGAGCAGCGGCACCCGAAATCCGTACTGGTAGTCGCCCTCGGGCGAAGCCAGGAAGGTAGGCGGCTCGTGATCGTACCATCCGCCCCAGTCGTCCCAGGTGATAATGATGGCGGTGTTCTGCCAGTAAACTTCCCCGTTCGGGCAAGCCGAATGGTTGCCGATGGCGTTAACGATGGAGGCAACCCATGACGGGCCTCCACCTTTGTTGCCCTTGGCGTGATCCGAGTTCTGCCCGGTGGGAATGATCCAGCTGACCCTAGCCAGCGCGCAGTTGTTGATGTCGTTCAGCACTGTCGCCGGCTTGACCCTGACATCGCTCACCCAGTCCGGGCCTGTGCACTTGCCGCCCGTGGGCTGATCCGGCTGGCAGATGTGGCTGATGGCATCCGGAGCCATCCAGATGGAGCCGGCGCCGGGCGCGTAGTATTTCCAGCTGATCCCGGCGGCATCGAGAAGATCGGCCATGGTCTGATGCTCGAAGCAGGGGTAGACTTTCTGGTTTTCGCCCTGCGGAGTAATCAGCTTGACGGTCGTTCCGTCGGTGGCGATACACCCCGCTTTCTGGCCGCCGGCCATATTTTCCGAGGCGAAGATACCGGCCGCGTCGTCGTCCGCGGAAGGCGCCGAGGTTCCACCAAAAAGAAACTGGTGAGCGGGGAAACTGGGGCCCTGGTTGGTTTGAAACATGTAGTTGGCCCAGCCGTACTGGGTGGCCATTTCGAGGTAGGGATCCACGGTCCCGCTGGAGTTATCCACGTACCGGAACTGCGGCTGAGAGAGGCAGGTGCCGGAGCAGTGGACGTCGCCGGCGCCGTCCATCTTGCACGCTCCGGAACCGTTCCGGTCGCACATGGCGGTGAAAGCGGGGTGAGTGTGCAGCAAGTCGTAGGTGTTTGACAGCGGAACGGTCAGGGGTTGGGTTACGCCGTTGTCGGAATGCCGGTCAAGCCAGTCGCTGGTTTGAATATCGTACTGGGTTGTACTGGGATTGGTACTGCATGAGGTGCTCGATCCGAACGGCGCACTGCACAAGCCCTGGAACAGGTTGTCGGGTGTGCGGTTCTCCTGGACGATCACCACTATGTGCTGAAAACTGGAAATCTGGGCGTGAGCGATCAGGGTTCCGGCGAAAGTCAGGCATAACAGGGTTCTTGCGACGATCTTCATAGTCAAAACCTCCGCGAGTGCTTTGGCGAAGTGGGGAATGGGAAAGCAAGTCTGGCTCCGCTGGTTCAGGGCGGACCTTTAATGCAGGCGACTATCCCTCAAAACGCCTTGCCTGTCAAGGGAAGTGGAGCTTTCGTTCGAGAGTGCGCCGCAAGCACTTAAGCCGGGAGTGACCCAGGCAGGGGACGAAAGTCAATGAGCCGACAGGCCACTACTGACCCAGGATCAGCGGCAGGCCATTTTTGCTGTTTCCGATCACCACGACCTTCGTGTTCTGACTCTTGGATAGATTTTCGGTTGCCTCAATACCCTTCCATTCCAGCAACTGCGGGCTGATGCCTTCGGCGACAATCTTCTGAAAGTCGCGGATGCCTTCGGCCTCAATGCGTTTCCGCTGCGCCTCCTGTGTTTCCTTCTGCAGTTTGAAGTTCATGGCCAGCGCATCCTGCTCGGCCTGCTGCTTGGCTTCGATGGAGGCTTTCAAGGTGGCAGGCAGCTGGATATCGCGCAGCAGTATGCTTTCGACGATGATGCCACGGCTGCCAAGCGTGGTCACGAGCTGATCGTGGATTTGCTTAGCCACCATTTCCCGCTCGCCGGTGTAGAGCGCATTGGCGGTGTGCGATGCCGTCGCTTCGCGGATCGAAGCCCGGAGATTGGGTTCGATCAGCACGGTTTCATAGCCGGGGCCGATCTTCTGATAGACGTCCGCGGCCTTGACCGGGTCGAGGTGATAGATGAGCGACGTGTCCAGGTTCATCACCAGGCCTTCGCTGGAGGGCACGCTGGCAGACTCTTTGATTTCTTGAGTCCGAATCGACATCTCGTTGTTGGCATTGAAGGGATTGATGATGTGGATGCCTTCGGGAAGAACTTCTCCGGTTACGCGGCCGAACAAGGTGAGCACGCCCACGTGTCCCGATTCCACTCTGGCGACGGAGGCGAAGAACAGAATCACGATCACCAGCACCACAATGCCGAGTCCCAGGAGCCGAAGCCCGGGGCTGGGGCTCACGTTGATCACCCTGCCGCCGCCTGCGTTGAACGTGGTCACGGTCCACCTCCCGCAGCCATTGTAGTAACCGAAGTCAGGCCGTCGAAGTGACTAAGCGAAGACATGAGGAGCGGATGGGTCTGGCAGCAGGGTAGTGGTGTCAAAAGCACCACTACCTGGCAGCAGCCCGGGCTTGCCGAAACGGCGGCAACTCCGGTAAAATCTATGTTTTGCAGCTGGAGTTCCGATTCATCTGGAGTGGTCATGGCACAGGTTTGCGATGTTTGCGGCAAAGGTCCGCAATTTGGAAATACCATCAGTCACGCACACAACGTCTCGCGGCGGCGCTGGAACGTGAACCTCCGCCCGGTGCGCGCCAAAGTGAAGGGCGCCACCAAGCGGATACGGGTTTGTACCTCTTGCCTGCGCAGCGGCAAAGTGGTTAAGGCCTAAGGCAGAGAAGCAGTTGCCCTGGCGCGTCTAGTGCACGCTCAGCAATTCCACGTCAAAAATCAGAGTGGCGCCCGCCGGGATCACTCCCGGGTAACCGCGCTGGCCATAGGCAAGGTCGGAGGGAATCCGCAGCTGACGCTTGCCGCCGACCTTCATGCCGATAATGCCTTCATTCCACCCCTTGATGACCGGAGCGCTGCCGAGCGGTTCCACGGTGAAGGGCTCGCCGCGGTCCACGGAACTGTCGAATTTCTTGCCATTGGTCAACCAACCGGTGTAGTGAACCGAGGCGGATTGACCCTCCTTGGCAACCGCACCCGTGCCCACCTTGATGTCCCAGTATTGAAGGCCGTCGGCTGTCTTCGTGCCCTCGCCGGTGACTTTGGTGGGCGAGCTGTTATCGGCTTTCTTGGCGCCGCCTTGCGCAAAGAGCGCGCCGGCCAACAGAGTAACGATTGCGATCAACAACGAGTATTTCAACATTCTCGCTCCTGAGAGAGTAGTTCTTGATTGCAGACTTCGGGTTAGATCCCACAAGTCTGCAGACTCAATCTAAAGTATCCAATCTGGAATCTGCAAACCTAAATGCCGGACTGTACCCTGCGCGGGCGGCTGGCTATGCTAATGCAATGACGTCGATCTCGACCAGGACGTCTCTGGGCAGACGGGCGGCTTCGACGGTCGACCGGGCCGGGGGCGCGGAGCTGAAGTAGCGGCCGTATATACCGTTCATGGCGGCAAAATCGCCCATGTTTTTCAGGAACACGGTTGAGCGAACCACTTTTTCCAAGCCGCTGCCCGCCGATTGCAAGATTGCGGCCAGGTTCTTCAACACCCGCTCGGTCTGCGCGGCTACGTCGCCGTCGATCACCTGTTGAGTTGCGGGATCAAAGGCGATTTGCCCGGAAACAAAGATGAAGCCGTTGGCCCGGATCGCCTGAGAGTATGGTCCGATGGCCTGCGGGGCATCCTTGGTTGTGATGACTTCGCGCATCAGTCCTCCTGAAATTCTCCTCCGCCACTAGATTTTCTGCAACCTTTGGACATCGTGAACACCCGGAATCTTGCGCACGCCATTGATGATGTTTTCCAAGTGTTTCAGGTCGGCGATATCGAGAATGACGTCTATGTTCGCCTGGCCATTGTAAGTACGCGCCTCGACATTGCGAATGTTCGTCTTGGAATCACTGATGACGGCCGTGATCTGCTTGAGCATGCCGAAGCGATCGTCGCAGAAGACCGTGATTTTGACGGGATAGGCGCTCGGCGTCAGGTCGTCCTGCGCCCATTCGACTTCGATCCGGCGCTCCGGCTCATACAGCAGGTTGATGACGTTGGGGCAATTGACGGCGTGAACTGCGACCCCTTTGCCTCGCGTCACATATCCGACCACTGCCTCGCCGCGGATGGGATTGCAGCACCGGGCGCGGTAGACCAGGAGATCGCCCTGGCCTTTGACGCGGATGGCTTCGTTGCCGTGATCGCTGCCGAACACCCGCCTGACCACGCTGGCAATTCCGCCGGGCTTGGCGGCGTCCGGGGCGGCATACGGCGCCTCACCGGCCGCGGGCGAGAGGCGCGCCAGCACCTGCCGCGCCGAGTACTTGCCATATCCGATGCCCGCCATCAGGTCATCGGGCTGGCCCAGGCCGTAGTCGGAGGCGATCTTGCGCAGTTCTTCCTCCTTGATTTCCTTGAGGGCGATCCGGTACTTGCGAGCCTCCTTCTCGATGAGCTTGCGGCCGATCTCGATGGCCCGCTCGCGCTGATGAAGGTTCAGCCAGTGCTTGATCTTGTTGCGGGCGCGCGAGGACTTGACGACTCCCAGCCAGTCCCGGCTGGGCTTGTGACCCGGCTGGGTGAGGATCTCGACGATGTCGCCGCTGTGCAACCGGTGCCGCAGCGGGACCATGCGGCCGTTCACCTTGGCGCCGACGCAGGTGTGACCCACCTCCGTATGGATGGTGTAGGCGAAATCGATAGGCGTGGATTCGCGCGGCAGGACCACGACTTTGCCTTTGGGGGTGAAGGTGTAGACCTCTTCGGGATAAAGGTCGATCTTCAGAGTCGACAGAAACTCGGTTGGGTCGGAAACATCGCGCTGCCATTCCACTACCTGGCGCAGCCACGCCAGGCGCTGTTCGTCCTGGGCGGAGACCGGACCATCTTTATATTTCCAGTGGGCGGCAATGCCTTCTTCGGCGACGCGGTGCATCTCCTCGGTCCGAATCTGCAGTTCGAAGGGCGTTCCATCCTCGGTAATGACCGAAGTGTGCAGGGACTGATAGAAGTTCGGACGAGGCATGGCGATGAAGTCCTTGATCCGCCCGGGCACCGGCCGCCACATGTTATGGACGATTCCCAGCACCGCGTAACACTCCTGCACCGATTGCGTGATCACACGCATGGCGTAGAGATCGTAGACCTGGTCCACACCAATCTTCTGCCGCTGCAGTTTCTTGTGAATGCTGAACAGGCGCTTGATGCGGCTCTCGACGCGGGCGGTGATGCCGGCTTCTTTCAGCTTCTCGCGCAGCGATTGCTCCACCCGGGCCAGGAACTGTTCGCCCTTCTTGCGGCGCGCTTCGACGGCTTCGTGCAGATGTTCATAGGCGATGGGATCGATGTAGCGGAATCCCAAATCTTCGAGCTCCCCGCGGATTTTGCCCATTCCCAGGCGATGGGCGATGGGGCCGTAAATCTCCAGGGTTTCCTGGGCGATTTTCTGCTGCCGCTCCGGGGGAAGGTGTTCGAGCGTTCGCATGTTATTGAGACGATCGGCCAGCTTGATGAGGACGACGCGGATATCGTCGACCATGGCCAGCATCATTTTGCGCAGGTTTTCCGCCTGCTGCTCTTCGCGGGTGGCAAAGTCGATCTGGCTGATCTTGGTCACGCCCTCGACGATATGGGCTACCTGCTCGCCAAACTCTTTGCGAATGTCGACGATGGTGACCGAAGTATCTTCCACGGAGTCGTGCAGAAGGCCGGCGGCGACGGCCACCGGGTCCATCTTCATCTCGGCCAGAACCAGGGCTACGCCGAGCGGGTGGACCAGATAAGGCTCGCCGGAGGCGCGGGCCTGGCCGGCGTGATGTTTTTGCGAGAACTCGTAGGCTTTGCGTACCAGGTCGAGATTGTCACCGTTGCGGTTGGCGCGCATGGTCCGCAACAGCTCCCGGAACTTGGTGACTGTGAGAGCGGTCGTCGCGATTTGTTCGCGCAGAGTCGGCATCGTAGCTTATCGCCACCGGGATCAAGGCTGCGGGCTTCGAAGTGAAGCAGTATGTTGGCTCGATTATAGCGCGGAAAATCCGCGAGTCCCCCGCTCAAGTCACCCGGGCAAACGGCATTTCCTCAAGTGATTCATCCTGCGGTGGTTGCCGGATGGCGCCGGTTCCAACCATCCGGCGATTTCGATAAGCTGCTAGAGTGGAGTGCCTGGCACTGCTCTATGCCTGGAAGAGTACTGGTTAGCGGAGTTTCCGGTCCGATTGGGTCGGCATTGCTGCCGCGGCTAAGCTCGGCGGGCTATGAAACGACGCGACTCGTTCGCACCACGCCGTCCGCACCAAACCAGATTTTCTGGGATCCGGCAATCCCGCCCGCTCCGGACTCGCTTTCAGGCTTCGAGGCGGTTGTGCACTTGGCGGGAGAGACGATCGTCGGCCGCTGGACGGAAGCTAAGAAACGGCGCATCGTCGAGAGCCGCGTCCCGGTGACCAGAAATCTGGCGGGAGCGCTGGCGCAGGCGGCGCAGCGCCCGCAGGTGTTTATCTCGGCTTCGGCCGTGGGCTACTACGGCGACCGCGGCGACCAGATTCTGCGCGAGGACAGTCCGCCGGGCGAGGGATTCGCACCTCAACTGTGCCGGGAATGGGAAGCGGCCAGCGACCCTGCCGCTAAAGCCGGCATTCGAACGGTTCAACTGCGGATTGGCATGGTGTTGAGCGCCAGGGGCGGCGCGCTTGCCCGAATGCTGCCGCCTTTCCGGCTTGGTCTGGGGGGAAACCTGGGCAATGGCCGTCAGTGGCTGAGTTGGGTGACGGCCGAGGATGTCGCCGGGATCGTGGTGCATGCGATCCGAACCGAGTCACTGAAGGGTCCGGTGAACACAGTCGCCCCTCAGTGTGTAAGCAACGCAGAATTCACCCGAACTCTCGCCCGCGTGCTTTCCCGGCGGTCCGTTTTTCCTCTGCCTGCATTCGCAGCGCGGCTGGCATTCGGGCAAATGGCCGATGAGATTCTGCTCTCCAGCCAACGCGTGGAGCCGGCCAGGCTGCAGGCGGCAGGATACCGGTTTCAAGACCCCGATCTGGAGCCGGCATTGCGAAGAATTCTGCGGAGTTAGGGGTTACAGCCGCCGGGCGGGTCCGTGCGGTGCATCTCGTCCATGAGCTTGGCCAGGATTTCGGCGCGCTGATCGCTGTTGAGTTCGCGGCACAGCTCTTCCAGGGCGAGGGCGACGATGTGATAGTGATGGGCGCCGGCGTACTTGGGATCCGCGGTCACGTCAAGCCAGACCTTGTGCATGAGCTCCAGATCCTGCGGCCGCAGACGGGGAGTATGGGGCCCAAGCAGATATTCGTGCATGCTGCCATTCGGAGAATGGATCTGCAAAGAAAGCCGGGGACGAGGTTCGGGCAAGCGTTCCCAGGCATCGCCGGTGAGTTTGGCCTGCTCGTCGGTTGTCAGCTTGTTGGAAAGACCGCAGACGATACGGCTGGAATCCAGGCGTTGCGCCGCCTGCACAATCGACTCGAAGACATCCGTTGCCGGAACCACGAGAAGCGATACCGGCTTGCCTTCTTTTTCCGCGGCCGCGACCGCCGCCGTGAACAATTCCTGCTCGTAGTGATCGAAGACCTGGGAAGCGTCGATGACCGCGCTCCCGCTGAACGAATGCTCGCGATGGTACAGGCGGGCGGTCATGACGACTACATCCTGGCGGGTTGTATCCGTGCTGCGAAGCACGTCGCGCAAGTAGTAAAGATTCTTCGGGTCCCGGACTGCGACCAGAATGTTCCCCGGCCGAACCCCTAAGGCTCCGCTGCCCAGCTCCTGGTTCCCGTACACCCTGAACTGATCCAGGCCATCGGGTCTGCCGTGGCGCGCTTTCGCGACCCGATACTCGGAATAGGTAAAGATTCCGAAGAAGACAAGGCTGAAAGAAACTCCCGCGATGGTGGCTTCGGACTTGGTCAGCAGATTGACGAGGGCGGTCATCAGCAGGACGGCGGATATGGCAATCAGTCCCAGAGGAATCTCGCGGCCGGCTATGTGCAAGTTCCCGGGCACCTTCCACTGCCGGTTTGAAGGCTCGGTATAGCGCAGAACCAGCACCGCCAGGGACTTGAGGGCAAAGCTCCAGATAACGCCAAAGGCGTACAGGGCAGCGAGCACGTAAACGTTGCCCCGGCTGGCGATGATGGTCAATAGTTGCAAGCCGACGATCAGGTTGATAATGCGGTAGCTGGTGCCAAATTTTCGCTGGGGTTTCTGGAACCAGGATGTGAGCACCCCATCTTCCGCGACCCGATTCAGAACGCCATTCGCGCCCACGATAGAGGTGTTCTGCGCCCCGGCGAGAATCAGTACTCCCACCAGCACCACGAACCCGTGAAAGATCAGCTTCAGGCTCATGGGTCCGATCAGGTACATGGTGATTCCGCCGATCAGGTTGGCAAAGTAGTCCGGCCGCACCTTGTCGGGGATAATCATCACCGCGAAAAACGAAACCAGGGAAGTGAACAGGAGGCTGTAAATGAAGATGACCAGCCCGGTCTTTTCCAGGTTCTTCAGCTTGGGGTGCTCGATCTCGCGGTTCACCTGGGCAAGAGTCTCCTCGCCGCTCATGGCCAGCACCGAGTGCCCGAATCCGACGAAGGCGATGATCAGCGTGAGACGGCTGATCCACGAGCCGTAGAGCCAGCCCAGGGATTCCTTGTTCAGAGTCATTGCGCCGGGATGGAAGGGATTGGGCGGCACCTGGATCGGGACCCGGAAGAGCGTGATGGTGCACCACAGGATCAGAATCACGACCATGACGGTGGTGATAATCATGATCTGCAGCGCTTTCTCGCTGGATTCGTGGATGCCCTGGATATTTTTCCGCCAGAAATAAATGACGACGATCACGGCACAGCCCGCGGCGAAGTGATCCTGCGAGAAAGTGAGCGGATGGTGGACGTAGAGGCCGATATCCTGAATCAGTCCGCCCAGGTACTGTCCCGCGGAGACGGCGCTGATGGGTCCGGTCAGAACGTAGTCGAAGAGGAGGGCGGAGACGGAGAATTTGGCCAGGGTGCCACCCATGGCTTCCTTCACCACTCGGTACACGCCGCCGCGCACGAACATGCTGCTGGACTCGATGTAGAGGGCGCGGACGGCATAGCTGAAGAGCATGACCGCCAGGATGAACCAGGGCGCGCTCTTGCCGATCACCTTTTCGGCATCGCCCCCGGCGTAATACGCCGAGGAAGCCAGGTCCGAGAGGACGATCGCCGCCGCTCGCCAAAAGGAGATGAACGTCAGCATCACCGTGGTAGCGACGAAGACCTTGACTGCGGGTCGATTGGTGCTTGGGAGCGAAGAAGACATGCCTTACGTGGATCAGGCGCAAAAGTAAGAATTTAACATATCGTGGCAGGGTCGCGGTGATCGCCGAGGAATGGGTTCTGGCGTATGTTTCTTCGGCTGCAACCTCCCTTCCGGCGTTCCGCTCGAAAACTTCACCTGGTCTCTTCTTTTGCTTTTTGGCTCTGGCGGCTTGCTTCAGAGCGGCACGTCACAAACTTGTGCAGTCCTCGATCGCCGACGCAAATGTAATATTTTCCGGCTAAATTGGAAGCTCTCAATTAACGACTGGCGTTCGTTGGAAACAGTTGTACAATCTCACCCGCTTAGCTTGGGCCGGCCAAACCGGCTGGCCAAAGGTTGGAAGGTTATGGCGATCAAGGTCAATGGCAAGGCGGTTCGAGGTTTCCTGGGCATGGCGTACAGGGTAAGACGGAGAGGGCTGTCACTTGCCGCGGTCATTTTTGTGGCTGCATCTAGCTCCGGCCAGACTTTCAAGGTGGTTTTAAGCTTCGATGGCACCAACGGAGCGAGTCCGCAAGCGGCACTGATCCAGGATGACGAGGAGAATTTGTACGGCACGACGTTTACCGGTGGCGACGGTTTCGGTGTGGTTTTCAAGCTACACCAGGGGCGGGAGCGCGTGCTGTACGCGTTCGGGAGCGGGGAAGGGGAATTTTCGAACACCAGTCTGGCCCGGGACAAGGCTGGCAATCTTTACGGAAGCGCGGGTATCCAGACTTTCAAGCTGGACCCTAGCGGCAACTACACCGTACTGGTGAACGATTACAGCCGCGACATGACCCTGGCGGGCGATGGCAGAGTGTACGCACCGTC